>Ga0210401_10000160_pt1 | contig 79985 bp, 71 predicted proteins | sample IncBWH32MmetaG_FD_150866 | JGI IMG/M metagenome (GOLD analysis project Ga0210401, IMG submission 150866) | Forest soil microbial communities from Barre Woods Harvard Forest LTER site, Petersham, Massachusetts, United States - Inc-BW-H-32-M | ecosystem: Environmental > Terrestrial > Soil >...
CGAAGCAAGGATAACAACCGGGAATTTCGCCCGTCGCGCGCGCGCGCATCGGATGGCTCGATTTCGGCAGCCTGTCGCGGCGCGCTGGACCGATCGGCCGGCCTTCCTACAATCGCCATCAGGATGATTCGTGGAGCCTCGTACATGAGCAACTGGCAGCGGTGGGCGGCCCGGCTGGCCGGCGCGGGCATGATCGCATGGGCGGTCTGCGCCGCCGCAGCAGACGAGCCAGTACGCGAGACGCGAAACATTACTCAGCCCTTCAACGAGGTGCGCCTGGCCGGCGACTTCGATCTGGAGCTGACCCAGAGCGACACCGTGTCTTTGGTCATCGAGGCCACGCGCGAGGACCTGCCTGCGATACGAAGCGATGTCGACAACGGCGTGCTGACCGTGCGCTGGACGAGCACCGGACCTCTGAATTTCTGGCGATGGTTTTCCCGGCACCGGGCCCCCGCGCGCGTGTTTCTGTCGGTCAAGGCGATCGACCGGGTGCTGCTGGATGGCTCCGGGAACATTCACGCCGGGCCCTGGACGCACCATGCGCTCGAGGTACGCATTTCGGGCGCCGGCAATGCGAGGCTCGACCATCTGACGGCAGCGCGTTTCAGCTGCGATCTGGCCGGCAGCGGCGACATCTTCGTTGCCGGCGCGGCCGCCGATCAGAGGATCCGGATTTCCGGCTCAGGCCGTTACCTGGCCCCGGACCTGAAAAGCCAGACGGCAACCGTTTCGATCAACGGCTCGGGCGAGGTCGAGTTGTGGGTGGAGCGCACGCTGGACGTGCAGATCGCCGGCAGCGGTGACGTGCGCTACTACGGGACAGCGGCCGTGACGCAGTCGGTTTCCGGCTCGGGAAGCGTGAAGAGCCTGGGTCCGAAAAACGTGCCCTGAGGCGCCTGGAGCCGGATTGCGGGGCCCGGGTCTTCCGCCGCGGCACAACGGGGCGGTGCGAGCAGGCCAAGCGACACCGTGCCTGCGTTGGCGCAAAATGTCGACCCGTTCTTGATCGATCCGGTGTCGGAGGGGAGGCCAGGTGGCACAGAACTTCGATGCGATCATCATCGGGAGTGGCCAGGCCGGCCCGGCGCTGGCTGCGCGATTGACGGCGGCCGGCATGTCGGTCGCTTTCATCGAGCGCGAGCACCTCGGCGGCACCTGCGTCAACGACGGCTGCACTCCAACCAAGACGCTGGTGGCCAGTGCACAGGCGGCTTTCGTCGCACGGCGCCACGGCGATTTCGGCGTGACGATCGGCGGACCGATCGAAATGGACATGCGCGCGGTCAAGGTCCGCAAGGACGCGATCGTCAAGGCATCGGTCGACTATCTGGCCGAGTGGCTCAAGCAGATGCCAAAGCTGCGCCTTTATCGGGGGCATGCCCGGTTCACGGCGCCGCACCGCGTCGGGGTCAACGGCGAGGAACTCGAAGCCGAAAAAATCTTCATCAACGTCGGCGGCCGGGCCGTGGTGCCCGACTGGCCTGGCGTGAACTCGGTGCCCTTCCTCACCAACACCAGCATGATGGCGGTCGATTTCCTGCCGAAGCACCTGGTGGTCGTCGGCGGCAGCTACGTGGGTCTTGAGTTCGCGCAGATGTACCGCCGTTTCGGCGCGCAGGTGACGGTGGTGGAGCAGGCATCGCGGCTGATCTCCCGGGAAGACGAAGACGTCTCGGAAGGGGTACGCGACATCCTGGCCCGGGAGGGCATCGACATTCGTTTGAATGCCACGTGCATCGGCGTTCGCCCGAGCGAGGGTGGCGTCGTCGTGTCGGCCGACTGCGCCGATGGTCCACCGGAGATTGTCGGCACCCATGTTCTGATCGCGGTCGGGCGCAGGCCCAACACGGATGACCTGGGATTGAGCGCCGCGGGCATCGAGTGCGACGAGCGCGGTTTCATCAAGGTCGACGACCAATTGCGCACGAACGTGCCGGGCGTGTGGGCCCTGGGTGATGTGAACGGGCGCGGCGCTTTCACCCATACCGCATGGAACGACTACGAGATCGTCGCCGCCAATCTGCTGGACGCCGATCCGCGCCGCGTCAGCGACCGTATCCTCGCCTATGCGCTCTACATCGATCCTCCGCTGGGGCGGATCGGCATCGGCGAGCGCGAGGCGCGGGCCAGCGGCCGCCCGGCTCTGATCGGCAGGGTGCCGATGACTCGCGTCGCCCGCGCGCGCGAGCGCGGCGAGACGCTGGGCTTCATGAAAATCATCGTCGACGAAAAAACCGCGCAGATCCTCGGCGCGGCGCTGCTCGGCTTGAACGGCGACGAAGTCGTGCACTCGATCCTCGACGTGATGTATGCAAAAGCGCCCTACACCACGATCTCGCGCGCAGTCCACATTCACCCGACGGTCACCGAGCTGATTCCGACGCTTCTGCAGAACCTGAAGCCGCTGCGCTAGGGGCCTTTAACCGATGCGGTCCAACCACCACGTCTTTCAGCATCTGATTGCCCAATGCAGTGGCCTGGAGCCGATCACGGTCGCGGTCGCCTTCCCTTGCGACGAGGTTTCGCTGCTCGGCCCGCTGGAAGCGGCCCGGCAGCGGCTGATCGTTCCGACGCTGGTCGGGCCTCGACCGCAGATTCTTGCCATCGCGAAAGCGCTGGGCGAAGACGTCTCGATCTACCGGATCGTCGATGCCGAAACCGCCCAGGACGCAGCGGCGCAGGCCGTGGCGCTGTGCCGCAAGGCCGAGTGCGCTGCGCTGATGAAAGGGAGCCTGCACACGGACGTACTGATGCATGAGGTGCTGAAGGCCGACACGGGCTTGCACGGGGCGCGCCGCGTGAGCCACGTGTTCGTGATGGACGTGCCGAATTATCCGAAGCTGCTGCTGATCACGGATGCGGCGATCAATATCTACCCGTCGCTGGAGGAGAAGGTCGACATCGTTCAGAATGCGATCGACCTGGCGCACGTACTGGGTATCGCTCAGCCCAAGGTCGCGATCCTTTCGGCGGTCGAAACCGTCACACCGAAGATCGCCTCGACGATCGAAGCGGCTGCTCTGTGCAAGATGGCTGACCGCGGGCAGATCCAGGGCGGAATCGTGGACGGACCGCTGGCGTTCGACAATGCGGTCAGCATACGGGCCGCGCGCATCAAGCACATCGTCTCGCCGGTGGCCGGCCAGGCCGACATCCTGGTCGTTCCGGACCTGGAGTCGGGCAACATGCTGGCAAAGCAGCTCGAGTATCTGGCGGATGCGGAATCCGCGGGTATCGTGCTGGGGGCGCGCGTTCCGATCGTCTTGACGAGCCGCGCCGACAGCGCCAAGGCACGACTGGCCTCGTGCGCCGTGATGGCGTTGCTGGCGCATGCGGGGCGCCGCAGCCAAAGCGCGCAACGGATCGAAGGAAGCGAACGGTGACCGCAACGATCGCCGTCATCAATGCCGGCTCGTCGAGCATCAAATTCTCGCTGTTCGCATCCCGCTCGGGATCGGCGCTGGCGAGCGTGGCCAAAGGCGCTATCGATGGCGTGGGAACGGCGCCGCGTTTTTGGGCGCGCGACCAGGGCGGATCGCAGGTCGGCGAATACCGGTGGCCGCAGGGCGCGCGCTGCAGCTATGAGGAGCTGCTGAGCCACCTGATCGGGTGGATCGAGTCGCGCGCCGGAAGCGCGCTTGCTGCCGCCGGCCATCGCGTCGTTTTCGGGGGTGCGGCCTACCAGGCGCCGGTGCGGGTCGGGCCCGGCGTGCTGGCGCAGCTCGAGGCCCTCGTCCCCTTCATGCCGCTGCACTTGCCGCATAACCTGGCCGCGATCCGGGCCCTTGCGGTCACGCATCCGCAACTGGTGCAGATCGCCTGCTTCGATACCGCATTTCATCAGACTCTGCCCCCGATCGAGCGCTGCTACGCACTGCCGCGCGCGCTGACCAGGGCCGGTGTGGTGCGCTACGGCTTTCACGGGCTGTCGTACGAGTACATCGCCTCGACGCTGCCGCGCACCGATCGGCGCGCCGCCGAGGGCCGAACGGTCGTGGCCCATCTGGGCAACGGGGCGAGCCTGTGCGCGCTGCAGGCGGGCCGCAGCGTTGGCACGACCATGGGCTTCAGCACGCTCGACGGGTTGATGATGGGCACCCGGCCGGGTTGGATCGATCCGGGCGTGCTGCTGTACCTGGTTCGCCAGGGGGGATACGACACCGGCCAGCTCGAGCGGTTGCTGTACGATGAATGCGGCCTGCTCGGCGTCTCCGGCATCAGCAGCGACATGCGCACGCTGCTGGCCAGCGACGAGGCGGCCGCAAGGCAGGCGGTCGACCTGTTCTGTCATCGGGCCGTTGGCGCGATCGGAAGCCTGGTCGTGCCGCTGGGCGGGTTCGATGCGCTCGTGTTCACGGGCGGCATCGGCGAGAACGCGGCCACGGTGCGAGCGCAGATCGGCAAGGCACTCGCGTGGATGGGCCTGGCGATGGACGAGGCCGCCAACGATCGCGGCGGACCCCGGATCAGCGCGGCGGGCAGTCGCATTTCGGCTTGGGTGATTCCGACCGACGAGGATCTGATGATCGCGCGGCACACGCAAGAACTGGTCGCTGACGGCTGAGGCGGCGTTCGATGCGGGCAGGGAGCCGGATTTGGACCAGAAACATGTACTGAAGCAGAGCGTCCCGCTGTTCTGGCCAATGGCGGCTATCGCCGCGATGGGGCAGGCGGAGCTGGAGCTATTCCGCAAGAATTTGAAGTTCCTGATCGAGGCGCAGAAGGTCGATCATGGCCTCAAGCCGCGCTTCGCAACGGCCAATACGGTGCTGCTGGACCTGCACACGATGCAGTTGCGCGGGTTCGGAAGCCCGGACGCCACGGGGCCCGCGACGCTGATCGCCGCGCCCTATGCGGGACATACGGCGGCGATCGCCGATTATCACGACGGCCAGAGCCTGGTGCAGACGCTGCTCGCGTCCGGTCTGGCGCGCGTTCTGGTGACGGACTGGAAAAGCGCCAGCCTGGAGATGAAGGATTACGACATCGACAATTACCTGGCCGAGCTGAACGTGTGCGTCGACGATCTGGGAGGGCGCGTCAACCTGGTCGGTCTGTGCCAGGGCGGGTGGCTGTCGGCGATGTACGCGGCGCGTTACCCGCAGCGGGTGGCCTCGCTGGTGCTGGCGGGCGCGCCGATCGACACGCAGGCCGGCGACGGGCCGCTGAAGCGGATGGTGCACGCCTCGCCCCCGGGCTTTTACGAGGAGCTGGTGGCGCTCGGAGGCGGCCTGATGCGAGGCCGGGTCATGCTCAGGGGCTGGAAGAACATGCACCCCGACGAGCAGTACATCGACAAGTACGTGCGCCTGTACGAGCGGATCGACGATCCGGACTACGTCAGCAAGACCGAGGCTTTTTCTTCCTGGTACGAGAATACGATCGACCTGCCGGGGCGCTTCTACCTGCAGGCGATCAACGAGCTGTTCAAGGAGAATCGCCTGGCCGAGGGACGGTTCGCGGGCCTGGGCCGGCCGCTATCGCTGCGCGACATCCGCTGCCCGTTGTTCCTTCTGGCGGGCGAATCGGACGACATCACGCCCAAGGAGCAGGTCTTCGCGGCCGAGAAGTTGTGCGGAACGCCCGCCCGCGACATCCTCAAAGCCGTGATCCCGGGCGGGCACATCGGACTGTTCATGGGCTCCGAGGCGCTGCGGACCCACTGGCCGCAGATCGGAAAGTGGATCCTGCAGGTCGGACGCGGCTAGAATTTCCAACCGTCCGATCCGCGAGGGGATCATGTCGGCGACGCTTCGAATCGTTTGTGCCTCAGTGCTGGCGATCGCACTGGCAGCCTGCAGCACGGCGTGGTTTCACGTGGGCAACGACTTCGATCTGAACGCATTCACGAGCCGCGTCAACCGCGGGGCGACGACGCGGGACCAGGTCAAGGCGTGGCTCGGCGCACCCGCGTCGACCGGAGTCGACGTGGAAACCGACGGCAAGCAGTACGACAAGTGGAATTACTATTTCGCCGAGGGGGCGATGTCGCACCTGTCCGAAACGACGCTGAAAACGCTGCAGATCAAGTTCGATTCGCAGGGAATCGTGCAGGGCTACGAGCTGTCGCAACCGGCCAAGTAAACCCCATCGAGGATCGAACGCCGCGGCGGTTCTACTTGCGCGCGCGCGCGGGCCAGGCCTGCATCGCGACACCGACGGCCGAGTCCAGCTTGGCGCGCGTCGCGCCGGCTTTGGCCTGTACGCTCAAGCCCGCCGCAACGGCCGCGAAGTAAGCGGCCAGAGCCGCGATGTCGGCATCCGGCGGCAGTTGCGCATCCTTCCTGGCCTGCTTCAAGCGCTCGCGGATCGCCGATTCGCCGGCCTGCTGTGCCAGCCGCAGTGCCTGCTGTACGACCTGCGGCGTGCCTTCAAGCCCGCAGTCGGCCGAGCCGTTGACGACGAAACAGCCGGCCGGCCTGGCCGGATCGGTCAGCACCCGCACCGCCGATCGCAGGAACGACTCGATGGCGCGCCGTGCATCGGGCTCGGTGCGCAGCGCCTTCAAGCCATTCGCGCTTTCCCGTTCGCCGTAACGTTGCAGCGCCTTCAGGTACAAAGACGACTTGTCGCCGAACGTTGCATAAAGGCTCGGCTTGTTGATTCCCATCGCCTCGGTCAGGGCGCTGAGCGAGGCGCCCTGAAAACCGTCGCGCCAGAACACTTCCAAGGCGCGGTCCAGCGCCTGGTCCGGATCGAAGCCGCGCGGGCGCCCTCTTTCCAAATTTTCCTCGAATCGGCGGGTTGACGGATATTGTACCGATCGGTACGATCTGTACCAATCGGTACATATTCCGGGATGACTCCCTTTGCAGTTTCATCGACGCGAGCCCGCGCCATGCGCGCGGCACCGCAGGAGAAAGCGGATGGCACGACTGACTGGAAAGACGGCGCTGATCACCGGTGGGACCACCGGCATTGGTTTTGCGACGGCGAAGCTGTTTCTCAGCGAGGGCGCGCGCGTGGCTATTACGGGCCAGGATGGGGACCGAGTCAAGCAGGCCGGCGCCGAGCTGGGCCCGCGTGCGCTCGCCATCCGTGCCAATGCGGCGGTGGCGGTGGAAATGGAGGATGTGGCGCGCCGCATCAAAACGGAGTTTGGAGGGCTGGATATCGTGTTCGGCAATGCCGGCGTGGCCAAGCCCAGAGCACTCGCCGACATCACGGAGGAGCACATCGCCGACCACTTCGACGTCAACGTGCGCGGCGTGATCTGGTCGGTTCAGAAGATGCTGCCGCTGCTGCGCCGACCCGCCAGTGTGATTTTGAACGCCACGACGCTGGTCGACCAGGCGGCCGCCGGCATGAGCGTTTACGCCGCCAGCAAAGCGGCGGTGGTCTCGCTGGGACGCTCGCTGGCGGCCGAACTGGTCGGCCAGGGCATCCGGGTCAACGTCATCAGCCCCGGTCCGATCGACACGCCGATCATCGGCAAATTAGGCCTGCCCGAGGACGCGGTGAAGCAGATGACCGCTCAAATCCTGACCAAGGTGCCGATGGGCCGGATCGGGCTGCCTGATGAAATTGCCAAGGCCGTGCTGTTCCTCGCCTCGGAAGAATCCTCCTACGTTCTGGGCGAGAACCTGCTGGTCGACGGCGGTATGGCGCGCGTCTGACCGGGCGGCGTGCCGCGGCTCAGTCGGCCTGCGGCACGCCGTCGAAGAAGTCCACGAGCCCGGTCTCCAGCGAGTACTCGGCACCGACCACCAGCAGTCCGTCTTCCCGCACCAGCTGCTCGATCAGTTGCGATCCGTTCTGCAGCTGGTTCACCGAGGCGCGGATATTGGCGCGCACCGCCTGGCGCATCAATGCGTCCGGGTCCCGCCGCAGATCGGTGGCCAGCAAGCCCTCCACCGAGGGCCGCACGCGGTTGACGATCGAGTTCAGGTTGCGCGACTGCTTTTCCCGGGGTCGCTGCAGCTGCTCCAGCGTGGCCTGAACGGCGCCGCAACGGGAGTGGCCCAGAACGACGACCAGCCTGGTGCAGAAGCGCTCGGCGACGAACTCGACGCTGCCGATCTGGGAGGGCGCAACGACGTTGCCGGCGACGCGGATCACGAACAGATCCCCCAGGCCCTGGTCGAACACGATTTCCACCGGAACCCTCGAGTCCGAGCACCCCAGGATCGCGGCAATCGGCTCCTGGCCCGATGCCAGGTCGCCCGGACGAATGCGGCTGGAAAACGCCTCGTGGCTCCGATCACCCGACGCGAAGCGGCGGTTGCCCGCGCGCAGACACTCCAGAGCTTCCCGCGCCGGGATCATGGGCCATCGCCTCCTGTAAGTATCGGTTCAGCATACAACTGCGAGGATACGTCGACCCCGAACGCATCTGCCGATCAAACCGGCATCACATCCCGCTCCAGGGCGAGCTCGGCCTTCAGGCTTTCAAGGTCGCGATAGATCGAGGCCACCGCCCGCACGCGACCCTGACGTTTGTAGCGCAGCAGGCAGTCGCGCGCCGCGACCTCGCCTTCGACGTCGATCTGGTCCCAGGTTTCGGCGTGACCGACGTAATTGATCGATACGTCGTAGTGCTGGCTCCAGAAGAACGGTACGGCGTCGAACGGCTCGTGATACCCCAGCATGTTGCGCGCGGCCGTTTGTCCCTGGCGCTCGGCCACCACCCAGTGCTCGACGCGAATCCGTTCGCCGCTGTGCGGATCGGGCCAGCGGGCAATGTCGCCCGCCGCGAAGATCCCCGGCGCGCTGGTGCGAAGTTCCGGGTCCACCAGCACGCCCCGGTCCAGTGCGAGCCCGGCGGCCTCGGCCAGCCCGATGCGCGGATGCACGCCCACCCCCAGGACCACCAGATCGGCCTGGAGCGAGCCGCCGCTTTTCAGCACTGCCCGCTCGCGGTCGATCGAAGTCACCGCATCTTCCAGGTGGAACGTCACGCCGTGCTCCTCGTGCAGTGCACGCACGAAGTCGCCCAGCTGCGCCCCCAGGATGCGCGCCATCGGGCGCGCTTCGGGCGCCACCACGTCGACCTGCAGCGCGCGCGCACGCAGCGCCGCCGCGACCTCCAGACCGATGAAGCTGGCGCCCACGACGACCGCGCGCCGCGCCGTTTTGGAGCGCTCGATGATCGCGCGGCAATCGGCCAGCGTGCGCAGCGTAAAAACGTGTGGCAGTTGCGAGCCCGGAAATGCCGGCCGGTTCGCCTCGGCGCCGGTCGCGAGCAGCAGCCGGTCGAAAGCGAACGTGCGCCCGTCGGCGAGTGCGACCGTGCGCGATCCGGTGTCGATGCCGACCGCTTGCGCACCCAGTTGCAGGTCGATGCCGTGGTCCGCGTAGAACTGGGGCGGCCGCAGCGCAAGCCAATCCTCCGGCGCGCTGCCGGCCAGGTAATCCTTGGACAAATTGGGCCGGTCCACCGGTGGCGCCGTATCGTCGCTGAGCATCGCGATGTTTCCCTGGAAGCGCTCCCGGCGCAACATCTCGGCCGCGGCGAAACCGGCAGCGCCGCCGCCGACGATCACGATCCGCCCTGGCGCCGGTTCGCTCGCGGCGCCGGGCCCAGGGCGGCTCGGAACGGTCTTCTTGCGGCCGCTCACGACCAGCTTGCCGTCACGGCGCTCGACCGACCAGCACGAAACCGGGCTCAATGCTGGGGCGCGCAGGGCTTCACCGGTGCGCAGGCTGAAGCAGGCGTGGTGCCAGGGACAGCGCACGGTGTCGCCCACCATCAGGCCTTCGGCGAGCGGACCGCTGTAGTGCGTGCAGGTCGCGCTGATCGCGAAGACCTCCTCGCCGAGGCGCGCCAGCAGCACCGTCTCGTCGCCGGCGTGGCCGGCCAGCATCCGGCCGTCGGCCAGGTCGGCCTCCGCAATCCCCTGCATCAGATCCGGGCCGGTTGGCGTCGATTCGGTTGAGGACATCGGATGCTCCGGTGGCGTTCAAGTCGGGTCTTCCCCCATTGTCCCGCTTTTTCCCCGTCCCATGATGGCTCGCAACTAGACGGCTCTTGATGCGTCAACGCAAGGCGCTGCCGACGCACTGCGACAACGAATTCAGATCGACGCAGCACGTGGTCGGCCGCCAGTAGAACCATCCGTAGCGGCCGTCGCCGCTGGTTTGCACGGGGCGCACTGAGGCGGGTGCCTGCGGCAGCGGCTGCTCGCCGATGTCGAAGCACGTGCTGACCGCCGGGTAGGCCTGCTGCATACGCCCGACCCGATCGACCGGGTACGGCAGGGTCCCGAGCTGGTCGCGCGCGATGCTGAGCGCGCGAAAAGCGGTCTTGGCCGAGTAGACAACCGGCGGCGTGCCCAGATCGCGCATCTGGCGCGGATACAGGACGCCCCACCGGCCCAGCGTGGCCGATTCGCCGTCGAGCCATGAATCGATGGCGAGCAGGTCGCGGCAGCCCGTGCGCCAGTTGACCTCGTCGGCCTCGGACGCGTAGGCGAGCGCCGGCACGACCGAACCCACGCTTGAGGTAACGTTCGCCGTGATCGCGGCAACGGCCGCCGCCGCGGGGCTGCATATCGAATCGGCCACGGCCGAAGGCGGCGGGGCCGGCACGCGCGCCTCGGACGGCCGGCACTGCAGGCACGGTGGCTGTCCCGACACCATCCAGGCCGAATCGCTCAGTTGCCAGACGTGCACCTCGGCCGTGTTGTCCAGGCTGGAGTGCGACGAGCTCACGGTGCCGGCCGCTTCGGCCGCTGGCGCCCCGGGCAGCGGCAACGCCAGCAGCGAATCGCCGGGTGCGCGCACCGTCTCCACGAAGGCAACGGGCACGTACATCAAGAGCCGGTAACCGCAGGGAACCATGCCGCACCAGCACGGCCCTAGAAACTGCACGCGCGTGCAGGCCGGATCCGCGCTGATCCGGCCCGCGAGTTGCAGCGGATTGAACGGCGGATCGGCCGCCGCCGGAGCCGGCAGCCACAGGGGCGCGGCGCACGCGAGCAGCATCGTGCGGCGCAGGCGCCCACAGCGTGCCGACTGTGGCAGGACGGTTCGATCAGCCATCGCAGCGGGCGATTGTGTGCACCGGCAACCGGGCTGCGCACCGCTTTGGCCGGTAGTTGCGTGGCAGGGGAGGGCGGGCAGCGCCGCCTCTGCGCCATGGAAAAGGCCCGCTGCGCAAGTGCGAATACGCCCCATGCCGGCACGCCGCGATCAACCTAGGATGGCGCCATGGATGCCACGGCCCCCCAATTCGATCCGCTCACGATGCAGGCCGCGCATGCGCGCATCGACGAGCTGTTGGCGCCGCTGCGAACGGTGGTGGACGGCCGCCTCGATGCCGAGCTGGGGGCGCGGCTGCAGCAGATCGTGCCCGCCTCGCACTGTCTGTGCGTGATCGCCGATTCCGGCGGCAACGGGCTGGCCTCGGCGCCATTGCAGATGCACGGAACCATGCAGCGCGATCTGCGGGCACTTTATTCGACGCTGATCGGCGAGCGCGATCCGCTCGCCCTGCGGGCGCGCCAGGAATGGCGCCCTCTGGTAGCGCGAATCGACGAGCACACGGCCTGGGTCCGGTCGCAGGTGCGCCACGCCGAGACCTATGTCGCGTGGCTGCAACGCAACGGCGCCAGCGGCGCGAGCGATCTGGCGGTCGTGCCGGCGCGTGGCCGGCTTACCCGCGGCACCCTGTTCGTGTTCATGGGGAGCGGGCCGGGGCAGGCCGACGTGCTCGCGCTGTTTTACGCTGCACAGCGGCTGGCGGTCACGCTGGAGTTGCGTCACCGGCCGTTCATTGCCGAATTGATGACGATGCGATTTTCACCGCGTGAAGCCGACGTGCTGCGGGCGGGGCTGAAGGGATCGGCCGATGAACAGATCGCGGCCTGGCTGGGGCTATCGGTCGACGCGATCCGCTACTACTTCAAGAAGTTCAAGCACCGGGTGCCGCCCGTCATCGGCCACATGAAGCCGCGCGATCTGGCGCGCATACTGCACCAGCTGGATCGCCTGTAGGCAGCCGCCGGTGCGGGCGACCCTGAAGGAGCACCCCGCACTGCCATGGACGATCGCCAGCTTCAGCGCTACTCCCGCCACATTCTGCTGGATGAGATCGGCATCGAAGGCCAGCAGCGGATCAGCGCCGCGCGCATTCTGCTGATCGGCGCCGGCGGGCTGGGGTCGCCGGCGGCGCTCTACCTCGCCAGTGCTGGGGTCGCCCGGCTGACGCTGGTCGATTCGGATCGGGTCGATCTGACCAACCTGCAGCGACAGGTGCTGCACACGACCGAACGGATCGGGCAGCTGAAAACGGCCTCGGCCCGCAGCGCGCTGCAGGCGCTCAATGCGCAGGTCCAGGTGGTCGAGGTCGCGCAGCGAGCCGGGCCGCGGGAGCTCGATCCGCTGGTGGCCGATTGTGACATCGCGCTGGACTGCAGCGACAATTTCGCCACGCGCCACGCGCTGAACCGAGCTTGCGTATGCCATCGCCGCCCGCTCGTGTCCGGAGCGGCGGTGCGCTTCGACGGCCAGCTGGCGACCTTCGACCGGCGCCTGGACGACTCCCCGTGCTACGCCTGCGTTTTTCCGGAATCCGCTGAGGCCGAGGACGAAACCTGCGCCATCATGGGGGTATTCGCGCCCCTCACCGGCATCATCGGTTGCCTGCAAGCGGCGGAGGCCCTGAAGCTGGCCGCTGGCAGCGGGACCTCACTGCACGGCAGGCTGATGATCATCGACGCGCTCGAGATGCAATGGAGGTCGCTGACGATCGGTCGCGACCCGAACTGCGCGGTGTGCGGGACCCGCTGAACCGAAGCGCCGGCGCCCGTCAGGGGGCGGGCCCCACCATCGTCGTCAGCTGAATTTCCAGGCCTTCGGTCGGCTGCTTGCGAAAACCGCCCTTGGCGAACCGGTGCCAGCGTCCCAGCACGTAGGCCACCGCCAACGCGGCCCGCGCCCCGGTATCCAGATCGGCCGGCAATTCACCTTGCGAAACGGCCACCCGCAGGCTCTGGCGCAGCGATGCCTCGATCCGCTCCAGAAGTTGATTCATCCGGTCCTGCAGCCGCTCGTTTTCGTTCACGAGGGCGTCACCGACCAGCACGCGCGTCAGGCCCCGATTGGTTTGCGCGAACTCCAGCAGCATCTGCACAATGCGCCGGGCTTGCCGCAGCCCCGAGTGTTCTTTGGTCGAAATGTCGTTGATCAGGCCAAAGATCGTCGTCTCGATGAACTCGATCAGCCCTTCGAACATCTGGGCCTTGCTCGCGAAGTGCCGGTAAAGGGCCGCCTCCGACACGTCGAGCTTGGCCGCAAGCGCCGCCGTGGTCACCTTCTCGCCACGCGGATCCTCGAGCATCGACGCCAGTGTCTGCAGGATCTGCAGGCGCCGTGTGCCGGGCTTGCGGCGCGTCCTGCCGGACTCGGCACTGTCGGTCGCTTGACTCGGGATTTCCATCGGCGGTCGGCTCGCGGAGGGGCAAAATCTACCGGAATCCCAAGCGACGTGGGGAATTACTTACTTGCGGTCGATGTTGCGACGCGCGACCCGATATGGTGCATCCGCCAGGCGGCCGCTCAGGGGGCCCGACACAGGCAGTGCGCCAGCACCCGAGGAGGCGTTGCGCTCTCGGACAGCAGCCGGGTCAGGTCCTCGCCGACCCGCATCGGTGCCTCGATACCGAGCAGCAACCGTCCCGTGAACGGCCCGGCCAGCCGAAGCGCCGCCCGCGCGGCTCCATCGGCCAGTAGGTCAAGCAGCCGATTCAGTCCCTTGGGTTCCAGTTCGACGTACACCGTCCGAAAGCCTGGACCAAGCTTGGCTTGCTGCGCCGCGTCATGAATCGCCGCCGTCAGCCCGCCGAAGCCGTCCACCAGGTGCCGCTCGCGCGCCTGGCGTCCGGTCCAGACGCGGCCTTGCGCAACCTGCTCGATCTGCTCGGCGGACGCGTGCCGGCTGGCCGCGGTGCGCGCCAGAAATTCCTGGTAGATGTGACCGACGCTGGCCTGGATGACCTGTCCGAAGCGCGGATCGAGCGGCCGGCGCAGATCGGGTCCACCGGCCAGCCAAGTGGTCGTCACCCCACCCGTGTGCACCCCGACCTTGTCCAGCGTCTTGTCGAACGTCGGCACCATCCCGAACACGCCGATCGAGCCGGTGATCGTGGCCGGGTCGGCCAGCACTTCGTCGGCCGAAGTCGTCACCCAGTAGCCGCCCGAGGCCGCCACGTCGCTCATCGAGACCACCACCGGCTTGCCGGCTTTGCGCGTGACCTCCAGCTCGCGGCGGATCAGCTCGGCGCCGAACGCACTGCCGCCCGGCGAATCGACGCGCAGCACCACGGCCTTGATCGTATCGTCGTCACGGGCACGCCGGATCAGTTCGGCGGTCGAGTGCCCGCCGATGACTCCCTGGGGCGCGTCACCGTCGATGATGTCACCCTGAGCGACCACCACCCCGACCTGCTGGGTGCGGTCGCCCACGTCGGGCAGCGCGTAGCGGTACTCCTGGAACGACACCTGACGGAAGGTCTTGTGCTCCGGATCCTCCGCCCCACGCTTGATCAGCAGCGCGCGCAGCTCGTCGCGCGTCAACAACGCATCGACCAACTTCTCCGACAGGGCGAGCTTGGCCAGATCGCCTCCGGCCGCGGCCAGGCGCAGCGGCAGCTCGTCGATCATGTGGCCGATCGCGCCGGGAGCCAGTTTGCGCACCTGCTCTACTTGCCCCGTGTAGGAGGCCCAGGCGTCGTTCAGCCAGAACGCATCGGCTTCGATCGCCTCGCGCGAAGGTGCGTTGTTCACGAACGGCTCGACAAAGCTCTTGTACTTGCCGACGCGGAACACGTTGACCGTCACGCCGAGCCGGTCCAGCGCGTCCCGGTAGTAGTTGCGATAGCCGCCCAGGCCCGTCAGCAAAATCGCCCCGCTCGGGTGCAGGTAGACCTGATCGGCGTGCGCGGCCAGGTAGTACTGCGCCTGGCTCATCTGCGAGCCCCAGGCCAGCACCTGCTTGCCGGAGGCGCGGAACCGGTCCAGCGCGGCCGCGATCTCGTTCAGCTTGGCCATGCCGGCGCTGCCCATGTCGTCCAGGATCAGCACCACGCGTGCGACCTTCGGATCATGGGACGCCGTATCCAGCACCCCGACCACGTCGCGCAGCTGGGTCTCGCGCTCGACGCCACCGAGCGTCTCGGTCAGCACGGCCTCGCGGGCGCTGCCGCTGAACTGTTCGACCAGATCGCCTTTCAAGGCCATGACCAATGTGGTGTTGTCCGACAGGCGCAGGTGGGTGCCGGCGAACAGAACAAAGCCCAGCACGAAAATGATCAGCAGGAACAGCACGTTCACCACCAGGCGACGGGCCGCGTCGACCACCCGCAGGAAGCCTCCGACGCTCCGGCGCAGCCATCCAGGGTTTGAGTCGGCCATGGGTTCTCCCAGCGCTCGTGGGTTGGAAGCCGACGAGCTTAGCCCAGACGGCGGGACAACTGGCGCACCGTGTGCACCCTGGCATCGACGTACGCGGTGCCGACCAGTGGGCGCCGCGCGCGGGGCGCAATCCTGAGCACCGTCGAAAAACCCGCCGCCCGGGCCGCCTTCAAGTTGGCCAGGCTGTCGTCGACCAGCACGGCGCGGCGCGCATTGATGCGGCCCGCGAGTCCCTCGCGCGCCAGCACGACCCGCAGCATCGATACCGATGGCTTGGGCCGGAATTGGCCATGCAGGCGCAGCCGCTCGATCGAGTAACGCTGGCGGAACTGCCGGTGCAGGCCGAGCCGCCGCAGCACCTGGCCGGCATAGGCGGCGGGCGCATTGGTCAGCAGCACTTTGCGGCCCGGCAGCCGCGCGAGCATGCGCGCCAGTCCCCGCTCGATCCGCACCAGTTCATCGACCCGGAAGTCGTGCGTCTCGTGCAGGAAGCGGTCAGGATCGACCCCATGATGGCGCACCAGGCCGAGCATGGTGGCGCCGTATCGGAGCCAGTACCGGCGTCGGAGCTGATCGGCCTGCTCCCGGTTCAGCTCCAGGTGCCGCTGCACGAAATCGGTCATCCGCTGGTCGATCGCCGCGAAGATCGCGTGCGAGGCCTCGTGCAGCGTGTCGTCCAGGTCCAGGAACCACACCCGGCCTTTGGCACGCCGGCCGCTCGAGGGCGTCACAGCAAGCTTCGCCGTATTCTGGGCGACAAACCAGCTAATGCGAGCGGATCATCGTGCCGACGCCGCGATCGGTCAGGATTTCCAGCAGCAGGCAATGATCGACGCGCCCGTCGATGATGTGCACCGAATTCACGCCGCTGTGGGCGGCTTCCAGCGCCGAGGAGATCTTCGGCAGCATGCCGCCCGAAATGGTGCCGTCGGCGAGCAACTCCTGCACGCGGGTGGCGGTCAGGCCCGTGATCAGCCGGCCCTCGCAGTCCAGCACGCCGGGCGTGTTGGTCAGCAGCACCAGCTTTTCCGCAGCCAGGATCTCGGCGATCTTGCCCGCCACCAGGTCGGCATTGATGTTGTACGACAGGCCGTCCTCGCCGAAGCCGATCGGAGAGATGACCGGGATAAACGCTCCGTCCTGCAGCGCGCGCACCAGCGACGGGTCGATGGCCTCGATTTCGCCGACCTGCCCCAGGTCATGCGTGCGGCCCGGATCGTCGCGGTCGGCCAGTCGCATCTGCCGTGCGCGGATCAAGCCGCCATCCTTGCCGGTCAGGCCGACCGCCTGACCGCCGAAGCGATTGATCAGCATCACGAGCTCCTGCTGTACCTGACCGGCCAGCACCCACTCGACGATCTCCATCGTTTCGGCGTCGGTCACTCGCATGCCCTGTACGAATCGGGACGTCTTGCCCACGCGCTCCAGCGCCTCGTCGATCTGCGGCCCGCCACCGTGCACGACGACCGGCTTCATCCCGACCAGTTTCAGCAGCACCACGTCGTGCGCGAAGCTTTCCTTCAGCGGCTGCTGGGTCATCGCGTTGCCGCCATACTTCACGACGATCGTGCGGCCATGGAAGCGGCGGATGTACGGCAGGGCCTCGGAAAGGATCTCGGCCTTCAGTTCGGTCGGGATCTGCGCCCGGTCCATAGGTCGCGGCAGGAAGTGCGTTCGCTCGTTGCGATCGACAGCGGGGAAGCTGGCGGTCAGTCTAGCATCGCACGCCGGGCATCTCGACCGTCGAGCCCTCACCACTCTCCCGCTGCGCGGGCGAGGGGCGACCCGTCACCGCAAGTGCGACGCTTGTGAAGGCCGCGGGGGGTGCTCGAGGGGGGTCGCAGACCACCCTCGAGGCCGATCCTCCTGCTTTTCGGCTCCGAAGCTTCTGCTCGCTGCAGAAGCAGATGCCGTTCGAAGCTTAGGTTCATCGCAAGGAGAGGGGACGGGGGTGAGGGCTTCAGTTCTCTCCCAGCAATCGCTTCAATCTGCGCTTGGCCGCCTGGCGCTGACCGCCGGGCGTGACCCCGTGCGGGCCGGCCGGACGCTTGCGCGCGGGCACCGCGACCGGGTTGCGCGGCCGCAGCCCGTCGGTGCGGAACACCAGCTTTTGCCGGGTCTTGAGCCCCTTGGCCATCGGACAGGCCGGTCACAGCACGTAGCGAGCCATGTCCTCGTTGGCCGCCAGTTCCGCGAGCCGCTGATCCACGTAGGCCGAGTCGATCACGGCGCGCTGCGCGCTCTGGCTGGCGGCCTCGTAGGAGATGTCCTCGAGCACCTTTTCCATCACGGTGTGAAGCCGGCGCGCTCCGATGTTCTCCGTGCGCTCGTTGATGGTGAAGGCGATCTGCGCCAGCCTCGAGACACCGTCGGGCGTGAACTCGAGCGTCACGCCTTCGGTCGCGAGCAACGCCTCGTACTGACGCACCAGGCAGGCGTCGGTGCCCGTCAGGATGCGCTCGAAATCCGCGGCCGACAGGGATTCGAGCTCGACCCGTATCGGAAAGCGCCCCTGCAATTCGGGCATCAGATCGGACGGTTTGGACAGGTGGAATGCGCCGCTGGCGATGAACAGGATATGGTCGGTGCGGATCATCCCGTACTTGGTGTTCACGCTCGTGCCTTCCACCAGCGGCAGAAGATCGCGCTGCACGCCCTGGCGCGACACGTCAGCGCCCTGTATCTCGCTGCGGCTGGCGATCTTGTCGATCTCGTCCAGGAACACGATGCCGTTGGCCTCGACGTTGGCGATCGCCTTGAGCTTCAGATCGTCGTCGTTGACCAGGCGCGCAGCTTCCTCGTCGGCCAGAGCGCGCAGCGCCTCGCGCACTTTGAGCTTGCGCGTGCGGCGGCGTCCCGCGCCAAGGTTCTGGAACATCGACTGGATCTGCTGGGTGAGCTCTTCCATGCCCGGCTGCGCCAGCACCTCCAGCTGTGCCGACGGAGCCGTCAGCTCGACCTCGACTTCCTTTTCGTCGATCTCGCCTTCGCGCAGCTTCTTGCGCATTTTCTGGCGCGTGCTGCCGTCGACGTCGCGCTCGACCTCGCGCCCCGTCGGATCGCGCGGCGGCGGCAGCAGCACATCCAGCAGACGCTCCTCGGCCGCGTCCTCGGCGCGCGCGCGCACCTTGCGCATTTCCGCCTCCCGCGTCTGCTTGACCGCAATGTCGGCCAGGTCCCGGATGATCGCGTCGACATCCCGCCCGACGTAGCCGACCTCGGTGAACTTGGTCGCCTCGATCTTGATGAACGGCGCGTCGGCCAACCGCGCCAGGCGGCGCGCGATCTCGGTCTTGCCCACCCCGGTCGGACCGATCATCAGGATGTTCTTGGGCGCGATCTCGCCGCGCAGCGGCTCGGCCACGTGCTGGCGGCGCCACCGGTTGCGCAGCGCGACCGCCACCGCGCGCTTGGCGCGCTGCTGGCCGACGATGTGCTTGTTCAGCTCGTGAACGATTTCCTTGGGGGTCATCATCCGGGCGATGTCACTCGAGCGTCTCGATCGTGTGGCTCTGGTTGGTGTAAATGCACAGGTCCGCCGCGATTGAAAGCGCGCGGGCCACGATGTCGGCCGGTTTCAGGTCGGTATTTTCCAGCAGCGCGCGCGCGGCCGCCTGCGCGTACGGCCCGCCCGATCCGATCGCGACCAGGCCCAGCTCGGGCTCGAGCACGTCGCCGGTGCCGGTGATGATCAGCGAGGTCTCGCGGTCCGCCACCGCCAGCATCGCCTCCAGGCGGCGCAGGATCCGGTCGGTGCGCCAGTCCTTGGCGAGCTCGACCGCCGAACGCATCAGGTTGCCCTGGTGTTTGTCCAGGCGCGCCTCGAATCGTTCGAACAGCGTGAACGCATCCGCGGTGGCACCTGCGAAGCCAGCCAGCACGCGATCCTGGTACATGCGCCGCACCTTGCGCGCGGTGCGCTTGAGCACGATGCTGCCGAGCGTCACCTGCCCGTCGCCGCCCATCGACACCGAAGCGCCCCGGCGCACCGAAAGGATGGTGGTGCCGTGAAATTCGTCCATGGAGGGATTATGACGCGCAACGGCCCTCACCCCCCTGCCCGTGCCAACGTCGTCGAACTTGCGGCGCTCGGGGGTGAGGGCTGCGGATAAAGCTCAGTTGCGCCGGAGCTGAACTTCGGCGACGGCCGCTACGCCGAGCAGCTGCAGCAACGCGCCCACCAGCGCGTTGACATTGCGGAACTCCACCGTGGTGCCGAGCTGCTGGAGCTTGATCACGTGCCCGAGAAGGGCCGAGGCCGCGGAGAAGGCCATCCGGCGCAGGTGGCGGCATTCGACCGCTACCCGCTGCTGCGAGCGCGCACAGGCCATCATCCGGCCGAACATCGGCTCGCCGTCGCCGGCGATCTCTCCGCGCCAGTCCAGCGGATCGACGACGCTGGGCGCGGCGCCGACCGGGGCAAGGGTCTTGATATTGGCCGAGGACGGCTCCCACGACGGCGGCGACACTTCGTACGTGATGCAGTACTGGATTCCGGTTTCCTCGAAATCGTTCTGCCGGTTCAACAGCCGCTGCACGTCAAGCAGCAGCATCCAGCAAGCGTCGGTGCCGTCGCGCCGGCCAGGCTCGATCGCTCCGCGCAGCGGATTGAGCAGCTGTTCGGCGCCCAGCACGATCAGCTCGTGGCTGGCGCGCTTGAACGCGTTGAATACGCGCAGCAGCAATTCGGCGCCGACCGTATCGACGGTGCGCGCGTCCGAGACGTCCAGCGTCAGCGTCGCACTGGTCATCGCCAGCGCCTTGAGCTGCTCCAGCGGCTTCACGATGTTGGAACCGATCGCCGACGGCAGCTTCACGACCGGGCTGTCGGGCTTCGCGCCGGCGCGCGGCCCGGCCGGCTCGTAGTCGCTCCAGCCCGGTGTCGAGTGCTCGAAGCGCAGCGCGTACTGCATCGTCAGCCGCTCGAAGCCCGCCTTGTCGCCGCGTTGCTGCAGAAATTCGAACAGCATCAGCCAGGCACGTTCCGTCACAGCGCCCAGCCGGTCGGCCTCGATCGCCGAACGCAGCACGGTCTCGGCGGCCTGGTCCTGACCGTTTGCGAACAGGATCGCCGTTTCGTCCAGCGCCGAGCTCGAATCGCTCGTGCCCAGTTCAACCGCCTCGATCCCGTAGCTGGTCGCGTCCTCGCCCGGATCGAACGGTTCTTCGGCCTGGGCCGGCGGCATCGGCGCAAGATCCAGCTCCGGCAGCTCTTCCTCCGGCGGGATCGCCGGCCGCCCGCTCGTCACCGGCTCCGCCAGCACCGAATTGGCCGCGATGTTGTCGCGCATCGGAGCTCCGCGCGGCCGCAGGAAGTCCTGCGACATCTCCGATTCGATCGCGTCGATCTTGGCCGCCGTCGCCATCGCCAGACTGCGCGCCAGCTCGCGGTCCGGAATCGCATTCTCGGTGGTGGCGAAGGTGGGTGCGGCCGGCGTCGAGGTGCGGTTCAGCGAACGGTTCACGGGTCCGGCCAGCGGCCGGGCCAGCGAGCGCGCATCATGCGGGGCCGGCCGCGCCGGCGAGCGCGCCGCGTGTGCATGGGAAGACGACTGTGCCCCGCGTCCCGCGACTTTCTTCGCCGGTTTCGGGTCTTTTTTAAAAAACGAGAACACCACGTGCCAGGTCCTGACATCCAGTGCGAGTTGCACGACGAGCTTCAGGGCGGTCGCCCTGGAGGCCCTGAGCCGTCGTAGACAAATCGACGGACCGGACCTCCGTCATCGAGCCGTCCGGGCTGAATCGCTGCGTTTCGGCCCAATATATCAATTATTCCCTTTCTTAAGGGTCGAGTCTCCGGCACTTTACCGGCTGCCTTTAGAAATCAGCGGCATAAGCCATGTCCGATGCGGGGGGACACCTTCAGTTAAAATAGGGGCTGCGGGGCAGAAGACGCGCGGAGCTAACAGAATGATCACGACAGCCACGACGGTAGGCGCCTACTTGCGGGATTTGCCGCCTGACCGCCGGGTCGCCATGGCGCGCGTTTGCAGCATGATCCGCCGCTCGGCGCGCGGTGTGCGCGAAAGCATGCGCTACGGGCTGGCATTTTACGAGCTGGATGGACCGTTGTTCGCGCTCGAGTCCGGGCGCCGGCACATGTCGCTGTACGTGGCCGAGCAGGAGGTGGTGCTGCGGCACAAGGATGCCCTGGCGGGCGTGAACGCGGCGCGCAGCTTCATCCGGTTTTCCGATTTCAACCGGCTGCCGCTCGACGTGGTGGAGAAGATTGTGCGCGAGTCGGTGGTGGCGCGCCGGGCGCGCGCTGCCAATGGATCGATTCCGACCCAGGCCGAGCTGCTGAAGCTGTGGGCGATCAAGGAGCAGGCTGCGCAGGCACCGCAGGCGGTAACGCGAGCGGTGGCGGCGCCGGCTGCAAAACCGGCGCTGGCGCGCGGCGGCACGGCCAAGCGGACGGCCGCTCGCAGCGCGGCGTTGCGCCGGACCAGTGCCTCCAAGACTTCCACGCGCAGCACACCCGAACGGCGCCCAGCCCGCAGCTGAGGAGGGTGGATGCTAGTGCTGGCCCTCTGGTGGATCGCTTCGCCCCGGCGGCGGCTGCTCGCGCATCGACCAGGCCGGATTGTCGGCCGGCTTGATCGGCGCAGGCTTGTTCTGCCGGGCGAACCAGAGCCATCCGGCAGCCAGGCACCCGATCTCTAACGCCAGACCGGCAATCTGCAGCGGCCACAGGCGCCAGGCGCCTCCGACCGCAAACAGGACGATGCCGCCGAGAGCGGCCAGCAAGAAAGCAGCGATCCGCCACCACATCATCGCCTCGCCAGTAAGCGGCGTTTCAAGTCCAACCCGACGCCGTGGTTGACGAACTGCAACGTAGCAACCCGAGCCGGATCGATTTCGCCGGCCGAATATAACCCCGCCTGCGCCATGCTCTGGAAGAAATGCCGGATCCGCGCCAGGTTCATCGTGCCGATGCCCAGCGTGATCGCATCGGAGGAATCGACGATGCCTTGCGAGCGCATCAAGGCGACCGACGCTTCCAGCTCAGCTTCGCTGACTTCAGGATTGTCGCGCCGCATCACCGCGTTGGCGGCCCGGCGGTCTCCGTACAGGTAGCTGGTCCATCCCAGGATCGAGGCGTCGACGAAGCGCTGGACCAGGTCCGGGTGCTCCCGCACCATCTGCACGCGCGTCTCGATCAGCGTCGAATAGGTATCGAAGCCGTGATCGGCCAGCAGATGCACCACCGGCTGGAAGCCGCCCTCGCGCTGTACATAGATCGGCTCGGCGATCGAATAGCCCTGCTGCACCGCGCGCGGGTTGGCCAGGAACGGCCCAAGGTTGAAGTTGTAGGGCCGCAGCTGCTCGTCGCGAAAGCCGTGCGTCACCTTCAGCCACTGCCACCAGGTGAACTGCGCGTCCTTCGCCACCAGCACCACCGGCGCGTCCTTCAGCCGCTCGAACGCCTCATAGCCCTGACCGGGATGCGCGATCAGCGCCTGCGGATCCTTCTGGAAAATCGCTGCCACCTGCACCGTCGGTAACCCGTTTTTCAGGTTGTCGAATGCGTGCAGCAGATTGCCGGTCATCAGGAAATCGATGCGACCGGCCGGCAGCAGGGGCCGGTTGTTCATCTGCGGCCCGCCTTGACGGATCGTGACGTTCAGCCCGTAGCGCTCGTAAGTGCCGTCGGCCAGCGCCTGATAGAAGCCGCCGTGGGCGGCCTGCGCCTTCCAATTGGTGGCGAATACGATGCGATCGGGCTGTGCGCGCGGCGCCGCCGGCAGCAGCGCGGCCGCGGCGATCAGCAGGCAGGGGCAAAGCTTCTTGAACAACCCGTCAGGCAGCGCACTCGTTGGCTCTGCCTTGCAGCGTAAAGCAGAACGTGGCGCCCTGCCCGGGTGCCGCTTGTGCCCATATGTCGCCGCCGTGGCGCGCGATGATGCGCTGGACGGTGGCCAGGCCGATCCCGATGCCGGGGAATTCGTCTTCCCGGTGCAGCCGCGTGAATGGCCTGAAGAGGCGGCCGACGTGCTTCATGTCGAAGCCGGTGCCGTTGTCGCGCACAAAAAACGCGCGCTGCGCGCCGCGCCCCTGCACGCCGATCTCGATGCGCGCCTCGGCCGTATCGCGCGTGTATTTCCACGCATTCTCGAGCAGGTTGCGCACCACGACCTGGATCAGCCTGACATCGCCCTCGGCGGCGAGGCCCGCTTCGATGCGAACGTCGATGCGGCGCTCCGGATGAATCCAGCGCAGGTCGCCCAGTGCCTCCTGCGCCAGGCGCGACAGGTCGATCCGCTCGAGCTTCAGCTCCGCGCGGTCAACGCGCGACAGCCCCAGCAGGCCGTCGATCAGCTTCCACATCTGCTCGACCGACTTGACGATCAGCGCCAGGTAGTCGCGGGCCTGCGCATCGAGTGCGTCCCCATGGTCCTGCAGCAGCGCCTCGGAAAAGCCGCCGATCGCCCGCAACGGGGCGCGCAGATCGTGCGAAACCGTGTGACTGAACGTCTCGAGCTCCGCGCCGGCGGCTTCGGCGGCTCGCCTGGCCCGGACCAGTTCGTCCTGGCCGCGTTTCAGCGCGACCAGGTTGCGCACCCGGGCGCGCAGCTCCTCGACCGCAAAAGGCTTCACCAGGAGGTCCTGCGCGCCCTCGCGCAGCAACCGGACGCGCTCGGCCTGCTCGGCCATTGCGGTCAGAACGATGAGCGGCAGCCGGTCGAAATCGGGCTCGGCGCGCAGCTGTTGCATCAGGGTCCCGCCGCCGGTGGCGGGCATCATCGCGTCGGTCACGACCAGGTCGGGATGCAAACTGACGGCTTGAGCGTAGCCGTCGCTGGCGCCGAACGCGGGCACCGCCTCGAATTCGGCCGACAGCGCCTCGCAGATGAACCGATTCAGCTCCCGATCAGCTTCAACCACCAGCACGATCGGCAGTCCGGGCATCAAGCCGACTCCAAAGCTTCTTGATTCGATCATACGCGGTCAGCGTCGAGGCTGACCGTGTTTCGATCAGTTCCGCCCCGAGGGGTGCCAGCGTCCCAGCAACGCGCGCGAAAGCGCGTTGGAGGCCAGGTAGATCGCCACGCCGGTCAAAGCGACCAGCGTCAGCGCCGCGTACATCTTCGGAATCTCGGTGCGAAAGCTCGCTTCCAGGATCCGCGAGGCCAGCCCGGTCTCGCGTCCTGCCGCGCCGGCGGCGAATTCGGCCACCACCGCGCCGATCAGCGCGAGCCCGCCGGAGATCTTCAACCCCGCGATCAGGTACGGAAGCGCCGACGGCGCCAGCAACCAGCGCAGCCGCTGCCAGCGGCTCGCGCCGTACAGCGTCAGCAGGTCCTGCAGATTCGGGTCGGCCGAGCGCAGCCCGATCAGCGTATTGGACAGCACCGGGAAGAACGCCACGATGAAAGCGCAGATCAGAAGCGACGCGGTGGTGCTGTCAACGTAGATCAGGATCAGTGGCGCGATCGCGACGATCGGGGTGACCTGCAGCGCGATCGCGAACGGGAAAAGCGCCAGCTCCAGTGTGCGCGACAGCGCGAATGCGCAGGCCAGCAGCACGCCGCCGGCGAGCGCCAACAGCAGCGCCCCGAACGTGATCTTGACCGTGTACAACCAGGACACCAGCAGCGAGTCCAGGTTGCTCCACAGCGTCTGCGCAATCAGGCTGGGCGAGGGCAGGACGTAAGGCGGGATTCCGCGCAGGCGCACCACGGCTTCCCAGGCCAGCAGCGCGGCGATCCCCGCGGCGGAAGGAACGATCCAGCTTGCGCGCTGCGATCCGGTCATGGCTGCACCGACCCGGCGCCCGTTTCCGCGAGCTGCAGCGCTTCGGTCACGCTGCGGCAAACCTGCGTGAACTGCGGCTGCAGGCGAAGCGGCGGCGCGCGCGGATAGCCGAGCGCAACCGGCAGGTCCGCGAACAGCCGGCCGGGTGGCCCGCCCATCACCAGCACGCGCTGGCTGAGGTAGACCGCCTCGAACACGCTGTGGGTGACGAACACCGCGGTCGAGGCCTGCTCACCCCACAGCGCGAGCAGCTCGTCGTTGAGGCGGTGGCGCGTGATCTCGTCCAGCGCGGCGAACGGTTCGTCCAGCAGCAGCACGGCCGGCCTGGTGATCAGCGCACGAGCGAGCGAGGCGCGCATTTTCATGCCACCGGACAGCTCCGCCGGATAAGCGGCTGCGCGGTCGGCCAGCCCGACGGCTGCCAACGCTTCGGCGGCCTGGTCGCGCGCTGGCCGGCGCGCCATCCCCTGGATTCGCAGCGGCAGCGCGACGTTGTCAAGCACGCTGGCCCACGGCATCAGGGTGGGCTCCTGGAACACGTACGACATCGCCGCGCCGCTCGCCTGCGCCGGCCGGCTGTCGACCCGTACCTGGCCGGCGGTCGGCTGCTCGAGTCCTGCGATCAGCCGCAGCACCGTGGACTTGCCGCACCCCGACGGGCCCAGCAGCGAGACGAACTGGCCCGGGGCGATCGCAACCGACAGCGCCCGCAACGCCTCCACGCCGTTGTCGAAGCGCTTGTCGACCTGCGCAAATTCGATCGTCGCGGGCATCAAGGCATTCGGTCAGGCATTGTCCGTATGCTAGCCGGTGGTCCATACTTATCGGAAGGGCCGCTAGCCATTCGAGTGCCCGCTGGTGCGGATGCCATGAGCGAAGCGACGAGACGTTGCGTTGTTCCGGCCGGCCGCGCGCCCGTTCGCGCGGTTGTGGACTTCCGGGCCCTGTTCGAGTCGGTGCCCGGTCTGTACCTCGTGCTCGATCCGGAAGTGAACATCGTGGCCGTCAGCGACGCCTACTGCCGGGCCACGACGACCCGGCGCGAGGACATTCTGGGCCGCGCCATCTTCGACGTGTTCCCGGACAACCCGGACGATCCCGCCGCCGACGGCGTGCGCCACCTGCGCGTTTCGCTGCAGCGGGTGCTGCAGAACGGCGTGGCCGACGCGATGGCGGTCCGGAAGTACGACATCCGCAAGCCGGAGCAAGAAGGCGGCGGCTTCGAGGTGCGTTACTGGAGATCGTTGAATTCTCCGGTGCGCGGCCAGGACGGCTCGATCGCCTACATCATCCATCGGGTCGAAGACGTCACGGACTTCATCCGCCTGGAGCAGCACGGGGTGGAGCTGGCGCGACTGTACGAAAAGACGCGTGAAATGGACGAACTGAAGTCGCGCTTCTTCGCCAACGTCAGCCGCGAGCTGCGCACGCCGCTGACCCTGATCCTCGGCCCGGTGGCCAAGCGGCTCGCGGCCGATGGGGTCTCGCGCGAAGAAAAGCACGACCTGGCGGTCGTGGAGCGCAACGCTCGCCTGCTTCTGCGGCAAGCGACGGATTTGCTCGACGTTTCCAAGCTGGCGGCCGGGCGGATGCTGATGAGCTACGCGCGCTTCGACCTGGCGCTTCTGGTCCGGCTGATGGCCGGACACTTCGAGGCGCTGGCAAAGGAGCGCCGCATCCGGTTTGGCGTCGACACGCCGGACACCCTGCCGGCTCATGCCGATTTCGAGAAGGTGCGCCGCATCCTGCTGAACCTGCTTTCCAATGCGTTCAAGTCCACGCCGCACGGCGGAGTCATATCGATCTGGCTGTCGGTCCAGGCCGATCAGGCGATTATTCGTGTGCAGGACAACGGCCCGGGCGCGCCGTCGGCGATGCGGCTGGCCATCTTCGAACCATTCCGCCAGGTCGACAGCGGGGCCGGACGGCTGCACGGCAGCCTGGGCCTGCGGATCGTGCAGGAATTCGCCGAGCTGCACCGCGGGTCGGTTGCCGTCGCGGACGCGCCCGGCGGTGGCGCGCTGTTCACCGTCAGCCTGCCGCTGTCCGCTCCCGTTGGAGCGCAGTTGCAGCCTGCCCCGCCCGCCTTCGACGAGGCCTCGGAGCCGCCGCCCGCCGATGAACTGCGCGTGCAGGAAGCCGCGAGGATGGGCTCCTCGGGCGCAACGGACCAGCCCCTGGTTCTGGTGGTCGAAGACAACACCGACATGAATCGCTTCGTTGCCGCCGTGCTGGGCCAGCACTACCGCGTCGCCACCGCTTTCGACGGCAAGGAGGGCCTGGACATGGCTTTGGCCTTCCACCCCGACCTGATCGTGAGTGACGTGATGATGCCCCGGATGAACGGCGACCGGATGGTGCGCGCCCTGCGCCAGCATCGCGAAATGGCGGACATACCGATTTTCATGCTGACGGCCAAAGCCGACGATGCGTTGCGCGTCGAGCTGTTCAGGGAGGGCGTGCAGGACTACATCAACAAGCCCTTCTCGGCCGAGGAACTGTTGGCGCGCGTCGGCGCGCGCATCAGCGCGCGCCAGCGCCAGGACGCGGTGCTGAAGGCGTTGCGGGGGGAAATGGAAGAGCTGGCGAAACAGCATGTCGCCAGCCAGACCGCTGCCGCGATCGCGCACGAGCTGAACCAGCCGCTCAATGCGATCACGTCCTACGCGGAGGCCGCGCTGCGCCTGCTGCGTGCCGGCAACCAGGCGCCGGAGAAGCTGCATCAGGCCCTGGAGGGCGGGGCCGCCCAGGCGCAACGCGCCGGTCAGGTGGTGCGCGAACTGCTGCAGTTCTTCCAGGGGCGCGATGTGCAGGTCGAGGCGGTCGACCTGGGTCAGGCGATTCACCGGGCCCTGGCGGTGGCCGAGGTTGACGGACACGCGGGGTTTGACTGGACGGTCGATCTGGCACCGGATCTGCGCCTGGTAAAGGCGAACCGGCTGCAGGTCGAGAAAGTGCTCGTCAACCTGGTGTGCAATGGTGTGGACGCGATGCGGGCGGCCGGGATCAGCCCGCAGACGATCGCGATCAGCGCCCGCCCGCTCGTCGACGGCAACATGGCGCAGGTGACCGTTCAGGACTGCGGGCCCGGCCTGACCGAGGAGGCGGTCGGGCGGCTGTTCAAGCCTTTTTACACGACCAAGCCTCGAGGGATCGGGATGGGGCTGTCGATCAGCCGGGCGCTGGTCGAAGCGAACGGCGGCCGGCTGTGGTGCGAGCCGGCCCCGAGCCGCGGGGGTCGATTCCACTTCACGTTGCCGTTTGGCCGATGAGCGCCGGTCCGACCGTGTTCGTGGTGGACGACGACGCCGCAGTGCGGGACAGTCTCGCGCTGCTGCTCGACACGGCCGGATTCGTGGTCGAAACCTACGATGGGGCCCGGTCGTTTCTGGACGCCTGTTCGCCGGACCGGACCGGCTGCGTGATACTGGACGTGCAGATGCCGGAAGTGAGCGGGCCGGAGCTTCAGGCCGAGTTGAACCGACGCGCCGTCGGCCTTCCGATCATTTTCTTGACGGGTCACGGCGACATCCCGACCACGGTGCGGGCGATCAAGAGCGGCGCGATCGATTTCCTGACGAAGCCGGTGGAGGGCGCGGCCTTGCTGGAGCGGGTCCGCAGCGCGCTCGAAAAGAGCGCGCAGCTCGGCGCGCAGGCGGCCGCCGACCGATTGCTGCACGAGCGCCTCGAAGGTCTGACCCGGCGCGAGCGGCAGATCATGGCGCTGGCGGCGGCCGGTCAATCCAACAAGGAGATCGCGCGCCACCTGGGCATCAGCCATCGGACGGTGGAAATACATCGCGCCCGTGTGATGCAGAAGACGGGTGTGGCCAATCTGGTGGAATTGTCCCGCCTTGCCGAGGCCTGCGCCCTGGTCGCAGGGCGGTCCGAAGGGTCGCAATGAGCTGTCGGCATAGGTATTCGTACGGATACTTAAGGCAAAAGCAAATCAATAAGGTGGCGTTGATTCCCGCTCCCGGGGCCGCCCGCCATGGACATGACGAACTGCCTGGATCCGCAACCGCGCGTGACCTGCACCAACTGCGCGCAGCGTCCGGTGTGTCTGCCTGCCGGGTTGTCGCAGGTCGAGCTCGACAGCGCGGAGCAGCTCGTTTCGACGCGCCTGCGCATCCGGCGCGGCGCTGCGCTGTACCGGGTCGCAGACCCGTTCAAGTCGCTTTACGTGCTATGGAACGGATCTCTTAAGAGCACGTTGTCATCGGACGACGGCCGCGAGCAGGTCGCCGGCTTTCATATGGTCGGCGAGATGGTCGGCTTCGACGGCCTGAGCGTCGGGTCCCATGCCTGTGACGTCGTAGCGCTGGAAGATGCCGAGGTTTGCGTATTCCCGTATGACCGCATCGAGGACGCCGCCGCGCCGTTGGCGCTGCGCCGGCATATCTACCGGCTGATGAGCCGTGAAATCGTGCGCAAGCACGCGCTGATGCTGATGCTCGGGAGCATGCAGGCGCACCAGCGGCTGGCGACCTTTCTACTCGATCTCGCCGAGCGTTTCGGGGCGCTCGGCTACTCGAGGAAGGAATTCATGCTGCGGATGACGCGTGCCGAGATCGGAAGCTTCCTGGGCATAACGCTCGAAACCGTCAGTCGCGTGCTGTCGCAATTCGTCAGGGACGGCTTGATCGATCTGCAGCACATCACGCAGGTACGCCTGATCGATCCGGAGGGGCTGCGCCGGCTGGCTGCATTCGCCCCGCCGGGACGGTCGGAGCGCCCGCCGGGACAGACGGACGCCTCGCGCGCTCGCGCCGCTCGCAGCCGTCCGGACGCGCAGGCCGCCGGCGAAGTCCGCGAACAGGCCTTTGCCTAGCCGGCGATCGCAAACGACCCGCTATTGGGGAAAGCGCGTCAGGCTGGTGCCATCCTTCGGAAGCGGGTAGCGCGCGACGTTCAGCTGCATCGCCAGCAGCGTGTAATAACCGTCGATCCCCACCAGATCCACAACGCCTTTCTTGCCGAAGCGCCGGTCGGCGCGCTCGAACGTCTTATCCGAGACGCGCTTGTTGCGGCTCAGCTCGGTCAGGAAGTCATATACGATCTGCTCGTCGTCGGACATCGACGACGGCCGCCGCCCGTCGGCGATCGCATCGAGTACTTCCGGTTTGATCCCGGCCTTCAGCGCGATCGGATAGTGAACGTGCCACTCGTAGTCCTGCGTCCACTCGCGGGCCACGATCAGTATGGCCAGCTCGCTCAGCACGGATCCGATCGCCGAGTTGAAGCGCACATAGTCGCCCATCGCGCGCGCCTGGTTCATCAGCTGCGGGCTGTACATCATCGGTTCGAACGGGCCGAACACCGGCGTGTTGCGGGCCGCCTTGAATTCGTCGGCGGCTTTTTTCTGCTCGTCGGTGTAGCTCCCGGGCGGGACCGTCGGCAGCCGATCCTGCGCCAGGGCGCAGGCTGCGCACGCGAGGGCGGACCCCAGCAAGGCGGCAAATCGCGGTTTCATTTTATTTTCGCTCCCATTGCGTGCAGACCGTTTGCGATAGTAGAGTTGATTGGAACGTCGGCGCCGCCCGGACGGCCGGGGCAGTCGGCGCGAGCGGCGATGCCATGAGCCTGACACAATTCGGAGCCTGTTTTGCCTGCCTGGCGGGTCTTTGTGGAATCGCCAGGGCGGAGACCTTGTACCGGTGGATCGACGCGGATGGCGCAACGCGCATCACGCGCGATCAGCCCGGCACGGCAACCCCTTACAGCGCCTTCGACGTGCCCGACACGGTCCCCTGGTCCAACGCGCCCGCGATGCCAGGGGAAATCGCGGTCGGCTCCAGCCCCACTGCGCAGAATCTGTTCAAGGCGGCCTCGCAGTCGGTCTACGGCGTAGTGGGCCGGCTTCCGTCCCGGTCGGACGGCAAGGCGGGGGCAGTCTACGGATCGGCGATCGCGATCACCGACAAGCTGGCCATCACCAACTGTCATGTGATCGAGGCCGCCGGTGACGAGATCTACATCGGAACAGGCTCGGCCGAAGCAGCCGAGAAAGCCAGGCTCGTGGCCGCGAACTACCTGGCCGATCGCTGCGTCATCGGGGTTCGGAATATGGATCTTCAGCCGGTTGCCGGCGTTCGCAGCTTCGACGCACTCGAGGTGGGAGAGACCGTCTATGCGATCGGCAATCCGTCGCGTCTGGACCGCACGTTGTCCGACGGGCTGCTGTCCGCCAAGCGGGTCATGGGCGAATTGCGTTACTTGCAGACCAGCGCGCCCATCTCGCCCGGTTCCTCGGGCGGGGGCCTGTTCGACGGGCGCGGCAACCTGATCGGCGTGACCGCGTTCACGCTGAAAGGCGCACAAAACATCAATTTCGCGATTCCGGCCGAAGATTTCTGGAAGTGACGGAAAAAATCCCCTCCGTTGCCAATTGACGGGGGCTGCGGTCCAACGTTCTCGGGCGGCGCGGAAGTGGCGGTTGGCCACCGGGGCGCAGGCGTTTCCGGCCACCGGCCGGGTGCGCGGGGAGACAGAGCGTTGATAGTGCTGTCGGCGGAACAGATGGCGCGAATGAGCCGGCTGCTCGATGAGGCGCTGCCGCTGAGTCGGGACAAACGCCAAGGCTGGCTGAATGCGCTGCCGCCGGAGCACCGCGATCTGGCGACCGCGTTGCGGCAGGCGCTGTTGCCCGCGCAAGAGCGTGTCCGCGGCGCCGGCGCGCTGGACACCTTGCCCAAGCTGGACGCCGATCCGCTGCCGGAAGCCATCAGCCCCATCGCTCCGGGCGAGCACGTCGGTCCCTATCAGCTGGTGCGGCCGCTCGGCATCGGAGGCATGGCCGAAGTGTGGCTCGCGCACCGTGCCGACGGTGCCTTCAAGCGCGACGTCGCGTTGAAGCTGCCGCTGCTGGCCCGCCTGCGCACCGATCTGGTCCAGCGCTTTACGCGGGAACGCGACATCCTGGCCGCCCTGGAACACCCGAACATCGCGCGCCTGTACGACGCCGGAGTCAGCCCCGACGGGCTTCCCTATCTGGCGATGGAGTATGTCCCGGGCCAGCCCCTGACGGACTGGTGCGACGCGCGCCGCCTGGGCGTGCCGGAGCGCCTGAAGCTTTTCCTGCAGGTGCTCGATGCCGTGCAATACGCTCACGCGCGCCACGTACTGCACCGGGACATCAAGCCATCCAATATCCTGGTCATCGAATCCGGACAGGTGCGGTTGCTCGATTTCGGCGTGGCGAAGCTCCTGGCCGAGGAGGAGCCGGACGCGCAGCTCACGCGGATGTATGGCCGGGCGCTGACGCCGGAGTACGCCAGTCCCGAGTGTCTGCGCGGCGACCCGGTGGATGCCGGCACCGATATCTATTCGCTGGGGGTTGTGCTGTACGAGCTTCTGGCGGGCAGCCGGCCGTACCAGCGCACGACCGGCGCCTCGACCGCCCTGGTGGAGCAGGCGATCCTGGAGGCGCGCCCGCGCAAGCCGAGCACCCGCGTGACCGAGCAGGCCGCCGCTGCGCGCGCCACGTCGGCCGAGCGGCTCGCGCGCCGCCTGCGCGGCGACCTGGATTCGATCGTGCGCAAGGCCCTGTCCAAGTACCCCGCCGAGCGCTATCCGAGCGCGGTCGCGCTGGCCGACGATGTGCAGCGCTACCTGCACGGCAAGCCGGTACTGGCCAGGCAGGGACCGCTCGGTTACCGCGCCACCAAATTCGCGCTGCGCCACCGCGCGACGCTGGTGGCGGCGGTCCCCGCCGTCGCGCTGGTGGCCGCCGCGATCGGCTATGCGCTGACGCGCTCCGGGGGGGCTCCGGCTGTGGTGGGCCAGGCCGTGCCGGCCGCATTGGCGCCGGCTGCCGAGCGCGGCGCTGCCGCTTCCGCTGCCGGCGGCAAGTCCATCGCGGTGCTGCCGTTCCTGGACATGAGCGAGAAAAAGGACCAGGAGTACTTTTCCGATGGCTTGTCCGAGGAGTTGATCGAGCGGCTGTGGCGCAGCCAGGAACTGCGCGTGATTGCGCGCACCTCCTCGTTCCAGTTCAAGGGCCGCAACGAGGATGTGCGCACCATCGCCCGCAAGCTCGGTGTTTCGCACCTGCTGGAGGGCAGCGTGCGCAAGTCCGGCAACACGCTGCGCGTAACCGCCCAGCTGATCCGCGCCTCCGACGGATCACAGCTGTGGTCGCGGACCTACGAGCGCGACTTGAACGACATCTTCAAGGTGCAGGACGACATCGCGGAAACCGTGGCGCGCGAGCTGAAGGTCGCCTTGAACGCCGGGGCTGCGCGCGTGCAGGCTCCGGAATCGAACACCGAGGCCTACAACCTGTTCCTGCAAGGCAATTTTTTCGACAATCGCAGAAGCAAGCCCGACGAGGAAAAGGCGATCCAGCTGTACCGGGAGGCGATCGGGCGGGATGCGAGTTTCGCGCTGGCCTGGGCCCGGCTGGCGGGCGCGTACCGTGCCCAGGCCCGTTTCGGATGGACGCCGGCCGTGCCGGGTGCTGCCAAAGCGCGCGACGCGGTACAACGCGCGCTGCAGATCGACCCGAACCTTGCGGGTGCGCACCTGCTGCTGGGCCAGCTGTACCGGGACTTCGACTGGAATTGGGCCGCGGCCCGGGCCGAGCTCGAGCGGGCTATCGAGCTGGACCCGAACGACCTGACGATCCGGGTGCAGCTCGGTTACCTGAAGGCGGTCACCGAAGGGCGCCCCGATCAGCACCTCGAGTATCTGCGCCAGGAGCTGCTCAGGGACCCTCTGGATACCAATTCCCTGTGGATCCTGGGCACCGGACTGCTGGATGCCGGCCGGCCGGAAGAATCCGTCGCTGCATTCCGCGAGCTGCTCGAGCTGAACCCCGAGTTTGCGGGCGGCCACGCATCGCTGTCCGGATCCCTGTTGTACCTGCACCGGTATCCGGAGGCACTCGCCGCGGTGCAGAAGGAAGCCGACGAGGGCGAGCGCCTCGCCAACCTGCCGATGATCTACTGGGCGATGGGCCGGCGCGCCGAATCGGATGCCGCCCTGAGCCGGCTGCAAGAAGAGTACGGAGCCGTGTCCGCTTACGAGATCGCGCAAGTTCACGCCTTCCGCGGCGAGGCCGACGCCGCGCTTCAGTGGCTGGACCGCGCGTACCGGCAGCGCGATGCCGATCTTCAGTGGATCAAGAACGATACGTGGTTGCGCAGTCTGCATGGCGACCCGCGCTATCGCGCGCTGCTGGGGAAGATGAACCTGGCTACCGAGCCGCGCCCGGATTGAAGTGCGATAGGCTTGCGCCGTGATGGCGACATTTGCGGACGGCGCCACCGTTCCGGCGGTGGGCATCGGCACCTACCGGATGGGCGAGTCGGCCTCGTTGCGCGAGCGCGAGATCGCAGCGCTGCAGCTCGCGCTCGATCTGGGCGTGCGCGTGATCGACACGGCCGAGATGTACGCCGACGGCGGCGCCGAGCGGGTGGTCGGCGCGGCGCTGAGCGGCGGCCGCCGCGACCAGGCGTTCGTCGTCGGCAAGGTGCGGCCGTCCAACGCCAGCCGCACCGGTGTAATGGCTGCCTGCGAACGCAGCCTTGCGCGCCTGGCGATCGAGCGCATCGATCTGTACCTGTTGCACTGGCGCGGAGCGACACCGCTGGCGCAGACCGTCGAGGCTTTCGAGGAGCTGGTACGGCGGGGAAGGATCGCGCGCTGGGGCGTGAGCAACTTCGACCTGGACGACATGGAACAGCTCGTTGCGCTGGAGCACGGCGCTCACTGCGCCGCCGACCAGGTCTACTACTCGGTCTCGCGGCGCGGCGTCGAGTTCGACCTGATGCCCTGGCTGAGCGAGCGGCGGGTGCCGATGATGGCGTACAGCCCGTTCGACGAAGGCCGGCTGCTCAGGGATCGCACGCTGACGGCGATCGGGCGCAGGCACGGCGCCAGCACGGCCCAGGTGGCGCTCGCCTGGGTGCTGTCCCGGCCCGGCGTGATCGCGATCCCGAAGGCCGGCGACGTCGGGCACGTCCGCGAGAACGCGGCCGCTGCAAACCTCAAGCTGACGGCCGAGGACTTCGAGCTGATCGATCGACACTTTGCGCCGCCGAAGCGCAAACAGCGCCTTTCCGTCATCTGAAGCCGGTTGCCCGTGGCCACGACGGGCGCTCGCCTGGGTACCGGCATCGCGGTAACCGGCACCGGTGATGTTCGTTGCGAAAAGCCGCACTGGCCTTGCGGTGGACGCGCTCGGCCTCGGCCCGATGCGGCCCGCGCATACCCTGCCGGTTGAGCGTTCTTCCTGCGCAACACCCTGCGCGCGGTCGCGGTGCCCCGTAGTACTGTAACGGGAACGAAAAATTTGGCGGGGGTGCCAGCCCGCGCCAGCCTTGGCCATGCAAACCCCGACCGACCACGGGCCGGCCGCCGATTCCGGCATCGAGTCCGGCGCCTGGCCCGCTTCAGGGTCCGTAGTTCGGCCGGCGGTTCGCCCGTCGAGGCACCGTCCGGTCTGGCGAGTCGGCGACATCGACTTCTCGCGCGCGGACCGGCGGCATCGGGACGACACAACGCTGTTCTACGTGCTGACCGGCGCCTCTTTCGTCGAAAGCGGATCGGAACTGTACACGCGCAATCTGCTCACGTACTACCGCGACGATCCACCCATCGCCGACTGGCTCAGCAACGCCTGGGAGCCCGAGGAATTGCAGCACGGGGCTGCGCTGCGCGCCTACGTGCAGGCGGTGTGGCCCGAGTTCGACTGGCAGCGGGCTTACGGGGGTTTCATGGCGGAGTACTCGCAGGCGGCCTCTCCCGAAGCGTTCGAGGCCACGCGGCGTCTGGAACTGGCGGCCCGCTGCATGATCGAGACCGGCACCGCGAGTCTGTACCGGATGCTGTACGAGTACGTGCAGGAACCGGTGCTGCGGCAGGTGCTCGGACATATCCGGGACGACGAGGTCGGCCACTACAAGCACTTCCTGCGTTTCTTCCGGGCCAGTCAGCCGCGCCAATTCGGCGGCGCGTTCAGAGTCGCGTGGGCGATCGGGCGTCGGGTGCGCGAGTCGCGCAGCGACGATGCCTGGATCGCGTTCCGCCACGCCTTCGAGGTGCGCAATCCGGGTCGCCACTGCCAGCGCAGCGATTTCGATCGATGGCAGGATCAGCTTAACGCGATCGTGCGGCGCGCCTTCCCGTTCCGGATGGCGGCCGAGATGCTGGTGGCGCCGCTTGCCCTGTCGCCGCTCGCACGCCGCATGGCGCGCCGTGCAGCCGAGGCGGGTCTGCGCCGCCTGCTGCTGGCATGAGAGCGGCCGTTGCGGTGGCGGCCGTGGGCGCCGGTTGCGCCTGCGCCTGCGTGGCCGCCGTCGCGCAGGCCTCCCCGATCGATGACACGCTGGCCAGGATCCGGCACATCGTCGTGATCTACGCCGAAAACCGCAGCTTCGACAACCTGTACGGACTGTTCCCCGGGGCGGACGGCGTCGGGCAGGCGCCCAAGGAGGCCGGCACGCAGCGCGACCGGGACGGCAGCGTCCTGCCGGTGCTGCCGCCGGTGTGGAACGGCGCAGGTCCGGACTTCGATCCGCGCTTCGGCACGGCGCTTCCCAACGGCCCGTTCCGGATCGACGCGCCACCCGCGCGGCTTGCCCCATCGTTGGCCACGCGCGATCTGATGCACCGCTACTACCAGAACATCGAGCAGATCGACGGTGGCCGCAACGACCGCTTCGCCGCGGTCTCGGACGCGGGCGGCCTCACGATGGGTTATTACGACGGCAGCGCTCTGGCGCTGTGGCAACTGGCGCGTGAGTTCACGCTGGCCGATCACTTCTTCATGGGTGCGTTCGGCGGTTCCTTCATCAACCACCTGTGGCTCGCCTGCGGCTGCGTTGCCCGGTATCCGGACGCGCCCAGCGCGATCACAAGCCGGCTCGATGCGCAGGGCCGGCTGGCGCGCAAAGCCGGCTCGCCCGCCAGCGCGCTCGCGGGCCCGGTGCAGTGGGAACAGGATGGGGCTGTGACCCCGGACGGTTACGCGGTGAACACCCTGCAGCCTCCGTATCAGCCCAGTGGCATCGCCCCCGCCGAAGGCGGCGATCCGCAGCTGGCCGATCCGGCGCGCGGTCCGCTGCCCGCGCAGGATGCGCCGACCATCGGCGATCGCCTCACCGAGCGCTCGATCAGCTGGGCCTGGTACGCCGGCGGCTGGAACAAGGCGCTTGCCGACTCGGCGCTGCCAGGGGGCGCCTCGCGCGGCGTGATCTACTCCAACAGGCCGGGCACGGTCAACTTCCAGCCGCACCACCAGCCGTTCAATTACTTTCGGCGCTACGCGCCGGGCACCCAGGCGCGGCGCGAGCATCTGAAGGACGAAGCCGACCTGCTGGAGGACCTCGTCCGCGACCGGCTGCCCCAGGTCGCGTTCTACAAGCCCAGCGGCGACGTGAACCAGCATCCCGGCTATACCGATGTGGTCGCCGGAGACCGGCACATCGCCGATCTGATCGGCCGGATCCGCGCCGGCCCGGCCTGGACCACGACGCTGATCATCGTCACGTACGATGAGAACGGCGGCTTTTGGGATCACGCGCCGCCGCCGGCCGGGCCCGGCTACGGTGATCGATGGGGACCGGGCACGCGCGTGCCGGCGATCCTGATTTCGCCGTTCGTGAAGAAAGGCTACGTGGACCACACACCCTACGAGACCGGCTCGATCCTGCGCCTGCTCCGGCGCCGCTTTGCGCTGGCGCCGCTGTCTGATGCCCGCAGCAGCTTGGGCGATCTGACCGGTGCGCTGGAGGTGTCGCCGCGTTCTTATTCGACCCCGTAGTTCTTCGTCAGATATTCGACAATGATCGGAACGTCTTCCGGGCGGATCGGGGCGCCCATCACTTTGATCATCTTGTTGACGCTGGCTTCCCAGGCGGCGCGCTTCATGAAAGGCGAGTTCATCTGGATGTAGTCGGCGCTGTGGCACACCGAGCAGTTGCCCTGTACCACATCCCGGCCGACGCCTTCCTTGAGGCGAACGTCCTCGTCCGCGAGCGCGCCGCCACAAGAGCCAGCCAACAGCACGGTGGCGATTGCGGCATCGAGCGCTCTCATGATCGCCTCCTCACACCGCCTGGATCTGTATCCGCTGGACCACGTTGTTGTGGTAACCGGCCGGATTGAAGATCAGCTCAAAGGTCTGGGTCGCGCCTTGCCGGTTGGTGGCCTTGGCCAGCACCGCGTAATTGCCGGCTCCGGGCGGCACGAACGCGTGTTGCCACGGGACGAATGAATAGCGGCCCGGGTCGGATGCCAGCTCCGCGGTCTGCCAGGACCGGCCGTCATCGGTGGACACCTCGACCGAGTGGATGCCGTATCCGCCGTCCCAGGCAATGCCGCGGATGACGATGGCCGACCCCTTGGGGAATCGCTGCCCGTCGGCCAGGTTCGTGATCAGCGAATTGACGACCATCTCGGTAATGGGCGTCGTCTCCGCGGTTTCCTGGGAAATGAAGCGGTCTATCAGCGGAAACTTGCGCTTGGGGATCCGATAGGCCGTGGTCATCCAGAATCCACCTTGGGGCGCCGACAGCACATCGATCGATATGACCTGCTTGACCCAGTAGGTCGCGGTCCAGCCCGGCACGACGATTCTCGCTGGGAAACCGTTCCAGTGAGGAAGCGGCTCGCCGTTCATCTCGTACGCGATCAGCGTGTTCTCGTCCTGCGCCTTCCAAAGCGGAATGCTCTTGATGAAATCCGGGGTGCGTTCGAGCACGGGCTCGTCGGCGCCGTCGAAGGCGACTTCGAGCGCGCTACCCTTCGGTCCCGCCTTGGCCAGCACGTCTTTCAGGCGCGCGCCCTTCCATCGTGCGTTGCCCATCGCGCCGTGGCCCCATTGGACGCCGGGCACGTGCGGATCCGACAACCCCCGCCGGTTGCCCGCGCATTGGCATACCGCAACCAGCTCGGCCGGCTCGAACTGCCGCTTCAGCTGATCGAGCGTCAGTTGCAGTGGCCGTTCGATCGCATCGCCGCCGACGGCCAAGCGCCACTGGTTCGCGTCGACCGGTGAAATCCTGGCCAGGTGCCAGCGCACGAAAAATCGGTCGTTCGCAGTCAGGATGCTGTCGAACGCCTCCACCGGCGTCTCGTAATTCGGCGGCCGATACGAGCGTTTGATCAGCGCTCGCTTGCCGGCAAGCGCCTCGAGCACGGCGGCGTCGACGGCGCCCTGCGGCAGGCCGGCTGCGCGGCACAACCGCGGCGCCATCCAGGCGCCGCCGGCCAGGGCCAATCCCGCGCCCACGCTCCTGACGAAAGCGCGACGGCCGTGCACCCCATCCTCCCTTGATTCGAGTGACCTGACGATACAGCAGGCGATCTGAAAGTCCCAGATCACTCAGTCCCGCAGGATCATCCGGGCGGCGGCCGAGCGGCCAGCCGGGGTCAGGGTCAGTCGCGCTGCCGCCGTTGCGCTCCGACCGCTTGCGACTGCGCTCCTTCGAGCGCTTCTTCGAGCGCACGGGCGGCGGCGATTCTTTCTCCGGCCTCGCACGCCTCGGCTTCCGCGATCTGAGGGTGGCCCGACGACTTCAGCTTCTCGTTCAGCGGGGCAAGATCCTTCGCCGCCAGGTCCCGGGCGCGCTGCTCGACGTCCTGCAGTTCGCGCTCCAGCACGGCCACGCGCTCGACCTGGTACTCGCCGGGGCGGCCCTCGTAGGACAGAAGGGCGTCGTAGACGTACGCCAGATGCTCGCGCAGCCGCTCTTCGCCGGTGATCGCGCCGCCTTCGGAGGTCGCGACGATCCGGCTGCGGACCGACTCCGACTTCTGCGCGAAGGCGTCCAGGTCCTTGCGCAGCGCCTCGCCCGGCGCCAGCTCCCTGGCGCGAGACTCGGCCAGCGTCCGATAGCCATTGAGGCGGTTCACGAGCTCGCTCATGCGCGCAAACAGCGCGTGCGCCCGCATCGCGGCGTCATATTGGGCTTTGCGATCCGCCGGCGAAAACGGCGCGCGCGGATCGAGCGCAACGGTCAGCGGCGCCTCGACCACGTCGGACCCGTTGGTCAGCCGAACCGTGTACGTCCCCGGCAGCACGCGCGGGCCTGCCGAGGCGCCCACCGTGGCTGCGGCGGTCGGAACCAGCGGCGGCTTTTCCCGCATCAACCAGGCGACGCGGTTGATCCCCTTGCGCGTTCCGGGCGGCGGCGTGTCGATCACCCGTCCGGAGGCATCCAGGATCTCCAGTTTCATCCGCCCGAACGTGTGGCGCGTCTTCAGGTAGTACGCGATCGTCGCTCCAGCGGGCGGATTCGAGCCGGAAAACGTTGCGTCGCCCTCCGGCCAGCCACCCGACCCCATGGGCTTTTGCCGTGCCGGCCGGCCCGGCAGCAACGCGACGCTCTTTTCGAGAACATCGGGCGTCAGCGCCCGCAGCGGTGTCAGGTCGTCGACGATCCAGATCCCGCGCCCGTGCGTCGCCACCACCAGGTCCTGCTCGCGCCAGTGGAACGCGAGGTCGCGCACGGCCGCGGGCGGGAAATTGCCGCCCTTGAACTCGGCCCAGGTCGTGCCAGCGTCCAGCGAGATCCACAGGCCCAGCTCGGAGCCGAGGTACAACAGGCCGGGCCGGAGCGGGTCTTCCTTGATCACGTGGGCGTAGCCGCGCACGCCGGAGGCCGCATCCACGATCCGCGTCCAGGTCTTGCCGAAGTCTCGCGTGGCATACACCCACGGCGTCATGTCGCCGAACGAGTGGCGGTCGAACGCCGCGTAGGCCGTCCCGTCCGCGTGCGGGCCGGCCTCGACCCACGAGACCCAGCTGCGGGGCGGAAGCGCGGGCACGTTTTCGACAACGTTGGTCCAGTTGGCTCCGGCGTCGCGCGTCAGCTGCAGGTTGCCGTCGTCGGTGCCGACCCAGACCGTCTTCGCGTCGCGCGGGCTTTCCGAGATCGCGTAGATCGTCGTGTGCATCTCGGCAGCCGAGTTGTCCACCGTGATGCCGCCCGACTGTTCCTGTTTCTGCTTTTCGGGATCGTTCGTCGTCAGGTCGGGCGAGATCCGCCGCCACGTCTGCCCGGCGTCCTTCGTCACGAACAGGTACTGGGCGCCGATGTACAGCTTTCCCTTGTCGAGGCGCGAAACGTGGATCGGCGTGTTCCAGTTCCAGCGCAGCTTCTCGCCGTAGCCCGCTTTGGGCTGGATCTCGCGCGCGGCCAGCGTGCGTCGGTCGACCCGGCCAACGAAGCCGCCTTGCCATTCGGCATATACGAAGTTCGAATCGGACGGGTCGACGAAGACCCAGAAGCCGTCGCCGTTGTAAAGATTCTCCCAGCGGCCGTTCGTGATCCCGTCCGGGTATTCGGAGTCGCCGACCCAGGAGCTGTTGTCCTGCAGGCCGCCATACACCTGGTACGGGTCCTTGTCGTCGATCGAGACATGGTAGAACTGCGACACTGGCAGGTTGTTGCACTTCCACCAGCGGTTGGCGCCGTCGTACGAGATCCACAGGCCCCCGTCGTCGCCCGTCACCACGTGCTTCGGGTTCTTCGGGTTGATCCACAGGTCGTGGTGGTCGCCATGCGTTCCGCCGCCCACCTGGCTGAAACTGCTGCCTCCGTCCTCCGAGGCGATCAGCGAGTAGTCCGGCTTGTACACGCGGTCCGGGTTGGTCGGATCGACGATCAGGCGCGAGAAGTAGAACGGGCGCCAGACCATCCGCTGGCTGTCGTCCTTACGGGTCCAGGTCCTGCCGCCGTCATCGGAACGGTACAGCGCCGACTTGACGTTCTCGATCACGGCGTAGACGCGCTGCGGATTCGAAGGCGCGATCGCCACGTCGAGGCGGCCCCACGGCGCCGGCGGCAGCCCCGCAGCGGTCTTCTCGTCGAGCACGCTCCAGGTCGCGCCGCCGTCTTCGGTCAGGTACAGGCCGGAACCCGATGCGCCATGGGGGCCGTCGCTGCCGGAGCGGAACGTCCAGCCCTTGCGCCGGAAGTCCCACAGACCCGCAAACAGGCGGTCCGGGTTGTGCGGGTCCATCGCCAGCCCCGAGCATCCGGTGGACGGGTTCGGGCCCTTCAACACCAGCGTCCAGCTCTTTCCGCCGTCCACAGTTTTGTACAGGCCGCGGTCCGGTGAATCGGACCACAGCTTGCCCGGCACGCACGCGTACACGATATCGCTTTTGGCCGGGTCAACGATGATCCGATTCACGCGCTCGGACTCGGGCAGCCCCATGTAGGCCCAGGTCTCGCCGCCGTCGCCCGAGCGCCAGATGCCGTTTCCGAACGACACGGAGTTGCGCATCCAGCTCTCGCCGGTTCCGACCCATACGACCTTCGGATCGGATGGATCCAGCGCGATCGCCCCGATCGACTGCACGCCCTGCCGGTCGAACACCGGCTTGAACGTGGTGCCGCCGTCGAGCGACTTCCACACGCCGCCCGAAGCGGCGCCGACAAACAGCGTGACTTTGCCGTCCGGCTCGACGCGCCCCGCCAGCGCGGCGACACGGCCGCTCATCGCGGCCGAGCCGATGTTGCGGGCGCCAAGGCCCGAGATCGTTCCGGAGTCCACCACCGGGGCGGCCGCGGCGACGCCGAGCGCCGAGGCGGCCAGCAATGCGGCGGCGGCCCTCATCGTTCGCCTCCCGCTGGCGCGGCCGGCTGGGCGGGAGGCACGAAGGCGTCCGCGGCCACGGTGACATTCGCCTCGGCCTTGTCCCAGATGGACTTCGACTTCGACGACGCGGGCGAATTGCGCGGGCCGCTTTCCTCGCTCATCGGGACGTACACGCCGCCGACCTTTTCGTAGTCGCCGTAATCCGTCTCGGTCTCGCGTTCGGCCCCGCGCACGACGAACCTGCGAAGGTCGCGAACGACCATCCAGGTATCCGCGTCGATCCACACCGTGACTTCGTCGGCCGATTTCAGGCGCACCCGCAACTTGTGCGCGGCGGTGCCGTCGATGTCCTCGGTGCCCAGATACTCGAGCGTGTAGCCCTTGGCCTTGGCGTCGACCCAGGCGCCGTCCAGGTCGGCCGCCAGCCGCAGCGCTTTTGTGTCGTCGTCCGACATGGTCGCCGGCTCCCTGCGGCCCTCGAAAGGCTGCACCTGCCACGCCTTTGCGCCATCGAAAGCCCGCACCTGGGTCAGCCCCTGGAATGTCGTCTCCTGCCGCACCCGTCCAGGCCGTTCTCTCAGATCCGAAACGGTGATCAGGATGGACTGACCGGGCAGGACCAGGCGCCCCGAGCGGTGCAGGCTGCGAAGCGCAGCCAGGGCGCCTGCTCCGCCGCGCGCAGCGACGTTCTTTGCGACGACCTCCTCGGCCGTGATCGCCGCCGCGGGCGGGCTGGCGAGTGTAAAACCGACCACAACGGCGACGAGCGCCAATCCGACAGCGCGTAAGCGAGCCTTCATGTGTTTTCCCCTGGGCACGGGGCCGCAGTCTAGCCGGGCTCAGCGCTCGATGGCAAAAATGCGCCCGCCGACGTACGAGAAGTAGAACTGCTCCTGCTGCACCGAGAACAGCACCCGGTGCGCCTTCAGAAAGTCGGCGCCCAGGACCATGTCATATCCGTGGTCGTTTCGCCGCATGATCCGGCTTTCGGTGTTGGCCTCCTCGCGAAAAGTGCTCCGGAGGTCGGCCACCGCGAGCTGGGTATCGTGGATGGTTTCGCGCCCGATCACAACCTTGCGGAAGGGCGCGATCCAGGTGTCGATTCTCTTCGGTCCGATACCGGTGACGGGTTGCTCGGCGAGAATCCGGGAGGATTCGCGCGTCACGCCCGCTCGCTCCGCCGCCGCGGCATCGATCATCGACCGATAGGCGCCGCTGTCGATCAGCGCCCTGACATCCCGGTCGTTGACCTGCACCGTGATCACCTGCCGGTGATCGTTGTAACCGATGCGCGACATCGGCACGACCGAAGCCTCCCGATCCCAGTAGGCCAGAAATTCATCGCGGCAGCCCTCCGGCATCAGCACCCGGATCTCTGCGTCCTTGAGCGCTATTTCGAGGTCGTGACCGAACAGGATGTCGGCGCCGACAATTCCATCCCAGGGCGGCGCCGCGCCGGTGTCGGTGACGACCGCGACCTCGACACCCTGCGCCAGCAGCGGCCCGAAAGCCAACGCCTTGATGTACGCGCTGTAGATGTCGGACCGGCCGCCGACACCGTATGCCGACATCGGCGTGGGGTGCAGGTCGAGCGAGGCGCGCTTCGCGAACGGGCGGCTCAGGGACGTCAGGGCGGAACCCGTGTCGATGAGCACCGTGATGGGTTGCCCGTTCACCGACCCGTCCATCCAGGCTGAAGAGCCCTTCACCTCGACGTGCTGAGTCCCGATGGTCGCAATGTGGCAAGAGCCTGCGCCGGCCGCGCCGGCGGGACCGAGCAGCGCTGCCAGGAAAGCCAAGCCGGCGGTGAAAACCCGGGTCGGCGGCGGGTGCGACATCGGTGGGTCAATGTCGTCCTGCAACCGGCCGGCGCAGCCGAGCCACGGTGAAGGAGCGATGGCGCCATTTGAACGCCTCGCGTTTCCGGGGTCAAGGATGTCCGGGCCCGGCTACTGGGCGCCGACCGAAACCCGCGTGTGCCTCGTATCTCCGCTCTGCAGGAAGTCGACCGTGACGCGGTTGCGACCGGCCCGTTTGGATGCGTACAGTGCGCGGTCGGCGCGCTCGATCAGCGAGGACAAGTCGTCCTCCCGGTGCCAGACCGCCACGCCCGCGGACACGGTGACGCCGCCAATCGGCTCCTCGCCGTTGCGGCGGCGGATCTGGCCCTGTTCGACCCGCTGGCGGATGCTCTGCGCCAGGTGCTCGGCGGCCTCGATCTGCGGGGTCGGCAGCAGCACGGCAAACTCCTCGCCGCCGTAGCGGGCCGCCACACCGCCCGAGCCCACGCACTCGCGGATCGACTGGCCGACCGCCGCGATCACGCGGTCGCCCAGCGGGTGCCCGTAGGTGTCGTTGACCTTCTTGAAATGGTCGATGTCGAACATGATCAAGGCCAGCGCCGCATCGGCCGCGGCAAGGCCGTCTTTGGGCGCGAGGCGCTGCAGTTCGCGGTCGAAACCGCGCCGGTTCAGCAGGCCCGACAGCGCATCGGTCAGCGCGTCTTCGCGGATCCGGTGCAGCTCCTCGGTCAGACGCTTGACCTCGTCCTTGCTGTGCTCGAGGTGGTTGGTCAGTTTCCCGAAGCCGTCGCTGACGCGCTGGGTTTCCGCCAGCATCGATGAGACGTGTCCGCCCAGGTCCTGGACGGTGGTCGCCGTGGACAGCTCGCGTTGGAACGCGTTCAGCCGGGTGTCGAACCCGGCCGTATCCTGATCGGCCACGTGCACCGCGCTCTTGACCTGCTCGACCAGCTCCAGCAGGTTCGTGCGTGCCGTCATCAGCGCCTGTTCGGCCGGCTCGACCAGGTGCTTGGAGTAGATCGAGTAGGTCAGCGCAACGCTGAGCCGCTCCTGGCGCTTGAGTTCATCGTCGACCGTCTTGCGCAGCTCGTAGCGGGCGCCCTTCGCGTACTCGTACCACACCGCGTAACTGATCGGATGGTAGCCCGCGGCATGCCGCGACATCAGCGGCAAGACGGTCTTAAGGACGTTGACGTCTCGGTCGTCTTCTTCGTACATGGTGCGGTGATTTTCCCGGGCGATTCGGTCCCCGAGGGGGGTGCGCCGATATCCAATACGTCGGCTTTACCCTACGCCGACTTGACCCCATCCCGATGGAGGAATTGCACCGCTTTAAAGCGGGTTTTTCCGTCACCCACCGCCTACATGCTGCGCCGGTACTGGCCTCCGACCTCGAACAAGGCGTTGGAGATCTGACCCAGCGAGCAATGCCGCACCGCATCCATCAGTACGTCGAACACGTTGTCGTTGCGAATCGTGGCCTCGCGCAGCCGTTGCAGCCATTCGCCCGCCGCGCCGGCATGCCGCCCCTGGAAGTCGTGAAGCCGGTCGAGTTGCCCTCGCTTTTCCTCCTCGGTCGAGCGGGCCAGAGCCAGCGACTGCGCAGGTGGCGCTGCCGCCGGGTCGCGGAAGGTGTTCACGCCGACAATCGGATACGCGCCCGAATGCTTCAGCGTCTCGTAGTGCAACGATTCGTCCTGGATCTTGCCGCGCTGGTAGCCGAGCTCCATCGCACCGAGCACGCCGCCGCGTTCGCTCAGGGCCTCGAACTCCTTGAGCACCGCTTCCTCGACCAGCTCCGTGAGCTCCTCGATGATGAAGCTGCCCTGGTTCGGGTTCTCGTTCCTGGCCAGCCCCCACTCGCGGTTCACGATCAGCTGGATCGCGATTGCGCGCCGCACGCTGTGCTCGGTGGGCGTGGTGATCGCCTCGTCGAATGCATTCGTGTGCAGGCTGTTGGCATTGTCGTAGGTGGCGATCAGCGCCTGCAGCGTGGTGCGGATGTCGTTGAAAGCGATTTCCTGCGCGTGCAGGCTGCGTCCGCTGGTCTGGCAGTGGTACTTGAGCTTCTGGCTGCGCTCATTGGCTCCATAGCGGTCGCGCATCGCCACCGCCCAGATCCGGCGCGCCACGCGTCCCAGCACCGTGAACTCCGGGTCCATGCCGTTGCTGAAGAAGAACGACAGGTTCGGCGCGAACTCGTCGACCGACATTCCGCGCGCCAGGTAGGCCTCGACGTACGTGAAACCGTTGGCCAGCGTGAAAGCCAGCTGGCTGATCGGATTGGCGCCCGCCTCGGCGATGTGGTAGCCGGAGATCGAAACCGAGTAGAAATTGCGGACCTGGTTGCGTACGAAGTACTGCTGGATGTCGCCCATCACTTTGAGCGAAAACTCGGTGGAGAAAATACAGGTGTTCTGACCCTGGTCCTCCTTCAGGATGTCGGCCTGCACCGTGCCGCGCACGTTGGCCAGCACCCGTTGCCGGATCTGGCCCGCTTCCTGCGGGTCGGGCTCGCGCCCCTGCTCGGCGCGGAACAGGTCCAGCTTCTGGTCGATCGCGCAATTCAGGAACATCGCCAGGATCGTCGGCGCCGGCCCGTTGATCGTCATGCTGACCGACGTGTCCGGTGCCGTCAGATCGAAGCCCGAGTACAGCACCTCGATGTCGTCCAGCGTCGCGATCGAGACGCCGGAGTTGCCGATCTTTCCGTAGATGTCGGGCCGCACGTCCGGGTCGTGGCCGTACAGCGTCACCGAGTCGAACGCGGTGGACAGGCGCTTGGCCGGCATGCCCTGCGAGATCATGTGAAAGCGCCGATTGGTGCGGAACGCGTCGCCCTCGCCGGCGAACATCCGGGTCGCTTCTTCCTCTTCGCGCTTGAACTCGAAAACGCCCGCGGTGTAGGGAAAACGGCCGGGAACGTTCTCCAGCAGCAGCCAGCGCAGCAGCTCGCCGTCGTCCTCGAACGCCGGCAGCGCCACTTTCGGAATGCGCAGGCCCGACAGCGATGTTGTGGACGCGCGGGTGCGCAGCTCGCGTCCGCGCACCTGTTGCACGAACTCCTCGCCCTGATAGGCGAGCCGAAGCTGCGGCCAGCCGGCCAGAAGATCCAGGCTGGCCGGATCGAGCTGCGCGGCGCGGTCCTCGATCAGGCTGGCCAGCAGCGTCAGCGCGGGCGCAAGCTGCGGGTCGGGCGCGCCCGCAGCGGCGCCCGCCGCCGCCAGCAGCTCGCGCGCAGCCGAAAGCTGCTGGCGCTCGCGAGCGAGCCTGGCCTGCTCGCGGGCGCCTCGTTTGTGCGCGCGAACGGTTTGCGCGATCTCGGCCAGGTACCGGTTTCGCGAAGGCGGAATGATCGGCGTGCGGTGGGTCGAGGTGCGCGCCGACACGCGCGCCAGCCGGCCTGGGGTCAGCTTCAGCCCCACTGCGGCCAGGCGCGGCGCGATCGCCTGGTACAGCGACGTGACGCCGTCGTCGTTGAAGCGCGCGGCGATCGTTCCGTACACCGGCATGTCGGCGGGGGCTTTCGCAAATTCACCCCGGTTGCGCTGCACCTGCTTGCAAACCTCGCGCAGCGCGTCCTGCGCGCCGCTGCGGTCGAACTTGTTGATGGCGACGAAATCGGCGAAGTCCAGCATCTCGATCTTTTCCAGCTGGCTGGCAGCGCCGTACTCGGGCGTCATCACGTACAGAGAAAGATCCACCAGCGGCACGATGGCCGCATCACCCTGGCCGATGCCCGAGGTCTCGACCAGCACCAGGTCAAACCCCGCGGCCTTGCAGGCAGCGATCGCAGCGGGCAGCGCCGCGCTGATCTCGGAGCCCGTCTGGCGCGTGGCGAGCGAGCGCATGTACACGCGCGGGCCGTCCTGCCAGGGGCCGATCGCGTTCATCCGGATCCGGTCGCCCAGCAGCGCGCCGCCCGTGCGGCGCCGCGACGGATCGATCGAGACGATCGCGACCGTGAGGCGGTCGCCCTGATCCAGCCGCAGACGGCGCACCATTTCGTCGGCCAGAGAACTCTTGCCCGCGCCCCCGGTGCCGGTAACACCGAGCACCGGCACCGAGGCCGCATCGGCAGCCTGCCCGATTGCCGTGCGCAGGCCGGGATCGGCCGTGCCGGATTCGAGCGCCGTTATCGCCTGGGACAGGGCGCGCCAGCGCCGGCCCAGGTCGGGATCGCGCAGCGCAGCGATCGAAGTCGGCGCAAGCACCGACAGGTCCGTGTCGCAGTGCATCAGAATTTCGCCGCACATGCCGGCCAGCCCCATCCGCTGGCCGTCTTCGGGTGAGTAGATCCGGGTGACGCCATAGGCTTGCAGCTCAGCGATCTCCGAAGCAATGATCACGCCCCCGCCACCGCCGAATAGCCGGATGTGACCCGCGCCCTGGGCACGCAGCCGGTCCAGCATGTATTTGAAGTACTCCAGGTGGCCGCCCTGGTAGGAGCTGACCGCGATGCCCTGCACGTCCTCGTTCAGCGCGGCGCTGACGACCTCGTCGACCGAGCGGTCGTGGCCCAGGTGGATCACCTCGGCACCCATCGCCTGCAGCAGGCGCCGCATGACATTGATCGAGGCGTCGTGCCCGTCGAACAGGGAGGCGGCCGTCACCAGCCGCACCCGGTGGCGGGGTCGGTACTTGGACAGGGTGACCGCGTCGGACAGGTCCGTCATCAGCCGTCTTCGCGCCATGCGCACGCAAATTGGAATTGTTGCACGCGACGACGCGCGCTGGATTCGCTATTTTATCGAACCGACCACCTGGATGACTCGCAGCGGATGTTCCGGAACAGCCGCCTCGCGGCCCTTGCGCTGATTCTGCAGGCAATGGCTTCGGCCTCACAAGCGGCGCTCGTGACCGCCGCCGCCTCTTGCGGGGCCGCATGGCTTCCGGACTCGACGCAGCTTGTGCGCTGGGCTCGCATCGATCCATCCGAGGCGGTGTTGACGGCCGGCGCCGAGATCGTCGCCCGCCTCGAATGGTCGGACACGCGGTTCGAAATGCGGTCCCGGGACCATCCCGGCCTCGCCTTGCCGGATGCTCGTGTCGTGCAGGACGCGGACCCCGCCGTGCTGCACGTCGACGCGAGCATTCGAATCGACTCCAGCTGTGTGCTGGCGATCCATGGGCCCGTTCAGCTCGCGTCGGATTCGCAGCTTGCAGATCAGGCCGCCGCCCGCTCCCTGCTGGGAAGCGCGCTGGACGCGAACGAAAGCGACGATCCGGAGCGCGCCAGCCGGCTGGCGAAGCGCGCCTTGGCGCTGCTGTCGGCGGTGAGCGTTTCGCGGCTGCCGCAGAAGCTCGACTTTGCGGCCTTTGCCGTCGAGACGCTGCTTCAGGCGGGACGGGCGGACGAGGCATCGGAAGCGCTCCGCCTGGCCTCGGACAGCGGCGTGATCGATTTGCCGCAGAACCACCCGTCCAGGCTGCGACTGGAGCTGGCCCGGGCCCGGGCGCTGTCGTATTCGGACCGAAACGAGCAGGCCCTCGCCCTGAGAGTCGCGCTCCAGCCCAGGGTGCTGGAGGTCTTCGGTGCCAGCTCCGACGAGTCCCTGTCGAACCGCCTGCGGATGGCCAATCTGAAGCTGGAGCTTGGCGAATACGCTCAGGCCCGCGCGGATCTGGAGAGCCTGCGCGAAGCGATCGATCGGGATCGAAGAGCGGATGATGCGCTTCGCATATCCACGATTCGAGCCCTTGCAAACGCGCTGGCTTATCTGGACCTCGAGCGCGACAGCGTCGAGCTGCTCGATCGATTGCGCCGTGACCTCGTGGTCGCGCACGGCGCCGGCGACCGGCGCGTGATCGACGTCGACGATCAGATCGCACGGATGAGGATTCGCCTCGATCAGCTCGAGCCGGCGCTGCAGGACGCATCGAAGGTCTATCTGTGGCGCTACGAGCACCTGGGCTTTTCCAACCCGCGCACGCTCCAATCGTCCTGGCTGCTGGCGCTTCTTTACAAGGAGTTTGGCCGCTACGACACGGCGCGCGCCCTGCTCCGAGCGCTGCTGGAGGAATCGGGCCGCGCCGGCACGAGCGTTCCCGGACAGCTGACGCTGAAGACGCTGTCCGTGCTCGGAAGCGTCGAAGGCGCGCAGGGCAACGTCGATGTCGCCGAGCAGATCCTGCGCTCCGTCTGGCAGCAATACGCTGCGGTCATGGGCGGCGGCTCGCTCGATACCACCCGGGCCTTGGCCGCGTACGCGCTGGTGCTGGTCCAGAACGGCCGCCTGGAGCGCGTCTGCCCGCCTCTGCGGCAGGCGTTCGACCAGAGCCGGCTCGCGGCCCGGCCCGACGTCCAGATAAAAGCGGTGGCGAAGATGCTGCTGGGGCTTTGCTCGCTGGCCGATAGCCCGTCGCCGGGCGCCGCTGCGCCCGAGGGACTCGCCCAGCTTGGAGCCGCCTGGACCGAACTGAAGGATCGCGAAGGAGCGGGCAGCTACGCCGCCATGTACGCCTTGTCGACGCTCGCCTGGGCGCACGATCGATACGGTGACCGTGGCCTCGCGAAGCGGCTCCTGCAGCAACTGGTCGAGCTGGCTGAACAGGCGCGGCGCGCGACGCCGGCCCATTCTTATACGCACGACTACTGGTTGTCGAAATGGATGACGGATCACAGCCACAACCTGGGCTATCGCGCGCTGGCGCTGCTGCATGCGCAGGACGGCGAAATCGACGAGGCGATCCGGGTATCCGAATTGGCGCGGGACCGCAGACTGCGCGACCGCTTTTTCGAACGGGACAGCGGCTCCGCGAACGCGCCTGCGCCGATGCGCGAAAGGATTCGTGGCCTGACCTCGAGGATCGAGGCGTTCGATGAACGGCTTGCGCTGGATGCGGACATCGTCGATCGGGTCAAACTGGAATCCGAGCGCACGCTCGCGATCGCGGAACGAGGTGACCTTGAACGAGGAATCGGTGGACCCGGCGCGGAGCCGCCGGCCATCGAGGCGCCGTCCGCAGCGAGCTTGCGGGGGTTGTTGAGCGCGCAAACCGCGATCGCGTCGATTCAACGGTCCGCGGACCGCTGGTGGGCGATCGTCATTACCGGCAATTCACCCGCCAGGGTCGTGATGTTCGATCCCGACGCCGACGTCAGCACGCTGGTGCGTGCCTGGGTGGGGCTTCTCGGGGGCGCGCTGGTTCGCGCGTGGCCGGTGGCGGCGAATCGATTGGCCGTGAGTTATTCCCGGCCGGAATCGGCCGTCGGGCACTATCTTTCCGGACAGCAGCTGGCAGAGCGCGTCGGTGCCGTGGTGCTGGCCCCGCTGGTCGCGGCGGCACCGGCCGCCCGGCGCCTGATCATCGTCGCCGATGACGATTTAAACGGGGTCCCTTTCGGGGCGATGCGCATCGACGGCGCGGCCGCGGTCGACACACTGGAGATCTCGTACGCCCCATCGCTCGGAACGTACGCCACGCTGTGCCGCTCGTCTCATCGGCAGGCGTGGGGCCGCGATCTGCTGTCCTTCGCCGCCGACGGCGCGATCGACCCGAAGTCGGTACCGACGGACAGGGTCGGCGAGCGCTCGTATGGGGACTCCGTGCGGGCGGTACTCGAATATGTCGCCACACATCCTTTGCCTTTCGCACTGAAGGAAGTCGAGGCGGCGGCCAGCAACTTTTCTGCGGCCAGGAGCACGGTGCTGCGCGGATCCGGGGCGAGCAAGGCGGCGTTGTTGAAAGCGAGCCAGGATGGCCACCTGTCGGAATATCGCTACATCCATGTTGCGGCGCACGCGTTCGCCTTTCCAAACGATCCGGAGCGGTCGATGCTGGTCCTGAACCCGGGGCAGGCCGCGGGTGCCGCCAGTGGCGTGTTGACGGCGGCGGAACTGGCGAATTTGCGGATGGGCAGCGAACTGCTGGTGCTGGCGGCCTGCGCGACCGGGGTCGGTCGCTACGAGCCCGGCCAGGGGCTGCTCGGTTTTGCGTTCGCCGCGCTGGCGGCCGGCAATCAGGCCGCGGTGCTGTCGCTGTGGGAGGTCGCCGATGACTTGACCCGGCGCTTCATTTCGAAGTTCTTCGAACGGCTCCGGCGTGGCGCGTCGCCGTCGGCGGCGCTGATCGCGACACAGCGCGAATTTGCTCGCGATCCGGATCCGCGCGTCAACAGTCCAGGAACGTGGGCGGCTTTCGTGCTGTACGGCTACTCAGGTTTCCAGCCTTAGGCCGGCCTCGTCCACGGGCACGAACAAGTCCATCTGCGTGCATCTGGGATCGAGCCACCTCTCGTAGCGGTCGGGCTCGACGATCACCGGCATTCGGTCGTGCACCTCGGCCAGCCTTTCGCCGGCTGCGGTCGTTACGATCGTGTAGGTCTCGATCGACTCGCCGCTTTGCGGGTTCAGCCATCGCTCCCACAGGCCCGCCAACGCGAAAAGCGGTCGGTCGTGCTGCGACACACGCCATTTGGTGCGGTGGCCGGCAGAATCGCTCCACTCGAAAAACGCGCTCACGGGCACCAGACATCGGCGGTTGCGAAAGGCCGCACGATAGGCCGGCAGGCTCGCCAGCGTCTCCACGCGCGCGTTGACGCAGCGCGAACCCAGTTTCATGTCCTTGGCCCAGGCCGGCACCAGGCCCCAGCGCGCCAGCGAGCTTTCCCTCTTCAAGGACAGGGGATTGATCCGGATGATCGGCGCCACCTGGGTCGGGCGCACGTCGTGGCTCGGCGTGAACTCGGGCACCGACGGCACGTTGAAGTGTGCGCGGATACCTGCGGGGTTCTCGGATAGGTCATATCGTCCACACATGGGTGTGGATTTTGCCCTGAGGCACGGCCGGCCGTCTGCCGGTGGCTAAACTGGCCGCCAACCGCAGGTTGCAACGGAAACGGCCATCGGACCCCAGATGACAGCGACTCGCGCCAATAGCTCGCCCACCGCGCTGCGAATCGCAGCGCTCGACCACGTGGTGCTGCGGGTCGGCGACCTGGACCGGGCAACCGCGTTCTATCGCGACGTGCTGGGCTGCAGCGTCGAGAAATGGCAGCAGGAACTGGGCCTGCTGCAACTGCGAGCCGGCTCGGCACTGATCGACCTGGTGACGCTGGACGGACCCCTGGGCCGCGAGGGCGGCGCCGGCCCGGGCCGAGAGGGCCGTAACGTCGATCACTTCTGCCTGCGGCTGGAAAGCTTCGATGAGGCCGCATTGCACGCACACCTGGTGGCGCACGGCATAGAGGCTGGCCCCAGCGCCGACCGCTACGGCGCCGACGGCTACGGGCCTTCGATCTACATCCGGGATCCGGACGGCAACACGGTCGAACTGAAGGCTCCCCAGCCGCGGTGACGATCCAGCGGCGAGCGCAATGTTCGTCTCGTCAGATCGGGCGCGTCTCGTCGCGGTTGATCGAGCGCCGTTGTGGCGCGAACAGGATCCAGGTGACCAGCGGCCACAGCAACGCGCCCACCGCGCTCTCGGTCAGGCCGACCCACCAGTTGCTCGAGGCGCCTCCCACCCACAGGCGCACGGCCGCCGACGCGAGCTGCGCCACCAGCAGCAGCGCCAGCACGTACGGGCTCTGGCTCGTCACCGGGACCCACTGGATGCGCCGATGCAGCGCGATCGCGCCGTACGACAGCAACGTGTAGGCGAGCGCGTGTTCGCCAAACAGAGCCCCGTCGTGCACGTCCATCAGCAGCCCGAACAGGAACGCGGCACCCATGCCGACGCGCCGCGGCTGGTGGACGTTCCAGAAGACCAGGCCCAGGGCCAGGAAGTCGGGCACCAGCGGGGTGCGGCCCCACGGTAAAAGGTCCAGCGCCAGGCCGGCTGCCAGCGACGCCCAGATGAACACCGGCCTGACCGGCCGCAGCACCTGCTTGTGGGGCTGACCGCGCGGGACGGCCGTCACAGTGGCCGCTGCGGCATCGCCGTTGGCGCGGCGCAACGGCCACAGCTTCATTGCCGTGCGCTCCGGCGGACGGGGCGCTCGTTGTGCAGATTTTCCCGGGACGGGGCTGGCAACGGCGCTGCCGTCACCTCAAGCACCACCAGGACGCTGTTGGCGTTCACGCCTCCGGCCGGACGGACGATCACGCGCGCGAACTGATCCTTCACGTCGCGCTCCACCCGCGCGATCGTTCCGACCGGAAGCCCCGCCGGATACAGACCGTCCAGTCCTGACGTGACCACGGCATCGCCGCTGCTGACATCGGCGTTGGCGGCCAGGAAGCGCAGCTCCAGCGTGCCGGGCTCGGAGCCACCGAAGGCGACGCACCGCAGACCGTTGCGAACGACCTCGACCGGAATCGACTGGTCCCGTTCGGTGACCATGGTGACCTCGGACACCATCGGAAACACGCGGGTGACCTGGCCGACCACTCCCTGCTCGTCGATCACCGGGTTGCCTGAGCGCAGGCCATCCGAGGAGCCGCGGTCGATCACCAGCTTGTGCGTGAAGCGGTCGCGCGGCTCGTACAGCACCTGCACCGACTGGGTCTTCGCGCCGGTCCGCTCGCGCAGCCCCTGCAGCTGGCGCAAGTGCGCATTTTCCAGCCGCAGCTGCTCGTCCTGCAGCAGCTGCGCGGCCCGCTCGGTTGCGCTTTCGCGCAGCTGCGCGTTTTCGTGGGTCAGGCTTCCCACCGTCACCAGGTAGCGTCCGGCGTGCGTGAGTGCATCGCGCGGCCACAACAGCACCCGCTGCACCGGATAGAGCATTACGCCGACGCCGATCCGTATCGTGTCCAGCACGTTGACGCGCGCGTCGATCACGATCAGCAGGATCGCCAGGAACGAAAAGAACGCAAGCCGGGCGCGGGCCGAGACGCCCTGGTTGAATAGCGGCGGCGGTCCGTACTCCATAGACGGCTACGACCCTGTGTCTGCCAGGGCTGACGCGCCCTTGCGCGCTTCAACCGTGCGCGAACACCGATCCGAGCTTGTCCATCCTTTCCAGTGCAATCCCGCAGCCGCGCACCACGCACGTGAGCGGATCCTCGGCCACGATCACCGGCAGGCCCGTTTCTTCCATCAGCAGCCGATCCAGATCGCGCAGCAGCGCCCCGCCGCCGGTCAGCATCATGCCGCGCTCGGCGATGTCGGCGCCGAGTTCGGGCGGCGTCTGCTCCAGCGCGATCTTCACGGCCGAGACGATCTGGTTCAAAGGATCCGTCAGCGCCTCCAGGATCTCGTTGCTGGAGATCGTGAAGCTGCGCGGGATCCCTTCGGAAAGATTGCGGCCCTTCACTTCCATCTCGCGCACCTCGGAGCCCGGGAAGGCCGATCCGATCTCTTTCTTGATCTGCTCGGCCGTCGGCTCGCCCACCAGCATGCCGTAGTTGCGCCGGATGTAGTTGATGATCGCCTCGTCGAACTTGTCGCCGCCGACCCGCACCGAGCCCTTGTAGACCATGCCGCCGAGCGAGATCACGCCGACCTCGGTGGTTCCTCCGCCGATGTCCACCACCATCGACCCCGACGCCTCGGCCACTGGCAGCCCCGCGCCCAGCGCCGCCGCCATCGGCTCCTCGATCAGGAACACCTGGCTGGCGCCGGCGGCATCGGCCGATTCCTTGATCGCGCGCCGTTCGACCTGCGTGGAGCCGCATGGAACGCAGATGATGATGCGCGGGTTCGGCGCGAGCAGGCTCGACGGATGCACGGCCTTGATGAAGTGCTTCAGCATCTGCTCGGTGACCGTGAAATTGGCGATCACGCCGTCCTTCATCGGGCGGATGGCCTCGATGTTGCCCGGCACCCGGCCCAGCATCTGCTTGGCCTCAAGGCCCACGGCACGCACCACTTCCTTGCCGTTGGGCCCGCCTTCGCGGGCGATTGCCACTACCGACGGTTCGTTCAGCACGATGCCTTTGCCGCGTACGTAGATCAGCGTGTTCGCCGTGCCCAGGTCGATGGCCAGATCACTTGAAAAATAGCTGCGTAGGAAGCCGAACATGCCGCTCTATGGCTCCGGTGAAGGCGAACAAAAAAGTCGGCCCGCCTGGCGGCGGGCTCGTTATGCAGGTGCGCCATAATAGACGAAATGCCGCGATCCACGAGTGCGTGGCGTCCGTCCGGATTAGTCGAACTGCCCCGGCCGACCCCTGATCAAGGTCCATCCCTATGTCGCTGACGCTTGCCGACGTTCACCGGATCGCCCACCTTGCGCGGTTCGAGATCACCGACGAGCAGGCCAAGGCCACCGCGGCGCAGCTCAATGACATCTTTGCAATGATCGAGCAGATCGCCCGGGTCGACACCACCGGGGTCGCCGCGATGACGCACCCGCTGGATGGGGCGCAGCGGCTGCGCGACGACGTGGTGGAGCCTGCGCCAGACCGCGCCGAGCTGCTGAGGAACGCGCCCGCGCAGCAGGATGGGCTGTTCCTGGTGCCGCGGGTTATCGAATGAGGCCGGCCGGGCGCGAAGCCGGCCGTGGAGCCCGGCGGTGAGCGAACTGGCGCACAGCGGCCTGGCAAGGCTTGCGCAACGGCTGGACCGCGGCGAGGTGTCAGCGGTCGAGCTGGCCGAACTGTTCCTGGGGCGAATCGAGCGGCATCCGGACCTGAACGCCTGGCTGGACGTGCGACCGGAGCTGACGCTGCAGCAGGCCCGGGCCGCCGACGAGCGGCGCGCGCGTGGCGAGCGCGGGCCGCTGCTGGGCATGCCGATCGCTCACAAGGACATTTTCGTCACGCGCGGCTGGGCTTCGACCGCCGGCAGTCGGATGCTGGAAGGCTATATGAGCCCGTTCGATGCGACCGTGGTCGAACGGCTGGCCCAGGCCGGGATGGTTTGCCTGGGCAAGCTCAACTGCGACGAGTTTGCAATGGGCTCGAGCAACGAGAACAGCGCATTCGGCAACGTGCTCAACCCATGGGATCGGGCCGCCGTGCCGGGCGGCTCCTCGGGCGGTTCGGCGGCCGCGGTGGCAGCGCGCCTGGCGCCCGTGGCAACCGGTACCGACACCGGCGGCTCGATCCGGGAGCCGGCGGCGTTTTCCGGGGTGACGGGCGTGAAGCCGACGTACGGGCGCCCGTCGCGCTGGGGCATGATTGCATTCGCCTCGAGCCTGGATACGGCGGGCCTGCTGGCCGCCAGCGCTGAGGACTGCGCGGTGGTGTTCAACTCGATGTTGGGGTTCGATCCGCGCGACTCAACCAGCGTGCAGCGCCCGGACGAGGACTTCACGCGCGCGCTGCAGTCGGACTTGAGCGGGCTGCGGATCGGGGTGCCGGCGCAGTTCTTCGGGCAGGGCCTGCAGCCGGACGTCGAAGCGGCGGTGCGCACGGCGATCGAGCAGTACCGGCAGCTCGGGGCCAGCCTGATCGATGTGGAGCTGCCCAACGCGCCGCTGGGCATCCCGGTCTACTACGTGGTGGCGCCGGCCGAGGCGTCCAGCAACCTGTCGCGTTTCGATGGCGTGCGCTATGGCCACCGGGCCAGCCGCTTCGACGATCTCACCGACATGATCAAGAAGTCGCGCGCCGAGGGCTTCGGGCCGGAGCCAAGGCGCCGGATCCTGGTCGGCACCTACGTGCTGTCGCACGGCTATTACGATGCCTACTACTTGAAGGCATCCAAGGTGCGCCGGCTGATCGCCGAGGACTTCCGGCGTGCCTTCCAGGTATGCGACCTGATCGCCGGGCCGGTGACATCCAGCGTGGCCTTCAATTTCGGGGAAAAGGCGGCCGATCCGGTCTCGATGTACCTGGCCGACCTGTTCACCGTGCCGGCCAGCCTGGCCGGCGTGCCGGCTCTGAGCATGCCGTGCGGATTCGGCCACCGTGGCCGGCCCGTAGGCCTGCAGCTGATCGCCAATTATTTCGACGAAGCCCGGCTGCTGGGTGCGGCGCACCGCTACCAGCTGGCCACCGACTGGCATCGGCGCGTGCCGCCCGGGTTCTGATTCAAAGGGGCGCGGCAGATGGCAGCTCAATGGGAAGCGGTGATCGGTTTGGAGTCGCACGTCCAGCTGCTGACGCGATCGAAGATCTTTTCGCCGGCTTCGACCGCGTTCGGGGCCGAACCGAACGCGCAGGCCAGCGTGATCGACCTGGCGCTGCCGGGTGTGCTGCCGGTGCTGAACCGGGCGGCGGTCGAATGCGCGATCCGCTTCGGGTGCGCGGTCGCCGCTCGAATCGCCGAGTCCTCGGTGTTCGCCCGCAAGAACTACTTTTACCCCGATCTTCCGAAGGGCTACCAGATCAGCCAGTACGAGCTGCCGGTGGTACAGGGCGGCACGGTGAGCTGCCTGGTATCGCCCCGGTCCGGCGAGGCGTACACCAAGACGGTGCGGCTGACGCGGGCGCACCTGGAGGAGGACGCCGGCAAGTCCTTGCACGAAGCATTCCGCGACCAGTCGGGGATCGACCTGAATCGTGCCGGCGTGCCGCTGCTGGAGATCGTCTCCGAGCCCGACATGCGGTCCAGCGCCGAGGCGGTGGCATACGCCCGCGCGCTGCACGCGCTGGTTGTGTGGCTGGACATCTGTGACGGCAACATGCAGGAAGGCAGCTTCCGGTGCGACGCCAACGTCTCGGTGCGGCCGGCCGGCGATACGCGTCTGGGAACCCGCGTGGAAATCAAGAACCTGAACAGCTTTCGCTTTCTTCAGCTGGCGATCGAGCACGAGATCCGGCGTCAGGTCGAGCTGATCGAGGACGGCGGGCAGGTCGTCCAGGAAACGCGGTTGTACGACCCGAACCTGGACCAGACCCGGTCGATGCGTTCCAAGGAAGACGCGATGGATTATCGCTATTTCCCGGACCCGGACCTGCTGCCGCTGCAGATCGGTGCCGAGTGGATCGAGCGCGTGCGGGCGCAGCTGCCCGAGCTGCCGGACGCGATGCGTGCGCGCCTGGCGGGCCAGTACGGGCTGGGCAGCTACGACGCGGCGCTGCTGACCTCCTCGCGCGCGCTCGCGCAGTACTTCGAGGCGGCCGCGCGCGGTGCAGCCGACCCGAAGGCGGTCGCGAACTGGATCACCGGCGAATTGTCGGCGGCGCTGAATGCCGCCGGTCTTACGATCGAACAGTGCCCGGTCACGCCAGCTCAACTCGCTGCGCTGGTGTCGCGCATCCATGACGGCACCATCAATCAGAAAATCGCGAAGGACGTGTTCGCCGCGCTGTGGGAAGGCAGGGCCGGGTCGGTCGACGCCTACATCGACGAGCGGGGCCTGAGGCAGATCTCCGATGCGGGCGCGATCGAGGCGATCGTCGAGCAGGTCCTGGCCGACAACGGCGCAATGGTTGCGGAATTCAAATCCGGCAAGCAAAAGGCGTTCAATGCCCTGGTTGGCCAGGCGATGAAGGCCACTCGAGGAAAGGCCAACCCGGCCCAGGTCAACGAGATATTGCGGCGCAAGCTGGGCGGTTGAGGACTTAAGCGGCTCGCTTTGCGGTACCAAGGTGGCTTTGCCTGGTCTCAACGGCTTACCCGAAAAGGGTGAAATTGGTCACTTGATCGCGTCCTCGCGCAAGCGCATATTGGCGCTGACGGCCGATTCACCGTTGTAGCCGTCAACCGGTTCGACGCGACCATGGAATCGACGCAAACGACTCTCGAGCAACGGCCGTTGCGGCCGCGCAAGATCCAGCTCGACTGCGAAACTTATTGCCCGCACTCGGTTCGCGCGAGCGCGGGCAAGGCCGATTGCGATCACGATTTCGACCCGTCGCCCTCGGTCAGGCAGCCGAACTTCGCGGTCTGGAATTGCACCCGCTGCGGACGCGCCTTCCGTTACGAGATCTGGAGCTCCGGATCGGCCCCGGCGCCGACGAGGCGACCGCTGCGCTGATGCGCACTCAGGCCTTGACGGCCACCCAGCCGCCGAACAAGAACGCCTGGTAAAAGCGAAGCGGGTCGATGAACCCGGCTTCGCGCAGCAGCGCCGGCAAATCGCTTTCAGGCATGAAGGCGATGTTCTTGAAGATGTGCGCGATGTCCTGCGCCAGGTTCTCGCCAGAGATGCCCTGGGACATGTAGGAAATCAGCCAGGCCCGCAACAGCCTCACAAAGTCGTCAGAGCGCTGATCGCCGAACAGGTCGGCCAGAACGAACAGGCCTCCAGGTTTCAGATTGGCGGCGATCGCGCGGAAGTAAGCGAGCTTCAGTTCCCTGCCCTTGATGAAGTGGACGACGAAGATCGACGAGGCCGCATCGAACGGTGCCGGCGCCCGGTAATCCTCCAGGCGGCCGTTGAAAAGAGTCACCGGATTGCGGATGTCCGCCTCGGCGATCCGGTGACGGCAGACCTGCAGCATCTGGGCCGATACGTCGACGCCGACAAAGCGCCACGACGGAAAGCGTCTGGCCAGCGCAATGATCTCGGCCCCGGTGCCGGCCCCGGCGGAAAGAAAACTGCAATCGCCCGGCAGCAGCGCAAGCCAGGGCGCGACCATCTGGTGCAAGGCGTCGTAGCCCGGGCAGGACAGGCGGATGCCCTGGTCGTAACGGTCCGCCACGCTTTGATCGAAATAGCGGGCCGGGTCGAAGGCTTCTGGCGGCTGACTCATCGCGGCACGGCTCGGGTACTTGCGCCTCGCGCATTGTGTCATGCGGTCGGATCGGGCCCGACCGGACAAAAACTCCCCGTTCTCGTATCTCTCACCGCACGGGGGGCGTGGGCATCAGGCATCGGTCGAGAAATGTCTCGACGTGCTTCCAGTAGTCGATGCGGTGCGCGTCCTGGTGAAACCCGTGCCCCTCTTCGTTGTATGCGATCCATTCAACGCTCTTGTTCGTGATCGACACGGCGTCGCGGAACTTGCGGCCGTGCTTGATCGGTACTCTGAGGTCTTCCACGCCGTAGGCCATCAGCAACGGCTGCTTCAGGCGTTGTGCATTCTTCAGCGGCGAGGTTTCGGCGATCTGAACGGCGTCCTTGTCCGGGTCGCCGATCAAGGTCGGGTACTCGAATTTCTTGACTTCGTCGGAGATGTCGCTCCAGCTGATTGAGTACATCAACCCGATGTCGGTCACGCCCGCGAACTCGAACCCGCAGCGGAACAGGTCCGGATCCTTGATCAGGCCCATCAGTGTGGCGTAGCCGCCGTAGCTGGCGCCCCCGATCGCGATCCGAGCCGGGTCGGCATAACCCTGGGCGATGGCCCAGCGCGCCGCGTCGGCCAGGTCGTCCTGCATCGCCAGGCCCCACTGGTGCCAGCCGGCATGGAAATGCTCGTAGCCGAAGCCGGTGCCGCCGCGAAACTCCGGCTGAAGCACCGCGTAACCGCGACTGGCGAGGAATTGGGCTTCGGCATCCCACTCCCACGATGCTCCCCGGGCCCACGGTCCGCCGTGAACCAGGACGACCAGCGGCAGGCGCTCGTCCTTTTCCCGCTCGGGCGGCAGTGTCACGTAGACCGGGATTTCCATGCCGTCGCGCGCGTGAAACCGGAAGAAATCACGATGACCCATCTGCCCGGCATCGATCCATGGGCGCGCGAGCGCCTGCCCCGAGAGCTTGTTGACCGTGGTGTCGAACAGCAGGAACCGGGTCGGCTGCCGGTCCGAGGCGGCGCGGACCAGGAAGAACCTGGACGACAGACAGTCCCCGCAGCTGATCGTGTTGGTGGTGCCGGGCAGGGCCGCGTCGATCAGCTTCTGCGCTTCAGCCATGCGCGGATCGACCCACCGGGTGGCGTGCGCGTCCGTCAGGTAATGCACGCCGACCAGTTTTCTTGCCTTGTGGTCGACTTCCCAGTAGCCGACGGAGTTGAATCCCTTCAGCGTCAGGAACGGCTTCCAGTCCAGCACGGCCTGCTTCAGATCGGCCACGTAGAGGCCATCGATCACCCATGCATAAAGAAGGTCGTCGAATCCGATGAACCTTGGGTCCAGAGCTGCGGGGTCGAATGCGTCCCTTTCATCCAGCACCTTCCAGTTCGTGGAACCCTTATCGCGGTAGTGAACTCGCTGGATGTTCTTGTGCTTCGAAATCGCGATGCGTGGTTCGCCGTCCCCGTCGAGCAACCACGCTTGAACCCAAGGCGGTTGATTCTCGACCAGGTCACGCTGTTTGTGCGTGCGCGTATTCAGACGAACCAGCCGGATGTGATCCGGGTTGTATGGATCCGATTGCAGGAAAGCGTATTCGGCGACCACGACATCGTCGGTATCCCCGGGCAACTCACTGTGGAACACATACGTCGTCGGCAGGATTTTGGATCTGAGCAGGCTTCCGGTGTGCTCCGGCTGGAAGCCGAACTGGGCGGCGATCAGCCCCTCGAAATGCGAGCCGTCCAGGTCGATCGCGAACAGCCCCCCGTTGCCGAGCTGCCGGGCCGACTGCAGGTCCTGCGCGTCGTACACCAGCCGCCGGTTGTTGACCCAGGCGAAGCTCCTGACGTCAGCCCTGTCGAAGCCGGCCAGGCTGCGCAGCTGCAGCGGCTTGCTCAGGTCGGCGACCATCAGCGCCACGCGCCCGTTCGCGGCCAAAGCGGTCACCGCAAGATAAGTTCCGTCCGGCGAGAGCTTCGCCTGGGTGACCTCCGGATTGCGGAAGAAGTCCTGGACGGGCGGTCGCTGCGGCCGGCCTTCGGCGCCCGGCGCCGCTGCGGACCCGAACGCAACTGCTGCGAGCACGGCCGCGCGGGCGATCCGGACCAGACGGCGCGCATCGTGTCCTGCGGATTCGGTGTGCGCCATCGCAGCGCTGTTTCCCACGGTGCGCTCCAGTATCGACGCGGGGCTCGAGCCGGTCAACCGCTTCGCGGCGGTCGTCCGCCCTCGGCTGCAAGGCGGACCCGCGCGGGTGCAGGATTTGGCGCAACGGTCCGCGCGGGGCCTGCGATAACATCCGGTCGATGCGGCCGATCATCTCCATTTCGAACCTGACCAAGACCTATGCGTCGGGCCTGCAGGCGCTTAAGGGCGTCGATCTTCAGATCCGCAAGGGCGAGATCTTCGCGCTGCTCGGCCCCAACGGGGCCGGCAAGACGACGCTGATCAACATCGTCTGCGGCATCGTTACGCCCTCCGGCGGCACGGTGCTGGTCGACGGCCGGGATATCGTGCACGACTACCGGGATGCGCGGTCGAGCATCGGGCTGGTCCCGCAGGAGCTCAACATCTATGCGTTCGAGTCGGTCTGGTCCAACGTGAGCTTCTCGCGCGGGCTGTTCGGGCGCGCGCCCGACCCGGCCTTCGTCGAAAAGCTGCTGCGCGACCTGTCGCTGTGGGACAAGCGAGGCGACCGCATCATGACGCTGTCGGGCGGCATGAAGCGCCGCGTGATGATCGCCAAGGCCCTGTCGCACCAACCGCAGATCCTGTTTCTGGACGAGCCCACCGCGGGCGTGGACGTGGAGTTGCGCCGCGACATGTGGGCCCTGGTGCGCGGCCTGCGCGCAGCCGGCGTCACGATCATCCTGACCACGCACTACATCAACGAAGCCGAGGAGATGGCCGACCGCATCGGCGTGATCCACAAGGGCGAGCTGATCCTGGTCGAAGACAAAGCCGAGCTGATGAAGAAGCTGGGCAAGAAACAGCTGACGCTGCACCTTCAGCAGCCCATGGTGGAGATTCCCGAGGCGCTGGGGGACTGGGCACTGGCTTTGAAGGACGGCGGCCGCGAGATCGAATACCGCTTCGATTCGGAAGACGAAGGCACCGGGGTGCCGGCGCTGTTGAAGCGGATGGGCGAGCTCGGAATCGCCTTCCACGACCTGAATACGCGCCAGAGCTCGCTGGAGGAAATCTTCGTCAGCCTGGTTAGCGAACGCCCGGGAGTGCGGCAGTGAGCGCCCTCGCCTTCAACCGGTACGGCGTCTGGGCCATTTACAAGCTGGAGATGGGGCGCGCGATGCGCACGCTGCTGCAGAGTCTGCTCACGCCCGTGATCACCACCTCGTTGTACTTCGTGGTGTTCGGCGCCGCCATCGGCAGCCGGATGACCGAAGTGCACGGTGTGCCGTATGGCGCCTTCATCGTGCCCGGGTTGATCATGCTGACCCTTTTCACCGAAAGCCTGTCCAACGCGTCGTTCGGCATCTACTTTCCGAAGTTCACCGGAACGATCTACGAGATCCTGTCGGCGCCGGTGTCTCCGCTGGAGATCGTGCTCGCCTACGTCGGTGCGGCGACCACCAAGTCGATCGCGCTGGGACTGATCATCCTGGCCACGGCGGCGTTCTACATACCGATGCAGATCCTGCACCCGGCATGGATGATCGGCTTCCTGCTGCTGACGGCGGCCAGCTTCAGTCTGTTCGGCTTCATCATCGGGATCTGGGCCAACAGCTTCGAGCAGTTGCAGTTCATCCCGATGCTGGTGATGACGCCGCTCACTTTCCTGGGCGGCGCGTTCTACTCGATCGACATGCTGCCGTCCGCGTGGCGCACGGTGACGCTGTTCAACCCGGTCGTCTATCTGATCAGCGGGTTTCGCTGGAGCTTTTACGGCAACTCGGACGTCAGCGTCGCAACGAGCCTGGCGGCGACGCTGGGGTTCTTCCTGGCCGGCCTGGCGGTGGTCGTCTGGATCTTCCGGACCGGCTACCGGCTCAAGACGTGAGCCGCTGGCGACCTCAAGCGAGCGGTCGCCCGAGCAACCGCTCCAGAATCCGCAGCGGCGAGCGGCCCGGATCGAGCATGCCGGAGACCGGCAACAGAAATGTCTGTTCGAGCATGAACTGCCCGGACAGGGCGGCGTGCGATACGGAATCGGTCTGGACGATCCAGGTCGAGCCCGCCGGAAGGCTCAGGCGCCTCGATATGGCGCCGGCCTGGTAGCCGACGTCCGCCTTCATCCGGTCGTGCAGCTGAAGCATGACCTGGTCGTACTCGGTGCGCAGGCCGCGCGTGATTCCCAGCGTGCACAGCAGGCGGGCGTAACCGGGCCAGCGGCGCGAAACGTTGGGCTGAAAGCGCCTTGCCACGGTCTCGAAAGGCTCGCCGATGTTCCAGACACGGTCCTTGCCCTCGGGATTGACATTGCTGAACACCCGCAACAGGCGCCGGCCCTGGTTGGGAGTGGACGGAAAGGCGTCCACGTGCAATCGCTGGTCGTCCTTGCGCCATGAACCGGTCCGGCCGGACGCCTCGATCGGTCGAAAGCTCGTACGTGCGACCTCGAGCGCCCTCATATAGTGTGGAAACAAGGCCCGAACCAGCGCCAGCGAGGCGCGCGCGTAACGCTCCAACATTTGCCGCAGCGTGCCGGCCTCGTCCGCCTGCGTGCTCGCTCCGCGCAACAGGCCAGTATGGAGATCGAAACTGACGTGCTTAGATCCGCGCTTGACGCAGTCCGGACCCAGCAACGGGCGCTCGGCATCGGCGAGCGGGAATGAGAGCCGCGGCAGCAGGATCAGGCCCCCGGCCTCCAGCACGCCAGCGGCCCGTGCCTGCTGGTGCTGGCCGAACTCGGCCTGCCACGACGTTTCATCGATCTGAAGAACCTCGAAATGGTTGCCAGCCGGTGTCTGCCAGAACAGGTGATCGGCGCTGGCGGTGTGCGGTCGCGCCGAGACCGCATGCAGACTCTGCAGAGCCTGCCTCAGAATGCCCGTCTCGACGTAGCGCTGAGCCATCGGTGCACGGGAACCGGTACGAGCAAACCGGTACGAAACCTTGGGAGCGCCTAAGTTTAGGCGTCTGGCTGACCCTTAAATCCCCAAACCGGCGTGGATCACGGGATTTCGATTTCGATGGGAGTAGCCTTACCGCACACTTGTCATCAACGATGGAGGTGCAGGATGGCAACGTTCATCAGTCTCTTGAATTTCACCGATCAGGGCATCCGCAGCATCAAGGAATCACCCGATCGCTACGCCGCCTTCAAGGCGACCGCCGAAAAGTCCGGTGTCAGCGTCAAGGGTATTTATTACACGGTAGGCCATTACGACATGGTGGTCGTTAGCGAGGGAACCGACGAGGCGGTCACCGCGGCGCTGCTGAAGCTCGGCTCGCAGGGCAACGTGCGTTCCGAAACGCTGCGGGGCTTCTCGCTCGATGACATGAGGAAGATCATCAGCGGCATTTAGCCCTGCTCCGCTCGCTGCGCGAGCTACGCAGGGCGCGGCCCTTCTGCGCCAAGGCTACGGAGGCGGGCCCCGCCCTCCGTAGCTCCAGTCCAGGATGATCTTGCCGGATTGCCCCGACAGCATCGTTTCGAAACCGGTCGCGTAGTCTTCGATCGCGAACCGGTGCGTGATCACCGGCGTGACGTCCAGCCCCGATTGCAGCATCGCGATCATCTTGTACCAGGTCTCGAACATTTCACGCCCGTAAATGCCCTTGATCATCAGCCCCTTGAAGATCACCTGATTCCAGTCGATCGCGAGGTCGGCCGGGGGGATTCCAAGCAACGCCACCTTTCCGCCGTGATTCATCGAGGCGAGCATGCCGCGCCAGGCCTGCGGGCTGCCCGACATTTCCAGGCCGACATCGAAGCCCTCGGTCATTGCCAGTTCACGCATCACCGGCTGCAGATCCTGCGAGGCGACGTTGACGGCCCGGCTGGCGCCCATCTTCAGCGCCAGCTGCAGACGATAGTCGTTCACGTCGGTCACGACGATGTGCCTTGCGCCGACGTGGCGGCAAATGGCCGTGGCCATGATGCCGATCGGCCCCGCGCCGGTGATCAGCACATCCTCGCCGACCAGGTCGAAACTGAGCGCGGTGTGGGTCGCGTTGCCCAGCGGATCGAGGATGGCGGCGACTTCATCCGGGATGTCGTCGGGAATCTTGAAGGCGTTGAAGGCCGGAATCACCAGGAATTCGGCGAATGCCCCGTCCCGATTGACGCCCACTCCGAGCGTATTGCGGCACAAATGGCGTCTTCCCGCGCGGCAATTGCGGCAGTACCCGCACGTGATGTGGCCTTCGCCGGACACGCGGTCTCCGATCCGGAAGCCGCGCACCTCGGAACCCATTTCGACGACCTCTCCGACGTACTCGTGACCGACATGCATCCCGACCCGGATCGTCTTGCGCGCCCACTCGTCCCACTTCCAGATATGGGCGTCGGTGCCGCAGATGGCGGTCTGGCGGATCCTGATCAGAAGGTCGTTGTGGCCGACCTCGGGTTTCTTGACCCTCTGCAGCGACAGGCCGGGCCCGGCCTCGGCTTTGACAAGGGCTCTCATCGGGGCGCTCTTCGAACCTCGCAGCCTGCGGGGATCAGCCGATCACGCCGAGCTCGCGTCCGACGCTGCTGAACGCGGCGACCGCCCGATCGACATGCTCGGGTGTGTGCGCAGCGCTCATCTGCGTGCGAATGCGCGCCTTGCCTTTGGGAACCACCGGAAAGGAGAAACCGACGACGTAAAGGCCGCGCTCGAGCAGCTTTTGAGCCATCGTGCCGGCGATGGTGGCGTCGCCCAGCATCACCGGAACGATCGGGTGCTCGCCCGGCGCCAGCGCGAAGCCCGACGCCGTCATCGCATCCCGAAAGTGCCGGGCGTTGCTGCGCAGGCGGGATCGCAGCTGCGCACCCTCGCGCTCGAGCAGGCGCAGCACCTCCTGGCTGGCGGCCGCGATCGATGGCGCCAGTGAATTGGAGAACAGGTACGGCCGCGACCGCTGCCGGAGCAGTTCGATGATCGGTCTGCGACCGGAAACGTAGCCGCCGCTGGCCCCACCGAGCGCTTTGCCCAGCGTGCCGCTGGTCAGGTCGACGCGCTGACCGACGCCGCAGTGCTCGGGCGTGCCGCGCCCCTGCTCGCCGAGCACGCCCACGCCATGCGAATCGTCGACCATCACCAGCGCACCATGCCGGTCGGCGAGCTGGCAGATGGCTGCCAGGTCGGCGATGGTGCCGTCCATCGAGAACACGCCGTCGGTGACGATCAGCTTGAAGCGCGCGCCGGCGGACTCTGCCGCCTGCAGTTGCACTTGCAGATCCGCGCTGTCGCGGTTGCGATACCGGTAACGCCGCGCCTTGCTCAGCCGGATCCCATCGATGATGGACGCGTGATTGAGCTCATCGGAAATGACCGCGTCCTGCTCGCTCAGCAGCGTCTCGAAAACGCCGCCATTGGCGTCGAAGCAGCTCGAGTACAGCACCGTGTCCTCGGTACCCAGGAAGCGCGAAATCGCCGCTTCAAGGTCCTTGTGAACCGTCTGCGTTCCGCAGATGAAGCGCACCGACGCCACGCCATAGCCATGCGCGTCCAACCCCTGCTTGGCCGCCTCGATCAGCCGCGGATCGTCGGCCAGGCCCAGGTAGTTGTTGGCGCAGAAATTCAGCACCGCCTGTCCGTCGCTGAGGCGGATGTCCGCCCGCTGGTGACTGGCGATCACGCGCTCGGGTTTGAAAAAACCCGATTCGCGCAAGCTCGCGAGCTCGGCTTCAACGTGCTGGATGAAAGCGGGATTCACCGGGAAGCCGTCACCGCGGTCGCGGGCTACTTGTTGACCGTCGAGGCGCCCACGGTGCAGACCGCCTCGTCCTGCGATCCGGTTCCGCCCGAGCACCCGATCGCGCCGATGATCTTGCCTTCTTCAATCAGCGGGATACCGCCGCGCGAAGTGATCACGTCGTCCAGAGACAGGACATACAGGTAACCCTTCCTCTGGACCGCGTCCTCGAAGGCGCGGGTCGGTCGGCGATATTTGACCGCCGCGCGCGCTTTGTGCTCGCTGATTGCGATCGAGGCGGTCTGGGCCCCGTCCATCCGCACCATCGTCACCAGGTTGGCACCCGAATCGACGACGGCGATGTTCAACGGCCAGCCGCGCTTTTCCGCTTCCGTCGCCGCCGCCAGCACGGCCGCCTGCGCGCGCTTGAGCGAAATCGGGGGGCCGTAGGGCGTGTTGAAGGGCATTTTCTCCGGAATGTCGTCGAGCGGATTCGCCGCAGGTGGCGTCGCCGTCGACGGCGCTTGTTGGGCTGCTGCCACGGCGCCGATCAGCAGGGCGGCGCCGGCTATTGCGTTGCGCAGTGGGTAAAACTTCACGGTACTCTCCCCGGAGAAGTGGTTATGGCGCTCGACCGGGCCTTCGACACGGGCCCGGCGCGCATCATAGCCTGCCGATTTCCGACGGAGCAGCCCCGGACCTTCAAGCGCATCCGAGCTGGTCCGCCAGTGCCGTCAGGCTCGACACCGACAGGTCCACGGGCACGCTGGCACGGGCCTCGCCCCGGTCCGGCCCGTGCTCGTCGGGCCGCGCGACGAATGCGGTTCGCAGCCCGGCCGCCGCCGCGGCCGCCAGGTCGGACGAATGCGCTGCGACCATCATCGTCTGGGCGGGCTCGCAGTCGAACGCGGCGGCGGCCGAAAGATAGACGACGGCCTTGGGCTTGTAGTCGCGCGCGAATTCCGCACCGACGATGGCGTCCCACACGAAGCCGTTGCGGCGCGCCAGGTCGACCATCAGCGACACATTCCCGTTCGAGCAGGGCGCGATCCGGAACTTCTGGCGCAGCCGCGCCAGCCCCTGCGCCACATCCGGCCACGCGTCCAGCCGGTGCCAGGCGAAGTTGAGCTCGGCCCGGGTCCGATCGTCGAGGTGATCGAGCCCGAAGCGGCTGATGATCAGGTCCAGGTTGCGGCGATGCAGCGCGTCGAGCTTGCAAAATGGCAGCCGCCCGCTTCGAACTTCTTCCATGGCGGGCTGGTACTGACCGCGCCAGGCGTCGGCGAACGCCTCCCAGTCGATGACGATGCCCAGAGGGGACAGCAGCTGCCAGGTCTCGCGCGCAACCGAACCGCGCCAGTCGACCAGCGTGCCGAACACATCGAACAAGACCGCCCGCGGTGCTTGCATGACCTTGCTCGACCCGGCTGGTGGCCCGTAAGCTTTGCTTCGGGAGTGACTTATCATTTTACGTGGATGCACGAACGGAGAAAGCACCGATGTCGCAGCAGACCTGGACCGCGGTCGATCGCTACCTGGACGACCTGCTGGTGGGACACGACGCGGCGCTCGAGGAAGCGCTGCGGGCCAGCGCCGAGGCGGGCCTGCCGGCGATCAACGTCGCACCCACCCAGGGCAAGCTGCTCAACCTGCTGGCGCGCCTGCAGGGCGCCCGGGCGATCCTGGAGATCGGCACGCTCGGGGGCTACAGCACGATCTGGCTGGCCCGGGCGCTGCCCGCCGACGGACGCCTGATCACGCTGGAAATCGACCGCAAGCACGCCGACGTGGCGCGCGCGAACGTCGCGCGGGCCGGATTGCAGCAGCGCGTCGAGGTCCGGGTGGGCCGGGCCCTGGAGTCGCTTGCCCAACTCGGCGCAGAAAAGGCGGGACCGTTCGACTTGTTCTTCATCGACGCCGATAAGCCGAACATCCCGGCCTACTTCAAGTGGGCGCTGCAGCTGGCCCGGCCCGGCAGCCTGATCGTGATCGACAACGTGGTGCGGGACGGCGCCGTCATCGAGGCCGACAGCGCCGACGCCAGCGTGCAGGGCGTGCGCAGGCTGAACGAGCTGATGGCCTCGGAGCCGCGCGTCAGCGCCACCGCGATCCAGACCGTCGGCGGCAAGGGCTACGATGGCTTTGCGCTGGCCCTGGTGACCGGCCTTTGACCCCGGCCTCCCGGGGGCGGCAATTGCGGCCCCGGGTCGAATCCAAGGATTGATCGCACCGCGCTGCTCTTTTCCGGGCAACGGCCGTCGCCGGGCTGCGCCACGCTGGCAGGGCGCCGTTGCAGCGTCTGCGATTTGCCACCCAATCCGGACTCGTCGTCTGGGCGAGATCGCTGGCCGACGCGTGGCCAGACAAAGCCTATGGAACGAAGGTGAGCGGGCCAATTCCTCTCGAGGTTCTCGGGATCCCGGCGCAGCAGCCGCTGGACGTGCTCGCCTCCGAACTTGGATGCGTGTTCTGGCTGACCGGACCGGACGGGAGGCAGCTGCTGTACGTAACCCCGGGCTGCGAACAGATGTGGGGGACGCCGGCGCACGTGCTGTACCAGAACCCGCTTGCGCTGCTGGAGCATGTACATCCCGACGACCGCAGTCGCACCGCGGAGGCGATTACGCGCGGCTCCACGGCGGGCGCGCCGCTGGAATACCGGGTGGTGCGGCCCGACGGCAGCGTGCGCTGGATCATGGAGCGCATGCGTTACGTGCGCGACGCCGCGGGCAAACTGCAGTACATCGGCGGCTTTGCCTCCGACGTCACCGAGATCAAGACGACGGCCGCCGCCCTGCAGAGTTCGCAGTGGCGCTTCGAGGCGACCTTCGAGAACGCCGGGGTCGGACTGGCCCACTGCAGCATGGATGGCCGCTGGATCCGCTTGAACCACGCCGCCTGCGCGATGCTCGGGTATGCGCGCGAGGAGCTGATCGGTCGGCACTTCAGGAACATCGTGCATCCGGACGACGTGGAGCGCAGCCTCACGGTAGCCAGGCGGATCGCCCGGCACGAGACGGCGTCGTTTGCGCATGAGGTGCGCTACCTGCGAAAGGACGGCGCGGTCCTGTGGGTGAAGAGCTCGGGTGCGCTGGTACCGGCGGAGAGTTCCAACCGCGAACATGTGATCGTCGCAATGTCCGACATCACGCACCTGAAGTTGACCGACGACGCGCTTCGCAAGAGCGAGGCGCACCTGGCGGCCGTACTGGATAACTCGCAGGATCTGGTCTGGGCGGTCGACGCCGAACATTGTTTGACCCGCTGGAACGCCGCCTTTGCCCGCTCCGCGGAGGAGGCGCTGGGCGCTGAGGCCTCGCAGCGGGCACTGAAGGTCGGGCAAGCGTTTCCGACGCGGGCGCTCGAGGCCTGGCGCAAGCTGTTCAACCGCGCTTTGGCCGGCGAAACGTTCCGGATCGAGACCAACCTGACCAGGAACGAGGGTGATCCCGGCGTCTTCGAAGTCTCGTTCAGCCCGGTGCGAGACTCATCCGACGTGGCGGTGGGTGTGGCCTGCTTCGGGCGCGATGTGACCGAACGGATACGCACCGCCCAGGAACTGGCGCGCCAACGGACTTTCCTGCACGACGTGATCGACCTGAGTCAATCGTTGATGTTCGCGAAGGACCGGGGTGGCCGCATCCTGCTGGCCAACCAGGCCTTCGCGGATCTGTGCGGAAGCACGGTCTCCAGCATCATGGCGTCCGGGGCCGAACGCGAAGTTGTGCGCAGCGCGCTTGCGCAATTTGCGGTCGGCGACGACGAGGTGCTGGCACAAGGACGCGACGTCGCCCTGCCGGAGCTGGTGTTCACGACGGCCTCGGGTCAGGCGAGGATCTTTGCGGTCAGCAAGCGTCCTATCACGCCGCCGGGGTCCGCTCAGCCCTCCGTGCTCACCTACGCGCGCGACATCACCGACCTGAAGGTCGCCGAGATGGGGATCTGCGCGATCAACTCGGACCTGGAAATCCGCGTGGAAACCCGCACGCGCCAATTGGAGCGGGCCCTGGCCGACCTGGCATCCCGGACGCAGGAACTGGAGGTCGCGAAGGAAGCGGCGGAAGCGGCCAGCCGCGCGAAGTCCGCGTTCCTGGCTGCGATGAGCCACGAGATCCGCACCCCGATGAACGGGGTGATCGGGATGGTCGACCTGGTGCGCGAGACGCCGCTGTCGGAATCGCAACGCGACTGCGTCGAAACGATCCGCGAATCGGGCTACGCACTGCTCACGATTATCGACGACGTCCTGGATTTCTCGAAGATCGAGGCCGGCCGCATGGAACTGGAGTTGACCCGCGTCGATCCGGCCCTGATCGTGCGGCGCGTCTGCAACACCCTGGCTGCCGCGGCAGAAAAATCGGGCGTGGCGCTCAAAGCGACGTTCGGCGCCGGCCTGCCCGACGCAGTGCAGGCCGATCCGGTGCGGCTGCGTCAGATATTGCTGAATCTTGCCGGCAACGCCATCAAGTTCTCGGGTCGGAGCGAACGGCACGCGGGCCGCGTCGACGTCTCGGTCGGCGCGGCCGCTCGCGGCGACGGCCTGGTCGATCTGCAATTCACGATCCGGGACAACGGGATCGGGATGACGCAGGAGGAAATCGGGCGTCTTTTCAGGCCGTTCACGCAGGCCGAGAACTCGACCACGCGCCGGTTCGGCGGCACCGGACTGGGCCTGTCGATCTGCAAGCAGCTGGCGGACCTGATGCAGGGATCGATCAGCGTGCAAAGCGAACCCGGGGTCGGATCGACGTTCCACGTGACGGTGCCGGCACGCGTCGACACGACCGAGCCGGACGTCGTCGCCGGGGGGCCGCTGGGCGCGGCAACGCAGCCCGATTTGCGCGCCAATGGCACGGCGCCGGCTGGCGAGCAGCGCAAGATCCTGGTGGTCGAGGACAACGCGCTCAATCAGAAGGTGACGCTGCGCCAGCTGCGCGTGTGCGGGTTCGATGCCGACATCGCCGATGACGGTCAGGCGGCGCTGGAGCGCTGGCGTGGTGGGGACTACGCGTTGGTCCTGACCGACCTGCACATGCCCAAGATGGACGGCTATGCGCTGGCGCGCGAAATCCGGCGCGCGGAAGGCGGCAATTCGCTCGTGCCGATCGTCGCTTTCACCGCCAACGCGATCAAGGGCGAGGCCGCCAATTGCCTGGCGGCCGGGATGAATGACTGCCTGACGAAGCCGGTTCAGCTGCCGGATCTGAAGGCGATGCTGCACAAATGGACCCGAACGCAGGAGTGAACATGGACCGTGAAAGGGGCGCGCCGTTTGCACCCGACGAAGACCAGCGCCGGCTGCCGACCTACGACGAATCGGTGCTGCTCGCTTTGCTGGACGGCGATGCGCAACTGGCCGCCGAGGTGTTGAGCGACTTCGCAGCCGCCCTGCGCCGCGCCTCCGAGGAAATCGAGGCGGCGTTTCGCGACGGCCGCACCGGCGACCTGGTGGGGGTGGCGCATCGTTTAAAGTCCAGCTCTCGGACCGTCGGCGCGATGCAGCTCGGTGAGCTGTGCGAGCGGCTGGAGGCGGCAGCAGGCCGCGGGTCGCCCGAAAGCCTGCGCCAGATGATGCGGGCGTTGATGGCCGAGATCGACGCCGTCTCGAGCCGGCTCGACGCGACGGGCACTTAGACTCCCATGACTGACTCAAAAACCGATTCGATTCGCCGTACCCGGCTGACCGCCTCCATCCTGGTGGCGTCGGATGCGCACGCCAACGCGAGCGTCGTGTCCGAGCTGCTGGCCGAAGAGTTCGACGGCGTACGCGCGTCCTGGGTGCCCGAATCGGCCGTATCCGACTACGACGCGCACCGCCCCCAGGTGCTGGTGCTGGCGTTCGAGGAGCTGGAAAAGGCCGAAATTTATTACCTCGGACTGTACCGGCACAGCCGTGCCATCAGCGTTCAGCCGCACCGCACCGTCATTCTGTGTCACAAGGACGACGTGAAGCGCGTGTTCGAGCTGTGCCGCACCGAACATTTCGACGATTACATCCTGTTCTGGCCGATGTCCTACGATGGCTATCGCGTCCCGATGGCCGTGTACAGCGCGTTGCGCCATCTGGCGGCTTCGGAACGCGCCCCCGGTTACCCGCGCGAAATCGTGGACAGTGCGCGCCACCTGAGCTCGATCGGCGAGTTCCTCGACGAGCGGCTGGCGGCCGGTGCACAGCACATCGAGACGATCCGCTCCGCGGCGGAACGGGTCGGCAAAGGCGGGAACGCCGGGGCGGATGTGCGGGCGATCACCGATGCCGTGGCACCGGCCAGCCGCTGGATGGACCAGCTGCACGCGGACGCTGCGCCGTACGTGCAGGCCGCCGAATCGATGCGGCCGGTGGCGCAGCAGAAGCTGCACCGGATACTGATCGTCGATGACGATGCGTTCCAGCGCGAGCTCCTTGCCAAGTACCTGAGGGGCCAGCCCTGCGAGCTGGTATTTGCGGCCGACAGCTCCGAGGCCTTTGCGCTGGCGATGGCCGAGCGGCCGGACCTGATCCTGATGGACATCGTGTTGCCCGACGTCGACGGGCTGGAAGCGACCCGGCGCATCCGTGCGCTTCCGAATCTTGCGAGGGTCCCCGTGATCGTGCTCACCGGAAAGTTCGGGCGCGAAGCGATGCCCGACAGCCAGCGCGCCGGAGCGACCGATTTCCTGGTCAAGCCCGTCGACCGCGGCGTGCTGGTCGGCAAAGTGCGAGAATATCTGGCGGCTGCCAAGCCGAAGACCGGCTGATCGTCCGCCGCTCAGAACAGCGAAACGAGCTCCTTGTCGCGGTCTTTCCACCAGCCGTCCTGGTCGACCAGGCGGGCCATGCGCTGCGTCTCGCCGGGCGCTTTGGACGGCTTGAGGCGGCGCTGCCCCTTCAGCATCGCCGAACACTCGGCGCCCGGAACCGGGCGCGAGAAATAGTAGCCCTGCACCTGGTCACAGTCGTTCGCAACCAGGAACGCCAGTTGCGCCGCGGTTTCCACCCCTTCGGCGATGACCTTCAGTTGCAGGCAGTGCGCCATCGTGATGATCGCCTTCGCGATTGCGGCGTCATCGGGGCTGTCGGCGACCTGGCCGATGAACGAGCGGTCGATCTTGATCGAGTCGGCCGGGAAACGCTTCAGGTAACTCAGGCTCGAGTAACCCTTGCCGAAATCGTCGATGGCGATGCGCACGCCCAGGCCCCTGAGGTCGCGCAGGGTCGCAACGATGTCTTCCGCATATTCCATCGCCGTGCCTTCGGTGATCTCGATCTCGATCATGCGGGGATCGATCTCGAATTCGGCCAGCGCCCGCCGGACGGTCCGGGACATGTCCTGTCGCTGAAACTGGGTCGCTGACAGGTTGATCGCGATCGGCAGGGGCGTGATGCCCTCGTCCCGCCAGGCTCGGATCTGCCGGCATGCGGCGCGCAGCACCCATTCGCCGACGTTGACGATCAGGCCCGTCTGCTCGAGCAGCGGAATGAACCGATCGGGCGCAACCAGCGCCTGGTCCGGAGGCTGCCAGCGGATCAGGGCTTCGAATCCGTCGATCTCGCCGCTGTCGAGGCTGACCTTGGCCTGGAACTGCAGCACGAATTCCTCACGCGCGAGCGCGCGCCGCAGATTCGTCTCGAGCTCGAGATTCTCCAGGGCCCGCTCGTTCATCCGCGCCGTGTAGAACTGCACGTTGTTCCGTCCAAGTTCCTTGGCGCGGCCCATCGCGGCATAGGCGTTCTTCAGCAGCGCGTCGGCGTCATCCCCGTCCGACGGAAAGACGGCCACCCCGATGCTGGCGGTGGCGAAGATCTCGTGCTGATGGATCCGGATCGGCGCGGCCAGCGTCTCCAGCAGCGCTTCGGCGATATTGGAGCAGTCCTGCGCATCGCCCAGATCCGGTATGACCAGCGCGAATTCGTCGCCGCCCAGCCGCCCGACCGTGCCTTCGGAGCCAAGGCGCTCCTCCAGCCGTTCCGACACCTGCTTGAGGACATCGTCGCCGGCCGCGTGGCCGTGGGTGTCATTGATCGCCTTGAAACGATCCAGACCCAGCAGCACGACCGCGGCCTGCACGCCCTGGCGGCGCGCGCGCGCGAGCACCTGCTGCAGGCGGTCATAGATCAGCACGCGGTTGGGCAGCTGCGTGAGCGCGTCGTGCTGCGCAACATGGGCCAGCTTGTCCTGATTGGACTTCAGGTCCGTGGCCATCCGGTTGAACGCATCACACAGGATGCCGAGCTCGTCGCTGGAGGTCACGCTGACGTTCGCGTCGAACTTGCCCTCCGCGATGGCGACGACACCGGCTTTCAGGGCGGCCAGCGGGCGGGCGACCCGCGCCGCGATGCGCCATCCGAAAATCGCCGCAAAAAGAGCCAGGCCCAGCCCGATGGTTGCCGCGACATAGATGTCGCGCGGTGCCGCGGCCAGCACTTGAAGCACCACGGCTCCGACGATGGGACTGGCCGGGTCGGTCGGATGCAGCCGGATCGGAACGACCAGCTGTTCTCGCTCGCGCCTGCCCGACGTGGCCGGCTCGACGAACGTTCTGGGTTGGCCGTCCGCGACGGTCTGGCTTATCGCGTTGCCCGGGTCGTCGCCGAATATCCTTCCGACCTCGTCGGGCTCGGTGTCCGCCACGATCTTGCGATCCACACCGACCACGAAGAAGTCGCGCCCCATCAGCCGGTGCAGGTCGGCCGCGTGCCGTCGAAGTGCCTCGCCATGGCCGAGGAAGTCCGCTGTACTGACCGAGACGATCGCATTGGCGACGTGCTCGGCCTCGAGAAGACAGGCGCGCCGGGTGGCGCCGAACAGCTCCGCGACCGCCGTCACCGTGACCGCCAGCACCGAAGCCGACAGCACCAGAAAGGCGGCGGTCAATTTCAGGCGAAGGCTGGTTCCCGGCATTCCAATCGGCATTTGACGCCCAATCCTCGGGTTCGCGACCAGCTCGCCGCACTGCATGATCCGGATCGGGCCGGTCGACGGTCGGACAGCTTCCCTCTACCTCCTTCGGCCGGGGACCAGCGCTCTGAAGGCTTTTCTGAAGCGGTCCGGGATGCACAAAACTGGGGCCAGAATAGAAGGGTGCCACCGCCTATCTGGCGCCGATTGCTTCGGCGCCGGCGTGATCGTTTGCACTGACCAGAACCTGGTGTTGCGCTTGTGACACCGGTGCGGTCTCGACGCTCGAGAACAGCCACAGCACGCTGGTCAGCACCAGCGTGGAGGCCAGTGCGGCGACAGCGGCGCCCATCAGGCGGGACTGGATGCGGTTTGCGGTATTGAGGTTCATCGTCGGTCTCCCGGATTCGGCCGGTGCGGCGCACCGGTCTTGACGGGAGTCACTGTGCGGCCGACGGTGTGTTTAAGTCCTTGAACGGGCTGAATCCGGGCCTTAAACGTTCTGAGCCCCGCCCCGGTCCCGCGAGGCGGGCAAGGGCGCATCATCGCGTTCAGGATGAAGGCGCAGGAACGCATCGGCGGCGTCGCGCGCGCGCCGACGTACTTCGCCCGGGCCGGGCCGGCCGGCGACCCCGAGCATCAGACCGACCATCAGGTCTTCCCATAGAAGCGCCATGAACTGGCTGGCCATCCGGTCCGGATCGGCGCCGTTCAGCAGGCTGGCCGACTGCGCCTGTTCCAGGATTTCCTGCAGCGCCGCGCGGGCCGCCTTGCGTCCATAGACGTCGAGCGCCTGCGCCACTTCGGCCGTGCGGTCGGCCTCGGCGACGGCCAGGCGAAACACTGCGATCACGTCCGGATCGCTGATCTCGGCCAGCAGCACCGACCCGAACGCGACCAGCGCCGCATGCAGGTCCTTGCGGTCGCGCAGCGGAGGCCGTTCCGCCGGCAGCCGCATCCTTTTGGCGCGCTCGGCGATGCACGCAACCAGCATCTGCTGCTTGCTCCCGAACAGCGCGTACAGCTCGCGCTTGGAGACCTTGGCGCGGGTGGCAATGTCCAGCGTGCTGGCCTGCGTGTAACCGTGTTCCGTGAACGCCGCGAAAGCGGCGCTCAGGATGCGGTCGCGGACGAATTGTCCGGCCGTGGTTTCCCCGCCCTTGCTGGCTTCCGACTTAACCCGGGTCAACATCACCCCTTGACATGGTACCGGCTGGTACCGTAGCATGCACCGCGTTGGTACTAAACGGTACCACAGATTCGAATAGAGGTGAAGACGATGGCGACAGTGGATCCGACAACGCGCCAGGCGGCGCCCGCCGCGACGGCAACGGTGGTCCGCCTGGACCGGGTTGCAAAGACATATCGCTCGGGCGCAGTCGATGTTCCCGCGCTCAAGGGCATCAGCCTGCAGATCCCGTACCACCGCTTTTCGGTCGTGATCGGGGCCTCCGGCAGCGGCAAGACGACGCTGCTGAACCTCATCGGCTGCATCGATTCGCCCAACAGCGGCGGGGTCGAGGTGTGCGAGCAGAAGGTCGGCGAGCTGGGCGATCAGGCCGTGTCCGACTTCCGCGCCCGCAACATCGGTTTCATCTTCCAGACCTTCAGCCTGGTGCCGGTTCTTTCCGCCTACGAGAACGTCGAGTATCCGCTGCTGCTGGTGAACCTGCCGGCGGCCGAGCGGCGCGAGCGCACGCTGGCGATGCTGGAGGCGGTGGGCCTGGCCGCGCACGCTCGCCGCCGCCCCAACGAGCTGTCGGGCGGACAGCGGCAGCGCGTTGCAATCGCACGGGCGCTGGTCAAGGGTCCTCAGGTGGTGCTGGCGGATGAACCGACCGCCAACCTGGACTCGGCCACCGGCGCTTCGATCATCGAGCTGATGCGCCGCGTTCAGGAGCAGTCGCGCACCACCTTCATCTTTGCGACCCACGATCCTCAACTGATGTCGCACGCCGACGAGATTTATTCGATCCGGGACGGAGAGCTGATCGACCACCGCCATGGAGGTGCCCGATGAACATGCTGCTGAAGATCGCATTGCGCAATCTGCTGCGCAACCTGCGCCGCTCGATGATGACCGGCTCGGCGGTGGCCGCCGGCGCGCTGGCGATGCTGCTGTTCGGCGGCTTCGCTTCGTACATCTTCGCGGGACTGGAGACCAACAGTGTGCAGCGGATCGGCCATCTGACCGTATTTCGCGATGGGTACTTCCTGCTGGGCGCGGGCAATCCGGCCGCTTACGGGATCGACCGCTACCAGGATGTGATGACGCTGATCGGCCACGACCCGGTGCTCGGTCCGATGATCAACGTGATGACGCCGACCCAGTCGCTGGTCGGCATCGCCGGCAATTTCAGCGGCGAGGTGGAGGCGTCCA
>Ga0210401_10000161_pt1 | contig 79979 bp, 67 predicted proteins | sample IncBWH32MmetaG_FD_150866 | JGI IMG/M metagenome (GOLD analysis project Ga0210401, IMG submission 150866) | Forest soil microbial communities from Barre Woods Harvard Forest LTER site, Petersham, Massachusetts, United States - Inc-BW-H-32-M | ecosystem: Environmental > Terrestrial > Soil >...
GCGCGGCGCAGATGGATGGCGCGATCCTGGTGGTGGCGGCGACCGACGGTCCGATGCCGCAGACGCGCGAGCACGTGCTATTGGCTCGCCAGGTGGGTGTGCCGTACATCGTGGTGGCGCTGAACAAGTGCGATGCGGTGGACGATCCCGAGCTGCTCGACCTGGTCGAGCTCGAAGTGCGCGAGCTGCTGAAGTCGTATCAGTTCCCCGGCGACGATGTGCCGGTGATCCGGCTCTCGGCGCTGGGTGCATTGAACGGCGAAGCGAAGTGGGAGAAGCAGATTGACGCGTTGATGGAGGCGGTGGACAAGAGCGTGCCGCAGCCGCAGCGCGAGCTGGACAAGCCCTTCCTGATGCCGATTGAAGACATCTTCTCGATCTCGGGCCGCGGCACGGTGGTGACGGGCCGCATTGAGCGCGGCAAGGTGAAGGTCGGCGAGGAAGTGGAGATTGTCGGCTTCCGTGACACGCGCAAGACGGTGGTGACGGGCGTGGAAATGTTCAAGAAGCAGCTGGACGAAGGCATGGCGGGCGACAACGCCGGGTTGCTTCTCAGAGGCATCGGCAAGGACGACGTGGAGCGCGGGATGGTGCTGGCGAAGCCGGGATCGATCACGCCGCACACGAAGTTCAAGGCCGAGGTGTACATCCTGACGAAGGAAGAGGGCGGGCGGCATACGCCGTTCTTCAAGGGATACCGGCCGCAGTTCTACCTGCGCACGACGGACGTGACCGGAGTTGCCGAGTTGCCGGCGGGCACGGAGATGGTGATGCCGGGAGACAACGTGGGCCTGGTGATCGAGCTGATCACGCCGGTGGCGATGGAGAAGGGCTTACGGTTCGCGATTCGCGAAGGCGGCCACACGGTGGGCGCCGGCACGATTGCGGAGATTATTCAGTAGTCGTTGGTCGTCGGTCGTTGGCGAAAGCTCAAGACTTCGGCGGCCGGAGCGACTGGTAAGGAACGAAAGAGTCGGCAGAGATGCCGGCGCGATTGGTAGCTAAGAGCTAGCAGGTAGGAGCTGGGTTTTATGCCCCGAGAAATCATTACGATGCAGTGCGGTGATTGCAAAGAACGCAATTACTCGACAACCAAGAACCGGAAGACGACACCAGATCGGATCGAGATGAAGAAGTTTTGCAAGCGTTGCCGGAAGCATACGCCGCACAAAGAAGTGAAATAGAGCAGTGGCCGGTGGGCAGTGGTCAGTGGCCAGCAAAGAGGGCAACTGGGAACTGAGAACTGGCAACTGAGAACTGAATTTAGGGGCGTAAGCTCAACGGTTAAACTGCCGGTCTCCAAAACCGGACTTGGGGGTTCGAATCCCTCCGCCCCTGCCAGTTTTTGGAAGCGAGGCCAGGAAGCGAAGCGTGGTGCATGGCAATTGAGACGAAAAAAATGACGAAGGCGATTACAGCAGGAAGCCCGGACGACAGTCTCGGCGCACGGGTAGCCTCGTGGCCGGAGAAAATCAAGAGCTTCTACAACGATGTGCGCATGGAGATGAAGAAGGTCACCACGCCATCGTTGAAGGAAGTGCAGGCCACCACCGTTGTCGTAATCATCACGGTCTTCATCTTCGGCCTTTATTTCTGGCTGGTGGACTTCGTGATCGGGCGCGGCATCGACTTCGTCTTCCGCACCCTTGGACACAGCTAACGCATTGGCACAGAAAGTTTGAGAAATGAATTCCCTTATGCAGGACGAAGACAAGAACGCGAGCGCAGGCGGTTCGGGGGAGCCGGAAGGTTCCCAGGGAGCGAATCCCGCGACGGAAGCTCCGCGCAATCCGAACATGAAGTGGTACATCATCCACTCGTATTCGGGATTTGAGCGCAAGGTGCGGGAGTCGCTGGAGTCGCGTGTGCAGGCCTTCGGCTTGCAGGACAAGATCGGCCGCGTGCTGATTCCGACCGAGTCGGTCACGGAAGTGCGCGGCGGCAAAAAGTACACCAGCGAGCGCATGTTCTATCCCGGCTACGTGCTGGTCGAAATGGACATGGACGATCACGTGTGGCACGTCGTGAAGTCGACGCCGCGCGTGACGGGGTTCGTCGGCACCGGCCAGCAGCCGACGCCGCTCTCCGAAGAAGAAGTGCAGAACATCGTCTATCGCGTGGGCGAGTCGAAGGACAAGCCGAAGCTCAAGGTCAAGTTCGAGAAGAACGAGACAGTGCGCATCACCGAGGGTCCGTTCGCCAGCTTTACAGGCGTGGTGGACGAGGTCAACGAGGACCGCGAGACCCTGAAGGTGATGGTCACAATTTTCGGACGGTCGACGCCGGTGGAACTGGAATTTGGGCAAGTCGAAAAAGTTGTTACGTAGAAAGGTGAGTTCCAGCTTGCCGGGCCGAAAATCCTAGACCCGGAGTTGGGACGGAAAAGAGACTTATGGCAAAGAAGGTCACAGGTTCGGTCAAGCTGCAGATCGCGGCGGGCAAGGCGACTCCGGCGCCGCCGGTTGGCCCGGCTCTCGGCCAGGCGCAGATCAACATCATGGAGTTCTGCAAGCAGTTCAATGCCCGCACCAGCGCGAAAGAACTGGAAGGCCTGATTATCCCGGTGGTGATCACGGTCTACAACGACCGATCGTTCACGTTCATCACCAAGACGCCGCCGGCATCGATTCTGTTGAAACGCGCGGCCGGCATCGCGAAGGGTTCGGGAGCGCCTAACAAAGATAAGGTCGGCAAAGTCACGCTGAAGCAGGTTGAGGATATCGCCAAGCAGAAGATGCCCGATCTGAATGCCGCCTCGCTGCAGGCGGCCATCAACAGTGTGAAGGGCACGGCGCGCTCGATGGGAATTGATGTTATTGGGTAATTGAGTAATTTTGTAAATGGGTAATTGGAAACCCGGGACGCCGAAGAGGCTTTGAAATTAGCCGATTCCTCAATTACCAAATTACGCAAGCAGGTTTGTCGAAAACACTACGGCTCTTCAAATCAGCGTTGAGCGGTGGGAGACGGAGAAACGATGAGAAAAGCAGGAAAGAACATCACCAAAGCTAGGGCTGCGGTTGGAGAAAAACCGTACCCGCTGCAGGAAGCCGTTCCGCTTCTGCAGAAAGTCAAATACGCCAAGTTCGATGAGACCGTGGAAGTCACGATGCGTCTCGGTGTCGATCCCAAGCATGCCGACCAGATGGTGCGCGGAACCGTAGTTCTGCCGCACGGACTGGGCAAATCGAAGAAGGTTCTGGTCATCGCGACCGGCGACAAAGTGAAAGAAGCCGAAGCGGCGGGCGCAGACTTCGTGGGCGGCGAAGAGATGGTCGAGAAGATCCAGAAGGAAAACTGGACCGACTTCGACGCGCTGATTGCCACGCCCGACGTCATGAAGTCCGTGGGACGTCTCGGCAAGGTGCTTGGTCCGAAGGGCCTGATGCCGAACCCGAAGACAGGAACCGTGACCTTCGATGTCGCGAAAGCCGTGCAGGAAGTGAAGGCCGGCAAGGTTGAATTCCGCACCGACAAGACGGCCCTGGTTCACTGCCCGGTTGGCAAGATTTCGTTTACGCCCGACAAGCTGATTGAGAACGCGACTGTGCTGATTACCAGCGTGATCAAGGCGAAGCCGTCCGTGGCCAAGGGCAAGTACATCAAGGGATGCTACCTAAGCTCCACGATGGGGCCGGGAATCTCGCTCGACACGACGCCGATCGAGACGGCGGCAAAGGCGTAAGGCGCACACCTGGAAAACGCGGGCGAGGGCGCCCGCGCCACACGAGACTTCTGAAGGGATACGAACATGGCAGTCAGCAAAGCGAAAAAGATGGAGCAGGTCGAAGAGCTGAGTGGCGAGCTGAAGAAGGTTTCCAGCGTCATCGTTGCCACCTACAGCAAACTCACAGTTGAGAAAGACTACGAGCTGCGCAAGGCGTTGCGGACGACGGGTGCGAAGTACCGCGTCGTGAAGAACACGCTGGCGGCGCGGGCGTCGAAGGGCACCAAGGTCGAGGAGGCACTGCAGGGTCTGAAAGGCGTGACCTCGATTGCTTACACCGAGGGCGACCCGGTCGCGCTGGCGAAGGCACTTGCGAAGTACGCGAAGGATAATCCGGAGTTCACCTTCAAGGCCGGCGTGGTCGAAGGTCGCGTGATCTCGATCAAGGAGATCGAAGCGCTGGCTACGATGCCGTCGAAGGAAGAAATCTACTCGAAGCTTCTTTATCTCTTGAACGCGCCCGCGCAGCGCCTGGTTACCGCGATGAATGCGGTTGGCCGCAACCTGGCCGTGGTCATCGATCAGGGCGTGAAAGAGAAGAAATTCAAGGAAGCGTAGCGCTCAAAGTTCTCGGCGGTTTTGCCGTCGGAAAGATTTTAGTTATCAGCAGGCGAGGGGTTGCGCGGTTCGAAGCTTGGCGTTGTCTGGCGCGGAGCGGAGGGCCTGGTCGCACTGGAAACCTGGCCGAGGGATAACGAAATCGCAACAACTGATAACACCAAGAATTGGAGAAAACCCACATGGCGGATCTGCAACAACTCGAAGAACAAATCGTAGGCTTGTCGCTGCTCGACGCGGCGGCGTTGGTGAAAAAGCTCGAAGAGCGTCTCGGCGTATCGGCAGCGGCGGCAGCCCCGGTGATGGTCGCCGGTGGTGGCGCGGCGGCTGGCGCGGGCGCGGCCCCGGCCGAAGAGAAGACGGAATTCACCGTCGTTCTCAAGGACGTCGGCGCCAACAAGATTAACGTGATCAAGGCTGTCCGCGAAGTCACCAGCCTCGGCTTGAAGGAAGCCAAGGACCTGGTCGACGGCGCACCGAAGAACGTGAAGGAAGGCGTCTCGAAGGAAGAAGCCGAGACGATTAAGAAGAAGTTTACCGACGCAGGCGCAACGGTCGAAGTAAAGTAACCGCACTTGTTGGCGGGGTTCGACCGCTGCGGTTATCCGAGCGCTTAATGTGAAGGATCTTGTTGAGGCTCAACAACTTACAGTTAGTTTGCAAGTTTTGGGCCAGTCGCACGATCTACTAGCTGAATCCGGGGGCGCGGTGTTATCATCTATATCAACACCGCTTCCTCCGCTTCACGCAAGGTGAATGCGGTTTCGCTCAGAACCCAGGGCAAGCGCGAGCGAAGCTGCTAAAGCAGGAGTTGGCAGGCTGTTCCGCTGCAGGCGGAACGGAAACAGGCCTTAAGAACTGGCGCGGAAAGACACAATTCAAGATTGGCGACGCGCGGTGGTTGGCGCCTTCGGGGAGCCCTGTCCCTGTAGGTGCCCTATTGTTATTTCAGGTTCATCGAAACGGTAACACTCGCGGCGCAGAGGTGAGCGCCCAACATTCCGCTGTTCTGGTACGCAGCCCTCGGCTGTGCTGACATTGGGAGTTTCTGAATGAAGAAGAATGCCCTCCGTAAACGATTTGATTTTTCAAAAATTCCAGCCACCATCCAGATCCCGAACCTGATCGAGGTGCAGAAACGCTCTTACGAACGGTTCCTGCAGATGGACCGGCTGCCCAGCGAGCGCGATGACGCCGGACTCCAGGCCGTCTTCCAGTCGGTGTTTCCGATCACCGATTTCCGCAACGTATCACAACTGGAGTTTGTGGATTACGCCATTGGTAACTGGGAGTGCAAGTGTGGTCACCTCAAAGGTCTCCATCACCTGCGCACGACTTGTAAGAATTGCGGCTCGACGGTTATTACCGATCCGTTTCATCCCGGCGACGTTCTTTGTCAGAAGTGCGGCACCTATAACGCAAACACGCCTGATTTTTGCAACAAGTGCGGTGACCCGGTTGGTCTGCAACTGAAGTATGACGTGAATGAGTGCGAAGAGCGCGGCATGACGTACTCCGCTCCGCTCAAGGTCACGATGCGTCTGACGATTTACGAAAAGGACGCCGAGACCGGCAACCGCTCGATTCGCGACATCAAAGAGCAGGAAGTTTTCTTCGGCGACGTCCCGCTGATGACGCAGAACGGCACGTTCATCATTAACGGTACCGAGCGCGTGATCGTAAGCCAGTTGCACCGCTCGCCTGGCGTTTTCTTCGAAACGGCGAACAACCGTACGTATTTCCTCGGCAAGATCATTCCTTACCGCGGTTCGTGGGTAGAGTTCGAGTACGACCAGAAGAACGTGCTCTACGTGCGCATCGACCGCAAGCGCAAGTTCCTGGGGACGATCTTCCTGCGCGCGCTCGGACTGCGCGGCAGCGAAGATATCCTGCGGACGTTCTACACGGTTGACCGGCTCGCGACTAAGGACAAGAAGCTTTTCTGGACGCTAGATCCGGCCAGCGAGAAGGCGACCAACCTGCTCGGCATGAAGCTTGCGCACAGCATCAAGAACAAGTCCGGTGACGAGATCGCGCACTCGGGCCGCAAGATCAACGCGCAGATCCTGAAGGATATCCAGAAGGCGAAGATCAGCGAGATCGAAGTCGACATCACCGATCTCGAGGGCGCATGGGTGGCCAGTGACGTGGTCGATACGACCACGGGCGAGGTACTGCTCGAAGCGAACTCCGAGCTTACAGCTGACAAGGTCTCGAAGATCCTTGACTCCGGCGTAGTGGAAATCAACGTGTTCTTCCCGGAGCGCGACGACGTAGGCACGGTGATCTGCCAGACCCTGAAGCGCGACTCGGTGAAGACGCCGCAGGAAGCGCTGATCGAAATCTACCGCAAGCTGCGTCCGGGCGATCCGCCGACCTTGGACACGGCGACTGCGCTGTTCCACGGGATGTTCTTCGACCCGCGCAAGTACGATTTCTCGCGCGTGGGCCGGCTGAAGTTCAACATCAAGCTGTTTGAAAACCAGGATGCGACCAGCCTCGAGCAGCGCACACTGGATCCGGACGACTTCTACGCCACGATCCGGTACCTGCTGAAGCTGCGCAAGAACATCGGCGCTGTGGACGACATCGATCACCTCGGCAACCGGCGTGTGCGCGCGGTCGGCGAGTTGATGGAGAACCAGTTCCGCATTGGCCTGGTCCGCATGGAGCGCGCCATCAAGGAAAAGATGAGCGTGTACCAGGAAATGTCGACGGCGATGCCGCACGACCTGGTCAACGCCAAGCCGGTGATGGCGGCGATCCGCGAGTTCTTCGGATCCTCGCAGCTGTCGCAGTTCATGGATCAGACGAACCCGCTGTCGGAGATCACGCACAAGCGCCGTCTGTCGGCCCTTGGGCCGGGCGGTCTGTCGCGCGAGCGCGCCGGATTCGAAGTCCGCGACGTTCACCCGACGCACTACGGCCGTATCTGCCCGATTGAGACGCCGGAAGGTCCGAACATCGGACTGATTTCGTCGTTGAGCTGCTACGCGCGGATTAACGACTACGGGTTCATCGAGTCTCCGTACCGCAAGGTCAAGGGCTCTCGCGTCATCGACTACGTCACTGTGGTGAACGCCGGCGACAGCGACCACAAGGTCGGTGACCACATCGAGAAGAGCGAGGCCGAGAAGGTGAATGCCGATCTCAAGGAGCGCCGTAAGCGGCCTATGGAGATCGAGCCGTTCTCGTTCTATCTCTCGGCGTGGGAGGAAGACCGGCACGTCATCGCGCAGGCCAACATCGAGCTGGATGACAAGGGACGCATCGAGGCCGAGCTGGTGAACGCCCGCAAGGCCGGCAACTTCGTGCTCGTAAACCGGGACGAAGTGGATTACGTCGACGTCAGCCCGAAGCAGCTGGTGTCGGTGGCCGCGTCGCTGGTTCCGTTCCTCGAGCACGACGACGCGAACCGAGCATTGATGGGCGCGAACATGCAACGGCAGTCGGTGCCGCTACTCCGTGCGCAGGCTCCCATAGTTGGAACCGGCATGGAAGGCGTTACGGCGCGCGATTCAGGAGCCGTTGTCCTGGCTCGCCGAAACGGCTTCATCGATTCGGTCGATTCCGAGCGCATCATCGTGCGCGTTGAGGGCGAACACCATCCCGGCCAGCTCTCGCGCGAAGTGGGCAGCGATATCTACCAGCTGACCAAGTTCAAGCGCTCGAACCAGAACACCTGCATCAACCAGAAGCCGATCGTGACGAAAGGTCAGCGTGTGGTGAAGGGGCAGGTCATTGCCGACGGTCCGTGCACCGACTTCGGCGAGTTGGCGCTGGGACGCAACGTTCTGGTGGCCTTCATGCCGTGGCGCGGCTACAACTTCGAAGACGCGATCCTGGTCTCGGAAAAGATGGTGAAGGAGGACTACTACACCTCCGTCCACATCGAGGAATTCGAGCTGGAAGCGCGCGACACGAAGCTGGGGCCCGAAGAAGTCACGCGTGACATTCCCAACGTCAGCGAGTCGATGCTCCGCAATCTCGACGAAGCGGGCGTCATTCGCATTGGCGCGACCATCAAGCAGGGCGACATCATCGTGGGCAAGGTCACGCCCAAAGGTGAAACCCAGCTGACCCCGGAAGAGAAACTGCTGCGCGCGATCTTCGGCGAGAAGGCCGGTGACGTGCGTGACGCTTCGCTCTACTGCCCGCCCGGAATCGAGGGCGTGGTGGTCGATGTGAAGATCTTCTCGCGCAAGGGCCAGGAAAAGGACGAGCGGGCGAAGGCGATCGAAGAGCAGCAGATTGCGAAGCTCGAGAAGAACCTTTCGGACGAAATCCGAATTCTGACCGACGAACGCCTGAAGCGTCTGGAAGGCCTGTTGGGCGGCAAGGAAGTGCAGGCCGACCTGCATGACGAGCGCACCAACAAACGTCTTCTGACCAAGGGCGCATTTCTCGATCGCGACACGATCGAGCGCATTTCGACCCGGAACCTGAAGCGCATCAAGTTCAACGACAAGGATCCACGGGTGAATGAGCAGATCGACGAGATCGAAGAGATGACGTCGCGCCAGATCGACGTGCTCAAGAAGATCGTCAATGAGAAGAAAGAGAAGCTCACCAAGGGCGACGAACTGCCGCCGGGTGTGATCAAGCTGGTCAAGGTCTACATCGCGATGAAGCGCAAGCTGAGCGTTGGTGACAAGATGGCCGGCCGTCACGGGAACAAGGGCGTCATTGCGCGCATTCTGCCGGAAGAGGATATGCCGTACCTCGAAGACGGAACGCCGGTGGAGATCGTCCTGAATCCCCTCGGCGTGCCAAGCCGTATGAACGTCGGCCAGATTCTGGAGACGCATCTGGGCTGGGCCGGGTTCGAGCTGGGCAAGAACATCAAGAAGATCCTCGCGGAGAATACCCGCGCGGAAGCCATCCGGCGTGAGCTGAAAGCCCTGTTCAAAGACACGGCCTTGGCCGAAACGGTCGCGAACTTCAGCGACGAAGAGATCGAGACCGTGGCGCCTACGTTGGCCGAGGGTGTCTTCTCGGGATCGCCGGTGTTCGATGGCGCTCGCGAGCACGAGATCAAGACGCTGCTCGAGCGGGCAGGCCTGCCGACTTCCGGCAAGACCTACCTGCACGACGGCATGACCGGCGACAAGTTCGAACAGCCGGTAACGGTCGGCTACATCTACATGCTGAAGCTGTCGCACCTGGTGGACGACAAGATTCACGCTCGCTCCATCGGACCGTACTCGCTGATCACGCAGCAACCGCTGGGTGGCAAGGCGCAGTTCGGCGGCCAGCGCTTCGGAGAAATGGAAGTCTGGGCGCTCGAGGCGTACGGCGCGGCGTTCATCCTGCAGGAACTGCTCACCGCGAAGTCAGACGACGTGTATGGCCGCACCAAGATTTACGAGGCCATCGTGAAGGGTGAGGCCGCCATGGAACCGGGCGTCCCCGAATCCTTCAACGTGCTGATCCGCGAATTGCAGTCGCTTTGCCTGGATGTTGAGCTGATTAAGGCGGCAATGGGCGAGAAGAAGCCTGTGGCGCCGGCACCGTTGGCAGCGGCGGATTAAAAGAACAGTTCCCGGTTCTCAGTTCCCCGTTCTCAGTTGATCTGAGGCGGGGCTGAGAGCCGGGCCTCACAACGATATTTTTGAAATACGAGCCGCTGCGGCATCTGCTCTCGGTGCCGCAGACGTGGCCAAAGTTCTGACCCGGTTTTCAAGAACTAACGACCGGGAATTGAGAACTGAAGTTCGAGGGCCGTCAGCGGGCGCGTGAGACCTGCAGGAAGCGGAGGATCACCTTGTATCGTTCGAGCCCCTTTGACATGGCGAACCCGATTGCCGATTTCGATGCGATCCGCATCAGCCTGGCATCTCCGGAAAAAATCCGGAGTTGGTCGCATGGTGAAGTCACAAAGCCCGAAACCATCAATTACCGTACGTTTAAGCCCGAGCGCGACGGCCTGTTCTGCGCGCGTATTTTTGGTCCGGTTACCGATTGGGAGTGCTTGTGCGGCAAGTACAAGCGCATGAAGCATCGCGGCGTGATCTGCGACAAGTGTGGCGTGGAAGTCACACTGTCGAAGGTTCGGCGTGAGCGTCTCGGTCATATCGAACTGGCATCTCCTTGCTCGCACGTCTGGTTCTTCAAGGGTCTGCCCAGCCGCATCGGGCACCTGCTCGATATTTCTCTGCGCGACCTCGAGTCGGTTCTCTACTTCGAGGCTTACGTAGTTGTCGAGCCGGGCGACGCTCCGGTAAAAGAGCGCGAGATTATCAAGGACGAAGCGAAGTTCCGTGAACTCGATCAGCAGTATCGAGCGGCCGGCTTTAAGGCGATGATGGGCGCGGAAGCGATTAAAGAGCTTCTGAAGCACGTCGATATCGAAGGCCTTTCCGGCGAACTGCGCGAGAAGATGAAGAACGAGGCGTCGCTGCAGAAGCGCCTCAAGTACGCGAAGCGTCTGAAAGTGGTCGAGGCGTTCCGCAAAAGCGGCAACAAGCCGAACTGGATGATTCTGGACGTGATCCCGGTGATTCCGCCGGAGTTGCGCCCGCTCGTTCCACTCGATGGCGGCCGTTTCGCAACGTCTGATCTGAACGATCTCTATCGCCGTGTCATCAACCGCAACAACCGGCTGAAGAAGCTGATGGATCTGCACGCTCCCGAAGTCATCGTGCGCAACGAAAAGCGCATGCTGCAGGAAGCGGTGGACGCGCTGTTCGACAACGGACGCCGCGGCCGCGTACTGCGCGGAGCGAACAACCGTCCGCTGAAGTCGCTGTCCGACACACTGAAGGGCAAGCAGGGCCGCTTCCGCCAGAACCTGCTCGGCAAGCGCGTCGACTACTCCGGACGTTCGGTGATCGTGGTAGGTCCCGAGTTGAAGCTGCACCAGTGCGGTCTTCCCAAGAAGATGGCGCTCGAGCTCTTCAAGCCGTTCATCTATCACCGGCTCGAGCAGACGGGCCACTGCACCACCATCAAGCAAGCCAAGGAAATGGTGGAGCAACAGGAACCGATTGTTTGGGACATCCTGGAAGAGGTCATTAAGGACCACCCGGTGCTCTTGAACCGCGCCCCAACCCTTCATCGCCTCGGCATTCAGGCTTTCGAGCCGGTGCTGGTGGAAGGCAAGGCGATCAAGATCCACCCGCTGGTCTGCACGGCGTTCAACGCCGACTTCGACGGCGACCAGATGGCAGTGCATATTCCGCTGTCTCCGGAAGCCCAGGTCGAAGCCAGCGTGTTGATGCTGGCCTCGCACAACATCCTGTCGCCCGCGTCGGGACAGCCCATCACCGTGCCCACGCAGGACATGGTTCTGGGGCTGTACTACCTGACCAAGGCAAAGCCGGGCGCGAAGGGCGAAGGCCGCTCGTTCGCGAATATCGACGAAGTGCTGCTCGCGCTGGAAGCCGGCGAAGTGGAGACGTTGTCTCCGATTCGGCTGCGTTTCACCGGTGAAGCGATCGACCTGACCACCGCGTACGACGATCAGGACATCACGCACACCGACGAAGTGCACTACGAGCGCAGCTTCCTGAACACGACCGTGGGCCGCGCCATCTTGAACGATCACCTGCCCGAGGGCATGCCGTACATCAACGGCTTGCTCAAGAAGAAGGGGATCGGCCAGCTGGTGAACTACTGCTACCTGCGGTTTGGACTGGAAGTCACGGTCAAGATGCTGGACGAGATCAAGTCGCTCGGATTCAATTTCGCGACCCGAGCCGGCCTCTCGATCGGTATCGACGACATGGTCGTGCCGGACAACAAGAAGACGCTGGTGCGCGACGCCGAGAAGCAGGGTGTCAACGTTCAGCAGCAGTATCTGGACGGCGCCATCACCAACGGCGAGCGCTACAACAAGGTCATCGAAATCTGGTCGGCGATTACCGAAAAGGTCGCGGACGAGATGTTCGGTCAGATGCAACAGCGCGACAAGGAAGGCGCGATCAATCCGATTTACGTCATGGCCGACTCCGGCGCTCGCGGATCGAAACAGCAGATCCGCCAGCTGTCGGGTATGCGCGGATTGATGGCAAAGCCGTCGGGCGAAATCATCGAGACGCCGATTACTGCCAACTTCCGTGAAGGGTTGACGGTGTTGGAGTACTTCATCTCGACGCACGGCGCTCGTAAGGGACTGGCCGATACCGCTTTGAAGACGGCGGACTCCGGCTACCTGACCCGCCGGCTGGTCGACGTCGCTCAGGACGTGATCATCAGCGAGTACGACTGCGGCACCGTGGACGGCATCTACGTCTCCGGTATCGTGGAAGCCGGCGAGATCATCGAGCCGCTGCGTGACCGAATTGTCGGCCGCGTGTCGCTCGAGAAGATCAAAGACTACGACGGCAACGTGGTGGTCGACATCAACCAGGAAATCACCGAAGACCTGGCTGGTGCGATCCAGGCTGCCGGTATCGAGCGGGTGAAGATCCGTTCGGTGCTGACCTGCGAATCGAAGCGCGGCGTCTGCGTCATGTGCTACGGGCGCAACCTGGCTTCGGGACGTTTGGTCGAGCTCGGCGAAGCGACGGGTGTCATTGCGGCGCAGTCGATCGGCGAGCCCGGAACGCAGCTCACGATGCGTACCTTCCACATCGGCGGTACGGCGTCGCGAGTCTCCGAGCAGTCGCGCCTCGATGCCAAGAACAACGGCACGGTCCGCTTCATCAACCTGCAGACGGTCAAGGCGAAGTCGGGCGATCTGGTGGTCATGAACCGCCAGGGTTCGATCGCCGTGGTCGACGACAAGGGCCGTGAACGCGAGCGCTATGCGGTCGTGTACGGCGCCAAGGTGAAGGTCAACGAAGGCGATCCGGTCACGCTGGGCCAGGTGATGGTCGAGTGGGATCCGTACACCTTCGCGATCCTTACCGAAATCGGCGGCACGGTCCAGTTCAAGGACCTGCAGGAAGGCATCACCCTGCACGAAGAAGTGGACGAAGTCACCGGCTTGTCGCGGCACGTGGTGGCCGATTCTCCCGATGAGAAGCGCCAGCCAGCAATCGTGATCAAGGGCAAGACCAACAAGCGCTACCTGATGCCGTCACGCGCCCACCTGATGGTGCAGGACGGCGACACGGTCTCGCCGGGCGACATCCTGGCGAAGATCCCGCGCGAAACCACCAAGACGAAGGACATCACCGGTGGTCTGCCGCGCGTGGTCGAGCTGTTCGAAGCCCGCAAGCCGCACGAGACCGCGGTCATCAGCGAAATCGATGGCACGGTGAAGTTCGGCGAGGTCTCGAAGGGCCAGCGCAAAATCTACGTGGTGGCCGACAACGGCACGGAGAAGGAATACTCGGTGCCGCGCGGCGTCCACATCAACGTGCAGGAAGGCGAGCGCGTCAAGGCGGGCGAACCGCTCATGGACGGGCCGCTGAACCCGCACGACATCCTGGCCGTGCTCGGCGAAAAAGAGCTGCAGGCTTACCTGGTGAACGAAATCCAGGAAGTCTACCGGCTGCAGGGCGTCAACATCAGCGACAAGCACATCGAGGTGATCGTCCGCCAGATGATGCGTTGGCGCAAGGTGGAAGACGTCGGCGACACGTCGTTCCTGCTCGAACAGCAGGTCGACAAATTCCGCTTCGCCGAAGAGAACGAACGCGTGATCAAGGAAGGTGGACGTCCGGCGACCGGCCGCCCGCTGCTCCTCGGCATCACGAAGGCTTCGCTCTCGACGGACTCGTTCATCTCCGCCGCTTCGTTCCAGGAGACTACGCGTGTGCTGACGGAAGCTTCCATCCAGGGAGCGGTCGATCACCTGCGCGGTCTCAAGGAGAACGTCATCGTCGGCCGCCTCATCCCTGCCGGAACCGGCATGGAGTACTACCGCAACGTCCGCCTCTCGCCCGAGATGGAAGAGGCCGCTGCGAAGGTGCAGGAGGAGGTCTCCGCTGCCTATGAGGAAGCGGAACGTGCCCTCGAAATGATGAGGCACGAAGGCGAGACGGAAGAGCTGGCGGCCGAATAGGCTACGGAACAATTCGGAGGGGCGGCGGTCGCCGCCCCTTCATCCTATCTTTCTATGAATGCCAGCCCCCAACAGTTTGGACCGCACGAGGTCCGCAAGCGCATTTCGGAGTTGCGTGCGCCCACGCCACACCCTACTCTAGGGCAAACGATGCTGCGCTTCTTTCGGCTGGTGCGCCAGGCCACCTGGCGCGCTTTCGAGCATGATCAGTTCGCTGTCGCCAAAGCTTCGGCGTACTCGTCGATCCTCACGTTCTTTCCGGCATTGCTGGTAGTGGGATCAGTGCTCGCCACCCTCAAGCGAGGAGACGTCTATCTTCGCGAAGTCTCCTATGCCTTGGGGCGCATTCTCCCGGCCGGTTCGGCAACGGCAATTGCCTACTTGCGTGGCAACTCCAACAAGCCAGTCGGATTGCTGATCAGCACCTCGCTGCTGACCCTCTGGACCGCTTCCGGAACCATGATTTCCTGGATGGAGGGCTTCCGCAACGCTTACCAGCTGCCAAAGACCTGGGGCCTCGTGAAGGAACGCCTGATCGCATTTTCGCTCGTGATCATGGCCGGAATCCCGCTGACATTTGCTACGGTGATGGTGGCTTTCGGCTCCAATATCGAGAGCCGCATTTTGTTTAATCTGAATCACGAACTGAGCCCGTACGTTGTGTACCTTTGGAACATCATTCGCTGGATCATCGCTACGTTGACGAGCATTGCTGTGATCGCGTTGATCTATCACAATGCCGTTCCCCGCACGCAGCCCTGGCATAGCGTTCTGCCCGGGGCGACCCTCGCGACCGCGATGTGGTTCGTGGCGACGACGCTTTTCAGCTGGTATCTGCACGGCTACGCCGACTACAGCGCGATTTACGGGTCACTGGGGGTAGGCATCGCCCTCCTGGTGTGGATGTACATGATCTCGCTGGTCGTGCTGATAGGGGCCGAATTCAACGCCATGTTGTTCCCACGTGCATTCCTGGGGAAAGAACTGCTGGAATCGAGCACAAACCTGCGGGTTGCTGCCCGCTGATGGCCCGAGCCGGGCGTTGACGAGATTGGTTGTTACAGTGGAAGTCCTTGCGGCCGGGTCGCCGCCAACGATCAAAATCTATCCTGGATGTTCACTCCTCATTCGGAGCAATGATTGAAACAGGGCAAGTTTGACCTCGTGGCCGGCGATATCTCCACCCTTCGCAGGGATGCAGAGGACGCGGTCACGCTCGCGCTCCGGGCCGACACCGGACACAACAATACCCGGCGCGCCAAGATCATCTGCACGGTCGGACCAGCCTCCAATTCAGAGGCGGGTCTGCGCGATCTTCTGCAGCTCGGCATGGATGTAGCCCGCCTGAATTTTTCTCATGGTACCCACGACGAGCATTCCCGGAACATCCAGCGAATCCGAAAAGCCGCGCGCCAGGAGGGCAGAACAGTTTGCATTCTGCAGGATTTGCAGGGACCGAAGATCCGTACGGGCCGGCTGAAATCACACGAGCCAGTCACACTGAAAACTGGTTCGGTCGTTACCATTACGACGCGCGATGTGCCCGGAACCTCTTCACTGATCTCTACAACCTTCAAGGGTCTCGCGCGTGAAGTCACGGCTGGGGCACGCGTCCTTTTATCGGACGGCTTGATTGAGTTGCGCGTGCGCGGGGTGCGTGGTGAAGACGTCGAGTGCGAAGTGGTGAATGGCGGCCTGCTCGGAGAACATCAGGGAATCAACCTGCCGGGCGTGGCGCTGACGATTCCCGCGCTCACCGAAAAAGATCGGAAAGACCTGGAGTTTGGGCTGAAGCACGACGTCGATCTGATTGCGATTTCGTTCGTGCGGTCCGCGGCCGACGTGCGCGAAGTCAAGCAGCTGATCGCCAGTCATGGCGGCGACGTTCCCGTGATCGCCAAGCTGGAAAAGCCGCAGGCGCTGGAACAATTGGAAGAAATCTTCGAAGCTGCCGACGGTGTGATGGTCGCTCGCGGAGATCTTGGCGTCGAGATGCTTCCCGAACAGGTCCCCGTCATTCAGAAGCATGTCATCAAGCGGGCCGCCGAGTGGCGGAAGCCGGTGATCATCGCGACCCAAATGCTCGAGTCGATGATCGAGAATCCGCGGCCCACGCGCGCGGAAGCCAGCGACGTGGCGAATGCCATCTTCGACGGTACTGACGCGGTCATGCTCTCGGCCGAAACCGCCAGCGGGCAGTATCCGCGCGAGGCGGTGGCGATGATGAGCCGCATCGTCGTCGAGGCCGAGCACAACATGGCCTCGTACAGCGAGCCGCGTCGTCGGCGGCATCGCCAGACCCTTTCCGTGGCCGAAGCGATCTGCGAATCGATTGCGCATGCCGCGGAGGACCTGCCGATGGGTGCGATCGCGATCTTTACCGAGACCGGCAACACCGCGCGTATGATTTCGAAATACCGCCCGCGGGTGGGGATCTTTGCATTCGCTCAAGTGGCTCCGGTCTGCAACCGCATGAATCTGCTCTGGGGAGTGCACCCCGTGCAACGCCGCGACCCATCGCGGTCGATTGAAGGAATGGTGGCCACGGCCGAGCGCGAACTGATCCGTATGGGGCAACTGAAAGAAACCGAGGTTCTGGGAGTGGTGGCGGGCACGCAGATGTCGTCGGGCTCCACGAATTTCATGCGTCTCCACACTGTCCGGCCGGGCGCTGTCAAGCTACTGCGTAATACGAAACGTGTGGCAAGGAGTCGGAAGAAATAACGACTGCATCCATGGCTCACGAGATTCTTTCCGTCGCGGTCTTCGTTCCCCTTGCAGGCAAGGAAGAGGAAGCCCTTGCCACCGTGCGAGACTTATCTTCGGTCTTGGCCAAGGGCGGATACAGTCGTGACGTCCTCTATCGAGAGCCGGAAGGCGAATATGTTCTGGTGCGTTTCTGGAAGTCCGACGAATCACGCCGAGCGGCGCTCGAGGACCCGGAAGCGCAGCGCCGCTGGGCGAAACTCGCGCACGAGATCCGCATCGTGAAGGTCCATGAGAGCCTCGAGGAAGTAGAGCTCTAGAATCACCGCCGAACGCGTGACCCGCGCGGTTCGCGTATCATCCACTGGTCATGGCCGTACCTCAGGGCAACAATCTCTCTCCAGAATCGTTTCAGGACGATTCCGTCACCCCGCCGGTCCGAGGCTTCCTGCATCGTCCGGCTAACGCGGCGGGAGACGGGCTGGTACTGACGCATGGTGCGGGATCGAATGCGAATGCGCCGTTATTGACCGCGCTCGCCGAAACCTTCAGCGCGCAAGCGTTTGTCGTGCTGCGTTGCGATCTGCCATACCGGCAGGCTCGTTCTTACGGGCCGCCAGGGCCCGGCGATGCCGCACGGGATCGTCAGGGATTGAAGAATGCAGTAGGCGCGTTGCGCGGGATCGCGAGCGGGCGCATTTTTCTTGGCGGGCATTCCTATGGAGGACGGCAGTCCAGCATGCTGTGCGCGGAGGAACCCGAGCTTGCGCAAGGACTACTGCTCATGTCCTATCCATTGCATCCTCCGCGGAAGCTGGAACAAAAGCGCGTGCAGCACCTGCCTCGATTGCGGACGCCCAGCCTGTTTGTCAGCGGAACACGCGACCCGTTTGGGTCCATCGCCGAAATGGAAGATGCGCTGCGCTTGATTCGTGCGAAGACGAGACTGCTCGTGGTGGAGGGAGCGGGGCACGACCTGGGGTTCACGAAGAAAGCTTCGCAGAAGGAGCTGCCGAATGAGGTCTGGGCAACATTCCACGAGTTCTTCGGAACCTGAGACCGCAGCGCTGGCATCTTGCCGCGGTCGAGAACTCAGTGAAGCCGAGATGCCCACCAGGTCAGCCGCCGGGAGGGCATCAGGCGACTAGTTCACCCAGCCCGATTTCGAGCCGCCATTTTTCTTGTCGTGCTCGTCCGGGGGAATGTAGTTGCCGAGGTCGTCGAACTTGACTTCGCGGTCGTGGTCCTTCATATAGACTTCGAACTTGCGCGCAGCGCGGCGACGCTTCCAGCGATAGAAAGAATTGCGCAGACCGTAATACCACTCGGAGAATGAAAAGCGCCCCATCATTCCGGCGCGCGGCGAGAACTTCACGTAGAGGTAGCCGAACAACAACCCCCCCAGATGCGCCAAGTATGAAGTATTGCCCGCCCCCTTAAATGCAAAGAGTATGGTCAAGAGGATCAAGCCCATCACGAAATACTTGGCTTTAATCACAAACGGAAATGGAATCAGCATGATTTCGTTTTCCCCGAAAACCATGCCGTAGGCCATCAGAATGGCAAAAATTCCACCCGACGCGCCCACCGTAGGAATGGTGGGGTTCCCCAGTACACCTGCCAACGATAAGATGACCGTCGTTATTCCGGCGCCGACTACGCCAGTAAGGAAAAGCTCCAGAAAGCGGCGTGTTCCCCAGGAAGTTTCGAACGTGGCACCGAACATCCAGAGAGCGAGCATGTTCCAGAACCAGTGTCCCAACTCGAAATGGATAAATCCGTAGGTGAAGAGCTGCCAGATTGCAAAAGGGGGATGAATCAGGCTAACCGGCAAAAGCCCAAAGGTCGATGCTACGAAATAGACCAGTCCACGCGAGCTAAACAGATAAAGCGGAATAAAGATTGCCGTGTTGATTCCGAGCAACCAGATGATCGCCTTGGTGAATGGCGGGAAGCTCAAGGTCATTTCTCGCCCAGTGTTCCGTATCAAAGAATCTCCTTTTGCTGCCTTGGCGTGCTGTCCGTTCGCTGCTTAGCGTTCCGGTACCGGCACCACCGGCAAACTGCGGTGCCCTTCATTATCAATGGCGCGGACGCCAAAAATCACGTTATCTTTCGAGACCTTCAGAGTTGCGGTCGTAGCGTTTCTTATGTCTTGCGAATGCTCCCATTCAGGGCTTGCCGTCGCGCGCCACAGAACTTCGTAGCCGCTGGCGCCCGGTGATGCGCTCCACTTCAGCGTCGAATCGTTGTCGAGCTTGGCAGTCACGAGCTTTACGTTCGAAGGTGCCGGCGGGGCCGAGGCAAGCGACGCCAAAGTCGCGGCATTCAAACGCGCGACGCTGGCGACGTAGTCGAAATTCACGTGCTTCAACACGTCTCCATATTCGATGCCGTTTTCTGTGCGAATGGTCTGATGCTGGCGCGTGAAGTCTTCGCGATATTCGGTCAGGCGGACCGCGGCGAACCCCTGCTCGTTAAAAGAATAATGGTCGCCTCCGCGCAAGTAACGGTCGACCCGAAAGATCAAAAGAGGCTTCAGGCCCACGTCGTAAACTCCGCCCACTTCGGAGATGTACCGCGCCAGTTCGCGGGAAGTCGAATCGCTTTCACCACCGAGATTGCGGATCTGCTTCACTTGCTTGTCGTCGGATGCGATCGGCACGCCTTCGGAGAAAACCCGCACCACCGTCGAATCCTGACCCGGGCCCTTGTTTCCGCCCACGATGTCGTTGTTGAGCACAGCCTCAAGATTCCAGCCCTGCTGCTTTGCCATCTGCGCGAAATGCTGGCTTCCATAGAGTCCTTGTTCTTCCCCCGCAACCGTCAGAAAAATGATCGTGCCGGGGAATTTCAGTTTGCTGAGCACCCGCGCGCATTCCATGCTGACTGCGGTGCCGCTGGCGTCGTCATCGGCGCCCGGAGCATCGTCGGTAATGTTGTCGTTCTGGCTGTTGCGCGAATCGTAGTGCCCGGTTACCAGCACGATGTGCTTGGCAGCTTCGGGATCGGACCCCTTCAGCACCGCGTAAACATTGGCGATTTGCGTCGCTTTGGGAACGCGGTCCGCCGTATCCTTGGTGAAAGAATCCGTCTTTACCTCGAGACAGCCACCACAATCTTTCGAATAGCGCTCGAACTCCGCCTTGATCCATTCCCGCGCAGCACCGATCCCTCGGCCCGCCGCAATCGAGGCCGGATCCTGCGCTGACAACGTAGAGCGAGTCCCGAATTTCACCAGGCGAGCGATGTTGGCTTGAATTCTGTCTGCGGAAACGTCCGTGAGCGCGCCGGCAATTTTCGGATCAACGGCGACCTTGGCGAGTTCCTGGCTGCGCAAAAGCGGAGCGAGAATGATAATGATCCCGAGAACTGCACCCAGCATCACAGGTGTGGTAAAAGGTGTCGATCCAAATCGTCGGTCTGACATGACGTTCGTTCGAGATCGGGACACATGCCGGCTGCGCGAATTTCGTAAAGCTCGTGTAAAGGCGTTTCGGCGCAGAGTGACGGCACTTGACCGCGGGCCCGAGAGAATTAAATATTATCAGGGTATCCCTGCGATGGAGGCATTCATGGTTTATTGTCCGGAATGTGAGAGCGATCTCGACATTGAAGAAGACGAGGTCGATGAAGGCGAAGTCGTCTCGTGTCCCGAGTGTGGAACAGACTTCGAGATTGTCACCGTCAACCCGATTGAGTTGAAACCCGTCGACGAAGAGGAAGACGAGGAAGACGAAGAGGAAGACGAGGAAAGCGAAGACGGTGATCTCTAGCCACGGCCCAGTGAATTCGCGTTCGTTCCGCCGTGCCGTTCCCTGCTATTTTTTTGCGATACTCGGACTTGTCGGCGTGCTCCTTCCTCGCCGGGCGCATGCGGGCCAGGATCCGCGAAAGCCCTACGCCTTGATTTTTGGGACGGTCTGGGGACCGGACGACCGCCCGATTTATGGCGTCCACGTGAAGATCCGGCTCGCAGATCAGAAAAAAGCCAAATGGGAGCTTTATTCCGACCATCAGGGGGAGTTCGCACAGCGGGTGCCGACCGGCAAGGCCGACTACATCGTCTGGGCTGATCTGAAGGGATTCAAGTTGTTGAATGGAAACAAGTTGCAACCTGGCGAAGAAGTTACTGTCCACATCGAAGGAGACGAACGTCAGGATATTGGCCTGCATCTAAAACACTAGTGGTAAGGTGTCTGCGGGAGACTTATGAAGAGGGCCTTGGTCGTCGCGGTGATGCTGCTGCTGGTCGGGCTTGCTTCCGCCGTCAGTCCGCCGTTCGACAAGAAAAACGATAGTACCCGGCTTCTGACGGGTCGAGTCATCGATCATCAGGATTCCGTGCTTCCGAACGCGGTCGTTTATCTGACCAATACCAGGACTCGCGCCGTAAAGACCTATATTGTCGGCCAAGACGGCGCGTATCGGTTTCCGTCGCTCTCTCCCAACATCGACTACGAGGTCTATGCCCAATACAACGGGCGTAAGAGCGATACCAAGACGGTGAGTCAGTTCGACAATCGCCAGACCGTCAACATCAATCTCAAAATCGACAATCGATAGATTCGCCCGTGCTTGCCACGGGGAAATGAACCTCAATCCTTATCGAGATATTCTTCGCGAACGTCGTCCTCGCGGCGCTCGTGGACTCGAACTTCTTTGACGTCGGCGTCGGGGGCGTCCTCGACGCCTTCGATGGCCTCGGCCTCGAGCGCCTGACCGTCTTCGATCAGTTCCTCCACGCTTTCGGAATCGGCGTCTGCGACGTCCGACAATCCTTGCAGATCACCGGATTGCCCGGCGGAATCGGGCCCCAGGCCCCGTTCCTCCCGGTCGTTTTCATCAGGTAAAGGGACGATGGGTTGGTTCTTTTTCGTATGTGCCATGGGAGATCTCCTTCCCATTGGAGGTGGTCACCGGCAAATCGGTTGCGAGAAAAGAGCTCGAGTAGCACTTTCGGGGGAGAGAAATGTGCACGAATCACCGGTCAACGTTACCCTCGTTACGTTCTAGTACCTCCGGGATCACAGACCTTGACCTGCGCGATGCTACAAAGTAAGAGTCGGAGGATTTCTTACCTCGTGCTACGGCTTGATTATTTATCCTGTGTCTTAACCATCACTTCGACGATTCTGATCGGCAGGCGGTGTTGGGAAGGTTGGGCGCTTGCCGCAATGAACAGCGTCGTGGTCTGCATCATTGGGCTCCAAACGGCGCAATGGGGATTCATTCCCGCCAATCTTTTTTGTCTGGTGCTGTACGGAGTCAACGTGCGCACCTGGCGCAAAGCCGAACCATAGGTTCAGGCTAGTAGCACGTTCGCGCTCGCCACCAGATTCTTCCCCACTGGTTCGAACTTCCCCTCATACGATCGAGCGCACGACGCCGCCATCCACCCGAAGCGCAGCACCATTGGTCGCTGACGACAGCGGGCTGCAGACGAACGTGACCATGGCAGCAACTTCCTGAGTCGTCGCGAACCGTCGGAGCAGGGAGGTCGGCCGCACCTTCTGGAAGAATTCCTCTTCAATCTCGCGGTGGGTTTTGTGCTGCGATTGCGCGAGGTTGTTCATAAACAATTCTGCGCCTTCCGAAGCCGTTGGTCCCGGCAAAACCGAATTTACCGTGACGCCTGTACCTGCTGTGGTTTCCGCCAGGCCCCTCGACACGGCGAGCTGGGCGGTCTTGGTCATGCCGTACTGAATCATCTCAGCGGGAATCTGAATACCCGATTCGCTTGAAATGAACACGATCCGGCCCCAATTGCGCTTCTTCATGCCGGGCAGATAGTGCCGGCTGAGGCGCACGCCGCTCAGGACGTTCACCTCAAAGAATTTCCTCCAGTCCTCGTCTGGAATCTCTTCGAACGGCTTCGGCTCGAAAATCCCCAAGTTGTTAACCAGGATGTCGACATCGGGGAATTTCTGAAAGGCGAGACTGGCCCCTTGTGCGCTCCCGAGATCGGCGGGCAGACCTTCTAGCTTGCCCGAGACACCGGAGTTCTTCAGTGACGCGATTGCCTGCTCCACGCGTTGCGCAGTGCGGCCGTTGACGATGACCGTTGCGCCTTCCTTGGCGAGCCCCTCAGCGATTGCGTACCCAATTCCTGCTGTCGATCCGGAAACAAGTGCGCGTTTGTCTTTCAGTTGGAAGTCCATAGGCCTTGGATGCGAGGCCGCCACTTCCAGATTCGCGCGCGGATCATTTTGCCGAAGTACGAGCGAAAAAAAAGGCCGCCAGAATTGGTGGCCTCATTCTTGGGCTAGCGGACGGAAGGTCCGCTCTATACCTAATTATTTTCGCTTCCCGCCCGTTTCCAGGAAATCAGTTCCCCGATCGTCGAACTGGTGCTCGAACTCGAGACCGGGTGCTTGTAGGCTTCAACCTCCGAGCGCGACGCTTCTTCGCCCACCGCGCGGATGCTGAGTCCTACTTTCTTCTCCTCGGGGTTCATCTTGATGATCTTGAAGTCGTGCTCGACTCCAGGCTCGAGATGCAGGGGTTGACCGTTGCCATCGACCGCCTCGGAATTGTGGCAGAGACCCTCGATGCCTTCGGCGATTTCGACGAACGCACCGAACGTCGCCACGCGCAGTACCTTGCCGTGCACGACGTCGCCGATGTGATGCTGCTGGAAGAACGTCTCCCATACATCGGGCTGCAGTTGCTTCACGCCGAGCGATAGACGCCGCTTGTCGGGCTCGATCGCCAGAACCACGGCTTTCACGCGGTCGCCCTTCTTCAGGACCTCCGAAGGATGCTTTACGCGCTTGGTCCAGCTTAGATTGCTGACATGAACCAACCCGTCGATTCCGTCTTCGATTTCAATAAACGCCCCGAAGTCGGTGAGGTTGCGAACGCGCCCTTCTACTTGCGTGCCCACCGGGAACTTTTCATGCAAGCTGTCCCAGGGGTTGGCGGCAAGCTGACGCATGCCAAGCGAAATGCGGCGCTCCGTCGGATTCACGTTCAGCACCACGCACTCCACCTGATCGCCTACGTTGACCAGCTTCGACGGATGCTTCATCCGCTTCGACCACGTCATTTCGCTGACGTGCACCAGGCCTTCGATGCCTTGCTCGAGTTCAACGAAGGCTCCGTAGTCGGTCACGCTGATCACGCGGCCGCTGACGTGCGCGCCCACCGGGTAACGCTGCTCGGCATCGAGCCACGGATCCGGCGTCAATTGCTTGAAGCCGAGCGAGACCCGCTGCTTATCCTTATCGAACTTCAGCACCTTCACCTGGATCTGGTCGCCGACGTTCACCAGATCGCGGGGATGCGTGAGCCGTCCCCACGACATGTCGGTGATGTGCAGCAGGCCATCAATCCCGCCCATATCCACGAACGCACCATACTCGGTGAGATTCTTAACGACGCCCGTGAGCACCGCGCCTTCTTCAAGGTGCTCCAGTGTCTTAGACTTCTTTTCGTTCTGCTCTTCCTCGAGCAGCTGCTTGCGCGAAACCACGATGTTGCCGCGCTTCTTGTTCAGCTTGATGATCGCGACGTCGATCGTGGTGCCCTTCATACCGTCCAGGTTGCGTACCGGACGGAGATCTACTTGCGATCCGGGCAGGAACGCGCGCGCGCCTGCGATGTCGACGGTCAGGCCGCCCTTGATGCGGTCGATGACCAGGGCCTTGATCGGTTTCTTCTCGTTGTAGGCAGCTTCAATGTCGTCCCAGGCGCGCAGCCGTTGCGCTTTCTGATGCGAGAGGTTGATGTAGCCCTCTTCCGTCTCCCCCTTGTCGCGCATCACGTCGATTTCGTCGCCCGGCTGGAAGCGCGGTTTACCCTCGTGGTCAAGAACCTCTGCAAGAGGCAACATGCCCTCGGACTTTGCGCCGATATCAACGACCACGTGCGTGGGCGTGAGCTTCAGCACGGTGCCCTTGATAACGCGATCTTCGCCGACAGATTCTTCGGCTTCGGTGGTGAAGGTTTCGAGCGCGGCGGCAAAGTCCTCAGTTGCCCCCGCGGTCGCGGCTGGTTTTTCCTCTACGGCAGTGGACACGGGTAGTTTCTCTTCCTGGACGGGGTTTTGGGTGGAAGCTGCTTCGGTTTGTGATTCGGGACTGCTATGCACCGAGCCATCCTGTGATTCCGTGGCTTGCTCGCTCACAGCGGAAACGGAAGTCGCGGAATCAACATCGTGGGCGGCACGATCATCGAACAAGGTCATAGCCTCTTTGACACCTCGCACTGCTTCGCGTGCGGGACGGATGCGGGCTGCTTGGCGGACTGCCGGAACGGGTCTAAGGTTGTGGTGGGCTCAACCTGGCGGTTGAGCTTAAACAATCCCAGCGTTCGGACGACAAAATGAACCCGCGTCCAATAGGGAACCCTTCGAGTGTAGCAACCGCTTCCGAACAGTGTCAAACGCCAAACACCGCCGACTGACACACTACATCCCGCGTATCGCGTATTGGATTTCAACGTTGCGAGATTGGTTACAACTTTCTTCACGGATTTTCTTGCATGCAAGGAAGCACGTCACACAAGGCCGTGAGAATTCCAAAAAATCATATCTATCTGCTACTCTGCCCAGCCATGGACTATCTCTGGACCCCCTGGCGTTACGCTTACGTTACAGGCGGCGAAAAAACCTCAGGATGTATCTTCTGCGACGCTCCAAAAGCGGGGAATGACGAGAAAGTGGGCATCATTCACCGCGGAAGTTACTGCTTCGTGATTCTGAATACCTATCCGTATACGCCGGGTCACGTCATGATCGTGCCCTATGCCCACCTGGACGAACTGCAGAAGCTGCCCCCGGAGGCAGCACAGGAAATGATGGGTCTTTCTCAGAAGATGGAGGGGGTTTTACGACTTCTTTACAAACCAGACGGGGTGAATCTTGGGATGAACATCGGCAAAGCGGCGGGAGCCGGGGTTGCAGGGCACATCCACATGCATGTTTTGCCGCGCTGGGTCGCCGATGCCAATTTCGTCAGCGTGATCGGAGAGACCCGCATGCTCCCCGAAACGCTGGATGTGACCTTCAAGCGCATGAAGGGGGTGCTGGGAGGGTAGGGGTCCGACGAGCTTTGTTTCGGTCGTGAAGCGGCCGAAGAGACGTTACCCTACCAACCGCTCCATCTCGTCCTCTTCAATCACCGGGACCCCCAACTCCTTGGCCTTGTCTAACTTTAACCCGGCATCGCTGCCGGCGACGACGTAATCGGTCTTCTTGCTGACCGAGCCCGAAACCTTGCCACCGGCATCCTCGATCAACTTCTTCGCTTCGTCGCGCGAGTACTTCGCAAGAGTGCCGGTCAAGACGAATGTCTTGCCGGCAAGCTTGGTCCCACGCTCCCGCTTTTTGCCCGCAAAGGTGAGTCCGGCATCCCGCAGGCGTCTGACGAGTTCCCGGTTCCGCGGTTCATGAAAAAACTCTGCGATGCTTTCGGCGATCTTTGGACCAACTTCGTTCACGGCCTCGAGTTCTTCCTGGCTCGCATTCATCAGGTCATCCATCGAGCCGAAGTGTTCGCCGAGGAACTGCGCCGTGCGCTCCCCAACCATGCGAATGCCAAGGCCATAGATGACGCGCTCCAGCGGGAGCTTCTTCGATTTCTCGATTTCATCGAGGATGTTTTGCGCGGACTTGTCTGCGAACCGCTCCAGGCCGAGCAGATCTTTCTTTGCGAGGGCATAGATATCTGCAACATTCTTTACCAGGCCACGCTCAATCAGTTGATTGACGAGCGATTCGCCCATCCCGTCGATATTCATAACGCCGCGCGAGGCGAAATGCAAAATTGTCCCGAGAAGTTTGGCGGGACAGTTCGCGTTGACACACCGGTAATCCACCTCGCCTTCGGTCTTCACGACCTTGGTGCCGCAAACCGGGCACTTGTCCGGCATGTGGAAGATCTTGTGGCCGCGCGGGTGGTCCTTGTCTTCGATCACTTTGGCTACCTTGGGGATCACGTCTCCGCCACGCTCCACCTGCACCCAATCGCCGATCTTGACCCCCAGGCGCTCGATTTCGTCCATATTGTGCAAAGTGGCGTTGCGCACAGTCGTACCGCCGATGGCAACCGGGGCAAGCTCCGCGACGGGCGTGAGCTTTCCTGTGCGCCCGACCTGCACTCGAATGTCCTGAATCTGCGTTATGCCCGCCCGCGCCGCGTACTTGTAGGCGATCGCCCAACGCGGTGCTTTCCCAGTAAAGCCCAACTCCTGCTGAAGCGATGTGCGATCGACCTTCACGACGACGCCGTCGATCTCATACGGAAGGGTTTCGCGCTTCGCCTCCCAGCCATTGATAAACTTCCACACCTCCTCCATGTTCTTTGCCAGGGCGCGATTCTGATTCACTTTGAATCCGGCTGCTTGGAGCGCTTCAAGCGTCTGCCAATGGCGCTCGAGGTAAGTGCGGCCGTTGTGAAGAAGGATGTAAGGGAAGTAGTCGAGTCGCCGCTGCGCGGTGATGCTCGCATCGAGTTGGCGCACCGTCCCAGCAGTCGCATTACGCGGATTCGCGAACAGGGACAGCCCCCTGGCCTCGCGGTCTTCGTTCATCTTCTTGAAGCTTGCCGCCGGCATGAGCAGCTCGCCTCGAACTTCAAAATCTGGCAGAATTCCTGCTTTCTTCAGCTTCTCTTTAGGGATGTTCAGCGGGATCGAGCGCACGGTGCGGATGTTGAGCGTGACGTCTTCGCCAATCGTGCCGTCCCCGCGGGTTACCCCACGGACGAGCCTTCCGCCTTCATACACCAGTGCGAGAGACATACCGTCGAGCTTCAGTTCACAGACATAGTCGACGTCTTTGCGGCCGCTAAGCTCGTGAACCCGCCGCTCCCACCCGCGCAACTCCTCTTCGTTGTAGGTATTGTCGAGCGAGAGCATCGGTGAGGAGTGCGCCACTTTCACCACGCCTTCACGCGGCTTGCCGCCAACCCGCTGCGTCGGAGAGTCGGGCGTGATCAGATCCGGGTGTTCGGCCTCAAGCTTCTTCAGTTGCTCGACCAGTTTGTCGAAGTCGAAGTCGCTGATTTCCGGATCATCCAGAACGAAATAGCGGTATTCGTGATGACGAATTTCGTCACGTAACCCTTCGATCTTCTTTTCGATGTCTTTACTCGCGGTGGGCATGGCTAAAGAATTATATTCGTGGGCCAAGACTGGTTGCGGCTCCCTGCAGGGCTAAGTGCGGCGCTTCCCATGGCGACAATCCTCGAAACATCCCGCCTGATTCTGCGCGAATTCTTGCCAGAAGACGCAGATGCCCTGGCACGGGTGATCTGCGATCGCGAAACGATGCGGTTCTATCCGATGGCGTTCGATCGCTCCGGTGCCGACGAGTGGATTGTTCGCAATCGCCGCCGCTACGAAGAATTCGGCCATGGTCTATGGGCGATGGACCTGAAGGCCATCGGCGAGATGATCGGCGATTGTGGCATCACGGTGCAGGACGTGGATGGCGAAGGTCTGCAGGAAATCGGCTATCACGTGCGCCGCGATCTCTGGGGGCAGGGACTTGCGACGGAAGCGGCGCGGGCATGCCGGGACTACGGGTTCCAGACCCTCGACGCGCCATTTCTTATTTCCTTGATCCGCGCGGAAAATGTAGCGTCCTGCCGCGTAGCCGAGCACAACGGGATGACGATCTGGAAACAAACCACACATGCGAATCTACAACATCGCGTTTACCGCATCACACGCGCTGAATGGCAAGGGCTACGCGATCGCTCGTGAATCCCGCCGCCTCCCCATCTATCCCTCGCCTACACAAGATCCTCAATCTTCAGGGAATTCGCTCCGCCCTTCCACGACGTATTGAACTGTTTCTCGATAAATCCCGCGTCGTAGTCGCGTCCCTGTTTTTTCAGGGTCTGCTGCAGCCCATAGAGTGATCTGGGATTGCGAGGGTTGCGTGCGAGATCCTCACGGAATGTCTTCTCCGCAGTCTCGGTATCGCCCTTCATCAGAAAGGCTGCGCCCAGCGATTCGCGGACCGGGAAAAACCAATCCGAAGGCTCGTCGTACTTGAGTGTGTCCTGAACGGCGACAGCGTCTCGGAGCATCGCAATACTTCCATCCGTGTCGTTCTTCGCCTGGGCGATCTTCGCGCCGAGGACGTTTTCGGCAATCTTTAGCACGTCTTTCGCCTTGTTGTTCACCGGCATCGCAAAGGGCACATCTTCTGGAGTGGCCTTCTCGGCCTCCGCCACCACTTTGTACTCCGCCTCCGCCGCATCCACTTTCCCCGTTCCCGCATAAGCCATGCCGCGCGCGAAGTGCCAGAACACGGTCGTGATCTTCATCTCGGGAGCTGGTTGCTTCATCGCCAGGATCGAATCCCACTTGTGAAAGCGAACATCAACGGCCATCGGGATCGTCATGAACCCTTCGAGCGGCGGCATCTCTTTCACGCCCGGAGCCACGTGGGCCGCGAGCAAATCTGCATTCTTCTTGGCTTCAAGATAGTTCCCATTCATCGCGGCACACATCGCGATGAAATGGAGGTTGTGACTGTAATACATCATCGGATAGATGCCCTGCACGCCGCTCGCCTTGATGTAGGCGCGATCCACAGCTGCCGCCTGCTGATTGGTCTTGACGGCTGCTTCGTAATCGCCGGTGCGGATGTAGACGTGCGCCGGCATATGCACGAGATGCCCGGCTCCGGGCGCCATCGCAGCCAGCTTGTTGGCGCCAGCCAGCGCACGCTCGGGATTGCGCGACGCTTCCACGGAATGGATGTAGTAGTGAACGGCACCCATGTGATCGGGATCGCGCTTCAGCACAGACTCCAGCGTCGCCACCACTTCTTCAGTCCCTTCTTCCGGCGTGCCGTCGACATGCCACAATCCCCAGGGGTGCAGGTTCATTCCTGACTCGGCAAAGAGCGTGGCTGCGTCGAGATCATCGGGAAAATTCTTGACCACTTCGCGCATTGCATCGCGATAGTCTTCCGCGGCTTTTCTGCGGTCAACCTTAGGATTAGCCGGGAACCGCTTGGCCATCGCTTGAATGTAGGCCTGCTCGTTGGGAGGCGCGCTGGCCGAAAGCTCGACAGCCTTCTGAATCGCATCGTGCGCGGCCTGGAAACGGTCGTCGCTGGCCGGATCGTTGTAATTGGGACCGACTGCCTCCGCGATTCCCCAGTAAGCCATGCCCAGCTTCGGGTCTAGGTCTGCGGCGCGGCGGAAAGAGCGGGCAGCCTCGTCATGATTGAAGGCGAAAATCAGGCGCAGTCCCTGATCAAAGAACTGCTGGGCCTGCGGATTCTTCGTCGAGACCGGATGGTGCAACGTGCCTATGCCGGTCATCAAAGTTGCCGGTTTTGGAGTCGCCGGCGCAGCAGGGTGATGCGATTGCGCCAATCCGAGGCTGCTGACACAGACGGCGAGCAGGACGTATCCCAACTTCTTCATTGATGCGATCCTCCGCAAAATTTTGTCTTGATGGGCCGAGCATCGTTCCGGAAAAACGGAACGGTCGATCTTGAAGTACACCCCAGAGTTGCCAACAGCTTAGTACCCTCGAAACCCCAGCGCAATAGGGTTGCGGCAATCCTGATAAGCTGTGGTCGCGATTCGCGGGAGAAGTTTATGCCGAAGGCGACTGCTACTACTCCGTTCGTAGCCTCCGATGCGCTACTCAATGCGTTCGACATCAACGATCGCATCAATCAATATGTGATTGACAATCTACCCGCCGAGGCCTGGCGCGCCGAACCGCCTGAAGGCAAAGGGCGCGAAGTCGCTTCGATCGTGGCGCACATCCACAACGTGCGCGTCATGTGGTTGAAGGCTTCGGCAAAGGGTAGCAAGATTCCCGATCAGCTTGACCGGCACACCGTCACGCCGGCCCAGGCCAAAAAGGGCCTGGAGCAGAGTCGTGAAGCTCTCAGCGCACTCATCAAAGGTGCTCTAGAAGCAGATGGGCAGGTGAAGGGATTCAAACCCGATGTCGCCGCTTTCTTCGGATACCTGATCGCGCACGACGCGCACCATCGCGGGCAGATCGCGATGCTCGCCCGCCAGGTTGGGCATCCGCTGCCGCAGAAGGCGATGTTCGGGATGTGGGAGTGGGGGACCCGCTAAATCTCACCAGCATGCGGAAGGTGGCTCTTCTCTACAACGCACGTTCGGGCGGGCGGCGCACTCAGCGGAAATCCGATCTGCGTGAGGCCCTGTCTGTTCTCGGCGACGCGGGAGTCGAAGCCGCAATCACCGTCACAGAATCGAGCTCTGACGCCGCGGAGCAGGCTCGCAAAGCAATTGCCGAGGGTTGCGACACCGTCTTCGCTTGTGGCGGCGATGGCACGATCCACGACGTTCTTCAGGGAATGGCGGGAACGCGCGTTGCGCTCGGCGTCGTGCCCATGGGAACGGCAAATGCACTCGCCCACGATCTCGGACTGCCGCTCGAACCCGCAAAGGCTGTGCGGGCCGTCATCGACGGCGAACATCGCCGGGTCGCCCTCGGACGATTGCAGGCAATCGGACTCGATGGAAAACCCACCACCCTGTACTTCACCGTTGCCGTGGGAGTCGGAGTGGATGCGCACCTTTTCTACAAGCTTCATTCGGGCGTGAAGCAGCGTATGGGAATCGCTGCCTACTATACGAAGGCCTGGCATCTTTGGTTTACGCACCGCATGGAGCGCTTCTCGGTGACGTATAACAACGGTGTCACCGATCAGGTCTCACACGGCGATGTCACGGAAATGCTGGCTGTCCGCATTCGCAACTTCGGAGGCGTACTGCGCGAGTTCGCTCCCGGAGCGTCGCTCGATCGCAACGATTTACGTGTGGTGGTGGCCCGGACCTCAAACAGAATTTCGTACTTGCTGTATGTCACACGGTGCCTGCTGGGAGCCAGCTTCGGCGTCCCTGGTGTCGAGTTAGCTCACAGCGATCGCGTCAATTGTGAATACGTCTTGCCACCGGCTCAAGGGGTGAAGGAGGCCGAAGGCACGGCTCCGTCACCGCGCATTTACGTAGAAGCTGACGGAGAGCTGGTAGGGACCTTACCAGTGGAGATCACTGTCGTGCCGGATGCACTTACGTTGCTCGCTCCAAAGCGACATCGGCCTTAACTATATCCACCAAAAAAGGCCTGCTAACCCCCAAACTGCCGCAGGTGATGGTCCATGTGGAGATAGCCCCAGCGCATCCAGTCCGCGTCGCTCATCGCGCCGAACATCGGATGAGGCTGCCAGTTGAAGTCTCGTGGCTGACGTGTGAAGTGCTCCAGCAACGCGAAAAGCTCTGCCTTGTCCTGATCGAATTGTGCTGGTGGCGTGCCGCTTTGTTCAGCGTCCACTTCCGGGCGCGTCTGGAGCCCGCGCGGCCATGGTACTGAGGTTTCAAGCGCCACCCATTTCACAAACCACGCGGGAAGAGGAATCGGCGTCACCGAGATCCGAGCTGTCTTCCAGGGTTTCAAGCCCATCGTCACCCGGAAAGAATCACTCAGGTGGCAGATCATCTGGCTGACCGTCATCCGGCCCCACTGACGAGGACTGGACAGCTGAATCTTTCCGAGCCGCTCCACGATCTGGTGCTTGCTCGTCGGATTCGACAAGGTCGCCTTGGCCATTGAACCACCGAGAAAATTCCTCCGCAGTTTACCGGGAAAGCGAATGGCCTGTATCCTCGTTCTTCATCTTTCGGGAAACAACGAGGGATCTTGGAACCACTTACGCACTTTCTCACGGGCGCCTGCATGGGCCGCGCCGGGTTCAACCGCAAAACTGCCCTCGCGACTGCGACCATGACGCTCGCGGCCGAAGCCCCGGACCTCGACGTCTTCGGAGCTGTGCGCGGGCGAGTCTTCGCCTTCGCCCACCATCGCGGGTTTACGCACTCCTTCCTCGGTCTGATTCTGATTTCGCTGGTAGTCGTGGGTTTCATGTACCTGGTGTGGCGACTGCGCGGACGCAAGACGAACGATCCGAATCTTCCGCCGCGCTGGGGATTGCTATTTGTCTTCGCCTATATCGCGGGCCTGAGTCACATTCTTCTCGACTTCACCAATAATTACGGCGTGCGTCCCTTCTGGCCCTTCTCGGAGCGATGGTATTCCTGGGACATCGTCTACATCGTCGAACCGGTGCTGCTGATCGCGCTCGTTCTCGGCCTGATCGTGCCTGGATTCGTTGCACTCATCAACGAAGAGATTGGAGCGAAGCAGAAAGGGCCGAGAGGCCGATGGGCTGCAATCGCGGCCTTGGTGGTTGTCGTCCTTACCTGGCTGGTGCGGGACTATGAGCATCGGCGCGCGCTCAGCGCTCTGGAAGCGCGCACATACGAGCAGGCAGCCTCGATTCGCGTGGGAGCGTATCCGAATATGCTGACCCCTTTCTCGTGGCGGGGAGTGATCGAGACGAAAGCGTTCTTCGCGCTTGCCGACGTGGACTCCCTGAAGCCGGAGGTCGATCCCGCCGGAGACATGGATATCCGCTACAAGCCCGAAGAAACTCCAATTACGATCGCCGCCAAAAATACTTTTCTCGGACGCGTCTACCTTGACTGGGCCAAGTTCCCGGTCATGGAGACGGAAGCTCTTGCCGAGGGCGGGTATATCGTGCGCTTGGAAGACTTGCGCTTCGAGCAAGCTGGAATGCACAGCGGTCGCAAGCCGCTGGGCTGCGGAATCGTGTTCGACCGCGACCTCAAGGTGATCAAGGAATTCTCTGGCGCGAACCCCCCGCCGGACTAAAGCATCAAAGCTTCACCCCAACTTGACGCGGCTCCCTTGCCGCGCCACAATCATGGTCTGATCTCTGAGGTGCTCATGCTGGCTTATTTGTTTGTCATCCTGGCAATAGCGGTTCGCTTCATGCCGCATCCCTTCGCGTTCACACCCGTCGGCGCGTCGCTCCTGTTCTTCGGTGCGCGCGGCCCCCGCCGCCAGTGGTGGATTCCGCTGGTTCTTCTGGCCGCCTCTGACGTGATTCTGACGAAGCTGTTTTACGTGTTTCCCTTCACTTGGGATCACTTTGTAACCTGGGCGTGGTACGCTGCGATGCTGTGGCTGGGGACGCGGCTGCGCGAAACGAATAAGCCGCTGCCGATTCTCGGTGCTACGCTTGCTGGATCGGTCTCATTCTTCGTAATCAGCAACTTTGCCGTCTGGGGCGCATGGGGCGACATGTATCCGCGCACGTTGAGCGGGCTCATGGCTTGCTACGCGGCGGGCGTGCCGTTCTTCCGGCGCGCGATCGAGGGGGACATTCTCTTTACCAGCGTGATGTTCCTGACGCCTGTCGTTCTGCACGCGATTTCGCACTCGGCGGCCAAATCGGGCGACCACATCGCCGCGGCATAGCTCCGTCGGCTTAGCATTGGGTTGGAAGGGTCAGTCGAGAGATCGACTGGCTTTTGCTTTTGCTGGAAGTCTTGCCTTTCGTGTCGCGGAGACTACTTAGCCAGAGGGGACGCCGGAGGATCCGAGACGCTCGCCTCGATCCTGCGACGTTTTTTCATCCAGATCATGAACGCAATCACCAGCGCCGCGCCCAGTCCGATCCATACCCAGCGAGAGTGCTGGTGAAGAATACCTCCGGCGAACTCGACGAACTGCGGGCCGAACTTGATCGTCAACAGGGCCAACACGAGGAAACGGACGCAGCGTCCGGCAAAGATGGCCGCCAGGAAATGGCTCAGCCGCATTTCAAACGCCGACGCCGCCAGCACAAACAGCTTGAAGGGTGTGGGCGGCGGCAGCATCGCCGGGAACATCAGCGCCCAGAACTCGTGCCGCTCGAAGGAAGCATGAATCTTGTTGAAGCGTGCTTCCGGGATGCGCTTTCGCAGTACGGCTTCTCCGCCAAAATACCCGATGGCATAAACCACCAGGCTACCTAGCGCCGATCCCGCCGCCGCCATCACGACGTAAAAGAGAAAACTGGCCCGGTGATAGTAAACGTAGCCCGCGACCACGGCGTCGACCGGCATGCCGAGCAAGGAGCCATCGACTGCAGCAATCGCGAATACACCCCAGGGACCGAGCGGTGCAAGCACACGAAAAACCCAGGCCGTGTACTTCGTCAGAATGTTTTTGAGGGCATGCAAGCGAAATACGAGTGTACGCGAAGCCGATCGACCGTGGTCATAGGCTGAGTAGAAGAGAGGGTAAATTCGGTCGGCCTAAGACCTGTTGCACCACACATCCGAGACAACTAATCGTGCCTGGTATTTCCGGCAAGAATTTGCAACGCGTGGGGGATGAGATCAATCACCGCGTCCAGCGACTCGACCGCGCCGGATGGCTTGCCGGGAAGATTCAGAATCAGAGTCTCTCCGCGCACCCCGCACACAGCGCGGCTCAAGGCCGCGAACTTCGTGGACTTCGAGCCCTCCGCGCGCATTCGCTCCGCGATCCCTTCCAGCAGTCGGTCGCAAACCGACCGCGTAGCTTCCGGGGTGACGTCGCGCGTCGCGATCCCGGTCCCTCCAGTCGTTACCACAAAGCGAACTTGAGCGCTCAACCGCACGAGAATATCCCGAATTGAGGCTTCCTCGTCGGGAACGATCTCGCGTGCGACCACCCTAAAATTTTTCTTTTCGAGTGCGGCTGCGACCGCCGGGCCTCCCAGATCCGCTCTTTCGCCGCGAGAAGAAGAATCGCTGACTGTGACAACCGCCGCAGTCAGATCAGGTGTCGAGGAGGACATCTTCTTCCTCGGTTTTTTCTCCGGTGTCGCGGTTGGATTCATCGAGCAGGCGCAGGCCTTCCATCAGCAGGCCTTGCGTGTTCAGTTGGGTGCTGGTTTCTGTCGTTTTGCCTTCGAAGTCCAGCTGGAAGTTTCCGCCGGTCCAGCGCAGGACCTTGAACACTGCCTGGTCACCCTTCAGGCTCCCATACGCCGCGTGCACGACCTGGCCTTCGGTAAAGTACACGTCACACTTTTCGTCGTCCCGGCTTAACGACAGAAGACAGCTCTTGCGGCCCATCTCCAGCGACTGCATCAGGTCGATGACGTTCATTTGTGCCAGGCTTCCGCGCAGCACGCCGTCGGAGGGCGCGGACTTCGTCATCTTTTCCAGCGCAATCTTGTCGATCACACGCTTGATACGGCGGGTCGCCTCTTTCAGGAAGAACGGCTTCTCTACGAAGTCGTCCACGGGATCCTGTTGCGAGAGGCGCTCAGTGATATCGGCCTTGGAAGCCAGAATGATCGCCGAGAAGTTCGCGGTGGCCGGCCGGCTGCGCAGCTTTTCGATGAGCTGGCGCCCATCCATGCCCGGCATGCGATAGTCGGTGACGAGTAGGTCCGGAGGATCGTCGACCGCTTTGAGCAACGCATCGGCCGCGTCTCCCGCGGTGTTGACCTGCCCAAGCGTCGCGAGTGACTGCTTCAACATCCCGAGCACCATGGGATTGTCATCCACCAGCAGCACTTTGACGTTGCTCGACATGCCTGATTACGGCTTTCGGCCCTTGCGCGCGTAATCGCCGCTTTTGCCGCCCGATTTACGCTCCAGCACAACCTCGCGAATCTCGATGCCCTTGTCCAAAGCCTTGCACATGTCGTATACGGTCAGGGCTGCCACGCTGGCCGCAACCAGCGCTTCCATCTCGACGCCCGTCGTGGCCGTGGTGGTAACTTTTGAAGCAATAGCGACGCCATTCTCGCACAGCCGCATATCCACAGCAACGTGCGCCAGCGGCAACGGATGGCACATGGGGATCAAGTTGGAAGTCTGCTTGGCCGCCATGATGCCCGCGACTCGCGCCACTTCCAGCGGATCGCCCTTCGGATTTTTGGGAAGAGCCTTGAGCACAGCGGGCTTCATGGCCACGAAGGCGCTGGCTTCGGCTGCGCGCTTGGTGGCCACCTTGTTGCTCACGTCCACCATACGCGCTTTGCCGGTGCGGTCGTAGTGGGAGAGTTTTCGGGGCATCAAGGCTTCTATCTTAACAAGCACGGTGTTCTTGAGTTTCGAGTTTCATGTTTCCAGTTTCGAGAGAACCCATTTCCGGTGCCCTTTCTGGCTCACCCGAAACTTGAAACTCGAAACCTGAAACTCGATTCACTCACCTTTCCATTACTGCCACCCACTCGCCCGCCGCGATTCGCTCGCGGTCCGGCGGAATCACGATGTAGCAGTTGGCGCGCGCGGAGCCGGCGACGTCGCCTGACCCGTGCCAACTGGCTAGTTCCACCTCGCCGTTCTCAAATTCTCCCGACAGTTTGCCCGGCAGAAATCGTTTTAAGCCGGTCTTGGTCTTGATTTCCGATTTGAGACGCGCGTGCAGGAAGACCAGAGGCCTCGGCCGCATTCCCGAGAGCCCTTCGATCATCGGTCTGGCAAAGAGTTCGAACGTCACCATCGTCGAAACGGGATTGCCCGGCAAGCCGAAAAAGTACTTGCCCTTTGCGCGGCCGAACACCACGGGTCGACCGGGCTGAATCTGCGCTCCTGTAAAGAAGAATTCAGCACCGAACTTTACCAGTACTTGCTCCACCAGGTCGTACTTGCCCATCGAAACGCCGCCCGTCATCAGCAGCAGGTCCAACTCCAAGCCCTTTGCGATGAGTGTACGCAGGCTCCCCGCATCGTCACGGGCGATTCCCAGAAGACGTGGGTCCCCACCGGCATCCTGCACCTGCGCCGCAAGTGAATAACTGTTGGAATTGCGGATTTGGGTCGGTCCCGGGACCTCACCCACGTCCACGACTTCATCGCCCGTCGATAGAATCGCGACCCTCGGCCGGCAGTAGACGGGGACGCTTTGCTGCTTCCCCACGGAAGCCATCACCGCAATCCCGCTATAGTCCAGGCGCGTTCCTTGCTCCAATAAAATCTGCCCCTGCCACGCTTCCGATCCCACCGGAACGATGTTGTCACCCACGGCGATCGCCCGAGTGATAGTGACCCGATCTCCCGAGAGCTTTGTGTATTCGACCATCACCACTGCATCGGCCCCAGAAGGCGTCGGAGCCCCAGTCATGATTGCGACCGCCTGCCCTGGGTTTACTTCCCTTGGGATCTCCGAGGCCGCGGCCCCCGCCTTGATTTCGCCGATGACTTCGAGGGTCACCGGAAGCTGTGCGAGGTCAGCGGCGCGCACCGCGTAGCCATCCCGCATGGCTCGCCGGAAAGGTGGGAAGTCGCGATCAGCGGGGATTGGCAAGGCCAGCACTCGTCCCAACGCGGAGAGCAGATCTACGCCCTCGACGCCCCACGGACGCGCCTGCACCACATGCTGCTCCACGACGTGACGAGCTTCTTCAAAGCTCAAAACCGCGGGTTGCTGCGGGAGGGCGGCCATGCCGCCATGATATACGGCTTACCGGGGAAACGTTTTGACCGCGGGGTTGACGCGCCGGCGGAGAAATGAGTGAACTCAGCGGTTTTCGTAGGATGCGCTGCCGACCGACACCGAGACCGGCGACGAACGATCGCCTACTTCGCCAATTCCTGACCCAGAACGGCCGCATTGCTCGAAAACGATACGCCGGTTTCCAGGTCAATCAATCCGGCGCGCACCAGCTTGGCAATCTCGCCGTCAAAGTACTGCATGCCGTCGGCTTCGCCGCTCTTGATCGCGTCAAGCAGCGTCTTTCCGTCATGCTCGCCCTTTTCTACGAACTCACGGGTGCGGGCGTTGGATTTCAGGATCTCAAATACGGGCAACCGCCCGCTGCCGTCGGAGCTCGGAATCAGCCGCTGCGAAATGATGAACCGGAACGACTTGGCAAATCGCTCGCGGATCGCCTTCTGCTCCTCCGGCACGAAGCTGGTGACAATCTTTTCCACTGTCTTGGACGTATCAATCGTGTTCATCGTCGAGAGCACGATGAGCCCCATTTCCGCCGCTTCCAGAACCATTTCGATCGTCTCGCGGTCCCGCATTTCGCCGACGAATATTACTTTGGGCGCTTGCCGGAGCGAGGCGCGCAGAGCCATTGCAAAATTCGGCGTATCGCTGTGCAGTTCGCGCTGATGGATCGTCGACCGCTTGTGATTGTGCAGGAATTCGATCGGATCCTCGATCGTGATGATGTGATAGTCCCGCTCGCGATTGATACGGTCGAGCAGCGCCGCCAGCGTCGAGCTTTTTCCCGAGGACGTCGGCCCCGTCACCAAAACGATCCCATTTCGCAGGTTCACGACATCACCGAGGTGCGCGGGCAGGTGGAGCGCTTCGAACTCAGGAATCGATGTTGGAATCACCCGCATCACCACAGCGCAGCTGCCGCGCTGGATAAAGGCATTGACGCGGAAGCGTGCCAATCCAGGCAGTCCATAGGAGATGTCGCACGACCCCTGCTCGCGCAAGGTGTTGATGGCCTGCTTGTTGTTGCCGATCAGATCCGCGGCGATACGGCGCGTGTCATCCGCCGAGAGGGTCGAAAGTCCCTCCATCTGCACGGGAACAAGCTGGCCGTAGACCTCCACTTGGGGCGGACGCCCGGGCGAAAAGATCAGATCGCTGACCTTCTCCGAGGCCCGTAACATGGCGGCCAGAAGCGCCTGCGTCGGAACCGCGCCGGCGCTGTGAACTCCTTCTAAGGCAACAGAAATCGGGGCAATGCCCGGGGATGCCATTGCACTCCCTCACACTCGCAGGAATTCCTGGCCACAGACAGGAGAAAGAACCACAAACAACCGGGGGAGATCTGTCTTTAATGTAGCGCGATGGGTGGCGTGCGCGAAGGACGGAAGGTAGGTGCCCCTTAGTAACCACCCCGAGGGTTACTTTTCGTGAGAAGGGCTGTGGAATCCCTGCCGCCTCCTCGCTCGAAAAAGAAAGGCGGCCCGAAGGCCGCCCGATCTCTTCTACAAAACACTATTTCTTGGTGGCAGCCTTCTGCTTCTTGAACCCCGTCTCCACCGCTGCCCCGATGCTGGCCAGCATGTCCTTGGCCGGCTGGGCATAGGGCCCCGTAGGCGCAAGTTCGAGGTATTTGTTGAAGGCATCGGCGGTGCCGTCGGGAGCTACCATCTTGTCCCCCTTCAGCGTTGCCTTGCCGATCATGTTGACGCCTTTCCAATAGTAGGCGTCGGCTTTGGTCGGATCGGCGGCGATCACCTTATCGAAGGCTGTGATCGCGTCATCGACCTTGCCGGCGTTCGTCAAGACCGCGCCAATGTTGAAGTTGTATTGCCCTGCGCGTGCGGGATCGAGTTCTGACGCCTTGTTATAGTTCTTCACGGCATCATCGATCTTGCCGGACTTGGCGTAAGCCTCCGCGAGGTTGTTGTAATACGCCGCCATCGTCTCATTCGACTTGGTGTCCTTCGGATCGGGATTAGCCGCCCTCATATCAATGGCCTTCTGATAATTCGTGGCGGCGGCTTCGTAGCGCTTTTGCTTCTCCGCGGGGTCGGTCTGCTTCGGCGCCGACATGCGATAGTAGTCACCCAGCTTGAAGAAAAGCAGATCGCGCGTTGGATCCATCTGCGTCGCTTCGGTCATGGTGCTGATCGCGGTCTCGAAATCACCGGCGTCGGCCGCGGTCTTCGCTGCGGAAAGCTTCTCGTTCAGAGCTTTCACTGTCGTGTTCTCTTTTTGGGCCTTAGCCTGAGCTTCCTGTTGAGCTTTGAGTTGTTCCGGAGTCAATCCTTGCCCCGAGGCTGCGGCCTGCTGTTCTTTCTTGAGGTCGAAGTCCTGCGTCAGTTCGTCCAATCCGACCTGGATACCGCCGTAGTGAAAGAGTTCTTTGCCATCCGGCCCAAACAGCGTGGCCTTGTACTTCCCCGGGGCGATGCCCAGCGAAAAGTACTCGCCCTTCTTATTGAGCTTCAGCGCGTATTTCCGGCCCGTGTCAAGACTGAGCCATTCGACCGTACCCTGCGTAATCGGTTGCCCATTTGAGTCACGGCACACACCCTTGACCGAGCCCGTGGCTTGCGCGAAGACTGGAGGAACACACAGCCCCAGCAGCAGCGCCACCAGTGCTACCCATGCCAAACGTTGTTTCATAACGAGCCTCCCGGCTGATTCATCTACGATTGCAGATTTCAGATCGCGCATTTTGCCGCCAGGCCAATGCCGACCTCGCGCTCAAAATTCGCTATCTTAAACCTGAATGCGCATTCCGAAAACCCTATCCCGCGGACGAAGCTGGGGCGGCAGTCGTTTCCAGATACAGAATTGGATCTTTCGCTCCGGCCTGTTCGAAGGCGCGTAGCCGCAGCACGCAGCTGTCGCAGACCCCGCAGGCCCGGTCTTCGCGGCTATAGCACGACCACGTTAAATCGAAGGGAGCGCCCAGTTCAAGGCCAAGCCTCACAATCTCATGTTTGCGCAAAGCGATCAGGGGCGTGACAATTTCGATCTTTCCCTCTTTGGTGCCTGCCTGAATGACCCGGTTGAAGGCCTCGTAGTACGCGGGACGGCAGTCCGGATACCCGGAACTGTCCTGCTCCACCGCTCCGATGTAGATCTTCTCCGCACCCAGCACCTCGGCCCAGCTCACCGCGACCGAAAGAAAATGCGCGTTGCGGAAGGGAACGTAGGTGACCGGAATGTCGTGGCCGATCGCGTGCGACTGGGGAACTGCGATGCTTTCATCCGTGAGCGCCGATCCGCCAATGGCGCGAAGGGCCTCGTTGCGAACCAGCAACCGCTCTTTGATCCCCAGCCGGTCGCAGATTCCTACGAACGATTTCCGCTCACGCTCTTCGGTTCTCTGGCCGTAGCTGACGTGAACGGCGGCCGTGTCGCCATCCCGCGTCGCCAGTGCCGCGCAAACACACGAATCCATCCCGCCACTCAGCAGCACTACGGCGCGTTTGGATGTATTCACCATTGAAATGAGATGCAAAGATGCGGGCGAACCGCCTCAAGTCCGCGACGCGGGCCTTGATGCGAACCTAAAAACCTGAATCACCCGATGGCCGATCTTCCGATGACCCGATTCCTATACGCCTTTCAGCGCCGGGTTCCAAATGAACTTGTGGATCTGCAAACCCAGCCTGGCTGGAACGGCGTCCGCGAGTATCCACTCAGCGAGTTGCTGCGGATCCATCAGGCAATGCGAAGCGTCCCGGGCGCCAATAGCGTCTTTCCGGAATGCCGGCGAGAACAATACCGCATTTACCCGAGATGCCAGGCCGTGGCGTGCGGTGAAGTCACGGGCGAATTCGTAGTCCTCGCGATCGCTGATCACAAATTTAACTTCGTCATGAGGCTCGAGCGCGTCCAGGTTCGCCATGTCAAAAGTGTCGGGTTCCCCGGAGTGCGGACATTTCACATCCACGATCTTGATCACTTCTCTCGGGACCCGCGCGAGCGGCCGCTCACCGCTGGTCTCGATCAATACCGTGTAACCGGCCACGATCAGGTGCCGCATGAACGGTACCAGTTCGCGATCCTGCAGCATCGGCTCGCCGCCCGTAATTTCGACCAATCCGCCGTTCGGGCTCAGCTGACGAACGTGCTCGAACACTTCCTCGGACGATTTCCGCTGTCCGCCTGTAAAGGCATACTCGCTGTCGCACCACGAGCAGCGCAGGTTGCACCCCGTCAGGCGCACAAAGACACACGGCAACCCGGCGTACGTGGATTCTCCCTGCAGCGACTTGTAGATCTCGGTGATAAGCATCAGTTGCCAGTTGCCAGTTGCCAGTTGCCGGTTGCCAGTTCCCACGTCTAACTATTGAGGTCATCCGGCTTGCAAATGGCGGCAATCAGTCCATTTAAAATGCGCCCGACCTCTGCGCATCTGTGCAGAAGGTCGGGCAGATCATCATCGTTCAGATAACCCAGATTCTGAGCGATCTGGAGTTGCGTCTCGACTTCCATTAACGAGCCTCTCGATTGTCCGAGAAAATAACGGAATTCCTTCTCCGACAACCTCCCCTGACCTTCAGCGATATTGCTCGGAATAGAAACGGCCGCTCTGCGTAGTTGCGACGTGAGTCCGAATAAGTCGTCTTTTGGGAAGTTTGCCGATGCTCGATACGTCGCAGTTACAAGCTCCATTGCCTTCTGCCAGGCGACGAGATCTTTGTAAGACCGTCCCATACTGGAACCTCGATTTCAACTGGCAACTGGCCGCTGGCAACCGGCTACTGCTACTCGCTGTATTTCGCGGTGGTCGTATCCGTCTCGAAGATCGTCACATCCCGCACGAAGACGCGCCCATTGGTTGAATTCTTCAAGCGCCCGTTCGTCTCGTCAAAAAAGTATTTGGCCAGATTTTCGGCTGATGGGTTCAACTCCGTAAAGGGCGCAACTTCGTTAATCATCTGATGGTCAAGCCGCTCAATCACATGTTTCATCACATCGCGCAGATCCTTGAAATCCAGCAGCAGTCCTGCCTTGTCCAACTCCTTACCAGCCAGCGTGACGCGCACCTTGTAGTTGTGCCCGTGCGGGTTCTCGCACTTGCCCTTATAGTTGCGCAGGTAGTGCCCTGCCGCGAATGTATCCTCGACCGTAACCTCGTACATGGATCCCCCGGGCGACCGCATGAACACAGCGGCTCCCGCCCACATAAGCCCAACGGGATATTTTACGCGAGGAGTGCCATTTACTGCTGATGTGGAAGCGTTCCTCGCCTAGGTTCGCAGGTAAACAGGGGCTCTCCTTATAGCGTTCAGCGAATGATGTACGAAAATCCCCAGCCCACGCTGACAGCGGAGACGAACGACCACCTATCGCTCATTCCGCTCCGAAGAACCGTTCTACCTCGCGGATATCGGTCGTGCGCTTGTAGTTAGGCAGGCTTTCGACAAACGTGCGGCCATAGGCCTTCTTCAGGATGCGATTGTCGAGCAGCGTTAGCAGGCCGCGGTCATGCAGCGAGCGGATCAGCCGTCCAAACCCCTGCTTCAGCGTGATCACCGCGGCCGGTACCTGGTACTGGAAGAAGGCATTGCCGCCTTCCGTGTCGATCGACTTCACCCGCGCCGCTACCACTGGATCACTCGGCACCGCAAACGGCAGCCTGTCGATGATCACACAACTCAATTGCTCGCCCTGCACGTCCACTCCTTGCCAGAACGACGACGTCGCAAACAACACGGCATGCGGCGTTAGCCGAAACTCCTCGAGCAGTGCACTCTTCGGCGCATCGCCCTGCAGCAACATGGGAAATTCCAGCTCTCCAAGTAGCCTGTAATGGACCTCGTTCATCTGCGCGTAACTGGTGAACAGTACGAACGCTCGACCGCGCGTGATTTCGAGCAGTCGTCGAATCCGATCCGATGCCTTGGCGGCAAACTGCGGCGTGCGCGGATCCGGCAAATCTGGCGGAACATAGAACAGCGCCTGGTTCGCGTAATCGTAATGCGGGGGCAGCACTACCTCGCGGGCCCGCTCTACGCCCAGCCGCCGCTTCATATATTCGAAGCCACCGCCGACCGCCAGCGTCGCCGACGTCAGTACCGCAGTTTCCAGTTGCTCGAACAGCGTGTTCTTCAGGATCGGTGCGACGTCGATGGGCGTGGCCTGCAGGTAGACGCTCTGGCGCCCACCGCCTGCGACGGCCCGAGACGTTTCCGGCCCATCTTTTGTCGTCTCCGTGTCTCGGTGCCTCCGGGGTGAGAAATTCCTCCCTCGCCGCTCGATCCAAAACACCGTATTGTGGTCGTCTGACTCCATCAGGAACCCAAGTTGTACCTGCAACTCCCGCGCCCGCCGCGAGAACGTAAAGACTTCCTCTGCCTTGCTGGGCAGATTCTGCAACTCGGCCCCTAGCCGCTCGAGTGATTGATTGAGCGCGATGAACTCGTCGCCGTTTTCTTCCATGAACTCGCGCCGGTTCTCGAAAGCGAATCGCCCTTCCCCGGGCGGCAACACGGAGAAGAAAAGCTGCGACCGATCCCGCAGGCTCTTCAATGCGCCCATGACCTGCGTGGAAAGCAGCTTGTTCCGCGTGAGCGAGGCCTCCACGTCGCGCGCCAGCTCCTCCGCCCGCTGGTTGCTGACCGAAATGCCGAAATAACTCCCCGCGACATCTTCCAACTCGTGCGCCTCGTCAAAGATGACCGCGCCCACCTCCGGCAGGATGCCCGCATCCGGCACATACTCGGACGCCTGTTTGATCGCCAGGTCCGCAAAGAACAGGTGATGGTTCACGATGATGATGTCGCTCTCCATCGCCCGCCGGTGCATCTCGGTGATGAAGCAGGTCTCAAACGCGCTGCATTTCTGGCCCAGGCACGTGTCCGAACGCGCGTCCAGCTTGTGCCACAGCGCGCTCGCTTCGGGCAGCGAAGCCAACTCCGCCCGATCTCCTGTTTGCGTGGTTTTCTCCCACGCTGCAATCGCCCGATAGTGCTCGATCTCTTCCAACCCCGATAGCACGGGCTGATCGGTCAGGTCATAGAGCTTCTTCTTGCAGAGATAGTTGTTCCGGCCCTTCATGTAGCAGACGTTCAGCTTCCCGTTGCCATCGGGAAACAGCGCCTGCTCCAGAAATGGAATGTCCTTGTAGAAAAGCTGTTCCTGCAGATTCTTGGTCCCGGTCGAGATGATTACGCGCTTGCCCGAGCGAATTACCGGCAGCAGATACGCCAGTGTTTTGCCCGTTCCTGTTCCCGCCTCGACGATCAGATGTCGTTTCTCTTCGAGCGCCTGCTCCACCGCCTGCGCCATCTGCAGCTGCCCGCGCCGGAATTCGTACGCGGGATGCGTCTTCGAAAGCACGCCTCCAGGCGCAAAGAAGTTGTAAAGGGAAAGCTCCTGTCCGCGCGGATTCGAGCTTCCGGAGGTTGCGGGCTGGGAGGGAGGAGTCACAGAGTCTCTATAATAGCTGCACGGACCACGTGGGCACAGACGCCTTCGTCTGTGCGGCCGCGGCGGTTTTGCCGCGGCTAGGATTGACTCCCCGACAGCAGCCGAGCTAGCGTTCGGCCGGGTAGACGAGGGCGTCTGCCACTATATGGATCGTGCCGCGTCTAAGGTTCAGATTTTCCGGGAAGCGTTGCGCACCTAGCAGAAGAAAAACTTGTCGAAGCGAAAAACACAATACGCTGCAGCCACGGGCGCTCTTACCCACTCGGGCCAGGCTCTCGCAGAGCGGGAAGCGCAGCCCCCGCTCGTGGCCATCGTCGGTCGCCCCAACGTGGGCAAATCCACACTTTTCAATCGCCTGGTGGGATCTCGCCGCGCGATTGTCGGCGACGAGCCCGGTATCACGCGCGACCGGCTCTACGGCGATTCGGAGTGGCGCGGACGAACCTTTCGCGTGGTCGACACCGGGGGCATTATCCCCGAAGATAAAGAGGTTATTCCATCGGAAATCTTCCGCCAGGCGCGGGTCGCGCTCGACGAGGCCTCCGCCATCGTCATGGTCGTTGACGGCCGCAGCGAACTCGCCGGTCCCGACCTCGAACTCGTACGTCTTCTGCGCAAGACGGGCAAGCCGCTTCTCCTCGCCGTCAATAAGATCGACACTGCCAAGCAGGAAGCGCTGCTCGCCGACTTTCACCGGCTTGGCGTGACCGACGTCATCCCCATCTCCGCTGAAAACGGCACCGGAATCGATGATCTGCTCGACGCGGCGCTCGCGACTTTCCCACGATCGCAAGGAAACCCGCAAACCACAGAGGGCACGGAGGTCACAGAAGGTCAATCCAAGCGTCGCCAGAGAGCCGCACGGCCGACAGCTTCGCTGACGGCCGACCTGCCGAACACCGACCAGCGAAAATCGAAAACCGATCTTCCAACGACCGTTCTTAGCCTGCCCCGTGCCGAGCGAGGGGACCAAGGACCAACGACCGACACGGTTGCGGACGATGCAACCGCGGATTCGCCGACGACCGACGACCGACGACCGACGACCGAAGTTAAAGTCGCGATCATTGGCCATCCCAACGTCGGCAAATCAACGCTGCTGAACCAACTTACGGGCACCTCGCGCGCCATCGTTTCTCCGATCCCCGGAACGACGCGCGATGCCGTCGACGAAGTCGTCGAACGCGACGGCAAGAAGATCCGCTTCATCGACACGGCCGGTATCCGCCGCAAAGGCAAAACGCACCTGATGGCCGAAAAGCTCTCAGTCGTGATGTCGCGCAAGCATCTCGAAGAAGCCGACATCGCACTACTGCTCATCGACGCGACCGAAGGCGTCAGTTCGCTCGACGCCACCATCGCCGGCTATGCGCACGAAAGCGGTCGTTCGGTGATCATCCTCGTCAATAAGTGGGATCTGGTCACGACCGGCAAGAAGCGCGCCATCAGCCAGGCGCGTGCCTCGCGCATCCAGGACTCCAAAAGCCCGAACGATCAGAACATCTACCTGCAGCGCCTCCGTGGCGCGCTTAAGTTCCTGAACTACGCTCCGGCGCTGTTCATCTCCGCCGAGACCGGCAAGAACGTCGACAAGATTTTCCCGCTCATCGAGGAGGTTGCTGCCGAACGCTACAAGCGCATCGGTACCGGCGAGATGAATCGCTTCCTCAAGACCATCGACTTCGACCGCGCCTCCGTTCCCGTGAGCAAGCGCGTGCGGATTCTCTACATGACCCAGGCCAACGTGGCGCCGCCGACGTTCATCCTCTTCACTGACCGCGCCGTGAAGCTGCATTTCTCCTACCAGCGCTTCCTCGAAAACCAGATTCGTCAGGCCTTCGGCTTCGTGGGTACGCCGATCTGGATCAAGACCCGCGCCAGGGACTGACACGCCCGTCGTGCTCCTTGCAAGACGCAACGCGCCAAGTTGTGCCATACGCGTCCTCACCCTCCTTTACCCCAACCCCTCCGCCGCACTATCCTTCCCATCCATGATTTCCCAACGTGCGCTCATCCTCCTCCGCCCGCTGCTGACGCTGTCGATCGTCCTCACGCTGCTCGTCCTCCGCGCGACGGCGCAGTCCGATCAGCTTACCGCTGCCAACCTCTCTGCCCGCCGCTGGTTCCAGGACGCCAAGTTCGGCATGTTCATCCACTGGGGTGTTTACAGCACTCTCCAGGATGGTGAGTGGGTTATGCAGAATCGCAAGATTTCCATCGCCGACTACGAGAAGCTGCCGTCGCAATTCAATCCTGAAAAATTCGACGCCACCGAGTGGGTCGCGCTCGCCAAGTCTGCCGGGATGAAGTACATCACCATCACCAGCAAGCACCATGACGGCTTCGCCATGTTCGACTCGCAAGTTTCTGATTGGACGATCGTCAAGCGCACGCCCTGGAAGAAAGACCCCCTCAAGATGCTCGCTGACGAATGCCATAAGCAGGGCATCCATTTGTCGTTCTACTATTCGCAACTCGACTGGCACAATCCCGACTACTATCCGCGCGGCCACACCGGCGAGTCTGCTGGCCGGACCGATGTCGGCGACTGGGACAAGTACCTCGACTACCAGGACGCGCAGCTGCGCGAGTTGCTGTCCAACTATGGCGAGATTAACGGCATCTGGTTCGACGGCTGGTGGGACAAGCCCAAGGCCAACTGGCGCCTCGACCGCACCTACCAGCTGATTCACAGCCTGCAACCGCAAGCTCTGATCGGCAACAATCATCATCAGACGCCCAATCCCGGCGAGGACATTCAGATGTTCGAGAAGGATCTCCCCGGGCACAACACCACTGGTTTCAACTCCGGGGAACAAATCGGCGACCTGCCGCTCGAAACCGCCGAGACTATCAACACGGCGTGGGGCTACAACTTCACCGACGACCACTTCAAGAGCACGCGCGATCTCGTCCAGTATCTGGTCAAAGCCGCGGGCAATAACGCGAATTTCCTGCTCAACATCGGCCCGCGTCCGGACGGCACCATACAGCCCGAGTTTGTTGAACGCCTGCACCAAATGGGCGAATGGCTCGCACAATATGGCGACTCAATCTACGGCACTCGCGGTGGCCCGATCGGTCCTCATCCGTGGGGAGTGACCACCCAGAAGGGAAACAAAGTCTACGTACACGTTCTCGAATGGCCGGATTCGGTTCTATTCTTGCCGCCGCTAGCCGATCAAGTCACCGCTGCATACGCGTTGAAGGACCGTGCGAAGGTTGAGTTTTCAAAGGCCGGGAACGGTCTGCTGGTGAAGCTTCCCGCTCATCAATCTACAGACTTCGACACCGTCATCGTTCTCGAAACCGCGGCGCGATAGCAACGCATCTGACCGCATCAGCCCCACTATCTACCAGCGGGAACTCGCTTTTCGGGCCGCAAATGAAAGCGGACATCAAAATAGAATTGTCATCCTGAGCGAAGCGAAGGACCTGCTTTACTCGGGGCTGCGCGCGAAACAGGTCTCGAAGGTTTCCTTAACGCGTCAACTTTCGCATTACAAAGGGACGGAATATGTCAGACGATCAAATCCTGCTTGATGCCCTGCTCGATTCCTGGGATCGCAACAATGCAATCCTCACCAACCTGCTTCGCGCGCTGCCGGAGACCATGCTCGAGGCGCGGGCAATGGAAGATAGTCCGTCCATCGGAGAACTCTTCGGGCACATCCACTACGTGCGGCTTGTGTTCGTTTCAGAGGACGCGCCCGAGATCGCCCCGACCGTGCCTGAGGAAGAGTGGTTCGCGGAGCGCGACACCGCGCGCATGGCGCAAATGCTGAACGACAGCGCCCAGGCGGTGCGCGATGCGGTAAAGGGCAGGCTGGAGGCAGGCCGGGAAATGAACCTTCACTACGACCACCCGATTCTTTTTCTCCAGCACATGATCTGGCACGAGGGATATCACCACGGTCAGATCAAGCTCGTCCTGAAGTTGGCCGGACACCCAATGCCCGACGAGCAGGCCGGACCACTCACGTGGGATGTCTGGATGCAGAGGTCGTAATTCGGTGATGCCGGGCGCCTCTTTGCAGAAGCGAGACCTGTATCAGGGCTCAGTGAGCAACGCTGGGATTTTGCACCAGTTCACACCGCGAACGATTCTTCCCGCGACTTGTCGGGGGATGCCAAGTGCTAACATCGCTAGCCGTCATGAAGAAACTGGTCCAAGCTACTGCTTTGATGTTGCTCTGCAGTTGCTTCCCGCTCTTATCCGCTACAGACCCGGCCGCACAACAATTACTTATCGCCGCGAAGCAGCAGGCAAGTCTCTTGCACAATCAAGCCAGCCCCTTTCAGCTCGATGTCGATTTCGTAATGCAAATAAACGTGCCTACGCCGGGGCGCTTGACCCTGAAATGGAAAGCGAAAGACCAGTGGTGGCGCAAGATCGCGCTTCAAGGGTTCGAAGAAATCGAGATTCGGAACGGCGATCGGCTTTACACCAGCCGCAACATGGATTTCACTCCGATACGCGTTCGAGAACTTGTCAGTCTGCTTCAGTTCGCTGAGAGTTCTGAATCACTTCTAGTACGAAAACAGAAACAAAGTCCTGAGAATGGAATCCAGGTTACCTGCTTACAAGTCGCACAAGAGAGCGTCAAGGCTAAACCGCACGAGCTCTGCGTGAATTCCGCCTCGCACGAAATTTTGAGGGATACATGGCAGGAACCCCCAGACGAGCGACGAAGGGAGGAGTACTCCAATTACGCCGACTTTCAAGGTCATCACTATCCACGCAAGCTTCAACTCCTAGTAAATGGCAGCGCGGTTATCACGGCCAACGTTCAGGACATAACTGCCACCACTTTCGATGATGCGATACTCGCCCCTCCTAAAGGGGCGATCGAGCGCCGACAGTGCAGCGGACTGAAACACGCTGTTCCTTTAAAGACGCCAGATCCTGTGTATCCTCGTTCTGCGAGCCAAAACAACTTAATGGGCGACAGCACCGTCGCGATGACTATCCTGACAGATGGTTCTGTGAGTGACGTCCGGCTGATCGGCGCCGCGACGCGCTCGATGGACGATGCTACGTTGCAAACACTGAAGGCCTGGAGGTTCAAGCCCGCCATGTGCGGATCGGAACCCGTTGTCTCCGATATTGAGGTTGTCGTGAGCTTTCGATTGCAGTGAAGACGGGGCAAAATTCTTGGCACGATCGGCATACCCGGCCAGGGCCTTCACTTCCTCGCCAACTCCTTCGGCAGCAATCCCACCCGATCCACGCCCGCCGCCCGCGCGCTGTCGATCACAAAAGCGACGTATTCAAAATCCACCTCGTCGTCGCCCTGCACGAACGCGACCTTCTCCGCACGCTGCTTGAAGATACCCGCCAGTTCCGACTCAAGGTCGGACCATGTCACGGGCGGCTCGTTGATCTTGAGATCCGGCGGCCGATCACTCTTTGTCTCCGCCAACTGAATCACGATCGTTCGCACCAAGGATGGCGCCGAATCTGGATGCGTCGGCGGCTGCGGAATCTGCGCCTCCAGTCCCTTCCGGTCCGGCTTCTCCTGCGCCACGATCACCATGAAGATGATGATCAGCACCAGCAACACATCTATCAGCGGCGTCACATTCATCTGCGGCGCAGACGCACCACCGCCTCCCATCGACATTGCCATTGTTTTCTCCTCGGGGACGCGCGGCGTGTCTTGTGGAATTGGACACCTGCTTCGGGCCATCAGTTCCCGGATCCTCAAAGCAGATTTCCTTCGCGTCGTCCGTTCAAAAATCCAGCCTCTACATTTCGCAGGCGAATCTCATAGAATCGGAAGTTGACCTCGATCTGCCGGACGCGGGGAGTTGGGGCGCTCCTGGCAAAGGAGCGATTCTGCATGCGCAGTGTGCGCTTGTTTCTATCTCTGGTCTGGCTCCTGTTGGCGGCAGTCGCCGCTTCTCTCGCCCAGGACAATTACGAAATCCAGGTCTACGGCTCCGAGCTGGTCGAGCCCAGAGCGACCATGTTCGAACTCCATTCGAATTTCACGGTGAACGGGAGCAAAACGGTCGTCGACGGTGTCCAGCCCACCAACCACGCCATGCACGAGACGCTCGAGATCACGCATGGATTCAACGAATGGTTCGAAACCGGCTTCTACGTTTTCAGCACCATCCAGCCCAACGGCGGATGGCAATGGGTTGGTGATCACATCCGTCCGCGCATCGCGATCCCTGAAAAATGGCATTGGCCGGTCGGCCTCAGCCTGTCGCAAGAGATCGGCTACACGCAGGCGCGTTTTACCGGCGACACCTGGACCTACGAACTGCGTCCCATCATCGACAAGAAAGCAGGTCCCTGGTACCTCGCCTTTAACCCCACCTTCGACCGCACGCTTCACGGTCCCACCGTGACGCAGGGCTGGACCTTCTCACCGAACGTCAAGATCAGCTACGACTTCACGAAGAAAGTTTCAGGCGGCATCGAATATTACGGGGCTACAGGGCCAGCCACCGAATTCCTTCCGACCGACCAGCAGCAGCACCAGATATTCCCGACCATCGATCTGAACGTCTCGCCAGTATGGGAATTCAACTTTGGCGTGGGCTGGGGACTCACTCCCGCCACGGATCACCTGATCGTGAAATGCATCATCGGTCGCCGCTTCTCCTGGGGACACGACAAGGGTGCGAAACTAAAAATGCCGAACACCGCCACCGTAGGCCAGTGATTGTTCAGCGCGGAAGCTATTCGATTTGCGTAGGGACAGCCGCCCTCGGCTGTCCGGCGGAGCGAAACTCCGCGATTGCGAACGGACACCCTCACCAGCGCAGCGCCGCACCTACCCAGCCGGAACCGGCGCCAGAGGAGGAGGTGTCAGAGGAGGCGAGGGCGGCGCACGGTGCAACTGCAGCTGTAGCGCCGGGTATCGCTCGGCAAAGAAGTAAATCGCGTATGCCGGGAAAAACACTGCGATCGGCACGCAAACGACTCCAACCAGGTACAACAACGCCACAAGCAAAAGCACGCCCGCCACGATCAGCGCCGTCACCGTGAAAACATTCCAGCCGATGGCCGCTGCCTTCACCAGGATCACTGCCACGAAGGCCACAATGGCGACGGGAATCAGCGTAAGAACAACCACGATACTGCTCAGAATCCCGAACATCACTGCCGCCCCAATCGCCAGAATCACTTTCATTCCGAGATATCCGGTGTAGGCCCACGGATCGCCCTTCATCATCGCGAAAAAGCGCCTCCATCCTTCCATGACTCCAACGTCGTCCAGCGCCATTAACGGAATCACGAAATCCTTGGCCAGCACTTGAATCACCAGCATGACCAGGGCGAAAAGCAGAAACGCCGAAATCATCGGCACAAACGACAAAAGCAGCGCCGCATCGGGTTCTCGATGGCTTCGCAGCACGGCTAGCACAGGGATCAGCAACGGCAAAAACAGCATTGCTGCCACTGCGAGGCTGATGGCGGACAACGCCAGCTGCCATCCGAAGAAGCGCAGACCCTGCCCCTGCCACCGCTCCCAACTCGGCCCTAACTCGCAATGCCGGCGCAACACGGACTCGAACAGCATGAAGCGGCTGACACTCGAGATGTAGAGGAACACCAGCCCTGCAATCAGAAATCCAATGATCGCCACGATAATCAGCGTCGCGATCGTCGCGGGGTCGAGCCCTAGCCCGGAAAGTCCGCTCCCCGCTTCGAGGAAGTTGTCGGAACGGTGCGGCAGGTGAGCAGGAAGCTGACCTAGGCCGCGAAAATTCGAGCAGCCGCCCCCGGAGCTGATTTCGCCGGTGGCCAGGCCTAACACCGCCAGCCGCAACCACTGCCGAAACTGGAACGGTTCGCTCAGTTGCTTGCGAGTGTGTTCGAATGCGCTTCCGACGACGTCGACTGCAGATTTGGCCAAGGGATTCTCCGTGCGCGCGTGTAAAACTCTCAGTGGCAACTTACTGCGACGGCAAAAGCGGGTCAAATCAAATTCTGAATCACCACAGAGTCACGGAGATCAAAAAGGCTCATTGCGGCACGCTACCGGTCTTGACGAGGCATCGGGACTTCCTCATAGGGGAATGCTCTTGCAGGCAGGCTCGCAGTTCTCTGTGTCTCTGTGTCTCTGTGGTGGGTTTTGATTTTTACTCGTACCGCAGTGCTTCCACCGGGTCCAGATTCGAAGCACGCAGCGCCGGGACCATCCCGCTCGCCACGCCCACCAGCAGCAGGACACCAGTCGAAAGCAGCACGGTGATCAGCGAGATCTTCAAGTGAATGTCGCCCTTGCCCGACTCGTCCTCAAACAGCGGGCCCATCATTGGCAAGGTGCCCACCGCGGCCGCGATCGCGTAGGAAATCACAATCCCGATGGCGCCTCCGAGCAGCATGATCAGCAGCGTCTCGGCCAGGAACTGCAGCTTGATATGGCGCTTGCGTGCGCCCAGCGCCCGCCGCAATCCGATCTCGCGGATGCGCTCGTCGACCGACACCAGCATGATGTTCATCACGCCGACGCCGCCGATTCCGAGCGTCAGCGTGCCCACGAACGTCAGCAGCACCTGCAACCCGATCGTCAGGCCGTCGATGATCGGGCGAAATTCGTCGCGCCCGAACATCTGGAAGGCTTTCTTGTCGGTGGGAGAGAACTGTTGACGTGTGGCAATCGCCGCCAGCACCTGCGCCATCGCTTTCTTTTCGAACTGCGGCGCGATCGGCGCGAACACCAACACGGCCGCATAACGCGTGTTCCAAAGATCGCCGGCCGCCGAATACGGAATCCACGCGGATTCGTCGTCGCTCGAGAAGTAGTTGCTGAGCTGGATCTTGCGCTCCATCACGCCAACCACGGTGAAGCGCTGTCCGCTGATCATCACCGTTTCGCCGACGGCTGGGCGGCCGCCAAACAATTGCTCGCGGAGCCTGCCGCCCAGAAACACCACGTGCCGACGCTCTAGTTCGTCGCTGGCGTTGAGCCACCGGCCTTCGGAAGGCACCTCGTTGCGCATCTCGCCGTACTCCGGACAAACGCCGCGAATCGCCGCCGTTCCCACCATGCGATCTCCGTAGCTGATCCCTGGCCGCTTCACCGTTTCCAGGCACGCGTACTTCACCAGCGGAGCATCTGCCTTCACCATCTCGACGTCGACTTTTTCCAGCAGAACCTTCTTCCCGGCACGCTGACCCCCCGGCTGCTCGCTCGTCTGCTGCGGCCAGCAGATGACCACGCTCTTGCCGAACGCGTCGAAACCATTCACCAGGATCGAGCGGAAGCTGTTTCCATACGCAATCAGCAACGTCACCGTCGCGATGCCCCACACAATGCCAAGCATCGTCAGGGCACTACGCGTCCGATTCCGCTTCAGCGCGATCCAGGCTTCGTAAATGATTTCCGTCAACATGAAAGCAGCTCTTAGCTGTTAGCTCTTAGCCCTTAGCAAACCCGTCTGGCAGCGCCACCGCCCACGTGGGGACAGACGCCCTCGTCGGTCCAGCGGTCCAGAACCACCGGGCCGCATCATCTTTGCGCAACTCGCAGCTTGGGACTCGGTACTCCAAACTCTGTGTCCTCTGTGTCCTCTGTGCTTTCCGCTCTTCTGGGAACTGAGAACTGACAACTGAGAACTGGTTTTCATCCTCCCGCCTCATATCGCAACGCTTCGATCGGATCGATCGACGCCGCCCGTCTGGCCGGATACAGCGCCGACAGCACCGCGATCATTCCCAGCATCAGGCACGCCAGCACTCCTGTCTTCCAGGTTGGCAATAGTCCCGCAAAGAAGTCTGGCATGGGCAGCGTGTCCACCAGTGCACACAGACCATACGCGATCCCAAGCCCGATCGCCCCGCTTAGAAACGCGATGAACAACGCTTCGAAGAAGAACTGCCGCAGGATCTCGGAGGCGCGCGCTCCTAGAGCCTTGCGCACACCAATTTCGCGGGTGCGCTCGCGCACCGCCACCAGCATGACGTTCATCACGCCAAGTCCCCCGAGCACCAGCGTCACCAGGCCCACGGCTCCGAGGAAATATTTCATGCCGTTGGTCATCGTCTCGAAGGCCTTGGCTTCCTGCACCGTGTCCCAGATCGGACACGCTTCCTTGTCATGCGGATCGAAGCCGTGCTGCCGCCCCAGCACGCGCCGCACTTCAAACTTGCATTCCTCGTGTTGCGATACAGATTTCGGTGTGACCAGCAATTGGTCAAACGTGGACGGCGTTCCCGGAGGCTTGTCGGGAAAATCGCGGCGCATCGCGCTGAACGGAACGAAAATCTTGTTCACATCCCAGCCGTCATAGCTGGAATCCTGCTTCTTCTTCTCCATCACCCCGATGACCTGGTACGGAATGTCATTCAGGTACAGGGTTTCCCCGACCGCGGTCGCGCCATGCGGAAACAGTTGCTTCGCAGCGTCCGTCCCCAGGAATGCCACGCGGCGGGACTCGCGCTGATCGTCCCAGTTGTAGAAGCGGCCTTCGCCCACATCCAGCGTTCGGATATATCCGAATGGCGGCATCGAGCCCGTGACCAGCAGAGCGGCCGAATTGAAATTGCTGTGCGTCTGGACTGTGTCCTGTTCCAGTTCGGGGATCGCGTATTGGCAGTCGGGAGTTTCCGCGGCCAGCGGCACCAGATCGGCATCTTCCCAGTGCACCTGGCGTCCCGCATGCTGTCCGCCGGCCTGCAGGCTGGTGCGCCCGTGGAACACAATCATCACGTCTTTGCCGAGATTGCGCGCCTGGACCTCTTGCCCTTTGCGCAGGCCCTCACCCGCCGCCACCATCAGCACAATCGACACGATTCCCCAGGCAATTCCAAACATCGTGAGGAAGGTGCGCAGCTTGTGGGCCCAGAGAGTGCGAAGAACATCGCCAATGAGATCGCGCAGAATCATTCGCTTGGTTGGACGCGGGCGGAGATCGAAAGTCACCGCTACAGCTCCGCCCAAATCCCTTACTTTCCGCCCTTTAGTAGAGAATACGAAGATCGGCGGCAATTTGTTCAGGGAACCGACCGAGAAGCAGCCAGAAAAGCCGGTTCGGACCAAACCGGGAAAAGATCCTAAACAGCGGCGCCCACACCTACCCGCTCTACCCACCCGTCAAACTCGCGCAACGCCGCCTCGCACTGCAGTCGATGCCGCTCCTGCCGGTCGCGTACACGCTTCTGGAGCGCGGGCAACAGATCAAACGTGATGTTCGCGGGCTGAAAATTCCTGGGATCTGCGTGTGTCACGTAGTGCATCAGCGATCCGAACGCCGACGCCCGCGGTGGTGCCACCGTCTCTCCTCCGCCAGCCAGCACAGCCGCGTGCACCCCAGCCATCAATCCTGTCGCAATCGACTCTACGTACCCTTCCACGCCGCATATCTGCCCTGCAAACAATACTCGCGGATGCGCCTTCATCTGCAGCGTCTCGTGCAGGAGCGCCGGCCCATTGATGTATGTATTGCGATGAATCTGCCCGTACCGCAGAAAGCGAGCGTTCTCGAGTCCCGGAATCAGCCGCATCACCCGCGCCTGGTCGCCGAACTTCAAATGATTCTGGAATCCCACCAGGTTGTAGGAATCCGCGCGCAAATTCTCTTGCCGCAACTGCACCACCGCATACGGAGGCTTCCCCGTCCCCGGATCGCGCAGACCCACCGGCTTCATCGGACCGAAGCGCAACGTATCGCACCCGCGCCGCGCAATCTCTTCGATCGGCAGGCAGGCTTCGAAGTAGTTCAGTTTCTCCCAGTCGCGCTCCTCCACCGACTCCGCCGCGAGCAACGCATCCAGAAAGCGGTCGTACTCCACCTTCGACATCGGACAATTGATGTAATCCGCCGTGCCCTTGTCATAGCGCGCCGCCAGATACACCTTCGCCATGTCGATCGAATCCGCCTCGACGATCGGACTGATCGAATCGTAGAAATAAAGCTGGTGTGGTGCGTGTGGCGCGGGCGCCCCCGCCCGCGAACTGCCGGCAGTGTCGTTATCCTCGATCACGCCACCACTTTCACTCAATCTCCCAATCTCCTCCGCCAGCGCATCCGACGTCAGCGGCCCCGTTGCAATCACAGTGATCTCACTCTCGTCGATCCGCGTGACTTCCTCGCGGCGCACGGTGATGAAACGCTCCCGTGACACCGCTTCGGTCACCTTCGCGGCAAACGCAACGCGATCCACCGCCAGCGCGTGGCCCGCAGGAACCGCGCATACTCGCGCGATCTCCAGCAATAGCGAACCGGCCCGCCGCATTTCTTCCTTCAACAGCCACGGCGCGGTATTTACACTATCGGACTTCAGCGAGTTCGAGCACACCAGCTCCGCGAAATCCCCAGTCTGATGCGCGGGCGTCGATCGCACGGGGCGCATCTCACACAACTCCACCTCAACCCCTCGCCGCGCGCATTGCCACGCGGCCTCGGACCCCGCCAGACCCGCGCCGATGATTCGAACCTTGCTCATTTCCCCGAACTCTCCGCCAGCTTCCGCAACGCGTCACCTTCCAGCCGTACCTCCTTCCAATCGTCCAGAAACCTCGCGTTCAGCTTCTTATAGAAATCGATCGCCGGCTGGTTCCAGTCAAGCACCTCCCAGCGCATTGCCCAGTAACCTTCCCGCAACGCGATCGCCGCGGCTTCCGCCATCAGCGCTTTCCCGATTCCCTTGCCGCGAAACTTTTCGCGCACATAGATGTCCTCCACAAACAGTCCAGGCCCCTCGAAGCTGCTGTAGAAGTCGTACAGGAACTCGTAACCGGCGACCTCTCCATCCCACTCTGGGATAAGCGCGCGGAACATCGGCTTTTCTCCGAAGCCATCGCGCGCCAACATCTCCTCCGTCACGTTCACTAGGTGCGCAAGCCGCTCAAACGTAGCGAACTCCACGATCATCGTCTTGAGCAAAGGGACGTCGTTCACCGTGGCGGCGCGGATACGAAGCATGGGTGAAAAATTCCAGTCAGATCGCGGGACAGGATCGGCTCTACGTTTAATTATATCGAGCCACCAGCGAGCGTTTCGCATGCGCCGTGTGGCGCAACTCGGCTTATTCTCTCGTTTTCCAGCCGCTCCGTGCCCTCTGTGTCCTCTGTGGTGAACGCTTTGCCTTCTTCAAATGGAATTCAGTATGCCTTCTCTGCCGCGATCTCCTCGCCCACAGCCAGCACCTCTCGCACGACCGCCTCGATATCCGTATCCGTCGTTCGATGGTTCACGATGCACGCGCGCAGACAGAACTTTCCCTTCAGCTCCGCATTCGACAGATACACGCGCCCGCGTGCGATCAGCCGCTTCAGCAGCGCAAGATTGAAACGGTTGCGTTCCTCTTCCGAACTTCCTTTCGACACCAGATGTCGGAAGCACACGGCGCTCAGCTCCACCGGCGCAAGTCGCTCCAGCCGAGGCTCTCCGTCTATCGCCCGCGCCAACTGCTGCGCATGTTCGAGATCGCCCCGAATCGCGGCCCGAAATCCCTCCAGTCCGTGATAACGCAGCGAAAGCCACAGCTTCAGCGCGCGGAATCGCCGCGACAGCTCGATCGACTCCTCGAAGAACGCAAAGCCCTCCACCGGATCACTGCTTAATTGCTTCGCGTACGAGCCGGTGTACAGAAACGTCCTACGCGCCTGCTCCACATCGCGATAGAGCAGGCACCCGCAATCCAGCGGCTGATACATCCACTTATGCGGATCGAGGGACAGCGAATCCACCACCGCCAGCCCATCGAATTTCTCGGGCGCCGCAATCGCGGCGAGCGCGCCATACGCTCCATCCACGTGCAGCCAGATCCCATGCGCCCGCGCGATCCCGGCAATTTCGCGCAGCGGATCAACCGCTCCCGTGTTGACCGTTCCCGCGGAAGCCACGATCGCGATCCCGGGCCGGCCTCGCTTTTCGTCTTCGCCGATCGCCCGCTCCAGTTCCGATGGAATCATCCGGTACGACTCATCGCACGGGATATAACGCAAATTCTCACGCCCGATCCCGAGCACGGCCACCGCCTTCGGCACGGCCATGTGAATCTGCTCCGACGCGTACAACACGCCCGGGCTCACACCCCAGAGGCCGCCCTCGTTGCCCGGCGTCTTTTGCTCGCGTGCCATGGTCAGGCCCATCAGGTTCGCAGCTGACCCGCCGCCCGTCAGCGTGCCGGTAAATCCACGGCAACCGACTGCCTCCGCCAGCCAACTCACCACCGTGCGCTCGATCGTGACCCCGGCCGGCGACGATCGCCACGCCGTCATGTTCTGATTCAGCACCGACGCGAACAGGTCACCCAGCGCCGACACCGCCTCGCCCGGCCCTTGCACATAGCCGAAGAACCGGCCGTTCTGCGAGCGCGAGTGCGACATTACCTCGCGCAGCGCGCCCAGCGCCTGCTCTCCCATGCCGTGCTCCGGCAGTTGCAGCGCGAAAAGCTCTTCCGTCTTGGCGCCGCTCGTCTGCGGGAAGATGGCGCGTTGATCAAGCGAGCCGAGATACTCCGCCGAGAGCGCAGCGACCTCAGCCGCCAGACGGCGAAATTGTTCGTCAGAAATTTCGAGTGGTCTCATGCGCGGAGAATTTAAACACAGGACCTAGGAAATTTCCGTGGACGTACTGTTCTCCGCGGACCCGCGGGTAGGACGGGTCGCTCTCCTTGGTGTCCTGTGTGCTTCAATGCTCTTCTTTGCGAACTTTGCGAAACCTTTGCGGCCTTTGCGGTTAAAAGCTTTTTGGGTGGGCGCGGTAGAACCTTTTCGGTCACCACACCCGGGCTGCCCGATCTGCGGTCGCAAATCTGCCATCGCTGAATCGCAGGCGGCAGGTCCAGGCGGGCGAGTCCTCTTCTCCATGTTCCTCTGTACCCCCTGTGGTTAATGCCCTTGACTCGCCGCCACCGGCAATGCGCAGTACGCGCCCTCGCTGAAGCCTTCCGCTTCGATGCCGAACGCATGATCGAATCTCGCGCGATAGTTTTCCCACGCGATTGTCGCCGTCAGCTCAACCATCTGGGCCTCGCTGAACTGCCCGCGTAATCGTTGAAACAACGCATCCGGTACCTCCACCGGTGTGCGCGTCATCGCATCGGCGTATGCAAGCACGGCTTTCTCGAGGTCGGAAAAGAGCGCGCTCCTCGCATACTCCGCCAGCCCTTCAATCTTTTCCCGCGACATCCCGTTCTGTCTGCTGACCGCAGACCCGATGTCGATTCAAAACGGACACCCCACCAGCGTCGCCACGCGCAGTGTCGCCAGATCCTTCAGCGCAGTATCCACACGCTTGCTCGAGAGCAGCGACTGCTCCATCTGCCCATATCCCCACAGAATCTGCGGATGATGCGCCGTGACCGCCACTGGCGTGACGACTTTGCCAAGTTTGCGCTTCGTGAGCGCGTATACAATGCGCGTAAACAGAGCGCTAACTAAACTCTGCCGCGAAGGATCGGCCCCAGAGATTCGCGCCATACTCCCTCCTTACATTCTTGGATGACGAACGATTCGCGGAAGGATCACGGGAATGCGGCGGACGTCGTTGCAGCCGGGAAGGAGATCGCTTGCACCGTGCGAATGAGTATGACAAAAGTAAAATCGGCCACCGCTAATGCTTCTGGCCCACGGTGGCCGATCCTTCTTTTCACACTGAGTCAGTTCTATTTGTCGTGCTCGTGCACTACGACGACCATCCGCATCCATGGATGGACGCAACATTGCCAGCGGGACGTTCCCTCGGGCAGTGCGGCACTCCCGGCGGTCGGTCCAGCTTCTGTCAGGCCCGCTTCCACAACCTGATTGGAAGGGCTCTCCGGTTGCGGGGCCAGTGAGCCATCGGGAAGCACTTGCGCGCACTCAGGGGCAGGATCGGGATTTCCCGTCAGCCCGTTGAGCACGGCGACGTATCCTCCCGCGAATTTCTCGACGCGCGTGAAGGTGTGCGTTTCACCTCCTAAGTTCTCAATTGAAGTTTGATCTCCCGACCGCAGATTGAGCCGGACCAACTTAAAGTTTCCCTCCGTCGCGTTCAACATTGGGTTAAACCGCCACGCTCCTGCGTTCTGGTCGCTTTGCAGCTCTGCAATGAAGTCAGGAAACAGCGTAGTCCCGTGGTGTCCGGCCTGACAGGTCCCGGCCCCCACGGCGGCATTGAAGCTTGTCGGATCGCATGCATCCCGCATGATGATGGTTTTGGTTGTTTGCGCGTTGGCAACGACGAGGGACCCCAACAGCATCCCCACACAGATTCCCATAGCGTGCCATCTCATAGAAGTCTCCTTTTCGGTTTTTCTTTAAGGGGCCGACTAGCGAGGGAAGTAGGGAAGACCCGAGACTTGTTGCGCAGGATTTTGATCGGATCGCAGCAAGATGTCAACAGATCAGGCTCGATCGTTCGAACGATGGGAGCCGATTCCCTGGATTTGGCAGACTATTTCTCCAACCGCATCGTAGTCCCGCTCAGAGCCGACCGGCGTGCCGCATCCAGAATCTCCACCACGATCATGTTGGTATCAAGCGACGTCAGCCCGTCCGGCTTGGCTCCGTCAAAAACGACCACGCGCAGCTCGGAAATCGAATCGTCGTACGGAGCCGCAATCGGCTTGCCGGGCACGACTTTCTCTTCTCCGGTGAGCCGCACGCGCACATCGTCGTGCTTGATCGTGAAGACCTGCCCGTGCTGCCCGTAGACTTCCATGTCCTTGCGGTCGAACGGCCAGTTCCACGACGCCTGGAGGATCGCCACTGCCTTCGGATACGTGAGCACGACGGTGGCTTCATCGTCGACATGCGGATAGATCTCAGGCTTGATTTGCTGCAAGACTGCCGTGACGCTGTCGGGCCGCCGCCCGTCCATGAGCCAGGTCGCCAGATCGGCGCCATAGCAGCCGAAATCGAACAGCGCCCCCGCGCCATCAAGCTTTGGGTCTGTAAGCCACGCAAAAAACTCCGGTTGTACGCCGATTTCCGTCGGTCCCTGGTGCCCGTCGTGCACCACGATCCTGCGCACGTCGCCCATCGATCCGTCGTGCACCAGGTCATATGCCGCATGATTGCTCCGATACCAGGTCGTCTCGTAATTCACCAGCACCGGAATCTTCGCCGACCGCGCCGCCTGCTCGATCGCGCGGGCGTCCTCGACGCTAACAGCGAGCGGCTTTTCCACCATCACTGCAACGTGATGCCGCGCCGCGACCTCCACCACCTGGCGATGATCATAGGTGCTGGTATATCCGAGCACTGCGTCGGGATGAGTTTTCTGGATGGCGTCGTCGAGATCGGCGTAATAGAGCTTGCTATCCAGATTGAACTTCTTCGCGTACTGATTGAACAGCTCACGCCTCGGCTCAGCGATCCCAACGATTTCCAGATCCGGCCGGTGCTGATAGCGCTCCAGAAATCCCGAGGCATGCCCGTGGACCAGGCCGGCGATGACGACCTTCAGCGGCCGCAGATTTGTCCCTTGTGCTGAAGGCCTGATCGCACAAACTAAGCAAAGGACACTGAGAAGGATCGCAACACGAATACGCATTCGAGACTCCTTTGACAGTGGCGCGAAGACGCAAGACACAAGACCTCAGACCTAACAGCTGAGACCTAAGACCAGCTTTATAGAATCACCCGCTCATCCCCGACCCGCCGCGTGACCCGCTCGCGATCCAGATACTCGAGCAGCGGGATCGCGTACTTGCGGCTCACTCCGGTCATCTCCTTGAATTTGCCGACGTCGATCTTCGCCACGCCGTTCACCGTGGATTTCGCTTTGTAGGCCGCGAGTTGCGCCCGCAAGTTCGCGAGCGCGGAGTGATGAAATACCAGTTCCTCAGAAATCTTGATCAGTGTCTTGTCGCGCAGCAACAACGTGACGATCTTCTGCGCCCGAGCCTTGTCGATTTTCAGCCCCGCCAGCACGTTGTAAAGTGCCGGAACCTGCAGCCCGGCCGACGCGAATGCCTGCTCGATGATCTTCTTCGATTCAGCCTCTTCGTCTTTCATGATGACGCCGCGGCCGGGCAGCCGCACGAGGTCACCTATGAGTTCGAGCTTTTCTCCCTTCGCCAAAACCTCGAGTGTCGCTGCCAGCACATCCGGCGGAGCGCCCACGTTTTCGCGCAGTTGTTCTTTGCTGATCCCGGCGGCTAATGGATCGAATTTCTGAAACGATTCCAGCGAACTGACGACGAAGTGCTCGAGTTCGGATGAGACCGCAGCATGCAGATAGCGCCCCCCCAATTCCACGATCCGGCCCTTCGCGATTGCGGTGGCCACATGTTGTCGGACGATCGCAGCAGGCCACCCCGTTTCCGTGACGATTTGAGCGAGGGACAGGCCCGCATAATTCTGCCTGGCAGCACGTGTCTCGAGGATGGTTGCTGGTTCTCGCTCAAGCAGACTGAGAAATGGAGCAGCCTTGCTTTTCAGGCTCTTTTTCCCCCGAGCGGGGGGCATCGCGTCCAACACAACCCCGCCCCCGATCGTGATCACCGGCGAGAACTGGCGCACGATAAACCGGTCTCCCGGCAGCAACAGCAGCGCGGGCTCCGCCAAACGCAACTGCGCATAAGCAGTCTCGCCGGGCTTGATCGCCTTCATCCCGTAGAGGAAAACCTCGGCGACGGTTTCTGACGTGTACGCATGCAGATGCACGCGCGCTCGATCCTTTAACGCCTTCGCGGACGGCAGCAGCGACAACGAAACATCGACCCGCTTTGTCGCCCGAAAAGTCTCCGGGGGCGCGAGCGTCATTCCGCGAGACAAATCCTCGACCGTAACCCCGGCCAGATTCAGCGCAGTCCGCTGGCCGGCAACGGCTTTCTCCGCCGATTCGCCGTGCACCTGCGCGCCGCGCACACGCACGCGTTTGCCGGTCGGAAAAACTTCGAGTTCGTCCTCTTTGCGAATCGTGCCCGAAACCAGTGTGCCGGTCACCACCGTGCCGAAGCCCTTCATGGTGAACACGCGGTCGATGGGCAGACGCGCAAGCGCGCTCGAATCTTTCGGGGGAACTTCCCCGGCGATGCGTGCCAGCGCCGCCTTCAGCTCCGGCAACCCCACTCCCGTGAGAGAACTGACGGCGATGATCGGGGAATACGGCTCATTCGTTGACTCGCCTGATTCCGCCATTAGCTCATCGCTCATAGCTGATGGCTGGCTGAGTGCTGACTGCTGAGTACTGAGTGCTGAAGGTCGAGCTGTCGCGTGATTGTCGGATGTTGTCATCCTCGAGCGGTTCGGATCGAGGAACGACCCGCGCAGGAATTCTTCGACCTCCAGCTTGACCACGTCGAGCGTCTCCGCGTCAACCGCATCGGACTTGGTCAGCACCGTGATCCCGCGCCGCACCGACAGCAACCGGCAGATGTCGAAGTGCTCGCGCGTTTGCGGCATGATCGACTCGTCGGCGGCGATCACCAGCAGCACCACGTCAATGCCGCCGATTCCCGCCAGCATGTTGCGCACGAAGCGCTCGTGCCCCGGCACATCGACGAATCCCAACCGCAGTTTTTCTCCGCCCGGCGCGGCCAGCTCCAGATGCGCGAATCCGATATCGATCGTGATCCCGCGCCGCTTCTCCTCTTCCAGGCGATCGGCGTCGATCCCGGTGAGTGCCTTCACCAGTGCCGTCTTCCCATGATCGATGTGCCCGGCCGTGCCGATGATGACCGATTTCATGCTATTTGGATGGCTGAGGTTTCGGTTCCTTCTGCGAGGCCCGCTCTTTCAGACCCTGATACTTCATCCAGATGTTGTCCTCGTCCCCGTTGACAATGCGCCGATAGCACCACGCCATGGGATAGGATTGCCACCCAGCCCAGATGAGAGTTGGTGATTTCTCACCATTCGCAGAATCGCTCCGTTCCCATCTTACGTTCGGTTCCGTTTTCCGGATCACTTCGCCGACATACGCCCCATAAGCCATCGCGAGCGCGTCGACGGCAACCGAAGAGTGATCTTTCGCATACAGGCCGTGGAGATCACGCAAAATATCTTCCACCTTCTTGATGGACTCCACCGTGTAGTCAAGGTGGACATGACTCTCCATATCTGCGTCTTTAACGGCCTCGGCGGAGAGAAAGTCGATGAAACCCTGGGTGGTCTTAGCGGGCTTCTGTAGCGGAGAGTTCGCGGCGAGGTAGGACCATGCGATTCCGACGAGCACGCAGACAGCGGGAAGGAGCGGTCTCATGCTGAAAAATATTACCAGCCTGGGGCGTTGACCGAATCGAAATCGACTTTCATTTTCTAAAAGCTAACTTTTGCGATACGGGACTCCAGGATCGACGATCGGGCACCGGAATGACCCCGAACCATCACCTTGACCTCGGAATGCGCTTGTAGGCCCTGCGATCGCGATTAACGGGCATCCTGCGCGCGGGCGGCGGGCGGTTTTTCGATCGACAGCTTGCCCAAGCCCTTTATTTTTTTGCATAGCTAAAAGTAAATCATATGTAGTTCACTCATTTTATGCCCCTTATCGAATGCCCATGGTCGGACGTCTCGCCGACGTCGCCGACGTCGCCGACGACCAAAGACCGACGACCGAGGACCCGCCTTTCATGCGACAATAGAGCTTCCTGCCATGACCCTGTCTCAAGCCCCTGCCATGACTCCGGAGCTGATCCGGGAGCACGGCCTCACGCCCGAAGAGTATGCCAAGATCCAGCAACTCCTCGGCGGACGCACGCCCACCCTGACCGAACTCGGCATCTTCAGCGTGATGTGGAGCGAGCACTGCTCCTATAAGTCGTCACGCGTGCACTTGAAGCGCCTTCCGACGCGCTCGAAGCTCGTGGTGCAAGGCCCGGGAGAGAACGCGGGCATCATCGACATCGGCGACGGCTGGGCCTGCGCCTTCAAGATCGAGTCGCACAATCATCCGTCGTTCATCGAGCCATTCCAGGGTGCGACCACCGGAGTGGGCGGTATCCTGCGCGACATCTTCACGATGGGGGCGCGGCCGGTCGCGGTGATGGATTCGCTGCGCTTCGGGCCGATCGCAGAATCAAAAGCCGCGGGCGCTACAAGAACTGCCGAGCTTCGCTCGGCTGTCCCCACGCAAGCCGAGATTCACAAGAACCACTCCATCATGGAAGGCGTGGTCAGCGGTGTGGCGTCATACGGGAACTGCTTCGGCGTGCCGAATCTTGGCGGCGAAACGAAGTTCGAGCCTTGCTATTCCGGCAATCCTCTGGTGAATGCATTCGCGCTTGGCCTAGTGCGGCGCGACCAGATTTTTTATGCGAAGGCCGCTGGCGAAGGCAATCCGGTGATCTACGTCGGCGCCAAGACCGGGCGCGATGGAATTCATGGGGCGACCATGGCCTCGGAAGAATTCAGCGAAGAATCCGAAGCGAAGCGTCCGAATGTGCAGGTTGGCGATCCGTTCCTCGAGAAGCTTTTGCTGGAAGCGTGCCTGGAAGCCATGCAGTCCGGCGCAATCGTCGGCATCCAGGACATGGGCGCGGCCGGACTTACCTGTTCCACCTGCGAAATGGGCGCGCGCGGAAAAGTTGGCCTCGAGATCGAACTCGACCGCGTGCCCCAGCGCGAGACCGGCATGTCGGCATACGAGATCATGCTGAGCGAGTCGCAGGAGCGCATGCTGCTGGTTGCTGAAAAGGGCCGCGAGCAGGAAGTTTTTCGGGTTTTCGAGAAGTGGGGACTCGACGCGGTTGAGGTCGGACACGTCACAAAAGACAACGTGATGCGTGTGCGCCAGCACGGCGAACTCGTGGCCGAGATTCCGAATGAAGCACTTACGGACGATTCGCCGCTGTACAAACGCCCTCTCGAACGTTGGGAGCCTCCCGTCGACCGCGAGATGCCGGAGCATATTCAGCTCTCGTTCGCTGGCGATGGAGCGACGGGCGTCTCGACCGTCCAGGCGGGCGGGGACACCCGCCTCTCCACGGATTTGACCGAAAACTTCAAGCAGCTCCTTGCCAGTCCGAACATCTGCGGCAAGCGCTGGGTGTGGCAACAGTACGATCACATGGTGCAGACCAACACGGTCGAAGCGCCGGGCGCGGGCGACGCCGGGGTGATTCGCATTAAGGGGTCGCAGCGCGGCCTGGCGATGGCGCTCGATGGCAACGGGCGCTGGTGTTATCTCGACCCGCGGCTGGGCGCGATGCATGCGGTCGCCGAGGCGTGCCGCAACGTCGCCTGTGCAGGTGCAACTCCGATTGGCGCAACCAATTGTTTGAATTTTGGAAATCCCGAGAAACCGCACATCATGTGGCAGTTCTCGCAGGTGATCGACGGCATCACCAAGGCTTGCGAGGAACTCGAGGTACCGGTGACCGGCGGCAACGTCAGCTTCTACAACGAGACGCTGGGCGAAGGCATCTATCCCACCCCCGTGCTTGGGATTGTGGGCATTCTCGAAGACGTGCACAAGACCGCGAAGATGGAGTTCCGCGAGTCGGGACGCACGATTGTGCTATTGCGCGCAACCAATCCGGGCGATATCACGGACGCACAAATCGAATTTGGCTCGTCCGAGTACGCGAAAGAAGTTCTGGGCGCGGTATGGGGCTATCCCCCGGAACTGGATCTTGAGCGCGAAGCTGCTCTGCAGCGGGGACTTATCGAGATGATCGGCGGCGGGCTGGTCCAGTCGGCGCACGATTGCTCCTCGGGCGGATTGGCAGTCGCGCTGGCGGAGCAGGCGTTCCCGAAGGGAATCGGGCTTCGGGTCGAATTGAAATCAAGTGGGCTACCGTCCGAATTTGCATTGTTCGGAGAAGACGCAAGCAGGGTGGTAATCGCGTGCGACCCGGCGCAGCTGGCGAGAATCAAAGAAGTGGCGGGAAAGCATGCGCTTAGCGCGGATGTGCTGGGGGAAACGGGATCGGATCGGATAGAAATCAAGCTGGATGGGCGCATGGTGATCTCGGGTTCCGTTTCTGAATTGCGGGATGCGTATGAGTCGGCTCTGGAGTCGGCCCTGCGTGCCGATCCTGAGCTGGTGGCGGCGGACTGAGTGCGAGTCGCGAGTTCCGAGTCGCGAGAGAAAACCAGGAACAGTCGAGCGTTGCTCGACCGGACAGCCGAGGGCGGATGTCCCCGTGCGGTTCGTGGCGGAAGTATCTGTTGCCGGTTCGATGTGCTGACTGAAATTAGATGTCCTGACTGAGAACCACACCTGAACGCTCGGGGCTAAGGGCTAATTGCTAAATGCTGCATTTGGATAAATTTCGCGAAGAGTGCGGGGTGGTGGCGATCTACGCGCACCCTGAGGCGGAGAAGCTCACGTACCTGGGGCTGCACGCGTTGCAGCATCGCGGGCAGGAGTCAGCGGGAATCGTCAGCTCCGACGGCATGAACCTGCGCGCCCACAAGGCCATGGGCCTGGTCGCGGATATTTTTGTCGAAGACGTGCTGGCCAAGTTGCGGGGAACACTGGCCATCGGGCACACGCGCTATTCGACCACGGGTGACTCGGCGCTGCTGAACGCGCAGCCGATTCTTGTGCAGTCGAACAAAGGACCTATTGCCGTTGCGCATAATGGCAATCTGGTAAACGCGCAGGAAATCCGAACGCGCCTGGAAGCGCAGGGATCGATTTTTCAGACCACCAGCGACACCGAAGTGATTGTGCATCTGATCGCTTTGTCGCGGGAGCACACGTTGCCAGAGGCGATGGCCGATGCGCTGCGCCGCGTGGAAGGTGCGTTTTCACTGGTGATGGTTTCGACCGATCGTGTTTTCGCGGCGCGCGATCCGCGCGGGTTTCGTCCGCTGGCGATGGGAAGGATTCCGGCGCGCGATGGCCTCAAGCAGGACACGATCGTCTTCGCCTCAGAAACCTGTGCATTCGATTTGATTGGCGCCACTTACGAGCGTGAGGTAAAGCCCGGCGAACTGGTCATTGTCGGACAGGAAGGCATCGCGTCGCGTTTCTATTCGCCTGCGGCGACGCAGTCGAGCTGTATTTTCGAGCACGTGTATTTTTCGCGTCCTGATAGCCAGGTATTTGGGCGGTCGGTGCAGGTGAGCCGCGAAAATCTGGGACACCAGCTTGCGCGCGAAACGGGGATAGAGGCCGATATCGTCGTGCCCGTGCCCGACTCGGGTGTGACAGCGGCGTTAGGGTACGCTGCCCAGAGCGGAATCCCATTCCGCTTCGCTTTGATCCGCAACCACTATGTTGGGCGGACGTTTATCGAGCCCAAGCAGAGCGTGCGCGATTTTGGCGTCCGCCTGAAGCTGAACCCGGTCCGGTCGCTGCTGGAAGGCAAACGCGTGGTGCTGATCGACGACTCGATCGTGCGCGGCACGACCAGCAAGAAGATCGTACGCATGGTGCGCAACGCGGGCGCGAAGGAAGTCCATATGCGGATTTCGTGTCCTCCGACGATTTCGCCTTGCTTTTACGGGGTAGACACGCCGTCGAAAAGCCAGCTGATCGCCGCGAACAAGTCCATCGAAGAAATTCGCGAGTATATCGGCGCGGATTCATTGGCCTATCTTTCGCTCGAAGGATTGAAGAAAGCCTGCGGCGAGGGCGAACTGACCACGTATTGCTCGGCCTGCTACACCGGAAACTATCCGACGAACTGGGTCGATATTGAAGAGATACAGCCTGCGAGCCAGGTCAGGTCTTAAAGTCTTGGGTCTCAGGAAATCGGTCTTCGGTTATCGGTGGCGGCAAAGCCGCCCTCCCACATTTCAGGCGCACGACGGACTTCAGGTCTCTCGTTATCTGCTCTGTTGCTTCCGTTCTCATTTCGCATAGCGCAGATTCCTTCGCATGTCGTGACGAGAAACGATTGTGATCGTCCTTCGGCATCGATCGATACTCCGGAAACTTGCGAGCCAGTGTCCCCGGGGCCTGCTACGACGGATGGTAGTAGCGAGTTGGGCGGACTACTCTCAACACTGCCGCTCTGATTGACGTTCGACATCAAATTAGAGAAAGCTTCATAGCGTCAATTCTCTCGCACGTCGATGAAACAACCTTCTTTGTCTGACGAATTTCCTGCGCGCAGGCGGTTCTGGCTGCGTTGCTGCAGCTACGTTCTTGCGGGAGGCATGTCGGTGTTGTTGGGGCTGCCGGGTGCGCAGGCGCAGAACCCTCGCGGGAGTTTGCGCGGTGAAGTCCAGGATGTGACCGGGGGAAGAATCGCCGGGGCCAAGGTTCTGGCGAAATCCGCTGGCTCCGGAATCGAAAGCGAGGCTGTCACCAACAATCGGGGCGAGTTCCGCATGGATGGCTTGCTGCCGGGCGCCTATCAGGTAACGGTGACTGCGAGCGGGTTCAGCGACGCGACGGCCAGTGTCGACGTTGTTGTGAGCACGGTGAAAGATGTGACGGTCGTGCTCAAGCCGGGCGGCGCACGAGAAAGCGTGGATGTACAGGCGGGCGCGTCTTCGATCACCACACAATCGATCGACACAGCGAGCACGATTCACCAGGGCATCGTGACTTCGCACGATCTGGAGACGATTCCGCTCGCCCATCGAAGTTTCGCCAACATCGCCTATCTGGCGCCGGGAACCGAGCCGGTAGAGCCGTCGGATCCCACGAAGGCCCGGATTACTGCGGTTTCGTTTGGAGGAAGCTCGGGACTCAATGTCGATCTGTCGGTGGATGGCGGGGATAATTCCGACGACTACATTGGCGGCTTCCTGCAGAACTTCTCGCCAGACGCGATCCAGGAATTTGCGGTGAGGACTTCGCAGGAGGATGCGGACACGGGCCGAACGGTGGGCGGATCGGTGATCATCACAACCAAGCACGGCACCAATGATTGGCACGGTAGCGCGGCGTTTTATGACCGGACTGCGGGAATGAATGCGCGCTTTCCGATCGACAATCCGGCCCCCGAGCGGAAGCAGCCCTTTTCCCGGCAGAATCTGGTAGCGACGTTCGGCGGTCCGCTGGAGCGTAACAAGCTGTGGTTCTTCGCCTCGTTTGAGGCGGTCGACGAAGATGCGAGCATCAGCTACAGTCCCGCGAGCTTGACGCAATTCAATGCTTTGGCTGCGCTGGCGGCGCAAGGACTGATCCAGGGAGTCAACCAGCAGGGGCAGCCAGTCGGCGTAAGTTCGATTGTGGTGCCTGATCATGTGACGGTCCCGTTCACCGACTATTTGGGAAGCGCGCGTCTGGACTGGCTCCAGTCATCGCAATCGCAGTGGTTCGTAAGGGTGTCAGGCGACAACTACACGACGCACAACGACCTGGTGCAGCAAGCGACCCTGCCTACGACCGGAGCGACCTCGGGCTCGCACTACTTGAACCTGGTGATCGGGAATCAGTTCACCTTCTCGCCACAGTGGCTGGGAGCGTTCACGTTCGGAGCGAGCGGATTTCGCCACACCGAATCCCGGAATCAGACCTATGGTTTCGCGCTGGCGTTTCCATTCAGCGCAACATTCCACACGATCTCCGGATTCGAGACCTTCGGCGACAACCAGTTCGTGACGCCGATTACGGCATTTCCAGTTATCCGGAATCAGCAAAAATATCAGTTTCGTTACGACGTAAATCATGTGACCGGAAAACACTCGTCGAAGTTCGGCATCAACTTGATTCACGAGCCGGTGTTGAGCGGAGCGCTTTCTGGCAACGAAGAAACGCTGATTATGTATCCGAATAATCCGGACTTCTATATCAGCAATCCTTCGCAATTTTATTTCGATCCGACATGTTCGAGTCCGATTCCCGATCCGAACATTACGTGCACGAACACACCCGCAGCGAACGGGAACTTCTCGCAAAGCGTTCGGCGCCTGGGCCTGTACGCGCAGGATTCCTGGCGCGTGAATGCGCATCTGACGGTGAATTACGGACTACGCTGGGATACGACGTTCGGATTGTTGGAGGCGAATGGCCGAAGTCAATTGCAGAACCCGGCCTATCTCACGCTGAAGGCGCTGGGCATTCCCATGATTCGGGGCGCTGCGCACGACAATCGCGGGCAATTCGGCCCCCGGCTCGGCGTCGCCTATAGTCCTGGGCATAGCGAAAACACGGTCCTCCGCGCGGGCGTCGGGCTTTATTACAACGACCTGGCACAAAACGGATGGGTGAGCGCATTTCAGGCCGTGAATAGGGCGCCAGGGCCGTGCACCGACCCGATGACGAATCCGGGAGGTCCGGAGAATTCGGGATGTCTGCCGGGCGCGAATGAAGGCGGGCAGGGCGCGATCATCGATCCTCACTACCGTACGCCGTATGCATTGCACGCGAGCGCCGGAGTGCAACACGCGTTCAGCGAGCACTGGATGCTGGGCACCGACTGGACGCACCAGACCGGCATGCATGCATACCGCGCTTATCCATTCGCGGGCGGCACGAACTTGTTTACTCCCCAGTTGCCCGTGACTGACCCCGCACAGGGCGATTTCGTTCCCAACGTGGATGTTTACAAGACCGACAATCGCTCGAGCTACGACGCGTTGTCGATTCATCTGCAGGGGAATGCGCGGCGCGGAAATCTTATTGCGAACTATACGCTGGCCACGGCGAAGACGTGGGGCTGCACCGTGGGCGAGCTTTTCGATTATGTGAATGGAGTTTGCGATCCGTTAAATGCGTTCGCGCGGGGCGACTACGGGCCATCGGGTGAGGATGTTCGCCATCGCTTTGTGCTGGCCGGAACGTTACACGCGCCGTGGGGATTTGAGTTGACGACGCTGGCGCAGGTGGAGAGCGCGCGGCCATTCACGCTGGCCAACGGCAGCCAGCGCGCAGTCATCAACGGCGTGAAGACGTCACTCGACCAATTCCGCGGGTCCCCGTACACGCAAGTCGATCTGCGGGTTGCACGGCCGTTCCACATTGGCGACCGTGTGAGCGTAAATCCGTTCGTGGAGTTCTTCAACCTGTTCAACCGGAACAATCCCGCGAACAATTACGTCGCGGATGTGGGCGGATTGAACATTCCGCCAAGCCAGATTGCGAATGGGAACATTACGGAGCTGTGCGGAGATGCGGCGTGCAGTCCACAGAACCTGATTCCGATTACGAACCTGAACCAGCTGCGCAAACCCGCCGGCGCGCTGGGAGACTTCTTCGGTCCGGGAACGACGGTGGGGATTCCGTTCGCGGCGCAGGTGGGTGTGAGGGTGACGTTCTAGATATTTGTTGGATTAAGAATCATGGTTGGGAATTCTTTCGAACGCCAGAGAAGCTCTTAACCGCCAAAGATCGCTAAAGAGCCGCCGCAAAGAACGCAAAGAAAATCGCCGTGAAGCAAGAGCCTTTGAGAACGGCCCCAAAAAACAACGACACCAATCTAGTCGAAGAACGACAAGCGCACACTTTGCGACTGTGCTCCGACCAGATGGCCTAGCGAGCAGACATAAACTAGTCGGCCGCGACAGTTCTGGGCGACCACGTCTTCACGAACTCTCCGAAGCGGTTGAGCGCGCGCGGGAAGTCATTGCCTGAGGCGGCAAAGCCAATGCGGAAGTGCGAGGGCACGTCGAAACAATCGCCCGGAGCCAGCAGGATTCCACGTTCGGCGGCCGCTTCGCAGAACGGACGAGTCGCTTCTTCGCTCTGCAACCACGGGAAGGCGGTCATACCACCTTGCGGGCGGATCCAGCCGAAGACGTCGGCATGATCGCGCATGAATCGATCGAGCTGCGCGAGATTCTGGCTCGCGATCTGTTGCGACCTTCCTAAAACCGTCTTGTGATGCCGCACGGCGATCTCCGCGAGGATTTCGCCGGGGGTGTTATTGCAGACGGAGAAGTACGCGCGCGCGGTCCAGTACTGCTGGCGGCGCTTGGCGTCGTGTTCGATCATCCATCCGGTGCGCGTTCCCGCGAGTGGGAAGGCTTTCGAGAAATCGCTAATCACGGTGGCATGCGGAAGACGGGCCGCGGATTGAGTTGTTCGCCCGTGATAAATCGGGTGGTAGACCTCATCGCTGACAAGCTGAATGCCGCGTTCGGAGGCGAAGGCGTGCAGGTCGTCGAACTCCGAGTCGCTGACGGTTGCCCCGGTCGGGTTGTGCGGCGTGTTCACGAGGATGAGCTTGGTGCGCGAGTCGGCGAGGCGTTTGATCTCGTCGAGGTCGATCTGAAAGTTGTTTTCGCGGCGGACACGGTAGAAGCGCATTTCGAAGCCAAGCGACTCGGGCAGCGCGGAAAAAGTCGTGAAACCGGGGAGAGGCAGGATCACGTTGGCCCCAGGCTCGGCGGCGAGCCACATGAGAACTGTGAGCGCTTCGGACGCTCCGGTAACGACCTGGACGGAGTCGATGGGAACGCCTTGCATCTCAGCGATGGCCTCGCGCAGGCCGTCGGCGCCCGCGGGATGACCGTAGATGAGCTTGTGATTCAGATAGTCTTCGCGCGCACGCTCGCCGCCGAGTTCAAGTAGCTGATCGACAGTCCAGGTGGGACCGGTGCTGGCGGCGAGATTGAATTCGATTCCGTGTTCGTAGCGGTCGAGCCACATGTCGAGAAGGAAGGGCTTGAGTTTCATGGGTGCCTCGGAGGATGAGAATCCGATGGGTTTGATTCTAGCCGACGAGCGTAGGTGGCAATTAATCGTGGCTCTGAGGGAAGCAATTAGCACTCAGCACTTGGCATTCAGCCAGCATAGGTTTGTGCTGACCCTACCAGACGCGCTGAATGCTGAGTGCTGATTGCTAAACCCGACATTTTGTCTGCCTTGCCGCGCGCTGCAAGGCGTGCGCGCCGATCCAAATGGTGGGGTTGGTCTTCGCGGACAGGCGAGGGCAGGATGCCCTCACGACAGCCGGCGGGACGCCGGCGCTACTCGCGGCTTGCGGGCTAATGCCACGCGCGGAATTCCCTGCAAGTCATTTGTCAATGTTATGTCCTCCCAGCCTTGCAGGAGCGAGCGCACACTCTCGGCGATCGTGCCGCTGATTTCCATCACCAGATAACCTTCGGGCTTGAGCGCGGCATGCGCGGCGGGAATCAGTTTCTCGATCACTTCGAGACCCGTTGGCCCGGCGAAGACCGCGGTGCGGGGCTCAAATTTGCGGACTTCGAGCTGCACCGTGTCTTCCTCCGATTCGCCAACGTAGGGAGGATTGGAGACGACGAAGTCGAAGGCGTTGGTGGGGATCCCGCGCAGCAGGTCGGTGTCGTGAAAATGAATGCGGCGCTCGGGCTCGTGTCCATTGATCGTGCGGAATTCGAGTTGAAGGCGGGCGGCATTGGCTTCGGCGATTTCGAGTGCGGCGGGAGAGATGTCGGTCGCGTGGATCTCGGCGTTCGGGAGTTCCTTGGCGAGGGCGAGCGCGATGGCGCCGGAACCGGTGCCGACGTCGACGATGATGGGACGCTTCATCGGGCGAGCGAGCGGAAGGAGGGTTTCGATGAGGTGCTCGGTTTCCGGACGGGGGATCAGCACGGCGGGCGAGACGATGAGATCGAGTCCCCAGAATTCCTGGTGTCCGGTGATGTATTGCGCAGGGACGCCTTTGGCGCGCTGGGTGAGCGCTTCGTCATAACGGGATTGTTCTTCCTGCGTAAGTTCGCGCTCGGGATGCGCGAACAGATATGCACGATCGCAGTTGAGCGTGAACATCAGCAGCGTTTCGGCATTGAGTCGGGGCGAGGGGACGCTCTCGGCGGTGAGGTGGGCGATCGCGGATTGGAGGGCGTCGCGGAGTGGCACGAGACTATTTCACCACGGAGACACGGAGGCACGGAGATAATTGGGCAACGAGGCTCATAGTTTCCGAAAGCCCGAGCTCAAGCAATGGGAAAGCCTGCCGAGCTTCGCTCGGCCGGACAGCCGAGGGCGGCTGTCCCCACGTGAGCAGTGGCAGTCCCGAGGATCAGGTCAGCTGACTCCACAGCCAGTCATCAGCGGTTCGCAATCCCGAACCTTGTATCTACGCCACCGGGGCGGTTTCCTGCTTCAGCTTTTCAGCCTGGTAGTGGGTGATGAGCGCGTCGACGATGGGCTGTAGCTTGCCGTCCATGACGTCGGTGAGTTGGTGGATCGTGAGACCGATACGGTGGTCGGTGACACGATTCTGCGGGAAGTTGTAGGTGCGTATCTTCTCGCTGCGGTCGCCCGACCCGACCATAGCTTTGCGTTCTTTGGCCAAAGCTTCCTGCTGTTTCTGCATCTCGATTTCATAGAGGCGCGAGCGCAGGACACGCATGCCTTTCTCGCGGTTCTTGATCTGAGATTTCTCGTCCTGACAACTGACCACGGTGTTAGTTGGAATGTGCGTGATGCGAACGGCGGAATAGGTCGTGTTCACGGACTGTCCGCCCGGGCCCGAAGAGCAGAACGTATCGATGCGCAGGTCTTTGGCCTCGATCTTGATGTCGACGTCTTCGGCCTCAGGGAGCACGGCGACAGTAACAGCCGAGGTATGCACGCGGCCTTGCTGTTCGGTGGCGGGCACGCGCTGCACGCGATGGACGCCGCTTTCGTACTTGAGTTGCGAATAGACGCGCTTGCCTTCGATGATCGCGATGACTTCCTTCAGGCCGCCGACGGACGACTCGGAGGTGGAGAGCACTTCCACTTTCCAGCCCTGGGTTTCCGCGTAGCGCGAGTACATGCGGAACATCTCGTCGGCGAAGAGCGTGGCCTCGTCGCCGCCGGTGCCGGCGCGGATTTCGAGGATGACGTCTTTCTCGTCGTTGGGATCTTTGGGCAGCAGCAGAACCTTCAGATCAGCCTCGACCTGGCCGACGCGCGATTCGAGTTGGGTAAGTTCCTCCTGCGCGTAGGCGCGCATGTCGGGATCTTTCTCGTCGGCGAGCACGGCTTTGCTTTCGGCGATACCGCGGGTCAGGTCCTTGTACTCGCGGTATTTCTCGACGATGTCGGTCAGTTCGCTGTGCGCCTTGGCAGTCTTTTGGTATTTCGTCGAGTCGCCGATGACTTGCGGCGAGGCGAGGGCCTGGGTGAGTTCCTCGTAGCGGGCTTCGATTTGGTCAAGTCTCTCAAACATAGCGTTCAGCTCTCAGCAGTCAGTCATTAAGGCGGAATGGCACTTTCCAGTTGATTATCGTACGAATAATAGCGAGGAAGGATCAGATTCGCGGGGGAACCCGCTACGCAATTACCAGTTCGCCGCCGTGCTGCTTCTCGAGGTCCATGGCTTGGTCGAGAGCGACGATGGCGCAGTGTACCTGGTCGTCCGACGGAGGCTGCGTGGTAATGCGCTGCAGCCACAAGCCGGGAGCGGTCATCAGCGCAAAGAGTGAGCCGCGATGCTTGGCGGCGAAACGAATAATTTCGTACGACAAGCCAGCAATCACGGGCAACAAAATGATGCGCGTGGCGAAGCGGGCCCAGAACGTGGTGACCGGGAAGATCGCGTTGGCTACGATGTACACCAGAATCGAGAAAATCATTACGGTCATCAGGAAGCTGGTGCCGCAACGCGGATGGAAGGTCGAGTACTTCTGGACCGTGCCTTCGTTCAGCGGGTCGGCGTTCTCAAAGGCGAAAACGGTCTTGTGCTCGGCGCCGTGATACTCGTAGACGCGTCGAATGTCTTTCATCAAGGACACGCCCCAGATGAACAGCAGGAACAGGGCGATGCGGATGACGCCATCGACGAGGTTGAAAACGATCGCGTTGCCGAAGACTGGGTTGACGTGCTTCAATTCCGTGGCTGCCGCCAGCGGAAGGAACTTGTACATGAAGATGAAGAAGGCCAGCGAGATGATGATATTGACCGCCGCCACCCATCCGCTGATTTCGATTTTCTTGCCCTTGTCATCGGCGGGAATCTGGTCGAGAGCGACGTTCGCGGAAAATCGCAGAGCGCGGAAGCCGAGAGTCATCGCGTAGCCGAGAGTCATGACGCCGCGGATGACGGGCCAGCCCATCCATTTATGCTTCTCCGAGGGGCGCTCCAGAGGCTCGCTATGCGTGGCGACTTCGCCGGAGGGTTTACGTACCGCGATCGCCCAGGCATGGGGCGACCGCATCATGACGCCTTCTAGGACAGCCTGGCCGCCGACCAGCGTCTCTTCACCGCTCTCGAGCGCCGGCAGAAGCTGCAGGGCCACCAGAAAACGCCACATTTTGCGCAGATAATTCATGTCAGCTATCAGTTAGATGATACTTCGGAGGGCGAAGTAGCAAACCTAAGGGTATCACAGGAGGATGTGATCCGGGGAGCCCGAGGCGTGGTAAGTGGTTAGGTTTGTGTGGGTTAGCTATTGTTTCCGGGCCGATAATAGGGGCTCCGGGCGGGTGACGGACGCCCTACGCTCCAAAGATTGAGCATTATGAGGACGCTTGCTGAAACCTGCGAGGCCATCGCAGCGACCACCAAGAAGCTCGAAAAGATCCGGATCGTCGCCGAGTACCTCAAGTCGCGGCCGGTCGAGGAGGCGTCCGTCTCGGCGGTGTTTCTGTCGGGCAAGCCGTTTCCCGCGTGGGAGGAGGCGACTCTGCAGGTCGGCGGGCGATCGCTGTGGAAAGTGGTCGGCGAGTTGTCCGGGAAAAGCGATGTTGCCATGACCGAGGCGTACCGGAAGTTCGGAGACCTGGGAGCAGCAGCCGGGGAGGTGTTGGGAGATGGAGACAATCGGGGAGGAGACGAGTCGAGCTTCGCTCGACCGGACAGCCGAGGGCGGCTGTCCCCACGTGACCCCATCCAGTCGCCTACGGGTCTTTCCACGCAAGCAGTGCATGATCTTAGCGTGGCGGAGGTAGAAAGCTACTTCCGGAAGATCGCTTCAGCACGTGGGTCTGCGGCGAAGACGGCGCTCGTCCGCGAGTTGCTGAGTCGCGCGACCGCTCTTGAGGCCAAGTATCTGGTCAAGATCATGACGGGCGATTTGCGGATTGGGCTCAAGGAGAGCTTGGTCGAGGAGGCGATAGGCCGTGCTTATGGAGCGACTCTGGCCGAAGTGCAGCGCGCCAACATGCTGGTGGGTGACATCGGCGAGACGTTGCGCCTGGCGGCGCGTGGCGAACTGGGCAAGGCGCACATGCGCATGTTCCATCCGCTGGGATTTATGCTGGCCAGCCCAGCGGAGTCGGCGGAGGAGGCGCTCAGCTACTTCGAGAATGCGTCGGTCGAGGACAAGTACGACGGCATCCGCGCACAGGCGCATGTTTCCGGTGGAGAAGTGCGGTTTTTCTCCCGCACGCGGGATGAAATCACCGAGTCATTTCCAGAGTTGCCCGATGAGCTCACAGGCCTTCCGAGGGATGCGATCCTCGACGGCGAGATTCTGGCGTTGAGCTACAGCGAGGAAGGCGTCGGCCGGGCGTTACCGTTCAGCGCGCTGCAGCAGCGGTTGGGAAGAAAAAAGGTCAGCGCGGAGCTGATGCGGCGCGTCCCAGTTGTGTACATGGTGTTCGACGTGATTTATGCGGGTGAAGAACTTCTGCTCGAACGACCGCTGCGGGAGCGGATGGAGATCCTCGACGGGCTGCTGACAATGGAAAAGAAAATCCACAACGGAGACACCCTTCTACTTCGCTCAGGGCAGGCTCCGGCACTGAGGAAGACCGGGATCCAGG
>Ga0210401_10000163_pt1 | contig 79704 bp, 72 predicted proteins | sample IncBWH32MmetaG_FD_150866 | JGI IMG/M metagenome (GOLD analysis project Ga0210401, IMG submission 150866) | Forest soil microbial communities from Barre Woods Harvard Forest LTER site, Petersham, Massachusetts, United States - Inc-BW-H-32-M | ecosystem: Environmental > Terrestrial > Soil >...
TCGGGCTCCGAACTGCCGACAAATTGCCGCTTCAATCCGCCCGTCGGCCTTTGCGTCCTCGACACGCAGAATTTCGTCTCTCGACTGGGTGAGCTTAGAAACGGTCAAAATGGCCGTCACATGCCGCCCGACACAAGCGGCCGAACGGCCACTCCCGGCCCGGTAAACGAGTTGATCGCCTTTTAGGAGAGCGATGGCGATCCCCGTCGCGTTGGCGACGTTTCGTGCATAGTCCGCGACCAGAGGCATGGCGCGATCTACGTCGAACTCGCCCGTCGCGACCCGCCCCTGGAGATCGACGAGAGCAGACAGTGAGCGAGTCTCTATGCCACTCTCCTGCACGACAAACGCGTCCGCCAAAAGCTTTTGGAACGACTCAGGATCGAGGTTGAAATGCGTACTCATACCCGCGCGACTCCTATTTCGCCGCTGTACTGCTGGGTGGGCTTCGATGGGCGAACGGTCCAAACCAGTTCCGCGGCGGGTAATCGCAGTCTTCCACCAGACGAATGCATTGTCAATACTTCCTGCTCCGCAATGGTGCGGTCGTTCTCTGGGATGCTGACTTCGAATGACTATGACGTCTCACCAACAATCTAACCGTTGCTGGGGGCGCGGCCGCTCCCCAAATCGAGAGTAAGAGCAGGTTGACATATCCCAAGGGAATACCCACCTGCTCCATAATGAAGCGAATCAGGAATGCTCCTGAGATGCCGAGGAGAATGTCAGCCACTCTCCCGAACCCTTCGCCGCCCACGATCTCGCCGGAAGCCCACCCAGCCAGCCCTACGGCAAGCAGCCAAATAAAGTAAGACACGCCTGGACCTGTCCTTCTTCGTCTATGTGAAATCCACAGCTCACCCTACGGCGTGCGAGTCTGACTTGAGTCTTAAGGTCTTGTCTGTTCAAAATTGCTCTCTTGACGACTGATCAGCCGTAAACCGAATCTGGGGTGGCACTTCATCGGTCGAACGCCCACTTCGGCTTCGGTTGGACGACCGAGAACTATGGAGGCCCTACAATACGTTAAGGAGACCTCGTGCCCTTTGCGCTTGGGAAGAAAGCGCATTTGTGACCGATCTCACCGAAACGCAGCCTTACGCCAATTAAGGATGCCAGCCATGACGTTCGGTATTGCTCCCCGTGATAGGCCTGAAGTGACGAATTTCACCGAATTGCGTCGCCGTGCCCAGGCACTAGGCCCGAAGCGCGTTGCGGTAGTTGCGGCTGACGACGATGTCGCCCTGACAGCAGCCGCTGGTGTCCTGGACCTGGGGATCGCTATTCCGGTCCTGGTCGGCAACGAGCGCAAAATCCGCACCAAGGCGGAAGCTCTCGGACTAGGTCGGTTGATCGCTCAGGCAGAATTTGTCAACACGGATGAAGCCGCAACAAGTGCAGCACAGATGGCAGCCGACGGCCACGTTGATCTCCTTCTTAAAGGTCACCTGCGCACCGACGAGCTCTTGCGAGCTGTATTGGACCAAAAAGGCGGGATTGCGAACGGGACGACTCTTGAGCGATGTACTGCTCTACGAGGACCATCTCACCGCTGAGCCAAGACTGGTGGGCATCACCGATGGCGGTCTGAATGTTTTGCCGAATCTTGATCAGAAAAAGCAAATCGTGCAAAACGCAATCGAGGTCCTGCATTACCTGGGACGGGGGCGGCCGAAGATTGCCGTGATGAGCGCCACTGAAGCCGTCAGCGAGTCGGTGCCCTCGACTGTATAGGCAAGGCTGCTCACCGAAATGGCGAAGGCGGGCCAGTTCGAAAATGCTGAGCTGTTCGGCCCGCTAGCCCTCGATTGCGCTCTGCTAGAATCGGCGGCCCGGATGAAGGGCATCCAGCATTCGGTGGCCGGCCACGCGGATTGTATGGTTGTTCCCAATATCGAGGCAGGGAATCTTCTGGCAAAATCCGCCAAGTACCTGGGCGGCTCGCAATGCGCCCACGTGGTGGTCGGTGCCAAGGTACCGATCCTGATTCCATCACGAGTGGAGAGCGTCGATGACAAGATAAATTCTGTTGCCTTGGGGGCGATCGTTGCAGCTCGGTAAATTCAAGATTCTTGCGATCAATCCCGGCTCCACGTCCACGAAATTAGCTGTGTACGTGAATGAGCTGCCTCAGTTCCTCAAGAACATAAGGCACTCAGACGCAGAAATGGAGCAACTCCGAGGATGTCCGATCCTTGACCAACAGCAGTTTAGATCGGCGGCGATTGAAGCCGCGCTCAGCGATGCGGGCCAAAACACTCACGGACTGGATGCGGTGGCAGGTCGGGGCGGCCTTCTGCCCCCTTTGGACAGCGGCACCTACGTTGTGAATGAGGAGATGCTTGAAGAGGTGCACTTGGCCAGGCGCGGCGAACATGCATCAAATCTCCGCGCGGTCCTGGCACACAGCATAGCCCAGAAAGCCGGCGTGCAAGCGTACGTGGTTGATCCGGTGAGCGTGGACGAGTTGCCGGAGCATGTGCGGCTGTCGGGATCGGCGCTGCTGAGGCGGCAGTGCTTGTCACACGCCCTGAATTCGAAGGCGGTGGCCAAGCGCTACGCACGCCAGTGCGGCAAGACGTACGAATCGTTGCGGCTGATTGTGGCGCATCTGGGCAGCGGTATTTCGGTCTCGGCGCACGCAAGCGGCCGCATGGTGGACGTAACCAATTCGCGCGAAGAAGGGGCGTTCTCCACGGAGCGCGCGGGCGGCGTCCCAGCCATGCAACTGGTGAATCTTTGTTTCGAAGGCAAGTACACCCAGCCACAAGTGGAAGGCCTACTTTTCCGCAATGGCGGACTGTACTCCTATCTCGGCACCAAGGACTTGGTGGAAGTGGAGCGCCGCATTCAGTCCGGAGACGCAGTGGCGAAAACCGCATTCGAAGCCATGACTTATCAGATTGGGAAGGAAATTGGCGCGATGACCGCTGTTCTGCACGGGAACGTGGACGCATTGCTGTTCACCGGCGGCATGGCACATTCGCAGCAGTTGATGACGGCGCTCAGCGCCTATACGAATTGGATCGCTCCCATAACGGTTTACCCCGGCGAGGACGAACTGCAGGCGCTTACGGAAGGTGTATTGCGAGTGTTGCGCGGCGAAGAAAAGTCACGATTTCTAACTGCCGAGCACGAAGCCAGTGGCCTCGGCGCACAATAGCATTGACGAGCATTGCAACGCGGGCATCCGTACGATCATGCGCTAATGGACCGTCACTTCACCCGCGAATCCTCTTGGCACCTGCTCGCTCGATTACGGGACCTTATGACGTTAGATGTTTCATCAACTCAGGGCATCGGAATCACCGCCTGCGCCTCGTCAGAGTAAACGCTCTGCGAACCGCTGGCATCGACTGCCGTCGTAACATAGTAATAAGTACTACCAGACTGTACGTTCGAATCCGTGTAGTTCATGGTACTGACGCCACTCTTTAGCAAGTTATAAGGTCCTCCGGTCGCCGTCCCGCGATAAACATTGCAGGAAACCCCAGTAGTCGACGATGGCATCCATGTCAACGAAACCGAGTGAGGTGGGAAGACGGTAACGACCGCAGTTGCAGACTTCGTGCCGTCTACCTGACTGGTCGCTGTAACCACGTCGGTTTCGACGGCCTGGGGAGCAGTGTACAGTCCGGACTGGGCAATGGTTCCTGTTCCCTGCGTAACGGCCCAGGTCACAGCAGTATTGCTTGAACCAGAGACAGTGGCCGCGAATTGCTGCTGCCACTTCTGGGGCATGGAAACTGTCGCCGGAGAAATGCGCACTGCAATGGCTTGCGGCACAGATACACTCACTACCGCTGAAGCAGACTTCGTTGGATCTGCCACACTCACCCCGGTTACGGTGTAAGTTCCTGCTGCACTGGGAGTTGTGTAGGTCCCGTTGCTGGCAATCGTTCCTGCAGAAGCTGACCAAGTTACAGCCGTGTTGCTAGTTCCGGAGATTACGGCAACGAACAGTTGCTGTCCACCCCCCTGAAGGCTGCTGGTGGCTGGCGAAATCGAAATGGAAACCTGGGGTTGGGCGACGACTGTGACAGCCGCTGAGCTCGATTTGTGGGATCTGCAGCGCTGGTCGCAGTTAAAGTGTAAGTCCCCGCCACGGACGGCGCCTTGTACATACCGTTGCTGCTAATCGTTCCTCCTGACGTCGCCCAGTTTACAGCCGAATTGCTCGTTCCACTTACTGTGGCTGTGAATTGCGCTTGTTGACCGGGCTGTAGGGAAGCATTCCTCGGAGAAAGGGTCAGCGAAACAGTAGTTGGCGGAGGCGTCGGAGGTGCTAGAGCGCCAGCCCCGAACATCGAAACCAGGCAAGTGTCCCATTGCGATCCGGTCGACCAAGTCCCCGGCAGAGAAGTCAGGTCACTCTGCTGGCTGGTTTCCGAATGACAGTTGCCGGTACTATCGCGGAACTGGATCTGGCCGTTGAGACCGAGCAAGGCGATCCAGTACCTCGTGCCCTGCGTGACCTGCACTGGAGGGACGGCCACTGCATTCCATTGTCCAGGGAGAGGGTTGGAGATTATCGATTGGGTCAGCAGGCTTTGAGGATGCCCATGCCAACTGGTGTACAAGCCCACCCAGACCGTGGCGGCCGTGTTGGAACGGTCTAGAAAAACGTACAGCGAACTAACCTGACCTGTCTTGGGTGCTCTTACGGGAAATGCCCCAGCCATTCCGCTGGCATTGTTATCTTGTGAGCTCCGGATTTGCGAGCTACCCAGGACAATTTGAGGCGACTGCCCGAAGGCAGATACGGCGAGTGCCAGGAACGCTAGTAGACCAATGGATTGTGAAATTTTGTAGAGCGGGACGTAGAAACTGCTGGGGCCTCTAGAGTCACAGTTCACAACTACGCCTGTGCGGCATTGCCGCACAGTGGGCGAATGGTGGTGCTCTTTCAGTCCCCCGCTGGACCAGTCGAGATGCCCAGCTGAGGGCTGGTGTGATTCTCACCGGGCTGGCAGGTGTTCACCAGATCACGTTGGGACAGTCTGAGAAGGGCAAGGGAGCATAAATCGGCTTGTGCGATTTCCCCAGCGGGGCGGGTTACCTGGTCAGGAAGGGCTGGGGAGTCTGTTGGGCGATACCTCTTCAATTCACCCGTCGGGTCGGATCAAGACGAACTCATCGAGGCGCTTATGACAGCAATCGAAACATCCTCAAAGCGCGTAGTGTTGCGAGGTGCTAGCGTGGCGTGGTGAGCAAGTAGGGTGTCGGCAATCATGGCGTCGCTAAGGGAGCCAGCCGCACTTGACTCCGCCCGGCTTTCTCATCGGAGGTGTTAACTCAATTGCCGGTTCGGAGCGGCTTCCCCTCCTGCCTTCTAGCCCAATACCACAGCGCGAGTTCGACCCTATTGCTTACGCCAATCTTGTCGTAGATGTTTCCAAGATAGTTCCTGACGACGTGTTCGCTGATCCTGAGTTCCTTGGCGATTTCTTTGTTTTTGAACCCTTGGGCTACGAGCTCGATGACTCGCAGCTGTCGTCGGCTGGGAAGCCGTGTTCCGTGGCGATCGCCTAAGCGCTTGCGAGCCGGCAATTTCTCCTCCTCCGATGAGTCCCTATGGGGGAGGGCGAAAGACAGGTTGGCTTAGTTCTGAAGGGCAGTCAACCTCGAAATGAATGAGACAGCCCGACTAGCGAAGCCGGTTGGGGGGAGCCTCAGAGGACGGTGACTGCTAGTGCAAAAGCAATCATTCGGAAAACGATTTAAGCGCGAGGGGCAGGCATCCGGGCATCACCGAAACTTGCACCCGTCCCTTTTTACCTCAGAAACCGCATCTTCCTCTCCAAACAACTGGTCACAAGCGAGGGTGATACCAGTCACCCCGGCAAATGCGCCGAACGGATACGCTCTAGTGGGCGAGGCCGCCTGCCATGCGGGACATGCAGAAGAAGATTTTGGAATGGATCGAGACAATCGTGACCGCATACAACGGCAGTGGGGCAGCGCTCGAGTTACTGGTGAATTACAGTCGGGAAAATAGTGGCGAAATCTACGTTCAGCCGGCCGGCTGCTTTCTGAACGTCATCGAATGTTCTTTCATTTTTGAGAGCAGGTTTGCGGTCTTCGGTTTCGTGCAAGTCGAGATGCAGGTGGAGTACGCGAAGCCTGAGACCGTTCTGCGGGTCCTCGATCGTTTTCGATTGGCGGTTGCAACGTATGTGAAGCAACGCGGCAAACGCCCTACCTTGGCAACGGTATAGTCCCCCCTCCCCGAATTCGCGGCCGATGCCGGATGCGTCCTTTGCTCGAGAGCGTGGCTAGTTCTAGGAAAGTAATGCAAGACGGCTAGTCCGTCGCCGTTTCGAGCGCATCGTCGATGGCTACTCGTGCGTTCTTGGAGAGCTGAGTTTGCTAAAGCGCCAGCCAGACGACAACGTGCGTGTCTACCAGAATCACTTGAGCTCCCCCCACTCGTCACGCCCAATTGCTGGGGAAACGACATCGCCGGTAATCCACCCTTGCCCGCGAGAAAATTGTAGATGTTGTCGGAGTCGTTGTCCGCCGGGATCAGTTTCGCGACTGGTTTGCCACGTTTTGTGATCACGACGGTCTCGCGTTTGGCCTGCATTTCATCCGTGACCGCAAGACAATGGATCTTATAGAACCGGCAGGCATTTTTTTCATTTTCGAGACATCGGTTCTACTAGGGCTCGAATTTTGAGTTAGCTAGCCCAAAAGCGTTAATTCAGTAGAACTCCGAACGCAAAATAGGAAGTCTGCAAACCTCCCGGATCTGTTGGGAATCCTGTAGTCACGCCAACATAGAGTAATGAAGTCTTGGCTACTCTCCCTCCTTCTGGTCCTATTCGTGTCCCCGTGCGTGGCATCCAGCGTCGCCATCACTACCAGCAGCGTGCCAAACGGCACGGTCAAAACAGCCTATTCTGCGATCATCAAGGCTAGCGGCGGCTGCACTCCCTACAAGTGGGCGATCGCGTCCGGAGCGCTGCCAGCCGGCGTCAGCGCGAAGGTGTCCAGCGCGACGACGTCGCTGGACCTCGCCGGAACGCCGACCACCGCAGCCACCGACTCCTTCGCCGTCAAGGTCACTGGGTGCGGCGGGGTTGTCTCCGAGGTGTCGTACAGAGTCGTCATCCAGGCCACGGCCAACCATGTCGTGGACCTGAGTTGGACAGCTTCGACGTCGGCCGACGTCGTCGGCTATAACGTCTATCGCAGTTCGGACGCAGCGACTTGGAAGAAGATCAACGCGAGCCTGATTGCTTCAACGCTCTACAGCGATTCCACGGTTGCCAATAGCACCACGTACTACTATGTGGCGTCTGCGGTCGATGTGAACGGCCACGAAAGCAGCAAGACAGCCGCAGTCAAAGCGCTTGTTCCCTAGCTTTTATGCGAGGCGCTGTATTCGTAGTTTCGTAGCGGTCGGTTCGCCGGCCGTTTCACGTGATACTCATTTATAAATGGCACGGAGAAACCTCGTCCCCCAGGACCGCACTCCCATGGCTGTTATCGACTGCGTGGGCGCCTAGCTGCCCCTATTCTCCCGTGGTGTTCATTCGGGCTGGGAGGCTGTGGCAGGCCTCGCACATCACTTGGCCCTCGATTTTGTTCAAGTGCTGTTGGACCTGAAGTGCTACGAGACCCTTGCCTTGGTCGGTATCCCGCCGTTCTGCATAATTAAGCAACGCTCGCATAAGCTGAAGTTGCCGAGAGAGTTGCTCACGAACGGCCGGGTCCGAAAGATCAAGCTTGGTCGTATCCACCTCGGCCTGCGCGACGCGGTCGCGGAGAGAAGCCAGTTCTGCCCTGTTAGCCACAGCCAACTCAACCGGCAGCACGACGATGTCCGCATGTCGCAACATCCGAACGCCATCGCTCGACGTTTGCGCAGCACTTCCACCTTCATCGGAGAGCGTGGACGGGTGGGCCGGACGTGGGTTTGGCCGGACCGGTAAACCCTGGGGCAAAACCAAAACCGAAGCGGAGACGAGAGACAGTGCAAAGAGGAAGTCTGCAATCCGCATAAAAACCCCCTGTTGTTGCCTGCCAACACGTATTCATCTTCCATTCTCCGCGTCACAATGACAGCCGCGAAAGGACAGTGCGCACAGTGACGTGTGACCCGGTCGCCTCAGAAACCGATTTGGCACCGGCTCAAGACGGGGATCAGCATCGACAATGGTGTCATCATCGTCACGGCCCAGACGGGAAAGACATCTTATATTGCAGTGCAACAAAGATGTGTCTGGATGAAGAGTGTTGGAGCCAGGAGACTACGTAATAGTCCGACTCCCTCACCCGCTGTTCCAAGGGTCAACGACATCAAGGCCACAGTTTCCGAAGTCCGCAACATTGCGGGTCGCGAGCTTCGCCCCGCGCACTTGTGCAATGGCCGCGATCTGTGCATCGGCGTGATTGATAGGCCGTCCGGCTGCACGGCGATAAGCGGCAATCTTTGAAAAGGCTCGCGGTGAATCGCTCTCGAAACCGAGGATGCGGCCCCCCAAATCCTCGGTAAACATCGCCTCCGCTGCTGCCAGCAGCCCCTCGCGGCGCTTGCTCTTGCCGAGCAACTCAATTCCATAAAAGACTTCTGCCTTGGTGATCGAGGTAGTGCAGAGTTCTGCTGCGGGTTGTTTCGCAACCCACGCCACGACCCGAGCAGAAGGCTTGGACCTCATGAGCTCCGAGACACATTCGTGTCAAGGATGATCATTCGGCAAATCCCGGTGCTTGGCGCACAGCATCGCGTCCCGGCAACTCCAACTCGAGTCCGCCAAAAGCGGCAAACCGTCGGCGAATGGCCTCCGCCAGATTCCCCTTCGTTGGTGGGACAGAACTCAGAGCTGAGCGCAAAGTCTCCCGGGCTTCCTCCTCCATCGAACGTCCATGATGGGCAGCGCGGACCCTAAGCCGGGTCTTGGTCTTCTCGTCAAGCTGTCGGATCGTTAATGTCGCCATGCTGTCAATGCTAGCTACGAATGCAAAGAGTCCGCGGCGTTCACCGAAAAGGATCAAGGCGGATCATAGGGTCCATGGGTTAACGATGGTAATCGACACATCCTCAAAGTGCGCCGTGTTGCGGGTTGCCAGCGTGGCATGGTGAGCGAGGGCGATGCCAGCAATCATGGTGTCGCGAAGGTCACGGGGCCGGCCCTTCTTTTGTCGAATTGCCATCAAATCCCCGGCCTGTTGAGCCGCGGGTGCATCGAAGGGAGCCACCCGCCCCCCGATCTTGTCGAGTAGGGTTTCAAAAGCCTGCATCAGTAGAGATTTTCTCTTGCTCGCTGGCATGATCTGCAATCCGAATCTCACCTCGAGAATCGTGAGTGACGTGGTCCAGACCGATGTACGAGGCTGCCCATCGAGCCAGGCGATGACCTGCTTGTCGGGCGTTTGGCGCATCAGCGCCGATAGCACGTTTGTGTCCAGAAGAATCATGACTCAAAAGACGCCGGCTTGGCCTCATGGCCTCGCAGTTCGGGAATGTCAGATTCGAGGCCCGCCTTGGTGAACAAGGAAGCAATTTCCGTACCGAGCCCCAGGTGCGGAGTGTCCTCCTCGTTGACGGCGTTGCGGAGGATATCTCGCGCTTCCTCCTCCATGCTGCGCCCGTGTCGTTTGGCGCGACGCTGCAACCGCGCTTTCACCGCATTTTCAAGGTTCCGGACAACCAGCTGTGCCATAGCCTAGCCCCTCAACGTACGATATCATGATATCATCACATGGAGCTCTTGACAGGTAACACCTGCTTAATCCTCGCAAGCTTCTCTCCGGCCTACGTACTAGAGCTTCAACCACGCTAGCGGTTCCTTCCGTCTCTCTTCCTAGCCATCTGGATGGCACTCTTACTCTCCATACAATCCGGCCCCATGGCCGCCCTCGCGAACCTTGGGCGCGGGTGGTGTCACCTTTTCCTGCCCCCGGTCTGCGGCGTGTAAGAGATTCCCGCCGGCGGACCATACAGGCCTGAACGAGGCAGCTGTGCGGTTACATTCGCCAGCGCTATGACGCGACGGTGAGTACCACCGCCGCGAGGGCCAGAGTTTATCGATCCCGTCCCGACCAATCTCGCAGAAACTTGGCTGAGGACGGGCTAGCTGGACGCTGTTAGACAGATTTTGGTTTCCGGTCGTTAGTGCTGCCGAATGAGGTCAGACTGTCGAATTCGTGTTGAACCGTACGGAGTTCATCGCTGGGAGGGGTTATACCACCGAAGCTGGCTAGGTAGTACGCTTCGATCAGGCGACGAGATGCCCCGCGAATGTCAGGTGAAACCTTCTCGACGGGAATGGTCCCGAGATGTTCGAGCGGCGTGCGATGTGCGGGACGCGTGACGCCACATTTGGTCCAGTATGCATCCAGGTGCCTCAGCAACTGAGCCAGTTCGGGTGCGCTCTCGATGGGTTCGGATTGTTCACTTGCTGCGGGGTGATTCTGGTGCCCGAGTTTACGCTGTCGCATGTAGCGGACCAGCCAAGCGAGGAGCAGCACTGCTAGCGTCAGACTGCTCGAAGTGATCGAAATCCCCCGAACCGTTTGTTCCCAAAACCACCGCAGTTCAGCGCGCCAATCTTCCGCGCGCAGGTGTACCAGGATTGCAGCGATCTTGGCCTGTCCCCCCTCCAGGGTACGGGCGAGCCAACCCCCGCTGAGGCCGGCGTGGAGGGCCTCATATTCCGCAGCCGGCGTTGGGTCTGCTTGTACCCAGCCTTCGCCTGGAATATAGGACTCGATCCAGGCGTGCGCATCCATTTCCCGGACCACGTAGTGGTCACCAATCCGGTTATTCTCCGTAACGTGGAATCCGCTAACGTAGCGGGTTGCTACCCCCTCTTGTCGCAGCAGCAGTGCCGCAGCACTGGCGAAGTACTGGCAGTAGCCCTTCTTCTTTTCGAACAAGAATTCCGCCACGGGCTGCGATGTATGGAAGCTTCCGACCTTCAGCGTGTAGTGGTAGTCGTGCTCGAGGTAGTTGAGCGTGCGACTGAGTTTCTCTCTCGGCGAGGAAGCACCTTCAGACAGGCGCGTAGCGAGTTCGTGGACACGTGGATCGGTGTTTTCCGGAAGTTCAAGCGCTTCCGCCAATTCCTGAGGAGAAGCTGGGCCGGCCTGAACGATGTCGCCCTCGTAGCGGTTGAGGATGCCGTAGATTTCTGCTCCGCCAACAGGCGGAGGATAGAGGTTCTCTTGTGAGTCCACATGCAAACTGGGGAGGGCCGCGCGTACCAGCAGCTTGTTGCCAGGTGAAACCATGATGCCATTGTTGAAGAAGTTCTGGATGATACGCGTGCGTACACAGGAATTTGAGATCTCACGGTGCTCCGGTATGGGGATGGCATAAGCGCTACCGGGTATCTGCTCCAGCCAGTCACGAACCTCGGCGGCGGTTACTGTGTCCAGCGCTACGCTCCGAAGCGAGTTGGAATGACCGGGGCGTGCTGTCCAGCCACGTCCGTCGAAATGGGGGTAAGCGCGGGCCCGGAGGTCCTGTGGACGATCGGTCCACACGCGCATCGCTACGCGAGAAGAAAGCTTCAGCTCCTCCAGATCTCCCAGGCGTGTCGCATCGGAAAGCCCGGAGTATGCGGTGATGTTCCTTTGAAAGAACTGAAATTCCATGCTCTCCGTTTGGGATTGGAGTCGGGGCACCACCACGATGGATGTGGCCGCAACCAGGGCAGTCACCAAGGCAAAGCTCGCCAGACGCATCCATTGTGCGAAACGTACTTTGCGAACGCCTCGTGCAAGGATGGGGAGAGACAGGTACGCAAACACCGCGGCGCCCGCGCCCACCAGCAATGGCCGGTGTTTCGCTTCCGGGTTGAAACAGGCTACTACCATCAACCCGAGCGTCGCCGGGAACAGGGTTATCGCGCGAGGCCAGACCGGCGTACCCAAAAGAAACAGGCTGGCGAACAGGCTCAGGCCGAAACCGGCCAGCAACGTGAGACGTGTAGCAGTCTCCGCCGACAATACTGGATAAGCCATGAAAATCAGGCCAAGCACCAAAGCCAGTGCTTCGAGGACGTGGGCGAGGAAGCGCGCTCCATTCCCTAGCCATGCCGGTACACGCTGGATTCGCCAAAATACCGAAACGATACAGGGAAGCCAGAAGATCCACACAAGGGGTTGGTCAAAAGCGGTACCGAATGCGGCGACTGCTACGCACACCAACACAAACAGGATGAACTGCTCGAGACGTGTGTTGATCGGCTCAGGCATGGGGATACTCGGCAGCCAGCAGGCGTTCCACATCGGCGGTCGAAAGCACGCTCACCTCGCCGAGGTTCTCACCCACGTGCTCCCAGGTTTTTTGGGTGGGGCCCTCATGTACGATGATCGCTCGCACGGCGGTGCCGAGACCCTTCACGCGTTTCAGGAAATCCTCGCGGGAGGTGTCCCAGTCCTGAAGTACGGCGACCACCGTCGTAATCTGCGAGAGTTTTTCGAACAGGTTCGGTCCAATGGTCGCGAATGGCGGATCGTGGCACGGGCCGAGGCAAGCCAACACATCGAGGATGTTTTCAAGGTAGGCAAGGCTGCGTCCGGCGCTCACTTCATATACGTCGGGGCCGGCGGCAAGGATATCAACGACGTACTCGCTACGGCTGAAGTAGTCGGCGATGCTGGCAACGACACTAATGGCGGCTTCGAAAGAAGCGTGCTGTGCAGGCGTGAACTTGGGCGGCAGAAATGTATCCAGAATGATCGCGATCCGGCAGAAGTACTCCTCCATGTATTCCTTCACCACGGGCTCGCCGCGTCGCGCCCAGGAGCGCCAATGAATGTTTTTTACCGGATCACCCGGCCGGTACTCACGGGTGCCGACGAACTCGATCGCCTCGCCGGTGCTGGAAGAGAGCGGGATGCCGCCGGGCTGGTATCGCCGCCCGAGAGGAACAATGAATTCGTGCATGGAGTAGAAACGCGGATAGACGAGCAGCGGATGCTCTGGCAACTCCAGACCGCGCGAGACCATCAGCCGGAGTGGGTCGGCGCGGCCGAGAACAGGGCCGGGAAGAACATAGCGACCACGGCGCCCAGGCCGCATCTCGACACATGCTTGAGCCAGTGTGCCTTCGTCCTCTTCGAGGAAAACCGGGGTGGGGTGAAAAGAGATTTCACTAGTCCCTTCAGTCGGCTGGCGAAAGATCAGGCACAGGTCCGAAGGTACTGGGGCTCGTTCGTTGGACACGCAAGCATGCAGCGTGACTGGCCGGAGAGCGGTGGCGCGTTCGGGGAATCGGCACTCAAGTTGCACGCCAGGCCGGCGTAGCACCGTGAATGCAGCCGCGGCAGTGAACATGCCGGCCACCATCGCGAAGAGCCAGAAGACGAAGGTGCGTCGGGTGTCCAAGCCAAGTATGGCAAGGACGACCATCGACCACAGCAAGTACTGGCCACGGCGCGTCAGCCGTTCGTGATACTGCCGGACCACTTTGCTGACGACGGGAAGGTGCAGAAAGCTGTGAGCCATTCGAATCCCGGCACTCCTCTCAAGCGTGCTCGGCCTTTCCTAAGATGCCCACGGGAACTCTCTCCAGAATCTCTCGGACAATCTCTTCCTTCCGCACACCTGAGTATTTGGCCTTCGTATCCAGGGCAAGGCGGTGGGCAAGGGTGGGTACCGCGACGGCCTTCACATCCTCTATTACGGCGTAATCCCGTCTCGCAACGAAGGCGTGCGCTTGTGTGTTGCGAAAAAGCAGCAGGGAGCCGCGTGGAGAGCAGCCCATCTTCAGCGCTGGGTGGTGGCGCGTCGCATCGGCCAGTTCCACGATGTAGTTTCCGATGCGCCTGTCCACCTTCACACTGCGAACTGCAGTCTGTAGAGCAACAACTGCCGCCGAATCGGCCGCAGCCGTTACGTCGTCGAGAGGATGGTGGTGGAATTGGCCGTAGAGGACCTCGACTTCTTGAGCCCGTGCGGGATAGCCGAGATTGATGTTCATGGCAAAGCGGTCGAGTTGGGCCTCGGGTAGAGGATAGGTCCCATGGAATTCGACAGGATTTTGTGTGGCGATCACCAGAAAAGGCGCCGGTAGCGGGTGGGTCTTTCCTTCGATAGAAGCCTGTCGCTCGCTCATCGCCTCCAACAAGCTGGATTGCGTGCGTGGCGATGCCCGGTTAATTTCATCCGCGAGCAGGATGTTGGTGAAGATCGGACCTTGCTTGAAAATGAAACTTCCGTCACGCGGGTTGTAGACCGAGGAGCCCAGGATGTCGGTGGGCAACAGGTCTGGAGTAAACTGTACGCGCTTAAAGTCAGCGGAGAGCGACTTCGCCAGGGTCTTTGCCAGAGTGGTCTTGCCTACCCCCGGCACATCCTCCACCAGGATGTGACCTCCGCTGAGCACGGCAATGATCACGTTCTCAATCACTTCGGGCTTGCCAAGGATGACGCGGCCAAGCTGCGTGCGTAAGGCAGACAAGTATTCCTGGTGCTCGCACGCCATGTGGGCCACCTTTTCTCCTTAGCTATTCTTTGCAGCTGAGCGGGCAGACGAATACGCTCACATTGATTCTGATCTGCCGTAGAGGGGCGGCCAAGTAACCGACGTAACCGAGCCCAATTGGCTGTGTCGTACGCTGGAACAGCGTGGCCGGTGACCTACGGCAAGACGGCCACACCGATCTCGCTGCTCCCCTGCTCGTAGCTTGAAAGCTGTCCTTGACTGACTCCGGCTAAATCCGTCCGCCAGAGTCGTGGGATGGACCGCTGCGGTCCAGGCTGATGGCGCAGCAACTCCCGGTACCGCGTGCCCTGTAGCACATTCGCGCTAAGCACTCAACACCCTCGTGCCATTGCCTAGACCCAGGAACCGGTACATGCTTTCCCCGTCAGATACTTCGCCGGTTTCAAAGGAAGCCGAGCAAATAGCCCAAGGCCCTTCGGGGGAGGTGGCCTTGGGTTATTTCATTCTGCGCGCACTCCCGAAAGTACATTGGAATCCAGGGGTGCTGCGATGTGTCTGAGTTGGGCGTGAAATCCTTTTCGTTCTGCTCAAGTTGCACTCGTTTTCAGCGGCACCCGGTAAGCGACTGCGTATTTCGGGATCGAACTCATTTGGTCTCGTCAACAAGCAGCAGAGCGACGGTGCGAAGAGCCGCTCCCAGCTGGGTGGCCATCTCGGTCCCCGCCTCCTCACAAATGACGGCCTCCTCATTGGAGAACTTGATCACGCTCTGCGCGACTTGCCACACCAGAGTGAATGGCCGCTAAGACCATAACGGGTTGCATGGTCGTGTTATCCCCTGTTGCGCCGCGAGATTAGATCGCGGCTGTTTCCCTGGAGAGAAAAGGCCCGCTGGAAACCTGGCTCCAGCGCGCGAATTCGATGAACATGGTTTAGTCTAAAACCATCAAGACGAAAAGCACACCAACCGTAAATTGCGATCGCCTGCGGGATGCCAAGGGCAGGATTCGGCTCCCGGCCAACTTGTCCGAGTAGCTGACCGCCGCGACGGCGCCCCCCTGCGAAAAGCACCTCTCACCCACGAGATCGTGCTGATCGCCCAGCAACTCCCGCTGCCACAACGCGATCCCGCAGATCGGTTTCTGGCCGCCACCGCTCAAATCATGGACCTCACGCTGGTCACGGCGGACGACAATCTGCGTCGTTTGGGAACAATCCGGACCATGAAGAACTGATCGGAGAACTCTGGGTCTACGAAGCAGTGTAAGATTCAGCGCAGAAAATGCCGCATCCTAGCAGGATGTAGTTCCCTTCTCTCATCTCGTCTCCGGTGTCCCGGTTCTCGTCTTCAGGCGATCTTCAGAAGACAAGGCACTGGGTTTTACTTCATTCGGACACACCCGCAGCACTCCGAGCACCGTTCCATTCCTTCGCAAGCCCTAATTCTGAGATCCATTTCTCCAGGTAAATGTGATCCAGCGAGTCCCACCGCATTCTCAATATCGCAGCAACGTCCTCGATCTGCCGTGCAGACTGTGCCAGCTTTGCCCATTCGAGCTTCGAGATGACCACGTCCTCCGCGCTCGCGACAAAAAGAAGGCTACCGTGTAAGTCGAACGGCGCGCGACGACGGAACTCCTCTTCACTGAAGGCTCGGGATTTACGGATGATGAAGTCGATCTTCCAACCCGTTACCCTGTCGACCACGTTGAACAGGGACTGGCGCTGTTGCGCTTCCAGGGCGGCACCCAAATCCACGTAGTATTCATCCCCTCCCAGAAGATGGACAAGGGTTCGCAGCTGATCCGTGGTGGGTGCAACCACAATGTCAATGTCCTGGGTCGTCCGAGGGGCGCCGTAATAGGCGCTCGCAAACGAGCCTGTGAGCATGTAGGGAATGCTGGCCTGGTCAAGGGCCGCGGCGATCCGATGCAAGACATCTGCAACGCTCATCGTAGTGATGCTGGCATGAGCCCCGGCAAGAAGGCCCGCCGAAGGAGCTCACGTTTCACATCCGCGTCAGACCACTCCGGATGTTCTCGCCGGATTCCCTCCCGGGCTAATTCGCGCGCGAACAAACACATTTCCAACGCCATGAGCAGGCGTTGTTCGCCCGTCATCGCACGCTGCGCGCAGAGCTGTGCGGCCTGCGCCGAAGGGCTCGTATCGGTCATCGGCACGATTTGAGAATGTTACCACGCTCATGCGGCCAATTTCGGAGCAGGGTGCGACCGGCCCAACCTCCAACGAGGATCGGGCAGTCGAGGGCCCAATCGTGATCGCGTGGACGACGCGCGCAGCGGACTCCCAGTTGCCGACGTTCCTTTCCGCGTTACCTGCGAAGCCGGATGGCCTCTTAGTCTCTGTACAAGCCGGTCCCGTGACTGCCCTCGCGAACCTTACGCGCGAGCGGTACTCCTTTTTTCTGCTCCCAGTCTGGTGTGGGCAAGAGATCCCCGCCGGCCGGATCATACAGACTCGAACGAGGTGGCTGTCCGATCCCAGACTCCGCCGCGGCGTTCGACGTCTGCTGCGCCTTTTGCCGACAGTGGGTCAGCCGATCGGCCCAAAGGGTAACCGTCGCCTCCGCCAGCTGCCGCCCAGCCCTGTCGAAGAAGGTCACAGCGACCGGGATCGTCGCTCCGTGTGGGTATTCCTCCGGGATCGGCGTGTTGCTCAGCGCGCAAAGCACACCCTCAACACGGGTGCTGGAAAGGCGCCAGCCCGCTTTCCCGAAATTGACATTAAGCACGTCTTCTCGCGGGTATTCCAATCCACCCGGCAGACAGTAGTACACGCCGACATGGCTATCAGCGAACTTCGGCAATCCCACGAAGCCGTGGTCTCGCCAAGGTGGTTCGAAGCGAAAATCGAATAACCGCACACCGGGTCGCGCCGACCACAGTGACACCCAGACGACGTACAGCGTTTGCTTGTCGGGCAGGTCGATCAAGTTGCAATCCAACTCGCTCGCACATTGGTCGACCTCGACTTCAGATGACTGGTGGCCGAGCGGCTGGTGCTCAAACGACAATAAAAGCGGAATCAGCTTTTCGGGAAACTGAAAGGGGCCGTAATTGTTCGAACAGTTGGTCGTCAAAGTCGGCAATTGGTAAGTATGGTGGTAAGCGCGCACCAAGTGATTCGCTGCCGCCTTCGACGCGGAGTACGGGCTGTTGGGAGCGTAGGCGGTGAGCTCCGTGAAGGCCGGATCGTGCTCGCCCAGCGATCCATAAACCTCGTCCGTCGAAACCTGCAAGAAACGAAATTTCCCCTGCTCGCTCGCTTTCAAATTCGACCAGTAGGCGCGCGCTCCCTCCAGCAGGCTGAAGGTACCATTCAAGTTGGTCCGCACAAAATCGTCAGGACCCAGGATCGAGCGGTCCACGTGGCTTTCGGCTGCAAAGTGGACGATGGCTCTCGGCTTATGATGCCGCAGGCATTCGGCAACCAGTTTGCGGTCACAGATGTCGCCCAGCACAAACGCGTAGTGCGGATTCGTGAAGATTCGTTGCAGGTTGCGGGGATTGCCGGCATAGGTGAGCTTGTCGAGATTGACCACCTTGCCGGTCTCGCGCTCGAGCCAGTGCAGAATAAAGTTCGAGCCGATGAATCCTGCTCCGCCCGTCACCAGGATCGTATTTTCCATGACGATGAAGGCGTCCTTCTCCGCGCGCAGAAAATTTGCGGCCCGAAATCGGCAACCTCCACGCCAGTTCAGCGGACTCGATCTTCGATTGCGATTTCTCGTCGCCCGTGCCGCATCCCCGCGCAAAGGGTCGCACGCCCTCGAGTATGATTTTCACGAACTCCACTTCCCTCTGACTTTAGTTCTCGTTTCGCCACGAAACGAATTTCAATACGGTCCGGCGTACAACATCGAAAAAGCACACGTATCGGCATTTACTACGATTGGCCTGTCACCTTCGTTGCGTCAACTGCATGAGTTTCATCGAGCCCTGAAGCTCTCAGCAACGAACGAGATTTGGCGAATCGATGCCGCGCGTGGCGTTACGGGTATCAACCACCAACTGCGCCTCGCGAACAATGCGGACATAGTCGTAGTCAGAATGATCAGTAACGATCAGAACACAATCGTAGCCTCGAATGTCGTCCAGCGAAACCGAGCGCATGTTCAGATCGTACTTCCGACCTTTACCGACCATGGGGAAGTAGGGATCGTTATAGTCGACGCCAGCCCCGCGAGACTTGAGCAGCTCAATGATGGTCAACGAGGGCGATTCCCGAAGATCATCGATGTCCTTCTTGTAAGCCATTCCAAGGACCAAGACCCGCGCGCCATTGAGAGCCTTGTTCTGGTTGCTGAGGGCCGCTGCCACGGACTCCACAACGTGGTATGGCATCGACATATTGATCTCACCTGCCAACTCGATGAAGCGCGTCTGGAAATCGCATTCCTTCGCCTTCCATGACAGGTAGAAAGGATCCACCGGAATACAGTGTCCTCCCAGTCCCGGCCCCGGATAGAAGGGCTGGAAACCGAAAGGCTTCGTGGATGCGGCCGCAATCACCTCCCAGATATCGATCCCCATGCGCAGGCAGAGAAGCTTTAGCTCGTTGACTAGAGCGATGTTGACGCAGCGATAGATGTTCTCCAGGAGCTTTGTCATCTCCGCAACGGCAGGCGTGGAGACCGGAACGACCCGGTCGAAAATCGAACCATACAGGGCGGAGGCAGCCTTAGCCGCGCCGGAGTTCAGTCCGCCAACCACCTTCGGAATGTCCCGCCGCGCGACGTCCTGGTTGCCGGGATCTTCGCGCTCCGGTGAGAACGCGACCAGGAAAGTCTTGTGGTCGTCTACCATAAAGTTCCGCAGCGCCTTGAGACCTTCGCCATTTCCCTCCTCGAGAATTGGCACCAGGAATTCCTCAGTCGTGCCAGGATAGGTCGTGCTTTCCAGCACAATCAGTTGCCCAGCCCGCAGGTGCGGCGCGATTGCCCTGGCCGTCTTTTCGATAAAGCTCATGTCGGGCGCGTGGTGCTCGTCCAGTGGCGTGGGCACGCAGATGATGATGGCGTCCATCTCTCGCAGACGAACGAAGTCCGACGTGGGAGTGAAGCCATGCCGCTGCGCATCCCGAATCTCTGTGCACGGGATGCGGTAAATGTACGATCCCCCTTCACTCAGCGTGTGAACCTTACGATCATCAATGTCGAAACCCGTGACTGGAAACCGTTGCTCGGTGAAAAGCAACGCTAAAGGCAGTCCGACATAGCCAAGCCCAATCACGCCCACTCGAGCCGAGCGCTCGTCAATTTTTGTGATGAGCTGCTGTTCCAGCGAAACGTTCAGTTCCAAAGTAGCTGTCATTGCGTGAACCTCCTCAAAAAAGGTACGAAGGGGGAGAACAAATAAATTGGACTATCTGTTGATAGGATGACTAGACTGTTCCGCCTGTTCAGCCGGAAGAGGGCAGATCGGCAAGTTCGATCCGTGCGCGGTTGGGCCATACACATAGGCTACAGTCGATTTGGAGCACAGCGCATAGCTCTGTTGAATCGCAGACTTCATTGCCGCGGACCATCCCCACGTACCACAGGTGGTAAGCAACAATAAGGAACAGGACCATAAAGGCCACGGAGAATAAGGAACCGAGGTACCATGCCTTCGACTGGAGCAACTTGGAGGCGATGCCTGTCCAGTCGTACTGCACACAAAGAAAGCGCCTCAGCGTTTGCATGGAAATCCTGGGCTCGGATTGACGCGGGCAGACAACGGAGCAATCGCCGCAGTCGTGGCAAACCCACGGATCCAGGCTCTCGGCGAGCGGTTGCCTGAGTCCCAGCAGCGCGTAGCGAATGCTCCTGCGGGGAAAAGTCACAGAATCCCCGACCAGATCGCACGAGAGGGTGCAGCTTCCGCACTGATAGCAGCCGGTGGGGTCGAACTTCCCATACCGCCGAATGTCGGCCAGCAACGTTGGATCACTTTGGACCGGCAATGTGCTTAATGCCATTTGCCACCTCTACTGAGGGTTGCCGCTAGTGCGCAGTGGCTGCGACTTCCTTGACGGGTCTCCTGCTGTACACCAGGAACTTTCCACCGTCCTCCATAATCTGAGTCTGAAAGTTCAGGTCCACGTATGACTGTGCTATGCGTGATGCCTCTTCTCGGCTGTCGTAGAGTTGCCCATCCCACAGGAACTTCTTGCTATCGCTTATCATCGCGAGATTCGGGCTCATGTAGTGCCTCCGGTCAGTTCACCCGGTGGTGCGAAGGCATTTCTCGCTGGCAGCACCGTGGCGCGGGGAAAATACTTGCCGACTAGCCACTCCGCCGCCCGCGGCACTGCGGCGTTGACTAGTTTCGACAAACCCTGGGAGATTTCTTCCGGCAGTGGCCCCGTTTGGCAGGCCAGTACCCGCACTTCAACCCCGCAGCTTTCTTGTAACTCACGCAACAAGTTGGATGTGGGCAATTGGTGCAGTGAGAAATCGTCAAGTTTGACTGCAGGAATTTCGGCGGGATCGATCTCAAATATCTCTCCGGCACTGCGCCCGGCATCGATCGCGTCCAGGATAAGCAAGCGCTGCGGGCGTGCGGGACTCAGGCAGAGCGTGAATAACAGCTTGCGCACCCCCGTGCCTACGTCCAGCAAACAGACCGCCTCGGGTACGCGATAGTGTGCCTCCAGATAGTCGACTACCGCGCACCCGAAACCGTCATCTCCAAACAGAACATTCCCACACCCGAGCACCAAGGTGGGCTTCCGACAGAAGACGGGAAGATCGGATTGGTCGATCTCCCACATGCTTTCCTCTGTGTTCGCCGCCATTCAGTTGGCGAGCGAGCCGAGCAACTTGCCCTCCGCGTCGAAAATATCCAGCTTGACGGAAAGCTTCCCATCGAGCCGGTGGGTCGCGCAGGACAGGCACGGATCGTAGGCGCGGATTGACATTTCTACTGTGTTCAGCACTCCCTGGTCGTACTTGCCATCATGGATCAGACTCTTGGCGGCCTGTGTGACCGACATATTGATGGGAGCGTTGTTATGCGTGGTGCCTACAATCAGGTTGACATTAGTGATCAGGCCGTCGGCATCGGTGGTGTAGTCGTGGATGAGTGTGCCACGCGGTGCTTCTGTGACACCTACGCCTCGCGCTGCCCGTGGCGTACACTTCACCCGGGTCTCAGTGCTGATGATCTCAGGATCGTCCAGGAGACGAATCGTGTTTTCGGCGTTGTAGAGCAGCTCGATCAGCCGCGCCCAGTGATAAAGCAGGGTGAGCTGTGCGGGCCGCCCGAACTTCGCGCGAAACTCCTCCAGTTCGGCCTGAGCCAGCGGCGTGTCGATAAAGTCGCAGACGTTGATGCGCGCCAGAGTGTTGGCACGATATACGCCCTTGGGATTCTCGACATCCATGGAAAAACCTTCGCCCCACTGTTTGGCGTAGGGGAACTTCAGGTAGCTCCACGATTCAATGTGCTCGGCGATGAACTCCGTGTAGCGATCGCAGGGAAAGTCCTGGTACGAGCCATTGGACGCCATGAGGCGAATCTTCCCGTCGTAAAGGTTGAGGGAGCCATTCTCCGTGACCGTGCCGATGAAGCCGGTAGTGATCACTCCCAGCGACTTCACCACGTCGAGGTACTTGGGGAACACGTTCTCCTTGGCGAACGCGATCGAGAACCGGGCAAGTTCCAGCGCCTCATCCGCCTGCTTGCGCAACTGATCGCGCTCGGCAGGAGCGAGTGGTTTGGTGAATCCTCCAGGAACGGCGGCCTGTGGATGGATGGGCTTGCCCGCCAGGACTTCCAGCATCTTGGCGCACATGTGCCGGACCTTCACCACTTTCCGGGCAATGTCGGGCACGGCCTGCAGCACGCCGATCACGTTGCGAGTGGAATAGGGAGCATCTGGCCCCAGCAGGAAGTCAGCTCCCGCCAGGAAGTAGAAGTGCAGGATGTGCTCTTCCATGTAAGCGATGCTGTTGCACAGTTCGCGTAGCTTCCGGCCTGCGGGGGGAGGCTCGACTCCAAAGACCGCGTCGCATGCCTTGGCCGATGCCAGGTGATGCGACCACGGACACACCCCGCAAATGCGTGGTGTGATCCGGGGAAGGTCTTCTACTGGGCGTCCGAGGCAAAACTTCTCGAAGCCGCGCAGTTCAATGACATTCACGCGGGCGGTGTCCACATTGCCGGCATCGTTGAGCTGAATGGTTACCTTGGCGTGGCCCTCGATGCGGGTAACAGGTTGAATGACCAGTGTTTTTGCCATGGATCACCTCCGGGGCATCGGCCGCAGACGGCCAGCGCCAGCAAACCGGTTGAAGGTGGCGGCCCGATCCGGAATCTGCTTGGGATCTAGTCCGATGGAAGAAAGCGCGCCCATCATGTCCACCATAGGATTTGCTTTGTCCGACAGCGGGCCAAAACATCCCTCGCAGGGCATGTAAGCGCGGATGCAGCGTGGAGTGCCATCGCTGCCACCGCAGCCGGCACGCGTCGCTGGTCCTAGACACAGGATGCCCTGTTCCATCAGGCAGCGCATTTCGCTCAGTGGTGCTCCTGGCTTGAAATCCGGCGCGTCCAGACGGCGCTTCAGCGTGGAGACCGCCTTCTTTTCACGTTTGGTGGGACACTCGTCGCAAACACTCTTCGATGCCAGCGCGGGCAGCGGCTTGCCTTCAAGAAGGGCGACCAGCGCTCCTGCCACCATCTCTGGCGTGGTTGGACATCCGGGCAGGTATGCATCCACCTTCACTACCTCGTGGACCGCATAGACCCGGTCGGTAAGTGCGGGAACCTGTTCGCAGGGTAAGCCATCTTTCTCGGTGGTCACGCTGCCACGGTAGACTTTTTCCAGCAACTCTTCCGTGCTGAACTGATTCGCCAGCGCCGGCACACCGCCAAAACAGGCGCAAGAACCTAAAGCAATCAGGATCTTGCACTTCTTCCGCATCTCCTGCGCCAGTTTCTTGTGTTCCTCGCTCCGGATTCCTCCGGATATCAGCCCGACATCGGCTGCGGGGATTTCCATCTCCGTGCCTTCGCCAGTCTGACCGTAGAGCTTGTGGTCCATCAGGACTGGCATGTGCACGATTTCTACTTGTTTGAGTACGTCGAGGAGCGGTTCACCGATGTCGAGGATGGTTACCTCGCAGCCTCCGCAAATGGCGAACCATTCTTCGGCAAGTCGAGCTGCCATGCTGCACCTCCCTGCCGGATTGGGTTAGTACTGCTTCGTTCTCATTTCCTGTAGTCCGCTATGACTGCGTTCGATACGAGTTGGACCAGGTTTCGTAGGCTGCTCTGCCATCTCCGCGACTTGGGCGAGTGCGATATTGCGGAAGGCGAGTCCAATTCCAACGGAAACTCCCGCTTGAAAGCGAAACCCTGCAACATCATGTTGATGGAACAGGCACGCGAGCCTCCACGCACCTTGTCCTCGACGGAATCGCGCTTCGGCGGGATATAGCTCAGAGTTGGTGCTTGCTTCCAGGCGACGGTGAGGGGAAGTTCCACAACCCACCTCGACATCTACAGCGTGCGTCAGCGGCCCGCCCAGCGACGAGCTCTGTTATAGCGTGGTACTACTTATGGGCCCGAGTACCACACGGCTTCAGTGATTTCGCTCACCCGTTGTCGTGAGCTCAATCTCGTCTCCGGAGATTGCCCCGTCAGAATAGGCTACCTTGTTTCGCCTAAGTGCCCCCGCAATGCGAACTTGAGAATCAGTGACCAACATCACAGCTGGCCGTGCGCTATACACCGAAAAAAAGTGATGTGCGTGGTGGAAGAGGGGGGAATTCGGTAACCACGTATTTAGAGTCCATTCTACGGAAGTAGTGTGGCTTTCCACATCAGATCGTCGTCTCGCGTGGAGGTGTGGAGTCGGGCGTGTTGTTGATGGGCGATTGAGAGAGTGGCGGCTTTTGAAATCCACGGAGCTAGAAATCCGGTCTAGCCCGGTGGGAGTGAGCGCACTGTGAAAGAGTTGGGCCGCAGGTGTTTGACGGTTGGCGTGGAAAAGAATGTGGCCTGTACGATGCAGGAAACGCCAATTCTCCAACCAGTGTAGGACGTTGTTGAAAGAGAGAAGCGCTGCAGCAGCGGTTGCGCTGCTCCAGTTCGGTGATCCCAAGGATAATGGTAAAGACTAGCCACCTCAGGCGGCGACCTGTTTCGACTTGGGACGACCCTCTAAACTCTTGCAGCCGTCTGAAAATGAGGGCTCCCCCTTCATTGATGCAGGCCCGTCGGCGATGACGGCGTTCCCTTATGGAAGCGAGCAATTTGCGCAAGAAGGTTGGGGAGGCATTTTCAGACCGCCTGATTTCCGTGCAGAACATTACTGCCTGGCAAATAACTCGCTCTGTGATAAGCATCACCGACGAATCGCCGCCTTCGCGGGTAGCATTTTGTCGAAATTGACTTGTTGGCGATCTCAATCGCCTCAGGGAGGCGGCCGGAAGCTTCTTCTCGCCGTCTCATCCTTGCCCTCACAACCCGCCGCCAATGATGGCGACCCGTCTATGATTTGTAATCCGCATGGGGGGATAAGAGATGGCAAACGAAAAACAGGAACGACTGGAGTTCTTCAGAGACTTCATCAAAGCTGCAGAAAGAGGCGCGGCGATACCGCCCGTCACCGAAGACAATCTCAGACTCCTACACGAGGTTTCTGCAGACTTCGCAAGGCGGCGTGTCGGCAAAGACGGAATGGTCAGTGTCGATTTGATGGCCAGGACCTGCAGCCTCGGAGCCAATTTGCCTGCGGTATGGCTCCGCTACACCCAACTCAGGTTGCTGATCAGGCAGGGCGCACTTGCAGAATGGCAACACCGCGAAGGGTGGGATGATGCCGTGTATCGCGTGGCCGCGACCATCCCCATGAACGGTGTTCAATTGGACCGAGAGGCTTTCCTTCAACGCCTCCTCTACAAGACCGCTGCCTGAACTGGTGGCTCGAGCCTGCACAGAGCCTCGCCCGGAGCTTTCACTTCTTTTATTGAAGAAACTTTGAAAACAGGCCGTTCAGCCGTTTCTACCCCCTCTCGATGATCGAGTGTGCCTGTGGCCGTCACGTGCTTGTTTTGCAGTTCTTCGAGTTTTTCGGCGTTGCTACAATCAACCTGAATTGTGTTCACAGGCTTACCGCAACAATCGCATCCTCTGCCGTGGAGATTTTGGCGTTTCACCAGGCACATGGCTGTACCTCCGAACCAGAGCGCCTCACGCACGTCCCTATCACCAACATCAGTGACGTCGGTCATTGCATTTCGCTGATCTCAAGAACATAAATCAGACTTGGACGATGCCCTAGCGCCCCCTGCCAGTATCCTCTTCGATCCTTCCAGCGGCGCGATTGTCATGGTGGCCAGCTTTCCGCCCGATTAACCGATATGCTGGGAGGTGCAACCGTGAAAGACCATCGCTTGCAAGGAGCGGCTCTAATCGCGCTTGTCCTCTGTGCGGTGCTGTTCTCTTGTGAATCTAACGAGCAACAAACCCTAGCCGTCTATGGGACCGTTCACGTTTATCCGAACGACACACCGCCTGCTGACTATCCGGGATCGAACTTCATCGCTGTGATCGGCCCGAAAGACCACGTGAAGGTAATGAAAGTCATCCCGAAGCGGAATTACAGGGCAGTGAGAATCAGGCTTAGCGACGGCCGTGAAGGATGGGTTTTCTCGGGCGAAGACATAGAACTGTACGAACCGGGCTGTCGCGGACCCGATTTTCGTTCTTGTTAGAAGAGTCTACCCTCTCGTGTACCGCTGGGTTTTGTGAAGAGGTCCTTTACCGCGGTTACTTACAATGCCAATTCGCAGCGTGGACCGGCAGCGCGTCCTCGGCGATTGCGATTCAGGCAGCCATCTTCGGAGCCTCGCAGGGATACCAAGGGACGAAGCAGATGATAATCATCAGTGTGCTTGGTGCTCTGTATGGAATTCTCGCTCACTGGCGGCGCACTCTCGTGCCCGGTATGGCCGCGCATGCTTGGTCCGACATCTACGGCGGATGGTTGCATCCTTGAGCGGCGTATTCCCACTGAGCCTCCCTGGGCAAGTGACCATCGTCTGAGCGTCAAAAACCCGTCCGCATCATCCCGCGTCTCGCGCCTTGCGCTTGGCCCCATGACATTCACACGTGCGCTCTGGCTGGACGACCTAGTGCGCCGTCCATCCGAGGTCGATGTCAAGCGCCGCACCGGTGATTCCAGCAGCGTCGTCAGAACAAAGATAGAGCGAAAGGGCTGCGATTTCTCGCGGCTCGAGCAATCGGTGGATGGCTGCAGGTTCAGTCATAACTCTTTTCACGACGTCATCAGGGGAAATCTCATGCCTGCGTGCCTGCTCCTGAATTTGCTTCTCGACAAGTGGCGTGCGCACATAAGCCGGGCAGATGGCGTTACAGGTGACATTGTGCTCCGCGCACTCGAGCGCCACTACCTTCGTCAGTCCCAACACTCCGTGCTTCGCCGAAACATAGGCCGCTTTGAACGGGGAAGCTACTTTGCCGTGGAGAGAAGCGATATTCACGACCCGGCCCCACCTCTTGCTGATCATATGAGGCAAGGCATACTTACAGCAGAGAAAAGTGCCGGTCAGCATCACTCCGATGAGATAGTTCCAGCGCTCCTCAGGGAAGTCGACAACTGGAGCGACATGTTGCAGGCCCGCGTTGTTTACCAAGACGTCGAGTCGTCCAAACTTGCTGATCGCCAAGTTCATCAGCCGGCGAACTTCGATCGGATCGGACACATTGGTTTGGACGAAGACAGACGGCCCGTCTGCCTGGAGTTCGGCGCATGCCTGTTCCCCAGCCTCGGGGTCGAGGTCCGCCATAACACAGCTTGCACCGGCCTGCACCAGAGATCTCGCGATGGCGTACCCAATTCCGCTAGCGGCACCTGTGATTACGGCGACTTTTCCTTTCAACGCTGCCTCCTGACATTCTCACAATCTGTGGCGCTTGTGTCCTAAGCTCCAAAACATCAAAGAATCGCCTTCTCTCCATTCCCCTCCGGTTCGCGGGGATGCACCCGGACCGACATTTCCAAGAACAACGGTACGGGAACCCGTCTAGCAGAATTCCCTTGACACGCCTCACCCAATCGCAGTAAAAGCCGTATGGTCAAAGAGAGCGAGCGCTCGCTTTGATGCAAAATACCGCAAATCCTGCGAAAAATAAATGCCTAAGTTACTCGACGGCACGATCGAGAAGAACAAGCTGAAAATTGAACGGGCTGCACTGCAGCTTTTTACCAGGAAAGGTTTCCATGGAACGACCGTCCGCGAAATTGCCGATAAGGCAGGCGTGTCGATGGGCAAGCTTTACATTTACTACGACTCGAAAGAGGACATCTTTATCGACCTCGTCCATCACCTCGGTCGGAAGATGGAAGCCATTCGCCAGAAGGAACTCATCCCCTTGATGGAGTCACTGGATCCCGATTCGCTCAAGAAACTGGCGACGGCAATCGGCCGCGTTGTATCTGAAAACCTCGATTACTGGCGTCTGATGTACATCGACGTCGTCGAGTTTCGCCATAAACACTTCATCCACAGCTTTCGCGAAATCGCGGGCGGATTACGCATGTATGCGAACGCCATGATTCGGAAATCCAAAGTCAACTTTCCAGCGGGAGTCGATCCCGCCCTCGCCTACACCGCTATTTATCTGCAATTTTTCACGTACTTCTTAGCTGAAGAGCTTTTTGGAGCGAAGCGTCATTTGGGAATGAGCGATGAAGAAGCGATCGATCAACTTGTGCTTTTGTACACCGGAGGGCGGGTCGTATCGAGCCGATGAGCGGATCGCCGAGAGGAGAAGGAGAGGTATGCGACATTCGACGTGGGTCATTGCGGTTTTCATTCTGGGGGGATATTGCTGGTTCGTCAGCAACGCGCACGCCCAAACCCCGACCACTGGACAGATCGTAGGGACAGTCAAGGATCCAAGCGGAGCCGTAATCAACGACGTGAAGGTCACCCTGACCAGTCCCGCGGGCGTTCAGCGGGAAGCTGCCAGTAGCGCTTCGGGTCGCTACGCCTTCTCGCTTGTTCCTCCAGGGGCTTACCGGGTCGATAGCGAAAAAGCGGGATTCAGCAAGGCAACGGCGGAAAACGTCGTTGTGCGCATTACAGAAACGACCAATCTCGATATCCGCCTTCAGGTCGCCGAGCAGAAGACCGTGGTCGAAGTTATGGCGCAACCATCGCTGGTGCAATCGGAAGACGCTGCTCGCGGCACTGTGATTGAACAAGAGCAAATCCGTCAATTGCCGCTTCCGACCAGAAACTTCCAGCAACTCCTGACCTTAACCACTGGAACCTCCGGTCCGATCCAGAACTCTTCCGAATTGGGCCGTGGCGCCGCCCCAATCTATGTCGACGGGAATCGAGCGACCTCGAATTCGGTGGTTATCAATGGCACTGACGCAAATTCAATCGGCACCGGCTCGACGCCGAACTTGGCAGTACCGGCAACGGACTCGCTGCAAGAGTTTATCGTTCAGACCAGCCAGTATGATGCCTCCCAGGGCCGCGTTGCCGGCGGAATTGTGGCGGCTGTCACCAAGTCAGGGACGAACAACATTCACGGAAACGTCTACGAGTTTTTCCGCAACGACGCGCTCAACGCCAACAACTTCTTCCTGAACCGCGCCGGCATTCCACGGCCGCCTTACAAGCGCAATCAATTTGGGGGCACGCTCGGCGGACCAGTCGTAAAGGATCGGATGTGGTTCTTCGTCTCTTACCAGGGCAGCCGCGAGAGCAATGCCACGTCATTGACCAACTCCATTGGCACAGTTTTCGTGCCGCAAAATCTTTCCAACGACCGCTCCGATACGGGCGTGGATGCCCTTGCCGCTTCTTACGGTCTGGCTCCGTGTGCGACACCACCTACGGGATTCACCTTCCCTCCGTGTTTCGATCCGACGGCCAAGTTTCTGCTTCAGGCGAAGCTGCCGAACGGCTCCTACGTGATTCCATCGGCTCCCAATCCAACGGCGGTCGCCCCGGGGGCAGTTCCTCAGCCGGTTGCCGCGCCGGTCGTCGGCATCTCCAAATTCCGCGAGGACCAGTTCAACACGAATCTGGATTTTCATTTGTCCTCGGCAAACCGATTGTCCGCCAAATTCTTCGCGGCGAATAATCCGGCCACTCAGGCGCTTTTTAATCTGTTCGGACTCGGGAACGCTCTTCCAGTTCCGGGTTTTGGCGGAAGCGCGAACCTCAACCAAAGGGTACTTTCCCTGGATGATACCCACGTCATTTCTCCTCACATCGTCAATGACGTACGCTTCGGATTCGGAGTGATTTCTACCGGTTCAACGCCTCAAGAACCATTCACGGCAGCGCAGGTGGGAATGTCTTCTCCGCTGGGAAACTTGTTTCCTGGCATGCCCGAAATCTCGGTGGCGAACTATTTCGACGTCGGAGCAAACCCATTCTCCGACAATGGTGGAGTTGAGAAGACCTACTCCGCCGGAGACACTCTAAGCTGGCAAAAGGGCAGGCATAGCCTGAAGTTTGGCATGGAGTACAAACATCATGACTTGAATGCCGACTTCAATCTTTATACCCGAGGCCAGATCTTCTTCCTCGGACTCCTGCCCGGTGGACCGTTCGCCGGAAATGGCTTCTATGACTTCCTCGGTGGCCTGTTCGATTCTACCGGGCTCACCATCATGGGCTCGGGTGTGAACAATCGGGATGTTCGCGCCCAGGACTGGAGCGGATTTGCCAATGATGACTGGCGTTTAACGGATCGCTTAACAATCACCCTCGGCATCCGTTACGATTTCTTCGGCCCGTTCTCCGAAGCAAAGGGACGCTTTGTCGGATTTGATCCGTCGCGGATCACGACCGCGACCATTCCTGGATTTCCGCCAGGGGATAATGTGGCCATCACGGGCGGATTTGTGCAGGCCTCGAATGCGAAAAATCCCTTGCCCGGAGTTCCAACGGTTCAACCATCTCTGGTCCCTTCCGACAAGAACAATTTCGCCCCGCGAGTCGGATTTGCGTGGCAACCCCTCTCCGACTCGAAGAGACTGGTGTTGCGAGGCGGATATGGCATCTATTACGACCGGGCGAACTCCCGCCTGCTCAACAATCAGATCCTCAATTTCCCTTACTACACCCTGGCGCAAACACTAGAGACGCCTATCGCGACTCCGTTCGTGCAGGTCCCACAGCCGGGCAGTTATCCTCTTGCTTTCAACAATCCGGCTATTTTTCCGTTTGGGGGACCGCCGGCGCTGATGCTCCAGGCACCGACCCCACTTTCACCAACGGGAATTGCGGTCGTCTCCGCAAACGGAATCTATCCCGACATTCACGACTTCCGCGCACCCTACATACAGCAATTCAGCCTGGGAGTGCAGGACGAGTTTGCGAACAACTGGTTGCTGGATGTGGGTTATGTGGGATCAACGGGAAGGAAACTCTATCGCCTCGTCGATCTTAACCAGGCGCTGGCCCCTGTTCCATTTGCACCCGGGCTGTTAAGCCCCGGACTCTCGAGTCTAGCGGTGCAGGGTTTTGGTGTCCACGCCATGCAGAGTTCGGCCATTTCGAGCTACAACTCTCTGCAGGTGGGCGTGACTAAGCGATTTTCCTACGGTTTGCAGTTTCTCGCCGCGTACACCTACAGCCATTCGGTCGATGACTATTCAGGCGATCCTTCGGGCACGAGCGACGTCTCCGTCGTCCCCGGAAACCAGGCACCAGGCTTGCTGAACAACCGCGCGAGTTCCGACTTCGATCGCCGTCAGCGATTGGTGTTTAGCGGTATTTACGACTTGCCGAGGTTCTATAAAGGAGGCTCTTCATTTGCGCGACAGGCGGTCAACGGCTGGGAACTGGCCAGCGTTCTGACACTTCAAAGCGGCACGCCTTTTTCTGTTTTGACTAATGCGAACGCGTTTGTGCAGGCCCGCGCCGACTCGGTCAGCGGGTGCAATCCTGCTCTGAGCGGAAGCGTGGAATCGCGCTTGAGCAAATACTTCAACACCGCTTGCTTTACGCCGGCAACTGCGGTGGGCGACTTTGGGACGACCGGGCGAAACATCCTGCGCGGGCCCAATCAGAAGAACGTGGATATCTCGATCATCAAGTATTTCCCGTTCAGTGAACGAACCAAGCTGGAATTTCGTGGAGAGTTCTTCAACACGTTCAACATGGTGAGCTTCGCGAATCCGATCAGTATCGTCGAATCCGCCAACTTTGGGCAGGTCGTGGCAACTTCGACCGGACCCCGGGTGATCCAATTCGCTCTCAAGTTAAGCTTCTAGCGAGGCGATAGGGTGCGCAAGCCGCAGTTGCCATGGTCCTCTTTTTTCAACCTCCTGTATTGTTGGAAGCACATGACCTTGAAAAAGAATTCAGCCGTTCTTAGAGTAACTAGGGAAGCTCGAGGACGCGTTCCCGGAGACGGCATCGAACTGGCGTTCGGCTTTTGGCCGGGCCTGAGTGCGCCCGCCGTCGCCCTCCACGGGCTGACCGCTTCTTACGTAAACTTCGTCGGCATCGCTGAGCGCCTTGCCGGTCGAAGAGCGCTACTTGCGCTCGACTTGCGCGGCCGTGGGGATTCCGACAAGCCTGCTGGTCCATACGGGATTGCACAGCATGCCCGCGACGTTGCTCAGGCGATGCGCGCCATCGGATTAGGCGCAAGCGTCATCGTCGGTCATTCCATGGGTGCATTTGTGGCGACCGCTCTGGCCGCGCAGGAACCGGGACTGGTGGCCGGACTTGTGCTGATTGACGGCGGCTACGTCCCAGCAATAACCAGTGCGCCCACTCCCCAGCAAGGACTGGATGCCGCTCTTGCGCTGCGCTTGAGTCAACTCCGACAAACCTATCCTTCTCGAGAGGCCTATCGTGAATTCTGGCGCGGGCAGCCACACTTTCCACCGCAAGACTGGGGCCCTTGGATCGAAGCATTCCTCGACTACGAAGTTGGCGGAGAACCTCCGCAACTACGGCCAAAAGCGCTGGAGGACGCGGTGCGCGTGGATCTGATGGAAGGCTTTCAGCGAGACCAGATTGTGGCGCGACTTCAAGCGATTTGCGTGCCGGTGCTCATGCTGCGCGCGCCGGCTGGTTTTGTGCCCAACCAACCGCCGCTCTTTCCCGACGCGATGATCGAGCAGATGCGAGCCTATGTGCCAGCAATGGAAGAACAAACGATTTCAGGCACGACCCACTACACGATCGTGATGGGCAATCTTGGTGCGACTAGGATTGCAGATCTGCTGGATGATTTCGCGCACCGCTGTCAGCCAACCCAGATTGCAGCCGCTTCTTAATGCTCGGGCCATATGAACATTGGCTCACTGCTTGCTCGAAATGCTCGCTATCGCCCCCGCCACTGTGCGGTTGTCTTTGAGCACGATCGATTAGGCTTCGAAGAATTCAATCGGCGGGTGAACCGTCTAGCCAACGGCTTGCTCAGCCTGGGTGTTGGCAAGGGAGACAAGGTTGTCACCGTCTTGCCAAATTGCGGAGAATTGCTCGAAACCTACTGGGCGGTCGCCAAGATCGGCGCGGTTGTTGTTCCTCTGACCCCTCTACTACGGGGGAAGGCTCTTGCTCATCTGATTGGCGATTCAGATGCGACCGCTGTTATCACAAACGGTGATTCCCTCCCAACTCTCGATGCCATCAAAGCGCATCTTACTGCGGTAGCTGCCCATCGTTTTATTCTCACTGGCAAAGGACCGGCTGGTGGGTATCAGACTTACTACAGCTCCCTCACGAATACAGCGCGAGATGACGAGCCGTGTGGAGTCGAGATTAGCGACGAAGATCCATACAACATTATCTATAGCAGTGGCACTACAGGCCAGCCGAAGGGAATCATTCATACCCACGGTATCCGTGCGACGTACGGACTGACCTTCGCTTCTACGTTTCGCATGCGGCCGGAAAGCGTAGTGCTCCATTCAGGCTCCCTTGTATTCAATGGGGCCTTTGTGACGTTGATGCCAGCAATGTATCTCGGGGCAACATATGTCCTGAGCAGACAGTTTGACGCAAACAGTTTCATTGAAACCGTTGAAAGAGAACAAGTGACGCATACCATGCTAGTACCCTCGCAGATTGTCGCCATTCTCTGCTCTCCGCGCTTCTCGTCAGAAGCGTTGTCTTCTTTGGAAATGCTCGGCAGTGTGGGTGCGCCGCTTCATCGGGAACACAAAGATGAATTGAACCGCAGACTGCCGGGCCGCCTATACGAGCTCTACGGCTTGACGGAAGGCTTCGCCACGGTGCTCGATAAGAACGATTGCCTTCGGAAACCAGACTCGGTCGGTACTCCTTTACCGTTTTCGGAAATGCGAATCGTCAATCCTCAAGGAGGGGAGATGGCATTAGGAGGAGTGGGCGAGATCCTCGGCCGCAGCCCCTTGCTCATGCCCGGCTACTACAAGCGGCGGGACCTGACGGCCCAGACCATCATCGATGGGTGGCTGCACACAGGGGATCTCGGATACATCGATGAAGACGGCTTCCTTTTCCTAGTGGATCGCAAGAAGGACATGATCATTTCTGGCGGCGCAAACATATTTCCGAGGGATATTGAGGAAGTCGTCGTTCAGCACCCGGCTGTGCGTGAGGCAGCCGTGTTCGGCGTTCCCGATGAGAAATGGGGCGAGACCCCCCTTGCTGCGGTGATTCTGCAAAAACCCGGCCTCATCGCCGCTGAAGAACTGAGAGATTGGATCAACGTTCGGGTCGATGCCAAGAATCAGCGCATTCGCGGGGTCGTGATCATGGAAGACTTCCCCCGCAGTACCGCTGGAAAAACGCTCAAACGCATTCTGCGCGAGCCCTATTGGACTAAGCATGACAAGAACCCCTAACATTTCGCCAGGGCTCGCGGCCGTCGCGAGGTAGGCGGCACTTTGCGTCATGGCGGTGCAGGAGATGCTCATGGCGTGTTGCTGATAACCTGCTTCGGAATGTCGACGATTGAGGGAGTAAGTAATCACGATCGCAGTGGGTGATTGAAGAGATGGCTGGGTCGGACTGAGTTCCTGACCCTGACGATTAGAAGGGAGCCCAGGTTGAAAGCGCAAACCATCTACGAGAGCGAAATGGTGCTCTTCTCTGGGTGCACAGCGGGCGGACTTGCCGAGCAAATGTGGCCGGATCACGATTCGCATTAGGTCGGACTCTATGGCTCAAACTGCTGCCCCGGTACACTTGAAGCAGGAAACACTGAAGGGCTTCAACGCCTACATTCGTGACGCCGAAGCAGCCATGGAGCGGACTCTGGACGATGGCAGCCCATTCCTATGGTCCGATGTCAATTCGGAGAGAGCGCAGCAGGTCCGAGGAGGCCGGATTGTAGCGCAATTCTGGCCGGAACACGGGCCAGTCAAAGTGCCGAATGGTTTGATCCATGACTGGATCGGCACCTCATTTATTCTTGATACGACCGTCGAAGACGTGCTGGCACTGGTGCAGGATTACGATAACCACAAGAACATTTACAAGCCAGAGGTTGTTGCCTCACGGCTAATAAGCCATCGCGGCAATGATTACCAAGTTTATTTGCGGCTTCTCAAGAAGAAAATTGTAACGGTGGTCCTTGATACCGATCATAAGGTGCACTATCGTTCGCTGGATCGAGTGCGCTGGGTTTGTCGCTCGTACACGACACGGATTTCTGAAGTGGAGCACGCCGGAAGCCTGACGGAGAGAGTGCTGCCGCCCGATACCGGGGCCGGATTTCTATGGCGTCTGTATTCCTACTGGCGATTCCAGGAACGGGAAGATGGTGCGCATGTTGAGTGTCGAGCTATTTCGCTGACGCGTGACGTACCCTTGGGGCTGGGATGGGTCATCGAACCGATCATTCAGAAGCTCCCCAAGGAGTCGCTGATTCACACTCTAGAGGCTACACGCCGAGCTCTGCTAGGTCGGCAGACCAGACCTGCGCAGTAGTTGGCGTAACATCACGAGTCCAGTTGGTTTGGCTCTGCAATTCCTACGGTTGGCTAAATCGGTCCGCGAGATCCGCTGTCGGATGCTTGCGGAATTTCGGGAATGTCCGGGATCTCAATATCCGGAAGATTCGACAGATCCACGTTCGGCATGTCGGGGATATCGACGACAACCTTGGCGAAGCCGGGGCAATTGCGGAACTGATCGGCCTTCCATGTCGAGATCATCCGGACTTTGTCCATCTTCATCTGCATGAGATCGAACTTCTGACGCATTTTCGCCTCGGCGATCTGCTGCCGTGCATGAGCCATCGCCATCTGGCGTTGGGCCATCGCAACCCGCTGGCAAACGGCCTTGCTCTGAATTTTCTGAAGAGCGCCTTCGGTGCGGTCAAAAGCTTCCGGACTGCGGCCGAGCATCACTTCGGCCATAGCGACGTACTGCATCCCGCGCTCGGCGACGCGCTGAACATAGGCAGTCGCTTGTCCTGCCAAACAATGTGCCCACCTCAGCTGTCCGTCCTGATATGCACCGTTGAGACCCAGGGCTACTACGCCGGCTGCCAACCAGTACCAAGCCTTTTCCGATCGCATTTGCCACTCCTCAATTTGCTCTGTTGCCTTAGACGAGGTGGCCCTGAGTTTGTTACCTGTGACAATTACGCAAAAAAGGCGGGAAATGTTCAACCCAGTGCGGAAAAGATTGCGGCTCTATCGACTACGCCAGTGGGCGAAAAAGATCGATCTCGCGCTAAAGCCTTCGAAGACATTCACTTAGCTTGCACAGCCAGATATCGCTCTTGTAGCTTCTCCAGGATCGCTGGCCCCAACTGCGAGACACTCCCCGCCCCTAACGTCAGGATCATGTCTCCCTCTCGCGCCTCCCGCGATACGATCTCGGCGGCCTCGGCAGGAGAGCGCACATAGCGGACGTTCTGTCCGGTCTCTTCTTTTATCCGCGTGGCCAGAACTTCTCCACTGACGCCCTCGATCGGTTTTTCGCTGGCGGCGTAGATGTCGAGGACGTTGATCGAGCTGGCATCTTGGAACGCTCGGGTGAACTCGTCCATCAACGTCTGAGTTCGCGTGTAGCGATGCGGCTGGAAAATCACATGAATGCCGCGGAAACCACATTGCTTTGCTGCTGCAAGTGTCGCCTTGATCTCGGTCGGGTGATGCCCGTAGTCATCGATGACACTGATGCCAGCAACTTTTCCGCGCAATTGGAAACGTCGGTCCACGCCGCGAAAACTCTCAAGCGCGCCGCGAATGCTCTCGACGGGAATATCCAATCCTATCCCCACCGCGATTGCCGCGGTCGCATTCAGGATGTTATGTGCCCCGGGCACGTGCAGGGTGAAGTTGTCGAGATCCTTCCCCCTGTAGCTCACGTGAAAGTGACTTAACGGTCGATGCTCTCCTGGTTGCTGCTCGACTGTACCCGGCTTGATCAGGAAGTCGGATCCTTTCCTCGTGCCGTAGGTCATGGTGCGCCGTTGGACTTCGGGAAGCAGCTTTCGCAGTATGGGATCGTCGTTGCAGGCGACTACGATCCCGTAGAACGGCACACGGTCCATGAATTCGAGGAAAGTCTTCTTTACGTCCCGCATGTTGCGGTAGCAGTCCATGTGCTCACGATCGATGTTGGTGACGACCGAGAGAATCGGAGAGAGCTTCAGGAAGGATCGGTCGCTTTCATCGGCTTCAGCCACGAGGTACTGCGATTTGCCCAGGCGCGCATTCGAGCCCATGGCGTCGACGCGTCCTCCCACAACGACGGTCGGATCCAACCCACCTGCTGCGAGGACGGCCGCCACCATCGAGGTTGTGGTCGTCTTGCCATGCATCCCAGCAATGGCAATCCCGTACTTCAATCGCATCAGCTCGGCCAGCATCTCGGCACGCGGAATCACTGGGACATGAAGGTTGCGCGCCTCGGCGACTTCAGAGTTATCAGCAGCGACGGCGGAGCTCGTGACCACGACCTCGGCTCCTTGGACGTTTTCGGCCGCGTGACCCTCAAAGAAGGTCGCGCCCAGCGAGGTCAGCCGCTGTGTGACTGGTGAGCTCTTGAGATCCGACCCGGAGACTTTATAGCCGAGGTTCAGCAGGACCTCGGCAATCCCGCTCATGCCGATGCCGCCAATCCCCACGAAATGGACGCGTTGAATCTTGGCAAACATAGAAGATCAGGTTACAGATAACAGGTCACAGGTGACCGGCTCGACCACCGGGTCATGGTTGAAGCGGAATCCTAGCGCTGTTTCTTTCCGCGCACGTTCATACTACTTCATACCGGCGAGTGCCGCTGCCATGCGTGCAACGTCTTGTGCGGCATTCGGATGCGAGAGGGCTTTTGCAGCTTTTCCCATCTGCTCCAGTTGTGCCGGATCGCTGAAAAGCTTGGCCACAATTTCGGTAAGGCTCTTACCTGTAAGGTTGGCCTCTTCCAGCATGGCCGCAGCCCCAGCGCTTACCAGCGCTTGTGCATTCACTTTCTGATGGTCATCGGCTGCGCGCGGGAAGGGAACGAAGATCGCTGGCTTCCCGGCTGCTGCAACTTCTCCGACGGTACTAGCACCCGACCGGCACACCAGCAGGTCGGCCCGAGCGAAAACTCCCGGCATGTCGGTGATGAAGGCTGACACCTCGGCGCTAAACCCTATCGCCTGGTACGCGGCCTGCGCCTCGCTAAAGTCACGCTCGCCTGTCTGATGAATAACGCGAAGACCACGAACTTTCTCACGCAGAGCCGGCAACGCAGCTATTGTCGCTTGATTGATCGCATGCGCTCCCTGGCTCCCACCGAAAACCAGCAGTGTCGGCGAGGCGTCGGGATGCTTCGGCGGAATATCAAAGAACGCGGGCCGCACCGGCACGCCCGTCACCTCGAATTTGCGAAAGAAGCGTCCCGTCTGTTCAAACTGAACGGCGGCCATGGACACTCGCGAGGCTACCAGGCGATTGGCAAATCCCGGCACCACGTTCGGCTCGAAGGCGATGGTCGGCACGCCACGCAGGATCGCAGCTGCCATCGCCGGGCCTGATGCATATCCGCCTACTCCGATCACAACATCCGGTCGGAACTCTTTCAGCATGCTCCACGACTTCAAGACCGCCATCGGAAGGTCCCAGGCAGTTCTCAAACGAGTTGTCAGGCTGACGTTTTTGAGTGCTCCCACTTGCACCAGGCGAAGCTCGAATCCCGCCGCAGGGACCAGCCGGTTCTCCATTCCGCGCGGCGTGCCGATGAAGAGCAATTCTGCCGCATACGCCTTCTTTAGTTGCTGCGCGATGGCCAGCGCTGGAATGACGTGCCCGCCCGTGCCTCCGCCTGCCAGGATTACGCGCATGGGGTCATTTTATCGGCGAGCTACGAGCCACGAGCTACGAGCCGGCGATTCTTGTTCTTGGAACGGCAAAACACGAGCGAACGCCCAAACCTGGAAAATGTCATTCCTTGTCATTCCGACCCGGGGCGGAGCGAGGTAGGAGGACCTGCAGTTGCCTGCTCATCAGCTCGCGACTCCCAGCTCCCGGCCCGTGTCACTCCGCCTGTTTTGAAATATTCAGCAGCACACCCACGCAGCCGAGCATCACGAAGAGCGAAGATCCCCCATACGAAACGAACGGCAGAGGAATTCCCTTGGTTGGCATCAGGCCGAGCACTACGCTGATGTTGATGAAGGCCTGCAGGATGATCATGCTGGTAATGCCAACCGCCAGGAATCGTCCGAACAAGTCCTCGGTGCGCACCGCCACGCGCGTTCCGCGCCACAGAAAGATGGCAAACAAGGCGACTACAAACAGTGCGCCCACCAGGCCCAGTTCTTCGGCGGTCACGGCGAAAATAAAGTCGGTGTGCGCCTCGGGCAGATAAAACAGCTTCTGCTTGCCTTCCATCAGCCCCAAACCCGTCAACCCGCCTGTGCCGACAGCAATCAATGACTGAATGATGTGGAAGCCTGTGCCCCGCGGATCCGCATTGGGATGGAGAAAAGCCAAAATACGGTCACGTCGCCAACTCACGTGAAAGAGCAGAAAGTACAGGGGCAGCAACGATGCCCCCAGGCCGTAGGCGAAATAGCGCAACTGCATTCCCGCCACAAACAGAATGGACGCGGTAATTCCCGCGCATGCAATCGCCGTCCCTAGGTCCGGCTGCGCAACAATCAGCAGCAGAAAGACAAGCGTCGGAACGATTGCAGGCAACAGAGTGCCTTTCCAGTCCTCAATAGTCTTTGTGCGGCTCTCGAGGAAAAAAGCGAGGAACAGAATCAGTGCCGGCTTGGCGAGTTCGGAAGGCTCAAACGAGAATCCGCTCCAGTGGATCCAGCGATGGGTATTGTGCGTGCGATCCAGCAGAAATACGCCGAGCAGCAGCAGCGTGGTCACCGCGAGCAGCGAGAACACAACACCTGGATTTTTGTAGCGCCGGTAGTCGATCCTCATCGCGACCACCATGGCGGTAATCCCTGCCACAGCCCAAAACAACTGCTTCAGGACAAAGGTGTAGGGCGAACCGAAACGCTCTTTAGCCATCACTGCCGAGGCGCTGAAGACCATCACCAGCCCAAGGAAAACGAGCAGCGCCGTAACCGTGAACAACCATCGGTCGACGCTGACGCGCTTGGCCATTGGAACAGCTATTTCACCACGGGGCAGCAACGAAACAAGTGACCCGTTTCAGAAAAATTGCGCTCAATTTGACTGACTTGGTTCCCCCGGATGTGAAACGGCTCGGGAGATCGAAAAAGGGGCCAAATTCCGCTGCGCCCCTTAGCTTTGCGTTGAATTTTGGCTTTTACGTCCCGAGCGAGTGAACTACTTCCTTGAATACCCTTCCCCGGTGGTTGTAGCTCTGGAACTGATCGAAACTCGCACAGGCAGGAGCGAGCAGCACAATGTCTCCAGGTTGTGCCACCGCGGACGCCCGGCGGATTGCGTTTTCTAGCGTCTCGGCATGCACGACTTCCGCCGCTCCCTTGATATGCGACTCGATCTTCTCGGCCGCCGCTCCAATCGTGTACACCCGCTTCACGCGCTCCTTTAGCAAGTCATTGAGAACCGTATAGTCGCTGCCCTTGTCTTTCCCCCCGAGAATCAAATGGATGTTCTTCGGGAATGACTCGAGCGCTTTGATCGTGGCATCCACATTCGTCGCCTTCGAGTCGTTGTAGTACTCGACACCTTTCACGGTTGCCACATACTCCAGCCGATGCTCCACCGCCTTGAAGTGCTGCACGGCCTCACGAATCTTCGCCGGCGGGCAGCCCATCAGCGCGCCGGTGCAAATCGCAGCCAACACGTTCTCTACGTTGTGAGCGCCTTTCAGCGGGATTTCGCTCACCAGCATGATCTCGCGCTGCGATTGCCCATCGCGGAACACGATCTGGCCTTCGCGCACACAGGCACCCTGGCGCACTTCCTTCTTACGGCTGAACCAGTAGACTTGCGGACGCCTGCGATCGCCCAATGTCCGACAAGTCGGGTCGTCCTCGTTAAGCACGGCGAAATCCGAGGCCTGCTGGTTTTCAAAGATTCGCACCTTGGCCGCGACGTAGGCTTCAAGGGTGCGATGCCGATCCAAATGATCGGGCGTAATGTTCAGAATGACGGCAACTTTCGGCCGGAAGGTCGCAATCGTCTCCAACTGAAAGCTGGACACCTCGAGAACCACCATCGTGTCCCGGGTTGCCTGCGGCACCAGCGAAATCGCTGGCGTGCCGATGTTGCCGCCGACCAATGTGGGAAACCCGCCGGCGGCGAGGATTTCTCCTGCCAAGCTCGTAGTGGTGGTCTTCCCATTCGAGCCAGTAATGGCGACAATCGGCCCGGGCAGATGCTGCCCCGCCAGCTCGATCTCGCCGATCACCGGTTCTCCCGAGGCGCGCGCCTGTACCAGTGGCGGTGCATCCACAGGCACTCCCGGGCTGACGACGATCAGGTCCTGCCCGCGAAAGGTTCGCTCCCCATGCCCGCCCGTCTCCACTGTGATGCCATGATCGAGCAGTATCGGGATCTCGTCGCGCAGTTGGTCGGGAGACTTCGTATCGGAGACAGTAACCCGCGCTCCTTGATCCTTCAGGAAAAGAGCGGAAGCCACGCCTGACTTGCCTAGTCCGACCACCAGCACGCGTTTGTCTTTGAGATCCACGAGTCTTAGTTTTTACCACAGAGGCACAGAGACACAGAGAAAAGCAAAATCATGAGTGTATCCAACTCGATCTTTCGAGAATCCGAATTGCCCGTCACGGAACCGTGAGTTCCGTAGTCCTGCTCGCTCGTGAATTGCGGGCAAGAGTCCTAAAACGGGAAATCCCAAAAGACTTCTCTGTGAGTCGGTGTCTCTGTGGTAAAAGACTTTTTTATCTCAGTTTCAGGGTCGTCAACGCGAACAGAGCGAACACCAACGACGCAATCCAGAAGCGCACGATGACCTTCGATTCCGACCATCCCATCAGTTCAAAATGATGGTGAATCGGGGCCATCTTGAAAATTCGCTTCTTGCGCAGCTTATACGACGCAACCTGCAGGATCACCGAAAGCGCCTCAATCACAAACACTCCGCCGATAAACGGCAGTAGCAGCTCCTGCTTGATCATGACGGCGATCGTGCCGATCGCTCCGCCCAACGCGAGCGAACCGACGTCGCCCATGAACACCTCGGCCGGATGCGCGTTATACCAGAGGAAGCCAATCGCCGACCCCACCATCGCGCCGCAGAAGATCGTCAATTCTCCGACCTGCGGCATGTGCGGCAGCCCCAGGTAGGTCGCAAAGGCGGCATGGCCGCTGACATAAGTCAGCACGGTGAGGGCGCCCGCGGCGATCACCGTGCAGCCGATGGCCAGTCCGTCCAGACCATCGGTCAGGTTCACCGCATTGCTCGAACCGACAATCACTATGCAGACAAATAATACAAAAGGGATAAATCCCAGCGGCCACAGATGGGGATTATGGGCCCAGCGCTCGATTACGAGGTCGGGGCGAAATTGCTTGAAGAACGGCACCACGAGCTTGGTGGAATACATGCCACGGGATTGCATGCCGATGAGCGCCCCGGCAATCAGCAGACTGGTCAGAATCTGCAAGCCCAGCTTGGCTCGCGCCGTAAGGCCCAGATTGCGCCTCTGGACCACCTTTATATAGTCGTCGGCGAAGCCGATCGACGCGAAAGCGCAGGTTGCAGCAATCGCAACCCAAACGAAGACGTTCGTCAGATCGGCCCAAAGCAGCGTCGGAACCACTACCGCGATGGCAATCAACAATCCACCCATGGTGGGTGTGCCCGCCTTCTTTTGATGGGCTTTTGGACCCTCTTCGCGAATGTACTGGCCGATCTGGAATTCGCGCAGCCGGTTGATTACCGCAGGTCCGACGATAAGGCCGGTGAACAACGCGGTCAGGCTGGCAAATGCGGTTCGAAACGTGAGGTAACGGAAAATGCGAAACGGAGGAAAGTAGTGATAGAGCTTGACGAAGAGCAACCAGTAAAGCAATCCGCCTCCGAATCAGTTGCTAGCGCTTGACCTTTGAGCCCAGATGCAAAGGATATGCCGCAAGGACTATCCGCCAACTACAATCCACGAATCTCTTGCCATTTCTGCAACGCTTTTTCCAACTTTACCCCACGGGACGCTTTCAACAGAACGACATCCCCATCTCGCGCTTCCCGCGCCAGCCACTCGCCTGCTTCCTCCGGCGTCGGCACAAATTCGGCGCGCATGCCCTTCGCTTTAGCGCCGTCCACCAAACTCTGTGCCAAGCCCCGAACTCCCAGTAGCATGTCCAGTTTCTTCTCCGCGATATGCTGGCCCGCGGATTTGTGCATCGACTCGCCGGCCGGACCAAGTTCGAGCATTTCCCCAGCGACCACGATGCGTCGTTTTGCTGGCATGGCAGCCAGCGCCTCGACCATTGCTTCCAAAGCTTTTGGATTGGAATTGTAGCAATCGTTAATCACCCGGATGTTACCCACTTGGACGACCTGCCCGCGCTTGTCCGCTGGCTTCAAGGTCGCAAGGGTGGCAACGGCATCGGAAAGCTTGATCCCGCGGTCAAGCGAGACCGCGACTGCTGCGAGAGCGTTTGAAATATTGTGCACGCCAACCAGCGGAAGAACCGCGTGTTCGCGCCTACCTTCGACGACAACATCGAACTCCGAGCCCTCTGACCCGCCTGATTTAATATTTTCGCCGCGCACATCGGCAGGGACCCGCGTCCCGTAGAGCACTACTTTTCCCTTAAAGTCGCGCCCAAATTGCGAGACATATTGGTCGTCGGCGTTCAGCACCGCCGTACCGGAGGCGGGCAGGGACTCGATCAGCTCGTACTTGGCGCGGGCAATGCCCGCAATCGAATCGAAAAATTCCAGGTGGACAGGTGCAACAACTGTTACGACTCCGGTCTCAGGCTGAGCGATTTTCGCCAGCGCCGCGATCTCGCCCGCATGCGACATACCCATCTCAATGACTGCGATTTCATGTTCGGGTTGCAGCTTCAGAAGCATCAATGGCAGCCCAAAGTGATTATTGAGATTGCCTTCCGACTTCAATACTTTGTAGTGGCTCGAAAGAACGTGCGCGATGGCTTCCTTCGTCGTGGTTTTGCCAACTGAGCCCGTGATGCCCACCACCGGCTTGCCCCATAAACGGCGCATCGCCGTCGCCAGCGTCTGTAATGCCACTAGCGTGTCATCGACCGCGAGCAGGCAGGTTTTCACAGAAAAACGCGCGAGTTGGTCCTTGCGAACCACCGCCGATACGGCACCGCGTTCAAGCGCCTGGTGCACGAAATCGTGCCCGTCAAGACGCTCGCCCTTCACCGCGAAGAAAAGGTCGCCTGGCTGAACCGTGCGCGAGTCAATCGAGTATCCCTGTGCGACCTCTTTCAACTCGCACTCGCCAGTCGCGCCCAGAAATTCTTCGATCCGCGCAAGCGGCAGCTTCATGCTTGACCCGCCTTTGCCGCCTGGCATTCGTAACCAGCCTTTATCAGGGCCTCGCGGCTCACTTGCACATCATCGAAGGGAATCGACCCTTCGCGGGAAACCTGCACTTTCTCGTGGCCCTTTCCGGCAACCAGCACGATGTCCCCAGGACGCGCTTCGCCGACCGCAAGTGCAATCGCCGCTCTCCGCTCTGGCTCCATCGTGTAACGCGCCCCTGAGCGCTGTAGGCCGACAACAGCATCATTCATGATCGCCAGGGGATCCTCGCTGCGCGGATTGTCCGACGTCAGCACCACGAAATCACTTCCCTTTCCTGCTGCCTCACCCATGAGTGGACGCTTGGTGCGGTCACGATCGCCTCCGCAGCCAAAGACGGTAATGACGCGCCCCTTCACTCCAGCCTGTGCGACGAATTCCCGGGCCAGCGTGGTCAGGTTCCGCAGTGCATCGTCGGTGTGCGCGTAGTCGACAACGACAGTGAAAGGCTGCCCGCAGTCGACGCGTTCGAATCGTCCGGGCACGCGCGTCAACGCGGCAAGCCCTTTCGCAATCGCATCCTGAGAACAGTTTCTGGCGAGCGCCGCTCCCACCGATGCCAGAATGTTATAGACGTTCACCTTGCCAATCAGCGGCGAAAACACGGGAATCGTTCCCGAAGACCCCATCACATCGAAACGCGTTCCCCTGGGTGTGATGTGCACGTTCTCGGCATGCAGATCGCCGTTGTTCCAACCGTAGGTGAGAACCTGTGATCCGCGCTTCTTGCTGCTCGAAACCAGCTTCCGACCGTACTCATCATCGATGTTAATGATTGCGGCGCGCGGTGCCTCGGTGCCGCATCCCTCAAACAGGATGCGCTTGGTGGCAAAATACTCCTCCATGGTGCGGTGATAGTCCAGGTGGTCGCGGGTCAGATTCGTGAACACGGCAACGTCAAACGGAACCGCAAAAACACGCTGCTGTGCCAGAGCGTGGGAGGAGACCTCCATCACTCCTTCAGTTGCGCCGTGGCCCACGCCTTCTGCCAGCATCTGGTTCAGTTCAAGGGACTCGGGCGTGGTATGGGGCGCGGGTAATACTTTACCGGCGACGTGATATTCGATCGTTCCCACCAGCACGCTCTTCCGCCCCGCTGCCGTAAGAATCGACTCGAACAGGAAAGCGGTGGTGCTTTTCCCATTGGTGCCGGTAATCCCCGTAAGCGCGATCCGTTCCGCAGGGCGATTGTAAAAGTTCGCACTAAGCCGTCCCAGCGCGCGCCTACCATGCGGAACCAGGGCCCACGCGACTCCGGCGCGTGGGGGTTCGGTCGCGGAATCGCTGACCACAGCCACTGCACCCGAGGCGATAGCCCTGTCGATGTAGGAATTGCCGTCGCTGCTCTCCCCGCGCATCGCGACGAAAACGAAGCCAGGCAAGACCCGCCGCGAGTCATAGGCCAGTCCCGTGACAGGCGGATTGCCACTCCGGGAAAGAACTTCTGCCCCCTGCAGGATCTGCTCAAAGGTCATTGGCTTGATTCTAGAGCATACGGCTGTTCGGCCTGTGATCGGGCTAAGGGTAGGTTCCGTCGCGAAGTCCTGGTGGGCTTTAACTACCGCCCGAACTTCACGACGACTTTCGATCCGGCAATCACGTGAGATCCAGGCGCCGGAGACTGCTCGCGTGCGATGCCGCTGCCAACGGGATTCAGTTCCAAGCCGCTGTCTTGCGCAGTTTCGATTGCCCCGCGAACACTCTTGCCAATAAAAGACGGAACTTCAATCCCTCCCTGCTCGACATCCAGTACAACCGTTCCGCTTGGAGCCGGCTTTGCGTTCTCGGAGATCGGACTGGTCGGCGCCGGCGCTTGCAGATTAGCAGACACCTTAGTGTCTTTTTCGCGAAGCGCCGCGGCCACAATTGGACCTTGCGCCGCAGAAGGCTTCGCCAGCGCCGCTTGTGAAACGGGTGTCTCCGCCGCTCCAGTCGCTCCCACCTCCGAAAGCTCCAGTGCTGAGCCGAGATGATCCGGCGAACTCTCATCCAGGTCTGAATCTTTCACGCGGTTTTGCGCCAGCCACGCCTGGCGATTTGACGGAAGGGCGATGTCGTGCGGAACATGCAAGTACTCGAGCACTTGCTGCGTGATGCGCTGGAACACGGGTGCCGCAACCTGTCCCCCCTGGTGCAGTCCTACCGCCGAGTCGAGAATCACTGCAACCGTCACCGCCGGGTTGTTAATCGGCGCGAATCCTGCGAAAGAGCCGACATACTTCGTCCGCGAATAGATGCCCGTAGAAGGATCGACTTTCTGTGCGGTGCCCGTCTTGCCTGCAGAGCTATAGCCCTCCAGAACCGCCTTACGCCCCGTTCCATGGAGCACGACCCCACGCATCATCTGACGCATTTGCGCTGCCGTCATAGATGAGATCACGCGACGCTCATGTTCAGGATGAAAGACCACAGGCTGCGGCACACTTTGCGGCTGGATGGTGTTGGCTACGATGCGCGGCGCCTCCCACACTCCGTCATTTGCGAAGATTGAAACCATCGCTGCCAACTGAATGGCGGACACGCCGATTTCCTGCCCCATGGAGATGGCGCCGATCGAAACCTTCGACCAGTGATTCACCGGCTTGGTCATTCCCCGGGTCTCGCCCGGCAGTTCAATTCCAGTTTGCTGTCCAAATCCAAAAGCACGGATGTATTTGTAGAAGCGGTCTTCTCCAAGCCGGAGCGCGATTTTGATGGCGCCGACATCGCTCGACTCCGCCAGCACGTCCGCGACTGACAGCAATCCATGCGGCTTACTGTCGCGGATTCGCATACCGTTGACTACGATCGAGCCCATCTGGCAATCGAACATCTCCTCCGGCCGTGTGAGCTTCTCCTCCAGCGCCGCGGAAATCGTAACCAGCTTGAATGTGGATCCGGGTTCGTAGATATCGCTGACCGCCCGGTTCTTTAACGCCTCGTTGCGGATCTCTTTTTTGACATTGGGATTGAAGTTTGGCCGATTCGCCAATGCCAGAATTTCACCGGTATGCGGATTCTCGACAATCACCGTGCCGGCGATCGCTTGTGTGTCCTTGATCGCCTGCTCAAGCTCGCGCTCGGCAATGTACTGGATCTTCTCGTCGATGGTGAGGACCAGATTATCCCCAGCCTCTGGTTCCTTCTCGATGCGGCCAAACCACTTTTTGCGGGCGTCCACGGAAATCTGCATCCGCCCGGGCTGGCCTTTGAGTTGTTCGTTATACTCGCGCTCGATGCCGCTCAAGCCGCCGTCGTCGGTGCCCACATATCCGAGCACCTGCGCGGCCAGGTCGCGCTTGGGGTAGAACCGTTTCGATTCCTTCTGAAAGTGGATGCCCTGCAGATTAAGGGCGCGAATGCGTTCGATGGTTTCCGCGTCCGCTTTACGAGCTACCCAGCAGAATGTCTTGTGCGCGCGACAGTCAGCAAGGACCATGCGCGCATCCTCACCGGTGATGTGCGTGATCAACGAAACTGCGTTCACCAGATCAGGAACTTCGGTCGGCACGGCAAAGGCAGAGTCGACCATGATCGACATCGCCAGTTCGTTGCCTTGACGGTCGTAGATAATCCCGCGCTTCGCAGAGACGTTGACCGAGCGTTGCTGCTGATGCTCGGCGCGCTGCTGAAAATCGCCGTAGCAGAAGATCTGCAGATATACCAGCCGCAGGCAAATAATCGCGCACCAGAACAGCATGAGGCCACCAAGCAGGTACAAACGGTGGTTGCCGGCGGAGCGCGTGGAAGGCACGATCAGTTCCTCATGATTTCATCTTTAAAGACAAACATGGCGGCTGGCCGGTTTCCGGTAGCCGCCAAAAACTGCCTGCTGCGGGAAAGGTTCAAACCACCTTCCGTGCCTGGACCTCGTGGAATGCTATCGTGCCGAGATCGCTGAAATTGGACTCACGCTTGCCATTTCTGGTGCGCCTGCATCCGCTGACGTGTCCAGGTGCATGACCTGACCTGCCTGCGGAGATTGCAATCCCAGCTTGCGCGCCATCAGGTCGATGCGTTCCGGATTGCGCAGCGAGGCATCTTCCAGGTGAAGCTCGCGGTTCATTTCGACCATTCCGTCGCGTTGAATCTTCAGGGATTCGATCTGGTAGCCGTATTCGATTGCCTTGAAATGCTGCCAGGCGTAAGTCATGACCAGCAGAAACAAGCAGCCCAACGCGATTCCGAACTGTCGCATCTCGCGCCCGCGGCGCGGGTCTTCCACCTTCACGAGACGCGAGTTGTCGATCGCCTTGTTGAAGTAGATCTCGGGCGTGCCGATCCAAAACGACGGCCGTCGGCCCGACGTCGCTACTCTCTGCGTCACCGCCGCCGTTGCCATCAGGCCACCCCAAGCAGATCGGCTTCGACGAGCGCAGGCTTAGTCTGGCCGGCATACCAACGCTCCAGCTCAGTGTCCGCGTTCGCGTTAAGAATGCGAGCTTCCGTCCGCTCGACCGTTGCGATCAGTTCGTTGATCAGCGTTCCTGTGTACATGGCCCTGACTCCTGTTCCTACCCGATTTCTCTCCGGGACGGCTTCGAGAGATGGGTAGGATTTTGGTGTTTCGCCCTTTCGTGAAAGGCGATGCCCTCCCGGAAACCTTGCCCCGGCACGCCTTCCCTGGTGCGTGCGTGCCGGGCTTCCTTCACCCACAATCTGCCCCAACGTAAGAAGCGGTCACGCTGGGGGGCTCCGGTGGGTTCTCCGGAGCAAAACCTTTTCAAGTAGCGCCGCATCTTGCCGGCTGTCCCGAGGGCGTCTCGCTCTCAGCGGCGATTTCCCGCCAGCGCTACTAAACTCTTTCGGCGGCTCGCAGCTTCGCGCTGCGCGACCGCGGATTGCGATCAATCTCTTCTTCGGTCGCGATCACCGGCTTCTTCGTCAACAGCCGGTAGTGACCTTGCTTCATTCCCTCGCGCAGTGCATCTTTCACGATGCGGTCCTCCAGCGAGTGAAAGCTGATCACCACTAGCCGGCCTCCCGGCTTCAGCAGCTGCGGCGCTGCATCCATCAACTTCCGCAAATCATCCAATTCACGGTTTACGAAGATTCGGAGAGCCTGAAAAGTGCGCGTCGCGGGATGAATTCGTCGTTCGGCAGAATTCATTGGCCGGGCCGCGGCTGAAACGATTTCCGCAAGTTGCGCGGTAGTCCGTATCGGCCGCGACCGGACAATGGCTCTGGCGATTCTCCGCGACCTCCTTTCCTCACCGAATTCGTAAATCAGGTTGGCGAGTGTGACCTCGTCGGCCTGATTTACCACTTGTTCGGCGGTCTCGCCGGACTGCGTATTCATACGCATGTCCAGCGGTCCTTCCGCCTGAAAACTGAATCCCCGCGCGGCGTTGTCGAATTGCAGGCTGCTGACGCCTAGGTCGGCTAGTAAACCGTCGACCTTGAAGTCGTCGATCGTCAGTCGTCGGTCGTCGGCTAAATCTGCAAAGGATCCATGCCGCAACTCGATGGTCGGCCAGTCTGTTCGGTCGTCATCCTCTGTCGGCCGGTCTTGGCTCTTGCCGACGACCGACGACTGACGACCGACGACTAAGCTCTTGCCTGCCGCTTCTAACGCTGCAGGATCTTTATCGACCCCAATCAAACGACCCGGTGCGCCGAGGCGTTTTGCGATTTCGTAACTGTGCCCGCCCAGGCCCACCGTGGCGTCGATATACGTCCCACCGCGCCGGATGTTTAGAAAATCGATCGCTTCTTTTAAAAGAACCGGTACATGGCCAGCCTTGCCACCATGCCCCCGCTCGGGGGTATTTTGTCCAGAACCCTCGTCCACTAGATGCCCAGGTCGTCGAGCGTCTTCTCATCTTCCGTAGTGAATGACTCGGTCTCGATCTCCCTCTGCAACGCTTCCATGTTGCGCACTTCGAGATAGGTCAGGTTCCCCAGCACCGCAACTTCGCCCTTGATGGCTGCGTTCTCGCGCAACAACTGCGGGATCAACAACCGGCCCTGACCATCCATTTCCACTTGCTGTCCCCAGTAGTTCACCCGGGACAGGAACTTCTTCTTCGTGGGATTGAAGGTGGAGAGCCCTGCCAGCTTCTGCTCGATCCGCTCCCATTCCTCGAAGGGATATATCTGGGCAACCTTCCCGTCCAAACTTGTGATGTAGAATTGCGTCCCGTATTTCTCGTCGATCACCCGCTTGAACTCGGCCGGGACCTTCAAACGTCCTTTTTCGTCGACGCGAGTTGGGTGATTGCCGCGAAACATATGTCTGTTTGCGCCGATGAGGGCGCCCGCTACGGCTGATAGTTGCTACCAAAGCAACCAGGGAGGAGGTAAAAGCGGCTTGCAAAGCGGTCATTTCCGGTTCGTTCGGGCTGTTTTTCAGGGTGTCAGTCTTAAATTCCACTGGCGCCTCAAAAGTCGTCACCGCTGCCCACGACCTCTATTGACTTGACCACTTTCTACCACTTTTGCCCACATCCTACGCCTAACTGGTTTATTGTCAATAAGAAAGTTGGAGGTTGCAGAGATCTCAGAAGTACATCTTGGAAAAGCGCCAGTCGTAGTGGCTAACTGGGATGGTGACCACAAGATGTTGGGTTGAAGAAAGTGGTTCTTTCACCGTTTCTTCGCTTCGATTTTTCTTGCGTTTTCTTTTTCCTGTGGATATAGCACGGGAGCCTTCCTGAATTGGCTCGTTGTTTTCTCCATGTCGAGTCATCTTGAATTCAAAAGCTGGGTCGGATTCCCGATTGAGAAGGTCTTTCTCTTCTTTGCGGATCCAGCGAACCTGCCGCGCCTCATGCCTCCAATTACGGACACGCACATTGATACCGTGCGTCTTGTTCCCCCGCCCGTAACATCGATTCAACTTACTTCGGAACAGCAGCGGTCGCTCGCCGGCATTGGCTCGGAAATCGTCACGTCGTTCCGCGTGCTGCCACCACTTCCTTTGCGGGGACGATGGGTCGCGAAGATTACGGCTTTTCGGTGGAACGAAGTTTTCGAAGACGTGCAGCTGCAGGGGCCATTTAAAAGCTGGCATCACCGGCATGAGTTGGTATCAGAAGTTCGCGAGGACAAGCAGGGGACGCTTGTCATCGACAAGGTCGCTTACGCATTTGGACTCGGCCCGCTCGATCCGTTGATTGAGGCCCTGGTTTCGAAGCGGATCGAGGGGATCTTCACCCATCGGCAGCGGATTTTGCCGGACCTTTTTGCTGGGTTAACTGGGAAGTCGTCAGAGAAATAGGGAGAAGGCGGAACGAACCGAAGCCCCTTCCGCCGGTGATCGGGTTGTTCCTTCTATGCGCTTGCTTGAAAGTTGCTCTGTTGCCCCAGCGAATCGAAGGCTCCGTTTTGAAGTGCGAACTGCTGCATATCCTGCTGCAAGCTTGTGTAGGCTTTTTGAGCGGACGCAAGATCCCCCGCCTGCAAATCCTGGCCAAGGTGGCCGAAGTCCTGCATCAGGGAATTGCTGCTCTGTCCGCCTTCCGCGGAATGATGATGGTGATGGGGACGCTGTGCGGCATGATTCTGCAAGCCCTGTTGCAGGGTTGCAAAATCCTGCTGCGCGCCACCCAGGTTTCCTGATTGCAGATCGCCGTTGAGCTGCTGAAGCGCCTGCGCAATCGGATTCTGGTTCTGGGTTGACGATGAGCCGCTCAGTTGGGGAGAGTCCTTCTGCAGAGTGGCGAAATCGGTCGCTGCCGCCGACAGATTGCCCGACTGCAGGTCCTGTCCGAGTTGCTCAAAGTCTTTCTGGAATTGCTGGACCCGACTGGACGTACTTTGGGTATTTGCATTCAGGATGTTGCTGCTGAAGATGTTCGAAACGTTCATTCATTCTCCTCGTCAGGGAGAGGCCAGGGGCGAAGGAATGCCCGAATGAACCTACCCCAACTTTCCATCGGCAGAGGAAGAAACGAGTTGAGCTCAAAAGGCGCGACTTTCGCTGCCGGTGAACGGTTACCTTCCAGAGCATCTCCAGCACCACTTTGGCGAGCTCTAAACGATTGCGTCGGACGGGGTTAGTGATGCGCTCGCGGGGAGTGGTCGGCAATCGTGACCCAGCGGCTCGGGGCAAGGGCAATGTTTGCCGAGGTATTCTTCTTCAGACAAAACATTGCTCTATTTCGACGGTTTAAGTTTTTCAGCCTTCCGCCGGGCTTCGTCGGCTTCGTGTTGCATGCCTTTGGCGGAGTAGACTTCGCCGAGAGCCAGCTCGGTATCGACGTCGTCTCCTTGTTTCTGTTGCTGGGAGTGGAAGGCAGCGATGGCGGCATCGTAGTTCTTCTGACTGGCTTCCGACAGTCCCAATCGATAGAACACGGAGTCGAGATCAGGCTCCAATTCTGCCGCGAGTTTGAACTCTGCTACGGCTGCCTGGTGATTCTGCTGAGCGGCGAGAGTCATGCCGAGGCCCAGGTGGGCATATCCGTCATTTGGATCGCTTTGCACCAGCTTGCTGAAAATCTCCTTCGCCTCGGCAACACGGTGCTGGTTGAAGTAGACCATTCCCAGTTCGTAGCGTGCCCCGGTTTGCGCGGGCGCGAGCTCGAGCACTTGCTTCAGTTCCGCTTCCGCGAGCGGATATTGCTTCTGGTCGAAGTAAGCATGAGCCAGCGCAAAGTGCGCGGGAGCGTAGCCCGGACGCTGCCGGATCGCCGTCTGCAGTTCGGCGATTGCCTTGTCCATTTTGTTGCCTTCGATCAGTTCTGCCCCACGCTGCACATGGATGAGGTAGCTGCGCGAGCGGTACAGGCTCGCTCCCGCACCAAGCAGAATCAATGCCACGAAGAAAATAATCGACAGGCGGCGGAGAACGCTAGGCGCCGGGGAAAGACGCGCGATCAACGCTCCGAACACCAGGCCTGTGACCAGGCCGCCGATGTGGGCGGCGTTGTCGGTGCGGCCTGAGGCTGCGCCGAAGATCAGCACGTACCCCGCGAATACAAGAACGCTGCGGAGACGAGAACGCACCACCACCATGGGCACTGAGAACTCCCCCAGGTAGTGAGAAGCGATTAGGGCACCGACGATCCCGAAGATGGCGCCCGAAGCTCCGACACTGACCCCTACGGGCCGCCACCACACGCTGGCCAGGCTGCCGCCGATTCCAGAAAGCAGGTAGACGCAGGCAAAGGTCCAGTGTCCGTAAAGTCCCTCGCACATCGCGCCCAAGTCCCACAGGCACCACATGTTGAAAAAAATGTGCCACAGACCCCCGTGGAGGAAGATGCAGGTCAGCAACCGCCACGGCTGACCACCCAACGTGTATGGACCGAAGTTCGCGCCCCACTCGATCAATTGCCGCGAATTCGGGTCCATGGCGATGCCTTCGAGTGCCATCGCGCCGAAGACAACCAGATTGATGACGAGGAGGACCTGGGTGACGATCGAGGACGTGCTGATTCCTGATGCCCAGGGAACAGGCATCACGGGTTGAATGGCGTCTTCCGGTTCTTGGCCGCGTTGGGCCGCTTCGTGCCGTACACACCACTCACAAATCTTCCGGAAGGAAAAGGCAGTGAGATTCCGTCCGCATTGTGCACACTTGGCCAAGGTTGAGATCGATCGCGCAGGGAAAGCTTTTCGTTACTTGTTGGGCTCCACGTAGACTGCGGTGCCATAGGCGAGCACTTCGGTGACGCCCTGCATGATCTCGGTGGCATCGTAACGTGCGCCGACGACAGCGTTGCCGCCCAACTCCGCCGCGTGCTGCAGCATCAGATCAAACGCCTCGGAGCGCGTCTTCTCGCACAGGTTCGTCAGAAGCGTGATGTTGCCACCCACCAGGGTCTGCAACCCCGCGCCGATCGTGCCGAAAATCGACCGCGAGCGCACCACAATCCCACGCACAACACCGAGGGTGCGAGTCACCCGATAGCCATCCAATTCGAACTGGGTGGTGACCATATTGTGGGAGACCATCCGGCCGGTGGGCGCATGGTAGGTAGACATAATCGGCCTTCTCCTTCGACGGAATAAGCCCAAACATACCCGGACTCGCCTCAACTATATCGCGAGTGGCAAAGCCAGGCGAGATGGACGCCCGATACGATGCGTCTCCGCTAGCGAAGCGGATCGCCGAGAGTCTATTCAAGATCGGCGTCGATGAAAAACGCGTCCGCCTCCGAGTCGTACGTCACATGCAAGAGGTTGGGCTTACAGCAGACCTGACAGTCTTCCACATACTTCTGAGTTCGTCCCGCGGACTCGTCGACCGACGTTTGATTCCACTCTCCGCAGCCCGCACACTGAAAGCCTGAATCCATCAGGCTGATTGTAGCTTTCAAGGCGACCCGGCGTAGGTGTCGACAAATCGCCTTCCTTCGGCGCCGCGCTAAAACAACGTTGATGAAATCCAATGAGTGCATCCGTCGAAACTGATCAGCAGGACATACTGAATCTACAGCGTGCGAATTTCTCTATAATGCCGAGCACCATGCCAACCCGACGAACTTTCTTACATGCCAGTGCGGCCACTGCGAGCGCAACTGTTCTTACTCGTGCAATTGCTGCCGAAAATCTTGATAACTCGAATGCAATTCTTCCCCCCGCAATCGCGGCATTGAAATCGGTGAAGGATCAAGTTCATCCCATCACCACGGAAGAACGGTTGGCGCGTCAGGAGAAGGCACGCCACCTGATGAAAGCAAATGATCTCGATGCCATCATTCTTATGGAGGGAACTTCGCTGAATTACTTCACCGGCATTCGCTGGTGGGGTGGGGAACGAATGTTCGCGATGGTTTTGCCTGCCAAGGGCACCGCGTTCTACGTCTGCCCTGCATTCGAAGAAGGGCGGGCCCGCGAGCAGGTCGCTTCCGCCCCTGAGAGTGGCCAGGCCGATGTTCGCACCTGGCAGGAAGACGAGAGCCCGTATCAACGCCTGGCACAAGGTCTCAAAGACCGCGGCATTCTTACTGGAAAAGTCGGGATTGAGGAAACGGTCCGATTCGTGTTCCGCGACGGCGTCGAAAAGGCAGCGCCCCAGGCCAGGCTCATGAGCGCGACTCCTGTCACTGCCGGGTGTCGCATGGTCAAGAGTCCAGCCGAGCTTGCGTTGATGCAACTTGCTAACAACGTAACCCTCACCGCCTATGAAGCCGTCTATCGTTCCTTGCATGACGGCATGACCCAAGTTGACGTCGGCCGCTTGATCGCCGCCGCTCATGACAAGCTCGGTTTCTCTGGAGATGCCTTAGTCGAAGTCGGGGAGTTTTCCGCGTTCCCGCATGGCTCGACGCAACCGCAGGTCGTCCGCGAGGGCCTGCCGGTTCTAGTAGATGGTGGCTGCAAGGTGGAAGGCTATCAATCCGATATCACCCGCCTGCTGGTGATTGGCACTGTGCCTGACAAGCTGAAGAAGGTTTTCGATATCGTGCATCACGCGCAATCCACGGCACTGGCGGCCGCCCGACCAGGCGTGGAATGCGGTTCGATCGACGCCGCGGCGCGCAAAATCATCACCGACGCCGGCTACGGACCGGACTACAAATTCTTCGTCCACCGCGTCGGACACGGTATCGGGATGGACATCCACGAGTGGCCTTATCTGGTGCGTGGGAACTCTACCAAACTGACACCAGGGATGACCTTCAGCGACGAACCGGGGATCTACATCCGCGGCGAATTTGGGGTTCGCCTCGAAGACGATATGCATATTACAGAAGATGGGGCAGAACTGTTCACGCCACAGTGTCCGTCGCTCGAACAACCCTTCGCACCCGCAACCTCTTCGTCTTAAGACGAACGCGTCCCGTGGCGCAGCCTATTAATTAAAGGACCGGCTGAGGACGCAATTCTTCCAGCTGTTGCTTCACCGCGACACTGAGACGCCGCACACCCTCGCGAATCTGATCCGGTGGAGCAGCCGAAAAATTCAGGCGCAGGTGCCGGCGTGCCTCTTCCTGATGTCCGTTCGGTGCGTAAAAACAATCACCGGGAACAAAGGCAACGTTCTCGCGAACCGCCGTTTGGAAGAGTTGTTGCGCGTCCATGCCCACCGGCAAACACACCCACAAAAACAATCCGCCCTTCGGCCGCGTCCAGGTCACCTCAGGTGGGAAATATTCCGCCAGCGCGGTCAGCATTACGTCGCGCCGCTCCCGATAAACTCGTCGAATCAGCTTGACGTGTTCGTCGAGGAAGTTATCGCGCGCAACCTCGTAAGCCACCATCTGCCCGAACGTTGAGCTATGCAGATCGGCGCCTTGTTTAAGCTGGACCAGCTTCGAGATCACCTCGGGCGGTGCGACGATCCAGCCCAGGCGCAATCCGGGCGCCAGCGTCTTCGAGAACGTACTCAGATACAGGACATTGCCGATCGAGTATCCCTGGTCGCGGCGAAGATTCTCGCGATCCAGCACCACCAGCGGTGGGAGGTGCTCCCCTTCGAAGCGCAACTGGCCGTACGGATCGTCCTCAACAATAGGAATTCCATATTTATCGGCCAGCAGAACAAGTTCGTGACGTCGCCCCTCAGAAAGTGTCGTGCCGCCGGGATTCTGAAAGTTGGGCAGCACATACATGAATTTCGGGCCGGAGCGCAGAGGCGCTTCCAGTGAATCGGAACGCAGGCCATCTTCATCGCTCGGCACGCTCAAGTAGTCCGCGCCGTAGACGCTGAACGCTTGCAGGGCTCCCAGGTACGTGGGCGCTTCCACCAGTACGCGATCTCCGGGATTGATCAGAAGCTTTCCAATCAAGTCCAGCGCCTGCTGGGAACCCGAAGTGATCATCACGTTTTCGGTCTTCGCCCTGATGCCGTAGCGGTCAATGTGACGCGCGATCATCTCGCGCAACGGTTCGTAGCCCTCTGATGCCCCGTACTGCAACGCCAAATGGGGTTGCTCTTCCAGAACCTTTTTACAAGCCTCCCGGAATCTCTCGGTCGGAAACACCTCCGCGGCCGGGAGCCCACCCGCAAACGAAATCACTTCGGGCCTCTGGGTGAATTTCAGCAACTCCCGAATGGCGGAACTCCGCACACCCTTTGTGCGCTGCGCGTATCGTGACGTCCAGGCAGTCGACATTCGTCTCCTCCGCGGCCAGCATACGGCGTCGCTCGCGGAAGCGATGTGATGTTGGATGGTTGCGTTGTGACGAAAATCACCGCAGCGCGTGACGCGCAAGTTCCCCCAAGTCTCGCGGTGGCAAGGGAATTGCTCGTAAAACATCGAACTCGGCGCTGCGGGTGAGGTCTATGCCAACACCGCGACCTCGAGTTTCATTCATCCCTCCCCCAAGGCCGTCCAGAAGTGCGGACGGCCATGTTTTTGCAACTGGAAATTTCCTTTCGCAACCCAACCCTCAACGCATCAAAGTTCGACGTCAAATGAAGTTCACCTGGGGGAAGTCAGGAGGTCGGCTGGTTTGGCCATGCCATGTTTGCGGATGCGTGCCCTTTCGGTGACTTTTGCGTCCGCTGCACGCCTTGATAGACTCTTGTGTCGCGATTGCGCGGCGGCGGGTGCAGGACGGCCCAGCCCACTTGGGGCGAAACTCGTTTGCTAAAACTGAAAACTAATCAGCAAATGGCCATCTGTCGCCGAGGGCGTGATTTATTTTTTCGGAGCCCTGCGTCCGCTTGGTATGAAATCGCCACATTGCGGATGTTTCCGTTCTTATTATTAGCTGTTTTTTGTGCGTTGACGATTCCCGCCTCCGCGCAAATTTCGCCCGGCCCCCTCGCCCGGCCTCACCAATATCTCGACGGTGCATTGCACTGCACCGATTGTCACAAAATTGGTGGCGGACAGCCGCAGTTCAAATGCAGCGGCTGCCACACCGACATCGGCGAGCGTGTCAACGCTAAGCGGGGACTGCACGGTTCCTACCATATTCCTCCCGGCTCGAGCCAGGAGTGCGTGCGCTGCCACTCCGATCACAACGGAGTGAATTTCGCCCTCATCAAGTGGGATCCCAACAAGTTCGACCACAAGGAGACGGGGTATCTGCTTGAAGGCAAGCACGCCGGTCTAGCCTGCAACAAGTGCCACTCCCCCGACAAGATTCCGGCTGCCGAGCGCGCCCAGATCAAGATGAAGGACCTGAGCAAGACGTTCCTGGGGATCCCGCAAGCTTGCGTGGCTTGCCACAAGGATTTCCACGAAGGCCGGCTTGGTCAGAATTGCGTGCAATGCCACAACTTCGTCGATTGGAAAGATACTTCCGGAAAGTTTGATCACAGCAAGACCCGCTATCCACTTACCGGACTGCACCAGCAGGTAAAGTGCGAGAAGTGCCATACGCCCGATGCCAGCGGGGCTCCGCGTTACAAGGGTCTGCCTTTCAGCAAGTGCGACGACTGTCACGCAGATCCGCACAAGGGAAGTTTCAAGGACAAAAGTTGCGCGTCGTGCCACAACACAAACAGCTGGAAGAAAGTGTCCAGCAGCGGGCTGAACAACACCTTCGATCACTCAAAGACCAAATATCCTTTGCTGGGTAAGCACGCCACGGTCGAGTGCGAAGCCTGTCACATCAAAGGCGATTTCAAGAAGGAACTGCCTTTCGCGAAGTGCACCGACTGCCACAAGGATGAGCACAACGGCCAGTTCGCGAAACGGAAACCCGACGGCATCGAGTGCTCCTCCTGCCACAACGTGGATGGATGGAAGCCGTCTCTGTTCGACGTCAAGGCGCACGCAAAAACCGACTACCCCCTGATTGACGGGCATGCCAAGGTGAAGTGCGACGGCTGCCACACCCCAAAGGGCAAGGACACCATCTTCAAAATCGTCAACTTCAAGCGGTGCACTGATTGCCACATGGATGAGCACGACAATCAGTTCGCCGGCAAGCCCTATGAGAATCAATGTGACCAGTGCCACAACCTGAAGGGTTACAGCCCGTCTACCTTTACGCTGGCACAGCATAAGAAGACCAAGTTCGACCTCACTGGCGGCCACATCGCGGTTCCCTGCACCGATTGTCACAAGCTGGCGGATAAGAACCAGCCAAAGTCAAAAATCCCCTATCACTTCGCCGACTTGTCCTGCACCACCTGCCATGAGGATATCCACCATGGTCAGTTCAAGGAGCGCCAGGAAAAGGTCGGGAAGGACGGCAAGCCGATGGGTTGCGAGGCCTGCCACGGAACCAAGGCCTGGCGTGAAATGGATGGCTTCGACCACAACACCACCTCCTTCCGCCTGGAGGGCGCGCATCGTGCGGTCGCTTGCATCGACTGCCATAAGCCGCCCAACCTGGAAACCAAGCTTATTAATGTGGACTTCAAGAAGGCTCCGGAGAAATGCGAGGAGTGCCACGAAGACCCGCACGGCGGCCAGTTCACCAAGTTCTACAAAGACAAAATCACTCCGTGCGGAGACTGCCACAACGCCACCAAGTGGAAGCCTTCGACCTTCGATCACGACAAGAGAACCACGTTCGCGCTTGAAGGCGAACATCGCAATGTGGCTTGCGCCGGCTGCCACAAACTCCTCAAGCCGGTCGATGGAAAGCAGGTCCTCTTCTATGCTCCGACGCCCAAGGCCTGCGCGGATTGCCACGGTCCGGAGATCAAGCCTCTGAAAAAGAGCTAATGGTGCTGCTAACTATCGCAGGATCAATGCTTTGTACAATATTTTTGACATCTCGGGTGGACGTTGGAGTGCACAAGGTAAAAATACGCTACACACCTGAAGAACTTACATTTTTTACACTCCCAGGTGCGGCTTCAGACCGATTCCAGACTGAATTCTCCCGGTTACGAAATTAGTCCCGTCACATGTACTTGTGTAACCTTCCACAACATTTCACAGATGCATAAGCTTGCTGGACGTTGGATTGCTGTTCTTTCTCATAACTTTCAACCGACATAAAAGCTTTTTCCGTCTCTTTGAGTCGAAATCCTCACTTGCGAGGTTGGGGCAACCTTGGGATCGATGTTTCTGGTTCATTTGGTAATCGCATTTGCGATGCTCCCCGGCGGACAACCGGTGGGCGGACAGTCTCAGTCGTCCGCCAACTCACGCAGTCCGCACGGAAGCCTGAGCATTCCCTGCCAGAACTGTCACACGCTTAGCGGCTGGAAACCGATCCGCGCCGTCCCCGAATTCGATCACAACACCACCAAGTATCCTCTGCGCGGCATGCACGAGGGCGTGGCTTGTACGCAATGCCACATCAAGCCGATCTTCTCAAACGTCGGATCGCAGTGTGCCGACTGCCACGCGGATATTCACAAGCGCCAGATGGGGGCCAACTGCGAACAGTGCCACACCGTGAAGGGATGGCACGTTTCGGTTCAGCAGATCAATCAGCACCTTAATCGTTTCCCGCTCATCGGCGCCCACGCTACTGTCGACTGCGATGCCTGTCATAAGAGTGCTGCGGTCGGCCAGTTCCAGGGCCTGTCCACGATGTGTTACTCCTGCCATCAGAAGGACTTCATTAACACCAAGTCCATCGGCATCGATCACGTCGCGCTCAACCTGTCCACCACTTGTGAACAGTGCCACAGCATGGACAACTGGATGGGCGCGAAGTTCGACCATGCTGCGGACACGCCGACGCATTTTGCGCTGACAGGCGCGCACGCCAACCTGGATTGCAGCGCTTGCCACCTGGGAGGAAAGTTCAACGGGGCACCTGCTACTTGCGTCGGCTGTCACATGGCCGACTTCAACAAGACCAATAATCCTCCGCACGCGCAGGCGGGATTCCCGACCACCTGCCAGACTTGCCACAATACCACGGCGTGGGATCCAACGACCTTCGATCACAACACCTTCACGAAATTCCCGTTGCAGGGCGCGCACGTCAGCGTGGCCTGCACGCAGTGCCACATCAATGGTCAGTTTGTCGGCACGCCGACCGATTGCGCTTCGTGCCATATCAAAGACTTCAACGGCGCCACGAATCCGAATCACGTTCAATCCGGTTTCCCGACAACCTGTCAGCAGTGCCACAACACGACTTCGTGGACACAAGCTACGTTCGACCATTCCTCGACAGGATTCCCGCTGACCGGCGCTCACTCGACCGTGGCGTGCTCGCAATGCCACGTCAACAACAACTACAACTTGACGAATGCGAACACGGCTTGTGTCAGCTGCCATCTGAAAGATTTCCAGACCACGACGAACCCGAACCACGTGACCTCGGGATTCCCGCAGGCTTGTCAGCAGTGCCACAACACCACTTCGTGGACGCAAGCTACGTTTGATCACTCCACGACTGGATTCCCGCTGACTGGCGCCCATACCACCGTGCAGTGCGCGCAGTGCCACATCAATAACAACTACAACCTGACAAGCGCGGACACGACTTGCGTCAATTGCCACCTGAAGGATTTCCAGGGCACCACGAATCCGAACCACGTGACTTCGGGCATCTCGCAGACTTGCCAGACGTGCCATACCACCACGTCATGGAACAATGCGAGCTTCGATCACTCGACAACGGGATTCCCGCTTACCGGCGCCCATACCACCGTGCAGTGCGCGCAGTGCCACATCAATAACAATTACAATCTGACGAACGCGGACACAGCCTGCGTCAATTGCCACCTGAAGGATTTCCAGGGCACCACGAATCCAAACCACGTGAGTTCGGGCTTCCCGCAAACCTGCCAGCAGTGCCACAACACAACGTCGTGGACGCAGGCAACGTTCAATCACAACAATACGGGATTCCCGCTGACCGGTGCGCATACTACGCTGCAGTGCGCCCAGTGCCACGTTAATAACAATTACAACCTGACCAGCGCAGCCTGCGTAAACTGCCACTTGAAGGATTTCCAGGGCACGACGACTCCGAATCACGTTACCTCGAACATCCCGCAAACTTGCGAGCAGTGCCACAACACAACCAACTGGGGGAACGCGAGCTTCGATCACTCGACCACGGGATTCCCGCTCACCGGCGCGCACACCGCATTGCAGTGCGCCCAGTGCCATGTGAACGGCAATTACAACCTGACCGCGGCGAACACCGCTTGCGTCAGCTGCCACCTCACAGATTTCCAGGGCACGACGGCTCCGAATCACGTTACCTCGAACATCCCGCAGACCTGCCAGCAGTGCCACAACACCACGTCGTGGGGCAACGCGACGTTCGATCACTCGACCACGGGATTCCCGCTGACCGGCGCGCACACCACGCTGCAGTGCGCCCAGTGTCACGTGAATGGCAACTACAATCTCACGTCGGCAAATACTGCGTGTATCAGTTGCCACACGACCGACTACCAGGGTACGAATGCGCCGCCGCACGCCGCCGCCGGTTTTGCGCAGACTTGTCAGCAGTGCCACAGTACGACCAACTGGACCACCGCGACTTGGGATCACTCGACCACTGGATTCGCGCTGACCGGGTTCCACACCAGTTTGACCTGCGCCCAGTGCCACGTGAACAACGCGTATAACCTGACGAGCGGAGCCTGCGTCCAGTGCCACCTCAAGGATTACCAGGGCACCACGGCTCCAAACCACGCGCAGGCGGGCTTCCCGCAGGCTTGCGATCAGTGCCACACCACGACCAACTGGGGTAGCGGCACATTCGACCACTCGACCACTGGATTTGTGCTGACGGGCTTCCACCTCACGATGCCGTGCAGCCAGTGCCACGTGAACGGCAACTACGCCCTGACTAGCGCCAATACCACGTGCATTTCGTGCCACCAGGCGGACTACAACAGCACCAATTCGCCAGCACATGCGGCGGCGGGATTCCCCACCACCTGTGACGTGTGCCACAGCACAACGAATTGGACCTCGGCTACGTTCAACCACAACAACACGACGTTCCCGCTCACTGGTTATCACGCGACTTCCGCTGTCACGTGCGTGATGTGTCACGTGAACAATAACTACACGACTCTGCCGACCGCCTGTGTTGGCTGCCATCAGACGGATTACAACGGGACCACGAATCCGAATCACGCTTCCGCCGGGTTCCCGACGACTTGCGCCACTTGCCACACGACCACGGCCTGGACCGGGGCGACGTTCAATCACACCTGGTTCAACACGAATCACGGCAACGCAAATGGCGTGTGCGCGACCTGCCACACCAACCCGAGTGACTACTCGATCTTCCAGTGCACAGGTTGTCACGGTGGAAACAATGCTGCCAATTTCAACCACCCGAACGTCGGCGGATATGTCTACAACAGCGTGAATTGTTACCAGTGCCACGGAAAGGGCTAGAACCTTCGATTGGCGTTATCGCGGTCTAGTCCGGCTTGGCGGCGGTAAAAATGCAACAGAGCGAAGTAACTTTCCCCCCGCGGGTGAGATCCCGTGAGTTATGAGGTCTGATGAATTGTAGGCGGCTACTTCTCGTGCTGGTGTTGGCGCTGTTAGTGTCTCTGGGCGCGGCACAAAGCACGGCTGGCGGCGCGGCCGAGGTCGAGCAGCTGCAAGTGAGGCGCGAGGGCGCCGACGTCACGATCCAGGTGATCCTGACGGGTACGGTAAAGCCCTCCATCGAGACGGCCATCAATCCCGACCGCCTCGTTCTTGTACTCCCCGGCACTCTTTCCGACGCAAAGCAAAAACACTTTCCCCTCGACGCCAATGGTGTTCGTGGCGTGCGCATGGGCTTGAACACCGCCAATCCTCCGGTCACCCGCGTGGTCGTGGATCTGGACAGCGCGCATCCGTACTCGCTGAGCTCGGAAGGAAACACCATCACCTTGCGCGTGCAGCCAGTTGAGAGTGCCGTCGCGCGCCGTCAAGGCCCCGCTCCCGCCGCTTCGGCACCGCTCATCGGCGTATTTCGGCGGAAGCCAGAAACGCCCCCGGTGGATTCCGCAACGACTGCGGCTCCCATACCCGTCCCCCCGAAGCTGCCTCCCATCAACTTCCCAGAGAAGCAGGCCGCGCCTGCCTCGCAACCAGCAACTGTGTCGGCCACTAAAGCTCCTTCGGCGTCCCATCCCAATGTTGGAGGCCTGCAACAGGGAACAGTATTTCCGGGCATGGGCACCCCCGGCGCAGGCAGCGTACCCCAGGCGCAAGGCGCCTCGAGCGTTCCGGGAAACACGGTTACGGTTCAGAGCACGCAGTCAGCCGCCACGCTTGCACCGGCATACGCATCTGGCGTTACGGTAAAGACCGCTGCTCCCTCGAGCTTGCCTCCGAGCACAGGCCAGCCTTCTTCGATCGCGGTCAGTGTTGCTCCCACCGCGAAGACCAATGCTGCCACGACAACCTCGAGCGCTGCGCCAATCTCGACTCCGGCGACGCCAGCGCCGACAAACAGCGCATCCACGGCTGGTGCCAGTCCCGCAACGACAGCGAGCTCCTCTGCACCGGCTGCCGTTGCTCCGAACACTGTTTCAACACCTAGCTCCGCAGGCGCGGCGAATGTGACATCGAAAGTGCTCTCCGCGACCGTGTCGCAGCCTCCATCGACCTCCGCCCCATCGACTACCGCTACTGTAGCCAACCCACTCGGAACCGCATCGTCGACCACACCAACCCCGGCGAGTTCGAATACGGCGACGCCTGCGGTCCAAGGTGCGACGGTGACAAATCCTTTGGGATTGCCTCCCGCTGGCGCCGCGTCTGCGTCGCCATCGACCACCAGCGTCTCCCCAACCAGTGGGGCGACTGTGGCAAATCCGTTGGGCTCGGCTTCGACAACTACTGTAGCCACTTCGGGCAACTCGACCTCAAACACCAACTCGGCCACTCCCCAGGGTGCCACCGTCTCGAATCCTCTTGGGCTCGCACAAAGTGCTCCCACTGCTGCTCCCTCGACCCCGGCAGGGGCAACGGTGTCCAATCCTCTCGGACTTGCTCCGGGCGAAACGGCGCAGATCGAAGTAGTCGAGCCTGCCGACGTCACTCCTGCTGAAGCTACGCCGGCGAAGCCCACGCAGAACGCGGTCGTCGCCAAGGCAATCGAGCCCGACATTCCCGCCGCTCTCGCGCTGCGTGCGACACATCCGGATTTCCGCACGGCGTTTCGCATTAAATACGTAGCTGCCGGAGCTGCTTACCTGGATGGCGGCCGCGGCGCTGGCTTGGCCGAAGGGATGAAATTGGTCGTGCGCGACACGCCCACCGGCTCCGTCGTTGCAGCTGCCGACGGGAACGCTGACGATGTGGTGGCCGAATTGGAAGTCACTTCGGTTGCCGAAGCATCTGCGGTCAGCGACATTCATACTCCCAAACGCGACGTAAAACCCGGCGACCTCGCCTATCTCTCTGCGCAAGACGAACAGTCTCTCGTTCAGCAGAGCACCCTGAGCGCAACGCGCAAGTACCCGACAGTCATCTCCTTCACTGAAGGTGACACACTCGACGAGGAAGCTCGCGTTCAGGTTCCCCGTCCCCCGATGCCTTCCGTTAACCGCGCCCGGGGCCGCTTCGGCTTCGATTACATGGGCACGCAATTCCACGGTGCGACGGGAGGAACCAACACCAGCCTGGGCCTGGTCGCGCGCATCGACATGACGCGCATTGGCGGCACCTACTGGAATGCGACCGGCTATTGGCGCGGCAGCCTGACGGCAAACAACTATTCGGGCGAATCGACACTGCAGGATTTGATCAACCGCACCTACCACATTGGGATGACTTACGACAACCCCAACTCCGCATGGGTCGCGGGGTTTGGCCGGATGTACCTCCCCTGGGCAACCAGTCTGGACACGATCGACGGAGGATATTTCGGCCGCCGCATGGGACATGGTTCGACTGTCGGAATCTTCGCCGGTTCTACTCCCGACCCAACATCCTGGAGTTACAGTCCCAACCGCCGGATCGCTGGATCGTTCGTCAACTTTGAAGGCGGCAGTTACGACGATTTCCGCTACTCCTCCACCTCGGGAGTGGCCCTGAGCACGCTGAGTTGGAAAATCGATCGGCCCTTCGTTTTCTTCGAGAACTCCATCTCCTACAAGCGATATGTGTCGCTTTACGACTCAATGCAGATAGATAGCCCCGTTGGAGCGACCGCGGGCAGCTCGCCGGGACCGGGGATCGGGCAGAATTTCCTTACTCTCCGGATTCAGCCCCATGAGCGCATCGAATTTGACGCCAACTACAGTTCCTTCAGGGATTTACCCACGTTCGACACCACTCTGATCCAAACTGGCCTGCTCGATAAGTACCTCTTCCAGGGCCTTAGCGGCGGGGTGCGACTCGAAGTGCTGAAGCAGGTGTGGCTCTACACGAACCTGGGCAAGAGCAACAGCACCGGCGACAGCAAGAGCTCGCTGAACGAACTGTATGGAGTTACCTTTAGCCGACTGCCCTGGGTCCACATCCGGGCTGATGGCCACTACGCCCACTTTAACAGTTCGTTTGGCAGCGGTGATTACAAGGCGGTTTCGCTTTCCCGCAGTTTGAACGATAATTTCCGGCTCGAACTGCTAGGCGGAGAGCAGAACTTCGTCTCAACGCTTTCCAACAATACCAAGTCGAAGTTCATCACCAGCAATCTCGAGATGAATTTTGGCGCCCACTATTTCTTGCAGGGAGGATTTACCGTCAGCCGGGGCGTTTCTCAGGACTATGACCAGTGGCTGTTTACCCTGGGCTATCGCTTCGATACAAGGAGGGCTCGCGGTCAATGAAATGGCACCCTAAATGCAACATGGGGGTTATGAAGGCCCTCCTCGCCAGCCTGCTGCTGCTGTCTGCCCTTTCCATTCCATCTTTGTCGCGCGCCGAAACAACACCCCTCCAGGAAATGATCGGGCGCGCCAACGACCAGGTATCCAAGTTCGTCGAGCAGTTCTCAGACGTAAAGTGCACCGAGCATGTGATGCAGGAGAAATTCAAGGCCGACGGCAAAGTCGAACTCAAGGAAGAATCGACGTACGACTATCTTGTCATTCTCACCAACGCTGGCGGCGAAATCAGCCTCGACGAGTCACGCCTGGCAGTGCACGAGCAGAAAAAAGACCAGAAAAAAAACGTATCCATGCTCGTCAGCAACGGCTTTGCTACCCTGTTCCTGGTCTTCCATCCGTACTATTCCTCCGGGTTCGAGTTCACCGACCTTGGCGAAGATACGGTGAACGGTCATAAGTTTCACAAGGTCCAGTTCAAGCACATTGCCGGCATGCGTTCTCCCGCTGCGCTGGCACTGCGCGGCCGCGAATATCCCCTGGATTTAGCGGGCGTGGCCTGGATCGACCCAGAAACCGGAGTTATTGGTAAAATTGACGCCGGCCTCGGCACCAGCATGGAAGATATTGGTCTCAAGTCCATGCATTCCGAAGTGCAGTTCCAGCCGGTGCCGTTCAAGAACGTGAAAGACGTGTACTGGTTTCCCGCTCAGGCCAGTGTTGAAGTTGAAACTCCGCGCCAGCATTGGCGCAACACCCATAACTTCACGGACTACAAACAGTTTTCTGTAAGTACGGAAGAGAAAGTTGCTTCGAAATGAGTGCAAATGCTTCAGTCGCCACTGCGGTTACCCCAGTTCGGGACAATGAGCGTAGTCATCGCTCCCGCGTGGCTGCAGGATATTTTCTTTTTGCGACCCTGATTGTTGCCCTGACGGTCTACGGTTTTGATTACTACACTCTGGGTTCAGCAGACCGTCCGTTTTCGCCCAAACACATCGCTCTGAAACCCAGCGGCACCATCGGCATCAAGCTGGGCTTCCTCGGCGTAGCGATGTTCCTGGTGATCTTCCTTTATCCGCTGCGCAAGCACTGGTCCTGGCTGATGAAGAAGGGTAATTCGCGTCACTGGCTGGACTATCACGTCATTCTCGGGATCGCCGCTCCCTTCGTCATCGCGTTCCATTCCGCTTTCAAGTTTCGGGGATTTGCCGGCATGGCGTTCTGGATCATGTTTGCCGTCTCGGTTAGCGGCATCATTGGCCGCTATTTGTACGGACAAATTCCCCGCAACCTGAAAGCGGCGGAAATGACGCAAAAGGAATTGCAGGAATTCCATCAGCAGCTTGCAGGGCAACTGCAGCAGCAGCGGCTCGTATCCGAACGTGATCTGCGGGCGCTTCTGAGCTTGCCCAGCCCTGATCGCGTCCGTCAGATGTCGATGGTTTCGGCACTCGTCTATATGTTTGCACTCGACATCGCTCGCACTTTCCGTGTGGCCCGGCTTCGCCGTCACGCTTTGAGCTTTGGAGACAAAGTCCGGACCCTCGGTGGCTTACTGAAGACCTCAAACCACGAAGTCGAAAAGGCAGTCGGTGTAGCTCGCGAGGACGCCGCTCTCTCCAAGCGGATCCTGTTCCTCAAGCGCTCCGAACAGGTGTTTCATCTGTGGCACGTGGTGCACAAGCCGTTCAGCTACACCTTCGCTCTGCTGGCGATGATCCATATTGGCGTGGTCTTCTGGATGGGCTACCGGTGGTAAAGTAGTAACGCTGTATGGATACACTGATAGCCTTTATCGTTGCTGCGGCACTGACCCTTTTCTTCCTTCGAAATTACTTCAAAGGCCTAAAGGACAGGGACGCCAAAGCCCGCGCTGCCGCGGAGAAAGGCAAACTGTTCTCCGAAGGGCCCAAGGCCCAGCATCCCCACATCGACAATACCTACTGCATTGGTTGCGCGACCTGCACCACCGTTTGCCCGGAAGGCGACGTTCTGGCCATGCTGGGCGGCAAAGCGGTCATCGTCAACGGCTACAAGTGTATCGGCCACAGCCTCTGCGCCGATGCCTGCCCGGTGGGAGCCATCACGATGGTCATGGCTAGCCCCAGCATGGGAGCTGATATGCCCACGCTGAGCGGCGAATTCGAAACGACCGTCCCCAACCTTTTCATCGTTGGTGAGTTGGGTGGTTTGGCGCTGATCAAGAATGCCGTCAACCAGGGCCGAGATTGTGTCGACACGATTCTGAACCGTTTCACGGCGCGCGGGACCGCCAGAACGACGCCCGACGTCCACGACATTCTGATCATCGGCGCCGGTCCCGCAGGTATCGCTGCCTCGCTGCGCGCCATTCAGCACAAGCTCAAGTACCTCACCCTCGAGCGTGACGAGATCGGGGGCACGGTCGCCAAGTATCCTCGTCAAAAGCTGGTCATGACCAGCCCGGTGGAATTTCCCATGTATGGCAAGTTCAAGAAGACCGAACTTTCCAAGGAAAATCTGCTTGCCTTCTGGGACAAGGTACTCCACCGCGCCGATTTCAAGGTCCGCACCGGCCAACGCGTCGAGGACATCAAGCGGGGTCCCGATGGGATCTTTACTGTCAGCTCGCAGGACGCGCAGTATCGCTCGCACGCCGTGATTCTGGCTTTGGGCCGAACCGGAACACCCAGAAAGCTTGGCGTCAAAGGCGAAGACCTTCCCAAAGTGATGTACCGACTGATCGAAGCAGACCACTACATCAATAAGCGGATCTTCGTGGTAGGCGGCGGGGACAGCGCCGTGGAAGCCGCCATGGGGTTGGCCCACCAGGTGGGCAACAAGGTCACGCTGTCTTACCGGCAACCGCAGTTCAATCGCATCAAGGAGCGCAACTCTACTCGTATCGCAGACTGCATGAAATCAGGCAAGGTCGAAGTGATCTTCAACTCCAACCCGGTCGAGTTCAAGGAGGAGTCCGTACTCCTCGAGGTGGACGGAACAACACGCGAGATCCCTAATGATTTTGTTTGGATTTTTGCTGGCGGCACCCCTCCCAATGATTTCCTTAAGAAGGTAGGAGTCGGATTCGGCGCCCGCGACATGACCATGGATGCCAGCCAGGAAGCCAAGGACGCCGCCGCTGCTAAACAGGCCCCCCGCATACAGCCAAAGCCGGCGCCGCCCGCGCCCGTCTCCAATAAACCAGAGGTCGTGCCAGTGTCGCAGCTGGGCATTCCGGGCGAAGAACTGCCCAAGGTCGCGTATCAACTGGACGATGCCGCCAAGTATCAGGATCGCGACATTCTGATCGTAGGCGGTGGTGACACCGCGATTCACGCGGCAATCGCACTCAGCCATGCCGCGAGAAACCGCGTCACCCTGAGCTACCGCGGCGACCACTTCCAGCGTGGCCCAGAACGCAATCGCGAGTTCATCGAAACCGCTGAGCGCGAAAAGAAAGTCCGCATCTTGCGCCACTGTGCGGTGGCCGCGATTACTCCCGATTCTGTCATCTTGGATGTCAACGGAAACCCGGCAGAGATTCCAAACGATCAGGTCTTCATCTTGCTCGACGATGACGCGTCGGTCGAGTTCATGCCGGACACTGCCGAAAGTAACGCCAGTCCAGCCGTGACGCTCTCCTGAGCCGTATCTAGGCACCCTCAAGGCAACCTGACCAGGCTCTCCGGCTGAGGATTCCGTGCTGTTACAACTCTGCTACTTAATGACGGCCATTGCCGTAGGTGCGTTTCCCGTAGTGGTAGTCGAGACCAGCGTCAGAACGCCGCTCGATGGTGTAATCGTGAAACCTGACAGCGTGTTCGACGTTTGATTGCCCACGAAAATGAGCTTCCCGGTGGTGTCGGTCACGATGAACCCAGCCGAATTTCCGGCTGCGACGCCGGGCATACTGATGGCTGCATTCGGAATTCCCGTTGTGCCGTCGATGGTGAAGCCAAAGAGATTGGAGCCCGAACCCAGACTAACCAGGTAGAGATACTTTCCCGAACCGTCGACCACCAGTGAGCTCAGCGGAATTATGGTGCTGTTATTCGTACTCACCGCAAACGGAGAACCACCCATCGCTGTGAGGGCGCCCGTACCGGAATCGATGGTGAACCCCGAAAACGTCCCATCCTGCGTGTTTGCAACGTAAAGAAACTTTCCGGATGGATCGATCGCAATCCAGTTAGGTCCGTTCCCCACAAGTGTGGGCGGGTTGGTAATTGCTGTTAAACCGCCGGACGAATCGATGGCATACCCCGTCAGCGACGCGCTGTTCGAGTTTGCTATATAGAGAAACTTGCCTGATGGAGTAATGGCGCCGCGCACCGGCGTAAATCCGGCCGTCGGAAATGGCGACGTGCTGATCTCCGCCAGTGCGCCTGAACTTCCACTGATCGAGTAAACGCCGACCGTGTTCGAAGCGCTATTGATCGCGTAAAGAAAAGCTCCAGCGGGATCCATGATGAGCGATGAGGGCTGCATGCCGGTAATTGCGCGTGGTAGCACCTCGGTTAACGCCCCATCGCTGCTCACCTTAAACAGGGAAATGGTGTTTTCCCCCGCGTTCGAAACGTAAGCGAATCTTCTGGATGGGTGTACCACAATCGATGTGGGCGAGATGCCGGTCTGATAGGGCGAGCCCAGAATCTGGCTCAAAGTCCCGGTATGGCTGTTCAGACGGAACGCGGTGACTCCGGCATTGAAGGGCGTGGTCACATAGGCGATCTGATGACTGCTGCTGCACGAAGCGAATGTCCCTACCAAGACTAGAACGAGAACCGTGAGGCTTACTCTGCTGAACACCGTTTCGGGCTCCTTTGCGCCGGGCGATCGACTCCTCCAAACTGCCGGGCATAAGTTTGCAAATGAATTGAAAACAGGATCGAGCTATTCTATTCCATCCCCCCGACGGATGGTGGCCGCGAGTTCCCGAGGCCATCGCCGGCAGAAATCCGCAAAGGTGCTTAGACGATCATTTCGGCGGCCACGTTGCCCTGGGCAGTACCCTTTGCTGAAAGCAGTAAAAACCGGGTTAATATGCAGATGGTACACGGGCGCTTCTTTTTCAGATGCTCTTCAGACCCTCGGTTTAGAAGAGGGGATGCGCCGTTGAGGTGATCTTGAAGTTGCTGGTAGTCGAGGACGAAACCCGCATGGTCGAACTCCTTCGCCGGGGCCTCAGCGAAGAAGGCCACACTGTCGTCTGTGCCTCCGACGGGCGCGAAGGCTTGGAGTACGCGCGCCATTACGAGTTCGACGCCATCATCCTCGACATCATGCTTCCCAGGCTCAACGGCTACGAAGTGGCCCAATACCTGCGCCGGGAAAAGATCGCCACCCCCGTGCTCATGCTCACGGCGAAGGACTCCGTTCCGGACCTGGTGCGCGGCCTCGATGCTGGTGCCGACGACTATCTGACGAAACCCTTCGCCTTCGAGGAACTGCTCGCCCGCCTCCGGGCCGTCAAGCGTCGCGCCCCGGTTCCTCAACCCACACGGCTGCAGGTCGGAGATCTCGTCCTTGATCCCGCAACGCGCGAGGTCTCGCGCGGCGGCGCCGACATCTTCCTCACCCGCACCGAGTACAACCTGCTCGAGCGCCTGATGTACCGCGCCGGCAAAGTTGTTCCCCGTCGCTCACTGATCGAAGCCGTATGGGGATTTGACCGCGAAATCGAGGAGAACACACTCGATGCCTTTGTCCGCCTGCTGCGCACCAAGATCGACGGCGATCATCAGCCGAAGCTGATTCACACCGTGCGCGGCGTCGGCTACATGATTCGCTCGGAGGCCGCCTGATGCAGCGGCTGTCCATCGGACTGCGCCTGACCCTGTGGTATCTGGCCATCTTCGCCCTTGCCCAACTCATCTTCGGAGTCGGGATGTGGTTCATCCTGCGCAAAAATCTTCATGACGTCGCCGATACCACTCTGGCCGGCCAGGTCGAGGACGTTCGCCGCTTCCTTGAGAGCCAGAGCAGTGACCAGACTCGGTCCGATCTCAGCCGCGAAGTCACCGAAGAATACAGCGCGGAAACTGGGGGAGATTACCTCCAGATCGTCGATGCCGAGGGCAATTGGATTTACCGCGCTCCTGCCTTGGCCCAACGCAGCTTCCCGCCAGTCACTCCCGGTGCGCTGCGTAAACCGATTCATCAGGACGAACGCTTCGGAAAGAAGCCCTTTCGCTTTGTCACTCAGCGTATTGACGTTCACGGTCACGCCTACACCGTGCAAGCTGGCACTCTTGCTGAGGAAGAAGTCGAGACTCTCGAGCGCTTCCAGGACTACCTGCTCATGTTCGCTCCCGTCGTTCTGTTGGTCGCGGGCGTGGTGGGCTACTGGCTGAGCAGGCGGGCTCTTGCTCCGGTCGATGCCTTGACACGCACCGCTCGGACGATCACAGGTAACACACTCAGCAGCCGGGTCGAACAGTTGCACACTGGCGACGAATTGCAGCGCCTTTCCGATACGCTGAACCAGATGCTCGGACGCATCGAAATCGCCTTTAACCGCGTCACCGAATTCACTGCCGATGCTTCTCACGAACTACGCACGCCGATTTCCCTGATCCGCACCGAAGCGGAACTGGCCCTCCGTCGATCGCGCGGAGAAGAGGAGTATCGCGAAGCACTGCGCCATATTCTGCTCGAGGCGGAACGAACCACCTCTCTGATTGAGGAATTGTTGGCGTTGGCGCGGGCCGATTCCGGCCGCCAGGAGTTGAACATCCAGTCGATCGACTTGCGGGGGACGCTGCAGGAGGTGGCCTCCGGCTGGCGTCAGGTCGCTAACGTCCGTGGTATCCAGTTCAACGAGCGGATCCTCGATGTCGAGCTACGCGTTCTGGGCGACGCCACTGCCTTGCGCAGAGTGCTCGATGTCCTGCTTGATAATGCCTTCAAGTACACACCGCGGTCGGGCGGAATGGTAAGTCTGGGGGCAGAAGAAATCGGCGGAAGAGCTGTTATCAGTGTGCGCGACAACGGGATCGGTATCGCCGAGGAAGAACAGAAACGAATCTTCGAGCGTTTCTACCGCGTGGACAAGGCCCGCAGCCGCGACATGGGCGGCGCGGGACTGGGCCTCTCCATCGCCCAGTGGATCGTGCAGCAGCATCATGGCGAAATCGTAGTCGAGAGTGCCTTGGGCGCGGGGTCTATCTTCCGTGTAAAACTGCCGCTTGCCCCTGCCACGATCTCGCAAGAACTCCTTCTGCGCTAAGACCGCGCCGCGACATTACTCTGCCTGCAGCAAACTCTCTGCAAACGGCCATTCCTGATCTACCCACTGCGCATCGCAACGAAAGCCCACGTCCGCTGCCATCTCCCAGATCTCGTCTTTCGAATATTTATGACTGCTCTCGGTCCAGATGGTTTCGCCTTCCGAAAAACGCACCGAAAAGCCGGCGCCCGGAATGGTTACGGTCTGCGTGCGCCGCGACATCAGGTGCATTTCCACACTCCGCGCCCGGGCATTAAACCGGGCTACATGCTGAAACTGATCGAGCGCAAAATCTGCCGCCAGTTCACGGTTGATCCGCGCCAGAAGGTTCTTGTTAAAGGCCGCCGTTACGCCCAATGGGTCTCCGTATGCTTCGAGTAGCTGCGGAATCGGCTTCAGCAGATCAGTTCCCAGAAGCAGCGCATCTCCTGGGAGAAGAGTCTCGCGAATACTCTTCAGAAACTCCGCACCAGCCGGGCGATCGAAGTTTCCAATCGTGCTCCCAAGGAAAAGCACCAGCAGATACTGCCCCTTCTTGCGGCGCTCGGCTACTTCTGCCAAGCCGTCTAGATACTCCCGCTCGAACCCCACGATGCTGATGCAATCGATATCCCCGAGTTCCCGCTTGCACATGGCGAGCGCGGTCGGCGAAATCTCGATCGGGCAATAGGCCGTGTGCTGACGGCGTGCCAGTGCCTTCAACAGCCACCGCGTCTTCTTACCACTGCCGCTGCCGAGTTCCGCCACCATCAGTGGCATTGGCAGTCGCTCAACAATGTCGTACGCATTGCGGCGCAAGACCCGCTCATCCGCACGCGTCAGCCCATACTCGGGCAGCACGCTGATCACCTCAAAAAGAGCAGATCCGACATCGTCATAAAGATACTTCGACAGCAGTTCCTTCTGCGGCTTGGTGAGACCCTCTCGCACATCGGCCGCGAACTCCAGGTCCGGCTGCGCAGTAATAGCGTGTGTCAGCATGCTTGCCTCCCTCGGGCCCGGCCCGGCTCAGTGGCTCACGCAACGAAAACCCGCGTATACGTATGGATAGTGAGGTTGAAACCAGTTACGGAACGAGCGGCGCATCATGCAGGCGGCGGTACGGGCAGATCCGCCCTTCATCACGAAGTGTTTTTGATCGAAGAAATCTGCCGAATACCCGAGATAAAACGGAAATGGCTCGAAGCCCGGGAACGGGCCAAAGAGGGTGGATGTCCACTCCCAGCCATTACCGAAGAGATCCATTGCACCGAAGGCGCTCTCGCCCTCGGGAAACGCTCCCACTGGCGTGGGATCCCAACGTTGGAAATTGAAGTTGCCGTGCCGAGAATCGGGGGCCTTAGTTCCCCAGGGAAGCATTCGCTCCTCGCGCCCTGGCGACCCGAATGCCGCCCGGTGCCATTGCGATTCAGTTGGAAGCGACTTCCCTGCCCAACGCGCGTAAGCGCTTGCCTCAGCATGGCTCACATAGACAGGCCAGTCCAGCGGAAGCGGAGCCTCGTCGAACATGCCGCGGAGATACCAATCGCCTCCACGGCGCACCCAGAATCCGGGATGTTCGACGTTTCTCGCGCTTCTCCAATTCCAATCGCGTTCGCTCCAAAGCTCCTGCTTCTCGTAGCCTCCGCCGGCTAGAAATTCAAGAAACTGACCGTTTGTCACTTTGTAACGATCAACCCAGAAAGCAGGCTCATGAACTCTGTGCTCTTCAAATTCGTTATCCCATCCGAACGTGCCGCCGTCCCGCTGCAATCCCAATGTTGCGAATCCCTCAGGAACCCTCACCATCTCCGGCGTCACCGTAGCGATTACCGGCTCTGGTTTCATCCCAGGCAGCACCTTACGATCAAAGGGCAGCTGATGCAGCATGTAGGCAAGTGTCTCGGCGTGCATCAAGCGATGCTCAAGGGCGACTTCTAGCAGCAGGTTTGGTGAAAAGTCCGTATGCCCCCACTGCCCGGTAGAGAAGCGCGACTCGAGTGCTTCGTCCAGCGCTCGCCGGGTCCGCGCAACGTAGTCTCGAACCGCGGTAATGTTCGGCCAGTCTTCGACGCGATCAGTTGGCAAGCCGCCTCCGACCGGATCGATTCCAAACGCAAATAGCCGGTCCAGGTCGGGCTGAAACGCGCTTAAACCCAGGATCCGCCCACTTAGAAGATTCCAGTCGAAGGCCTCAAGGTGGCCGATGTAAAACACGATCCTGTGCCGTTCCGGAATCGGGCGGTCGTAAAGTGCCTCCGGCTTCACGAGTGCAAACAATTCATCAGTGTTGGTTCGGGCATCCGCCAGGCGATCCAAAAGCTGAGGTCGAACCACGACCTCGCGCTGCGCTACAGCCATCTCGTCACCCCCTTTGTGCCCGTTCCATGCCTACAAAGGCTCCCCGGTAAGATGCCTCCGTGGAGGAAAAGGCTCAAGCTTTTGCAAGCTCCTCCAAACCCACAAGTTCGTCCAGCTTGACTCCGCAAGGAAACAGGGAAAGCCCTCGCAAAGCTACTGATTCAATGAGGCTTAACGAACCTCCGACGCAGAATCGAGGAATGGGCGACCCTGTCATTTTCCGTCCAAACGCCGCGCGATGTTAACGCAGTTCCAGTCGAGTCGAGTTCGAAGACAGGCTTAGGAGGAAAAAGCTGTCGGACGGTCAGTGACTTTGCTGGACCAGATGAGCGGATTTATGAGAGGCGAAATTTCGAGGCGCAGTTGGCGGATTTATTTTTCCTTGAAGGTCACCCAGCCTCGCGTCTTCCCGAAGTCAATGTTGATCTCGCACTTCTTCTGCCCGGTGTGACCGAAGTACAAAGACAACTTTTCCGCCGGAGCACTCAACTGGCCGATTTCCATCATGCCCCGGGCCAAGTCCTGCTTCTCATCGTATTTGGCATCGGGCGCAGTATTGCGACTCACGATGAGCGTCCACTCCTTCTTTGCAGGGATCACGTACATCGTGTAGCCGCCTGTCGGAATCAGGCTGTCTCCGAGAATCAGGTCGGTCTCGGTGAAAAAGGTCATCGCTGAACCGCCCGGCATGAGGACCCTACCTGTGGGTGGGCCGTCGGTGTGTGTGGTCGCGACCGGCGTGTAATGCGCGGTAATCTGCTTCCCGTCCTCGTAGGCGCAGATCGCGCTTTCTGAGTCCGAGTCTTTGGACTGTTGGGCAACCGCAGAAGGGGCGAGCATCAATCCGCTCCAGAGCACCACACCGACCAGGACGGCACGCATATTGCTGCCTCCGCACAAGTTGAGTGCCGCATATCATCGCAAAAACAGACACGAAAGAGAATACATTTTGCTGGGCTTATTTTGCGCCCAGTGTCAGTTCGGGCGAGGCACACGACCCTCAGTCCGCTCGCCGGCCTCCCCACGTGCGCGCCGACCTCATCAAAAACGGATTACCATAGAAGCTCCCTGGCCGCCGGAGGTCTTCCTTGCCGCAAAACACCTGGCCCGAGTTGCAACTCGATGCGTGGAAGGACACCTATGCCACGCTGCATATGTGGACCCAGATCGTAGGCAAAGTACGCCTGGCGCTGACCCCGCTTATCAACCACTGGTGGGAAGTCCCTCTGTATGTAAATTCGGTAGGTCTCACCACGTCTCCCATTCCATACCAGGACCGTGTTTTCGAGGTGCAGTTCAACTTCATCGATCACACCCTGGCGATTTTGACGAGCGATGGCGGCCGCAAAGTTCTGCCTCTCAGACCGCAGTCGGTCGCCGCTTTTTACACCGAGTTCATGAGCGTGTTACACGCACTCGATATCGAGGTGCGTATCTGGCCGATGCCCGCCGAGATTCCGAACCCGATTCGCTTCGACCGTGATTACGAGCACGCTGCCTACGACCCCGAGTATGCGCACCGATTCTGGAAGGTCCTCACGCTGATCGAACCGGTTTTCCAGAATTTTCGCGGGCGCTTCATCGGCAAACACAGCCCCATCCATTTTTTCTGGGGAAGCTTCGACCTGGCTTCAACGCGCTTTTCCGGACGCCGCGCTCCGGAGCGTCCGGACGCCGACCGAATCACCCGCGAAGCCTACTCGCATGAGGTCATCAGCGCCGGCTTTTGGCCAGGAGGCGGCGAAGTGAAGGGCGCCGCCTTCTACGCTTATGCCGCTCCTGAACCCCAGGGGTTCAAATCGTCGAGCGTGAGTCCCTCGGCCGCCTTTTACTCGCCCCTACGAGAGTTCCTGCTGATGTACGACGATATACGCCAAACGGCGAACCCCGACTCGATGCTGTTGGATTTCCTGCAGAGCACCTACGATGCCGGGGCTACTCTCGGCAACTGGCCACGCCAGGAACTCGAGCGCCAGAGAGAAGCGGAAGCAACTGCTGGGAAAAAGTAAAGGGCACGACGTCCGTCGTGCCCAAGAGCGTTCAGTACGAGGCTGAAACCGAATTCCTACGGCGCAAAGTTGTCTAGGGGTTCGTCTGCCTTGCCTTTATCCGCCGCAACGCCTCATCGTGCGCCTGGCGCGGATCACGCCCAGTAACCTCCTTGTACCACGCAGGATGGAACGTCCAGGCCCAGGCCTCACTTACCGCTCCGCGCGTCATTGCCTGAAACGTCCCCGGCTCTCCAATCGTACTCAGGTAGATATGAATGAAAATTCCACCGAGCATAATGAGCGCGGAGATATCGTGCAGAACGTAGCTCACCGCTACCGTAAGCCGCCCAAACGTGTTCGCGCCGACCCAAAGCACAATTCCAGTGACCAGGTAGACCACACAGCCAACGACAATCTCCCAGAACTGCGCTTTCTGCCCAGCGTTAAAGAATCCCGTATCAGGCGGCTCCAGCTTTTCTGATCCATTTACAACGTTGCGGATGTTCCGCATCCAGCGCGAGTCCGCCGCCGTCCACCGCATCGGAGATAGCCAGTTCAGAATCTGTAGACCGAAGAAGACGACAAACGCCAGCCCAAACCACGGATGCATCGAACGGCTCAGCGGTCCGCCGCCAAAGATGGGAGTGAACCAGCGGAACAACCACGGCAGGTAAATCCCGAATCCAGAAAACAGGGCCAGAAAAAAGAACAGCGCCACCATCCAGTGCAAAAAGCGCGTGTACACCGGATGGCGCAGGAGTTCTCCGGGAAATACTTCGTTGCGGCCTACCGAATCGAAGGCTCGCCGGGCGTCTTTGTCGAAGCGCTCAACCGCGGTTCCCATGCGTGCCCTCCTCGTGCGGATCCGGCTGCGGACGCCGTGGCCCCACCATCACATAGTGCAGACCAACGCCCAGCAAGCCAAACAGGGCGAACGTGCCCAGCACCGGCTTCGCCAGCCATTTCCAGATCGTATAACTCCACGGAATCTGCGGATCCTTCGGTAGCCCGCCGTATCGCTCGGGATCGGTGGCGTCATGCAGTACGTAAATTACGTGTGTACCGCCAATCGATTGCGGATCGTACACGCCTGCCTTGTCGTAGCCAAAGTTCTCGCGCAACTGCTTCGAGCGCTCCTCGGCAATAAACTTCATGTCATCCTTTGAGCCAAACTTCAGGCAGCCCGTCGGACAGGCCTTGATACAGGCCGGCTCCAGCCCCTGCCCGACTCGATCCGAACAAAGCGTGCATTTGTACACTTTCTTCGTCGTGTTGTTGAACTTCGGAATATTAAACGGACAGCCCGACACGCAGAACTCGCAGCCGATGCAGTTCTCCTGCTGAAAATC
>Ga0210401_10000164_pt1 | contig 79100 bp, 80 predicted proteins | sample IncBWH32MmetaG_FD_150866 | JGI IMG/M metagenome (GOLD analysis project Ga0210401, IMG submission 150866) | Forest soil microbial communities from Barre Woods Harvard Forest LTER site, Petersham, Massachusetts, United States - Inc-BW-H-32-M | ecosystem: Environmental > Terrestrial > Soil >...
TGTCGCAAAGCGGGATGTGCCGCATATGACCATCGTCACGTTCGGAGGAAGCGATGTTATCACTCCCGATGGCTGCCCGGTACATGCGTAGAGTTGGAGGGCCACAAGTGGCGTAATCGTTGTATACCGCGCCAGAACTTCTTCGCACGGTGTTTTCGAAACCAGCGTCATTTGTACGTTTGGCACGTTATCACAGATCGCTTTGTTGGGCTGCTCAATCATTGGTACTTTCGTCCTAGGCTAATTCACAGGGCAGGCCTGTGTAAATGACCGCCGATGGGGGATATGGATTGGAACCTTTGCGGGGATTGCCAGGCGCAAATGGGGGTAACGACCAATCTTCGCCCGCCTGATTTCGTAAAAAAAGCCACGGCACACGCTAGTTCCCCTTAGCCGGTAGCGGCATTCGCCTCATCGACCCAATCGTTCGCAGATTTAATTGCGGCTTCCAAACCATGACGCTCGGTTCGCGACGTCGAAGCACCCGGCGAGCGGCGGGCTTGTTGCGGAGTCCAGGTCGCTGTGCCCGGCGCTTCTTCAAATGCTGCCGCAGGTGGTCGGCCTCGAGCAGCACATCTTGCGGATTTCGATACTTCTTCTCGCGTTGGTGGCGCAGCCGGCCAAAGTGCCTCCAGTCCCTATGTTCGAGCTCCGTGAGCTGCTCGACCAGTTCGAAGTTGACCTCGGCACGGTTCTCCTTCACGATCACGCGGAGAGCCATTCCACGGCTGGTGCCCCAGGCCGAGCATTTCCAGTTGCTGCAACTGGCCTGGAACCTGTTCAAAGCCCTGATTGAGCGTGCAGAGGATTTCATAGAGCCGCAGCTTTCCGGCGGAGTGTTGGCGACAGCTCTTTGCTTCCCCGGCGTCCACAACAGTCGGTGGTTTTTGGCATGGCACATGTTGGACTGTAGATCAGTCATGGTAAGTCGGGCAAGACCGAGGTTTTGCGGCTTTTTTGGCCTTGCCCCCAGCTTCCTCGCGGAGGCCCCGTCGCGTTTTTTAGGTGCCCGACCAAAACAAGCCCGAGCTAACCGGGTCGCATCGTCAAGCAATGTGAGCAAGGTTGCGTCCCCTCTCGCCTCGCGTTTGACCCGATTTGGGAGTTCGTGATATGGTTGCTTGCAATAACTTGTACTCACCAAAAGCGATTGATTCCGCAATGCTAAAATTAGGTGAAGAGGCGCTCAACCTCAATGACGCCGTTTACCTTGTCCAATGTACAAATTCTCCCCCGCAAGAGGCTAAATGGAACTGAACGCCCAAAATGGATCAAAGGGTGACCAGCCCGTGAGAATCACTTGGAATGAACTCACCGTAGAACAGGCAGCCCTAGAACTATCCCATAGCATCGCCGATGTCGAGGCAACCGTGGCGGATCTCGAGCGCGCGCAACAAGTATCGCAACAGACTCTTGAAAGTAAAATAAGCGTCTAAAAGGCCTAACATCTTGCCATGGCAGCCATCGAGCTGCGATCGTTTCCGTTTTCCGAGCAGGCTCTATATAGTGTCCTGGAGAACCCCCACACAAACAGAGCTGAGATTGCGTCCAGAGCGCACGCGCGGTACTTATTCCATTATCTTTCAGAACTTCACGCCGGCTCAATAATCAGCGAGAGTCCGTATATCGATGGGGACTACTTGGACGATTTCGCTACGTACTATGTGCGTTGCTTCACGCCGTATCTAAATCACTGTAAGCGTCTCCACTTTTTTGTTGGGGCCTTCGCACACGAAAACCTCACAAAGATCACAAGCGGTGCTCTCGCAAAGGAAGACCTTGGGCGTCTTCAACAGGAATATCTCGGGTTCATCGTTGCAAGGCCACTTCCGCAAGCTGTTATTGGGCGCACCGCGTTGAAGACTTTCGACGGGGATAAGAACCGGCGCCATTATCCCTGCTTGCGACTCTATCGGGCCAATCTTGTTGGTATTCAGCTATCCGTTGAAAGTCTGGCGTTCCAAGAACAAGATACAGTGTTAGCTGCCTGCGCAACAGTTGCTCTTTGGACCTCATTCCAAAAAACAGCTGACCTTTTCGGAAGCACCGCACCCAGCCCGGCAGTGATCACCCGAGCAAGTCAGGCAATTCACCTCGGCAGATCATTCCCGTCGCAAGGCTTAAGTGTACTTGAAATCTGCACGGCAATCCGGCACGTAGGCTTGGAGCCAGAACTATTCGACCTTCAACATACGCCGCCCGTCCCGCTCGTATCGCTACTGTATAGTTATCTTCGATTCGGGCTCCCGATCATTCTGGTTGCGAACGTTCCTGGCGGGCTCCACGCCATCACCCTCAATGGCTACTCCTTACGCAATGACCCAGTACGTACCACTGAGATTATCGGGGATAAACCCGCAATACCAATGAACGGTCTTCGGATCGACAAATTCTATGGCCATGATGATCAGCTCGGTCCTTTTTGCCGACTTGTTGTGCAGGATGCGCCGGCAAATTCACCGTACCCGATTCAGTTTCTGAGAGAAGGAACCATAGCGCATCCGATAGCAGTCATCATACCCGTGTATAACAAAGTGCGATTAACCTTCCTCGACGTCCAAATGTGGATCAGCCGCATTCACCAAGTTCTCAAAATCCTTGTTCGCCCCACCTCGACAGTCGAATGGAATATTGGGCTCCTCTTCTCGAATGACTATAAGAGAGCGGTCCGGGAGAGCGAGCTGTTGTCGGATGATCTGAAACGTGCAATCGTCATGTCAGCTTTACCTCGGTTTGTATGGTACTGTGCTCTGTCAGTTGATGGGCGGATTGTAGTCGATTTCATAATAGACGCCACAGGACTCGCTCGGTCTTTTCCGGTGTACCTCATAGCGTGGCGTGACGCGAGCTTGGCTGCTGCCATGGTGAAGCTGATGAATGTGGCGTCACTCGAAAAAACGCTTCGTGGTATTTTCAGCGACCGTTTCTTTGACTTTCTAAAGTCATCCTTGCGCGATGGACTCCCTGTCACTCGCATCTTTTGACCCCGGGCAGAGATGAGATTGCCGGTTTTCCCAGTGTTGAGTAGGTTGTGGGCAAATGAGCAACTGGTGAAAGGATCGGCTGAAGAGCCGCTCATATGCCACCAGCGAGACTACACAGATTCCAACCGATTGCGTCAATCTGCGCTCGTGCGAAGGCTTCAGCGGAACGAAAGAAGCGTGAGGAGAGACTTGTAAGAGGGAAGCGGACGAGACTGCTCGTAGATGGTTGCCCACTGCGAGGCATCCTCCACCCAAGCATCAAGCCTGGCAGTTTCTCTTTTCGTGGACACGTTACCCCTCGTGTGGTAATCAACTGCATATGTGTTTTCACTTAACTTCGCCTTGGGTGGAATCCAAGCACCAAAGTCTGGACTCCGTCGAACCCAATCAATCCTTGCATTCTTTGAAAACACAACAGCGCATCGTTCCCCACACAATTGCGTATAACGAATGGCCGTCGCTGTGAGCGTGGTCTGGAAGAACTCAGCCAACTCCTCAATCAATTCCATACTGGGAACTGTTCCTTCTAGACGCTTCAGGAACATTTTCTTAGGCATGAGTAGGGCCGCAGCGAATACATTGGCGTCCACTTCTTGATCGTTTTGTGTCTGGTACCATGCAAGGAACTCTTTCTCAGCGCATTCGGTTACGGATCCTGGGTTATGTTTGAGCTCGAGGTGGCCGAGCTCGTGGGCGATAGCAAAACGTTTCCGTCCCGCCGGTCTTACGGAAGAATTGACTCTGATGATCGCAGGTTGGATTCCTGGTGTATGCAGAAGCCGAGCATCAGCACCACGCAGACCGCCTTCGAGAACGAGCGCTCCTCTCACCCAGGCTATGTCCTCCACAGAGATATCGGCGGCGTCAAGAATCTTCAACGTCGCGATAATAGAGCCTGCCTTGAACTCCGGCCAAGGTACTTCACTCGTCGCCATGCTCTTGCTTCCGTTGCATGAGGTCCCACTGAACCTTCAAGTCGTTTAGGAGCGTTTCAAGGTCATCCTCGGTTGCCTCCTCGAAATTCCTATGGTAAGCACCGGCCACGATTGGTGCCCCAAGGCTTCGCATGCCGTCGGCAACCTCTCTGATCTCTGTCACGATCTCTTCACGAGATCGCGCTGGTTGCGTTCGATCATAGCTTAGGGTTTCATTCGCCCTCTGCCGTTCTCGCGACGCCTTCTCCCGCCATGTCGGCGCGTGTTCTGCCAGCGTGTTCCTGAATTCCTGCAACGCGCTATCCGGATCGATGCCCTGCTCGCGTAGGCTCTGCTTTATATCCTCAAGCGAACGATGTTCGTCCGAGAGAAAGGACGTTAGATTATTAAGGAATGCAGCATCCTCCTGGCTGCGTTTATCACGACTATTCATGCGCAGTTCTTTCTTTCATTACCCGCGCCACCCGCGCGGGGCTGATTTTCGCCGCAATTCGATCCAGTTCTCGGCCGAGCGCATATACCCGCTCTACCTGGAGTCCTGTCATGTCCGCAATTTCTTTTGGGCTGTCGGCATAATACAGAGCTAGGAACACGGCCTCGAGTTCCGTATTCCCGCGGTTTTCGACCGCCTCCCGGATCAGATCCAACGCGGTTATTTCCAGTCGTGTCAGTTCCGATCGAAGAAGGCTCTGTTCGGGGTCGGCGTCGCTAGTGGGGAAACTATCCGCGGTTCGTTCGAACTCCCCCGCTGAAGCCCGGTCAACAGGCTCGATCTTCCGAGCCTCATACCCACTGAATAGATGGCCCAAATCGCTGTGCACCATTCCCTTCAGCGCAGTCAGTAGCGAAGGCTCTTTTTCAGGGTCCCAAGTGCGTTCGCCTTCGATGACCTTGATGATCACGTCCTTGGCGACACTGTCCGGCGATGATCCCTCTGGCAGAGTCTTGCCAGTAGACCATCCATACCTGCGGGCGAGTTTTGCGACGTAGTCCAGCAGCAAGAGCCATATTTTTTCACGTTCAGGACCGAGCAGGATCTCTGTAGCGCGGTTCTTCGCCTCCGGCATGACGCCCCACATTATATGCCCACCAATCATTAGGATTGGCCAACGTTTTGGCGTCCGCCGAATATTTGATAGCTGGCCATGCCATCTGGCTTCAGATGGATCGCGGATCCGGATCGACTTCCGTCGCGCGCGAAGAATCTTGGCAGGAGCATCGTTCTGGCCGGCATACGTTTTTGGGAGCAAGCTCCCAAGATTGAAATGAACGGCCGGTTGAATGGAGGACAAGTAATGATTGCTCAAGCAGTTACGATCCATATTATCGTCGAGATCACGAAGACCGATCAGCGAAAGCTCACGTTCCACGAACGCGAAGTCACCGGGCGAGAGATCAAGAATGCTGCCGGGGTCGCCCTGGAAAATGATCTTGCTTTGAAAGTCCACGGCAAGCTGGTGCTTATAACGAATGACGAGACTGTGACCATTAAGGATGGCGAGCATTTCGTGGTCCTGCCGTCCGGAACGATCAGCTAGAGGTTGGCCATCATGGGAACTGAAATTCTTTTCGAAGAGCTGCAAGACATGAGGGCGGCCTACGGTGAGGTCGCCACCACAACTGGCGCTGGTGGCCAGGTTTTGATCCGCATCGACCGTGTCGAGTTACCCAAGGGTTGCAACCCTGCGGGGACTCCAGTGCTACTCGCCTGGCCCGCTGGGCAAGCACGCCCACAAATTGTCGTTAAGCCTGGCATCAAGCTTCCAAACGGAGCCTCGCCTCGAAGTACAAGTACGTTGCAGCTTGAAGGCGAGGCGTGGATGCAATTTTCCTACGCTTTCACCTGGCACAAGGATAGTCACACGCTCATGCAACTTGTTGAAACAGCAATGAGGAGGTTCGCCAACTCAGAATGAAAGTGAAGCCGGAAATCGAAATCAGAATACCCGATGGAGTAGCAGACGCACTTCGGGGAATCGTCGCTTCTGCCACGGATCGCGAGTCCGTAGGCTTCGCGCTTGTAAGTCACACGTGGTCTGGGAGGAAAGCACTGGTGTTGGTTCGGAAGGTGCTTTCCCTCGCGGAAGCGGCGTATATTCCCTCGCGTGATCACGGTGCAAGATGGCGGGGTGGGGCGATGGTCCCAATCCTCAACGAGGCACTCAGTGACAGTCTCGGCATCATGATCTTCCACACCCACGACCACGCCGGCTTGGTACGCCTATCGGATGACGACCGGCGAAGTGCCTGCGAATTGCTTCCTGTGTTTCAGAATCTGATGCCCGCTCGTCCTCATGGCTCGGTTGTGTTCGGCAAAGATCATGCAGCGGGAGTTGTCCTTCTACCGGGCTGGACCTGCTACCGTGAAGATCTCAAAATACGTTGGATAGCGAAAACATTGGCCGAGTTTACATCTGCAGACGCCGGGCTAACTAAGCAAAACACGGAGGGAATATACGATCGTCAAAAACTGCTCATCGGGGATCATGGCCAACAGCATCTTCGGCAGGCTAAGGTTGCAGTCGTTGGCCTCGGAGGAGGCGGCAGCCATGTCGTCCAGCAGCTTGCCCATGTAGGCATCGGTGAGATTATCGGGATCGATTCCGATCGAGCCGAGGCTACAAATCGATCGCGCTTAATCGGGATGGGCTGGCTGGATGACATTTTCAGAAACCGCAAGACAAAAATCATGGCCCGGATGGTTCGACGGATTAGTCGTAATGTGCGTTTTACGCAAGTCCCTTGGCCGGTGCCGGACCAGCGAGCGCTCGACGAACTTAAGAGAGCGGACATCATCGTCGGCTGCCTTGATACTCTCCATGCGCGCGCTGACGTTCAGGAGATCGCCTGGCGCTACTTGATTCCGTACATAGATATCGGCCTGCTGATCCAAACGAGCGACGGTGGTGTGACTATCGGAGGCAACGTTGCAACCTTCATTCCCGGCTCTTTTTGTGCTTGGTGCATCGATTTCCTGAGCGAAGCGAAGCTATCGGCAGAAACCGGGGGGCGCCCGAGAAGTTACCTCAAAGGCGGGAGCAAGCAAGCGCAGGTCGTGAGCTTCAATGGACAGCTGGCAAGCCAGGCCGTTAACGAAGTGTTGCAACTTCTCACCGGCTTTGCACCTCTCGGGCCGGAGCTGAATATCAAGAAATTCAATGGTCTTGATGGCACCCTTGAGCTATGGGCGGTTAAGAAAAACCCAAGATGTACCAGTTGTCAAGGTGTGCTCTCTGCGGGCGACGCGATCTGGCAGACGATCTGAGTTACCGGCCAGCCGGCTTCAGAGAGGATCTCCCATTTACGCGGCTAGCCGGCATGAACGGCTGTCTCAAGCAGAAACGGCAATCCATGCCGGAACTCAAGCCGGATCACCCTACCATTTTCCAGCCGCGCCAGTTCGTCAAACAAATTGCGAACCTGACCCTTCAATTCGAACTCATCCGTGCTCGAGGCCTTCGTCCCGCCTGTGCGAGCCAATCGCGCAACACAAACGACGGTCACAGCCCCATCTAGAATTGGTTGCCCCGCACGAACAATCATATTCTCAATCCGGCCGAATTGGAGCTTCCACATCAGCTCTATGAGCGCGCGCCATTGAGGGCTTAAGTCGAAGCTCGTCAGGTCTCGTCTGAGACCCGCCATATAGGCCGGTGAGGGTTTGTCCGTCATGCTGCCTCCGTCGAATTGCTAGAACGTGCAGTCGCCTTTTGTTTCCGCTTCTCGACCGCCTGGAGGTCCTTACCCATTTGACAACTGCAATATTCGCTGGTTACCCTCGGCCGCGATTCACCTTCGACGTGTCGAAGGATTCGCCCGCTGTTGCCACAGGTCTGACATCGAGGATTTTCCATGGAGCCAGAAGATCCACCGCGGCAGCCAGTTGCTACTTCTAGATCTCCAGCTGAATGCGTCTTAGCTTGAAATTTCTTAACGAGCCACTTCAGCCCCGCCATTGGGTTGTAAAATCTTTTGAGGGGATTTGCATGGACCAGTTGTAGAAGGGCATCGGGAGTTATTCCTCGCAGCTCCATTTGCTCCTTGAGCCAGCGCTCGTCCTGACAATTCATCTGCTGGCCGCCATTAGCAGCCCTATACTCGGAGCCCAACTCCTCCCAAGGAGAATCAGGAAAGGGGCGTTTTCGGGCGTTTTCATCATCATCAACACAAATCAAAGCGTTGTTGCTCTTCGTTTTTTCCTCGGGGTGCGAAGTCTGACTCTCTTCATTCTGACTCTCTTGATGATGACTCTCTTCGTCTCCGGTTCTCCGGAGGGGTGGTGATCCGGTCTTCCGAGGGGGTACCCCTCCGGTTTTCCGGAGGGGTGGGGATTTCCTTTTGTCTCCGATCTCACCAGCGAAAGCCTCATGCCACAGGAACGTGTAGACACCTGAGGTACCAGGCCGTTGTTCAGTGGCTATGAACCTTTTTCTCTGGAGCTCGTGAACATACACTCTTGCCTGTGTGGCGCCCATGCCGATCTCGGCCGCAAGGGTTGGTATGGATGGCCAGCACCCACCATTTTCGCCAGCATAACGGGCGAGGCGACCGTACGCTATCTTTGCTCCGCAGCTTAATCCTCGGTAGCGAACAAGCGCCTCGGGAACAAAAATGCCTGTGAAGAGTTTATATGGATTGAAGGGTTGGCCGACACGTAGATGGGGCGTCTCCGTTTTTCCACGCGGCTTCTTGCCATCGTGATTCATACGTCTTTACCGCCCCGTGCGTTTTACTCCTCTCGATTTCAAGTAGCAGGTGAACGAGCCTAGCTTCCCCGGGTTACTCAAAATGGAAAAGGCGCCGCTAGGCGGGCGCCGCTCTTGTTAATTTATCGGTGGAAGTCCGGTCTTCCGGGCGGAGTTCCTCGAACAGCCCCCGCGAACAACGTGTTCCGGTTCGCAGTGGACAATACGTGGACAAAACCCCGGCTGGGCAAAAGGTCTGAAGGGGTTGTTGGGGGAGAACGAGTCGGCTAAGTGATAGAAAACTGGTACGCCCGGTAAGATTCGAACTTACGACCTTCTGCTCCGGAGGCAGACGCTCTATCCAGACTGAGCTACGGGCGCACTGAGGTTATTATACCGTCGCCCGCCCGCCTTAGCTCGTAGATTTAACGCCCTTGGCCGAGGTGGTGGTTTTGATCGGAGCTTTCCTGGCCGGCTCGGCCGGTTCCTTCAACAAAGTCTCAATCATACTGCGCCAGTAGCTTTCCTGGAGCAGCTTCTCATCGCCCATGGGCGGGGTCTGCGAGCGGATGTTCCCCTGACGATCGATCCAGACGATCTGCGGGACTACATAGCGCTCCATCACAGAGAAGCCCATGTAATTCAAAACGTCATCGGGAGAAGCATAGCCCACCGGGTAGCCAATCTGGTAGTCCTTCACGAAGTCCCTCACATAGAGGTTGGCCATGGTGTTGAAAGCCACATCCACTGCCTCAAAGCCGCGCGCCTTATATTCCTGATAAAGCTTGGTGAAGACTTGGGAAGTGCGCTGGCAGTGCGGACAAGTGGTATGGACAAACAAGAGCCCCACCACCTTGCCTTTCAGGCTGTTCAGCTGCATTTGATTCCCATCCGGAAACTTGACCACAAAATCTGGGGAATGACGCAGAACAGGCGGGGCCTGCGCGTGCAAAGTAAGAGTAGCGGACAATAACATCGCCGCGGCCAGGAAACGCATCCGAAATCTCCTTACATACTAGTGTACCGGAGATCGGGGGCCTGTTATAGGAGATTGGGGGTCTGATATAGGAGATTGGCCGCTTGGCATAGGCGCATGAAGTCCTTCGAGGTGATAAACGCTGGCGCCATCCTTCCAGGCGCGGAAGTACCCGGTGTCGCCGTGGCCTGTGATCTCAGCCCTTGTTTGGGAAGCGATTTCAAGTTTTTTCCATTTGCCTTGCAACACGCGGCCGTAAAGCTCGAGATATTTTCCGGCGGCGTCATCGGAGTCCCAGGTGGAGGCGAAAGCCAGCAGGGGAAGCTTGCCATGCTTATACTCGAACAGGGCGTAGGAGCCACCCGCCAGATGCATGGCCGCCTGTTCGCCTTCTTCCTTGCTGGTGTACTGGGAAAGCAACACACGAAAGTCAAACTCGCCCAGACTTCCTTCGGCCAGCTCGCGCATTGCGCGATGTTCGGGCACTGCCGGAGGATCGGAAGCCGCCGTCGCTGAGTGGGACAGGTAGAGGTCGGGATGCAGAATCTGCTGCGTACTGGCGGGCGGACGCCGGAAGACTTCTGAAAACGCTTCACGTCCCAATTTCTTGAAAACCGCATTCTGGAATAGCATTCCCTCGTTGTAGGGAAACACCAGCGATTCGCGAATGTAGGGCGGCGCCTGCGAAAAGACCGGGTATTGCGCGGACGAGCTGTCCGGGGTATTGGTCATCAATTGCAGCACAGCGTCGGGAACCTCGGCCGGGCCGCCCCCCAACTTGGACAGATAGGCGGCCATCAGCCAGGTGGCCTGGCCTTCCATCACGGCCAGCCGCGCCGTCGAGCCGTCGTCGCTTTGCAAACCCTCGTTGATGTATTTTCGAAGCGGGAAATGCTGATCCGCCAAGGCGTGCGCCAGCTCGTGAACGAGAACCATTCGTTCTTCCGAGCCGGCCTCGGAGCCCTCCAGCACGAACAGCTTCCTCTTGTTGTAGTCGTAAAAGGCCGCGGCCTGCTCGGTCAACAGATCGACGGTGTTTTGGCGGAGGTCGAAATCCGGTGGAATCAGACCCAGCAGCTTGAGCGTCAATTCCTCGGCGCGCAGATCGGCGGGCTTGATCGATTCCTTGATGCGGTCTTCCAGGTAGTGCCGGAGCTGCTCCTTGTTAATAGTCGCGTAAGGCACGTGGCGCGTGAAGCGAAGGCCCGTTATCTCCGAAAGGCCGGCTTCGATGGCGCCGATCTCCGAGAAGAGCGGCGAATCGGCGCCGCCGAGCAGCAGCGCCGTCAGGAGCAAGCATGCAAGCAATCGTTTCATGCGACAATGAACTTTCATGGTAAACGAGAAAGAATATTCGGCCGAGTACCACGGCAGCGGTACCTTCGTGATCAGCAAGCCCAAGCGCAAGGGACGCAAGCTTCGGCAGTCCAGATTGAAGAAGCCGCAGCGCGGCGCCCGGAAATAGCCAAACCCTCTCTTGAGGCGATTGCAACTCCTTGCGATCGTTCAAGTTCCCGCAGCTTTGGATGAGCCGTACCAGTACGATTCTATTGCTGGTTGTAGGCGGTTCCGGCTATACAATGTAACTGGCGGATGGTCACGCTTCGCAAAGTTACGCTGGTAGCGGTGTTGCTAGCATCGCTCGCGGTGCTGGCGCTGGCCGTCTATCTGTTTTGGGATATCGGCTCCGGACAACACATCCTGGACGACCAGATCGGCGACATGGAGCTTCTGGTAGGAATCCTATTGGCTAGCTGTGGCCTGTACGCGATCGTATTCGCGTTGTCCTCATACTCGAGCGCGATGAGTTTCGCGAGACAGGCGGATCAATCCATCGCCGCTATTCGCGATCAGCTTGGCGCCGCGATGAGTGAACTTCGCATATTGCAGGAGGAGGCGCGCCAGGTCTTGCACCGGACGCCACAGCCGCAGAACGCGAACGAACCGGCGGCGCAGCGCGAGGTTCAAAATCTGGACGCACAAGTGGACGCGATTGTCCGGCAGATCGCGAAGTGGAGTAGCGCCACGTTGGACAGCCAGGCCAAGCTGGAGCTGCAGCATTACGAAAGCGCAGCGGCATATCTGGAACTGATCGGAGGAGCGCAATTGGGCGCTTCCTTGGCCGGCTTGTATCGACACTTCGCCGAACTCCACGCGGCTAGCGATAAGACCCGGCAGCGCTTTTATTTGAATCGCGTGCTGTCGCTGGCGCCGCCGGATTCGCGATTGGCTTCCGAGACCCACTACGACCTGGCTGGTTGGTTTGCGGACAATCGGGACTTCTCGCACGCGCTGGGCGAGCTGACGCTGGCATTCCAACATCAGTCGAAGACCCTGGATGACCGCCTGGCGCGGGACATCGAGGAGGGCGGCCGGCTTTACCAACTCGCCTCCACTCCACCGTTCGAGAAAGCATTGAACGATCTGCTCCTCAACATGAGCATCGGGATCGGCTGACGCGGGCACGCGCAAAAGCGGCGACTACTGGCGGCCGGGCGACGTAGTGGCGACTGCTCGTCAAATTCTCTCCGCGCTTTACAAAGTGGAATACAACGCGCTGTGGCGAACGCTCGACGCCGATCCGACGGAGGAGAAAAAGCATTCGCAACTTCTCGATCCGGCAGGCGATGTTATAGTTTCAACAAAATAGCTCTTTCAATAAAAACATAAGTAAGTTAACGCTAACTTATCGATTTGCTTTTCTCGCAACTTCATATCAATTCCAAATAAGCGTAGCCATTATCTACCGATCGACATATTTGTGAGTCACTAAATGCCGGCTGCGCAAAAATGTTTTTGCAACTTGTTGCAGACGTGAGCGGCAGGCTGCGGTTTTACAGCGGAAACTCACGTGCGTACAAAATGCGCTTGAATGCGCACCTGCGATCTGCACTCTGATCCTGCAGTGTCAAAAACGAATTCGACGTTGTTCTAAGGAGCCTAAAAATGTTGCGAAAATCGTATTTTCTGCTTTCAGCCTTTTGGCTGCTTGCGACCTTCGGCATGAATTGTTACGCCCAGTCGCTTACATCCGGCGATGTCACGGGTAGCGTGACCGATCCAAGCGGGGCCGCTGTACCGAATGCATCTGTAACCCTGACCAACGCCAACACCAATGCAGCGCTAAAAACCACCACGAATACGGATGGCAGTTATCGATTCGCATTCGTCCAGCCGGGCACTTACCGTGTGACCGTAAGCGCCCAGGGCTTTCAAACCCAGCAACGCCCCGCGGTGATTGTCACTTCCGGGCAGCCGACGGCAGTGAACCTTCAACTCGCATTAGCCGGCGCCTCGCAGACCGTGGAAGTGGTGGAAGGGGCAACCGTGCTTCAGACCGAAAACGCCGACGTATCCACAAGTTTCAGTCAGGAAATGATTGAGAACCTCCCGAATCCCGGCGGCGATATCACTTACTTCGCCCAAACGGCACCGGGCGTGGTCATGAACACTCAAGCGGGCTACGGGAATTTTTCGGCCGATGGAATGCCGGGAACATCCAATCTGTTCACTATCAATGGCCAGAATTATAACGATCCATTCTTGAGCCTTAACAATAGCGGCGCTTCCAACCTTCTACTGGGCTCGAATGATATCGCGGAAGCAAATGTGATCAACAATGCGTACTCCGCCCAGTATGGACAATACGCCGGATCTCAGGTCGCGTATGTCACAAAATCGGGAACGAACCAGTTCCATGGAGACGCGATTTACAACTGGAATGGGCGCGCGATGAATGCCAACCAGTTCTTCAGTAACACCGTTGGGGCGCCGACGCCCTTCAATAACTTCAATCAGTGGGCCACCGGTGTACACGGTCCGATCGTCAAGAACCGCACCTTCTTCGACGTGGATTACGAAGGTCTTCGCAATCTTCTGCCCACCTCGGCCAACCTGACGCTGGTTCCCAGCCCGCAATTCCAGGCGGCAACTTTGGCTAATCTGGCGGGAAAGGGCAATTCGGCCGAGATCCCGTTTTATCAACAAGTCTTCAAGGTCTACAACAGCGCGCCTGGAGTGGGCAGTGCGGTACCGGTAACCTCCGACGGCGCCGGCGGCTGTGGAACCTTCACCGGTTTGCCGGCCGGCGTGCCCTGCGTGCTCCAGTTTCGAACCACGCCTCCCAATCTTAATCACGAGTACCTATGGTCAGCGCGTGTCGACCACGTCTTCAACGACAGTGACCGCGGCTACATCCGCGTATTGCGGGATAACGGGTTTCAGCCCACATACACGAGTCCGTTTGGGCCTACCTTTAACGAGCAAAGCAACCAGCCTCAAATGTCCGCTCAGATTTCTGAGACCCATGTCTTCGGCCCAAACACCGTGAATCAATTCGGCGCCTCGGTCCTTTTCTATGCGGCCGTATTCGTGCCGTCCGATCCCAACGGCGCTCTGTCGGCGCTGCCGACTTATCTAGGCTTCTCGGGGTCGCCCTTTTCGCCGATTGGAGCCTGGGGAGAGCCGCCTTTTCCTCCGGGCTTTTTCTTTCCGCAGGGGAGGCGCGTATTCCAATATCAAGTCACAGACGACTTTTCCCATATCAGGGGTAAGCACACCTTCCGGATGGGCATTAGCTGGTTGCACGACACCATCACGGATCTGGATTTCAACGCGCTCGCGGGTCCTATTCATGGGGCCATCACCACCTCTTTGTCCGACTTCTTTAACGGAGGCGGCGCGGACACGTCTCTCAACCAAGCCTTTCCTTCATCCTCCGAACAAGGTCTTAAATTCAACACCATCGGTGGCTACATTGCAGATGATTGGAAGGTTTCCGACCGCCTCACTGTTTCTTTGAACCTGCGGCTGGAAAACTACGCAAACCCCACTTGCGATTCCAATTGCTTCTCGCGCCTGACCACGGCCTTCACCGGCGCGCCCAACCCCAACGCGGCATCCACGGCGTACAACCAATTCATCGTTTCGAACCAGCACACTGCTTACGCCAATACGAAGGCAGTGGTCTGGGAGCCCAGGATCGGGATCGCGTGGAGACCGTTCCATAACGACAAAACGGTCATCCGCACCGGCTTCGGCATCTTTGCGGACGAACTGCCGGGAGGCTTGGCCGAGGTTGCGGCATTCAACGCTCCGGGTCTGAATGCCTTCACGATCGGAAATGGAATGCTGGCGCCAAGTGCGCCGGGCAGCCTTTTCACAACGGCCTCGCAGGCCAATCAAGCTCTGCTTTCGCAATTCAAATCCGGCGGAAGCTTTAACTCCATTTCCCAGACGGTTCCAGGCTTCGCTCCTCCGAGCATATACTCGTTTCCGAATACGTTCAATCAACCGACTTACTATAAGTGGAATTTCGAGGTCCAGCAATCCGTTGGGGCCAAGATGGTGCTAACCGTCAATTACTCCGGCATGCATGGAGTTCACATCCCCGTTGGAGATGAAGGACTGAACGGCTATTGCCCCGCTTCGGTCTGCCCGAATGGCTTCGCTGGTTTACCTACTGCGCCCGCCAACGCAGCGCTTGGCACCGTTATACAATACCTTTCGGCCGGCAACGCGAGTTACAACGGAGTCACCATCAGCTTGCAGCGGCGTTTTTCCGCGGGCCTGAGCTTCAACCTGAACTACACCTGGAGCCACGCCCTTGACGATGTCTCCAATGGCGGCGTCATCAATGAGCCTTTCGGTATTGTCGTTACCGACCCCAGCATCACGCTGCTGCAGAATCCCTTTAATGTCCGGGGCAACTACGGAAACGCCGATTACGATGTCCGCCACTATTTCAGCGCAAGTTTTGTGATGACTGACATGTTCCGCCATGCCGGATTCCATCGCGGCCCCAACCAAGTGTTTGGCGGCTGGACGCTTTCGAGCAACTGGTTCTTGCGCAGCGGATTGCCATTCTCAGTCGTCGACAACTCCGCGCTCGGCGCGCTTCTTGGATCAAATTACAATGGCGTGATTTTCGCCTCACCGGTGGCGAAGGTTTCAGGAAGCTGCACGAGCGCGGTGAATTCCCCTTGTCTCACCACTGCGCAATTTGCCCCGAGCGCGGCGGTTACCGGTTTTCCAACCGGATTTGGAACCATGGGACGCAATGCCATCCATGGGCCGCATTTCTTCGACGTGGACATCGCCCTCATGAAGGACGTCCAGATTCGCGAGCATCTGACCTTCTCATTTGGCGCGCAGGCCTACAACGCGTTTAATCACGCGAATTTCGATCAACCGGTCAATGACATATCCAGCTCGCTGTTTGGGTCCAGCATCGCCGCGGTAGCACCTCCCACCAGCCTGCTGGGTTCGTTCGTCGGCGCCGGAAGCTCCCCGAGGTTCGTGGAGATCAAGGGGATAATCCGGTTCTAGAAAACAGAAGCGGCGGGTATCCAGGTGGATCCCCGCCGCCGAAATTTACGGTCTGTTAAGCAGCTTCTAGAACGTGATCTTACCCGTGATCTGGACTACCCGAACGGAAGAATCGAAGCCCAGAAAGTTGCCGTAGGGGCTGGTCGGGGTATTCTGCATAGTCGTGATCTGGCCGAAAGTCGCATCTCCCAAGCCGTTATCCGGGTTGGCGAAATTTGGATGATTGAACGCGTTGAACGCCTGCAAGCCTACTCCGAAGTTGACCTTCTCCTTGATCCGGAAGTTCTTGTACAGGGCCATGTCGACGTCGAAGTACCCAGGTCCGCGGAACTGGTTGCGATTCTGCGTGGTAAAGCCAGTGAAGTTGTTGAAGGTAGCGGCGCCGGCGTTCACAAATGCGTTGGCGTTGAGGCAGGGCACCAAAGCGGCGGCCTCGCCACAAGAAGTCTGCGCAGGGCCTTGGCCACCTACATAGGTGCCAAAAATTGTCGCAGGGCCGTTGCCCACGGCGGTATTGTTGTCTACCACCGAGAATGGCAGCCCGGAGCGCCAGAAGATCTTTCCAGACCACTGCCAGCCGCCCAGCGCGGCTTCGAGGAACTTATTGCCGAACTTGTAGGTGGGCGTCACGATGAAGTCCGCGCTGAAGTTGTGGCGGATGTCGTAATCCGAGTTGCCGTAGTTGAGGGAGCGGAGGCTGGTTGGGCCGATCTGGCCCAGTACCGAATCGCCATAAGTGAACAGGCCGCCGTTGGAAGTCTCGTCCAGGTTATGCGACCAAGTGTAGTTGAAGTGCGCCGCCGTCCAATGCGAGAAGCGCTTGGTGACGGTGGTGCTCAAGCCGTTGTAGTTGGAGACGGCGGCTGTCTGAACGGAGGTAACTATCCCATAGTTTGGTACCGGCGTATTCACGGGGATGCCAGCTACACCGGGATACAGGCCGTATTGATCGAATGCGTTCGGCCAGGCGTTGCTATACGGTATGTGGATACCGTGATTGCCGACGTAGTTTACTGTGAGCACAATCGAATTGCTCAGCTCCCTCTGGACCTGCAGGTTCCACTCCTGGAATTGAGGAGAGTGCAGCTTACTGCTGAGCGTGGTAAAGGAGGGAGCTGCGAATACCGATCCCAGTGCTGCCAGTTGCGAAGAGATCTGGCTGAAGGTCTTGCTAAGGCTGAAGGCGTTCGCGGACGCCTGCCAGATTGCGGCGCCGCCAGCAGGGCCCGGATCAAATACCGCCACTCCAGCGGAGGGACGAACACGAATTTGAACCGCAACCGGAGGATTGGCGAGCAGGTCATCCACCAGGCCGGCCGCCAGATTGTCGTAGAAGATACCGAAGCCGCCGCTGATGACCGTCTTCTTGTCGTTAAAGGGAGACCAACTAAAGCCGATGCGTGGCGACCAATTGATATTGTCGGCAGCCGGGTAGGCCTGGTGCAGGCCAGACGCGATGTCACTGCTGTAGGGCACGTTGCCGGGGTTGGCGCTCGTAAAGCTGGGCAGACTCGAAACCGGGCCGATGAAGTTCGCGAAGCAATTGAACTGGCACACGGGGTTGGAATTGTGCTCCGCCCGCAGCGCGAAGGTGAGCTTTAGGTTCGACGTAGCGGCCCATTCGTCCATGGCATACAGTCCCATGCCCCAAAGGGCGACCGGAACATCACTGGCCAGGTTGAATGTCTTGCGGTACTGGTAACCGAGACCGTTCACGAAGTTCTGGAGGCCATTGCTCGTGTATCCGAAGTAAGCGGCGGGAGAGTTATAGAAGAAGTTGTGGTCGCTGACATCGTAGCGGCGATAGTTCACTCCGAACTTGAGATTGTGTCGTCCGCGGTTCAACGTGTAGTCATCGATGATCTGATATTGCGAAACGTTGCGGCCCTGCGGGAAAGAACCTAGCGGGTTGAAACTGCTAAACGGAACCGCTCCCGAGGTGGTCACCTGGTAAGGGAAGGTGGCGGCAGCCTGTGGGCCCTGAGAGAACAGGGCTTTATAGTAGCTAAAGGTGCCCATGAATGAGTTCGTGGCATGAGGACCGAAGATATGCGTTTCGTTGAGCTGGCTATCCCAGGAAGGTTGGGGCGAAAGCGCATCGAAAGCGGGGTTGATCGGAGACAGCGTGGTCGGCTGTACGCCGCGATCCTGCTTGTAGCGGAAATAGACGTTGTCCTTGTCGCTAATATGGTGGTCGACGCGGAAGGCCAGAATCCATTCTTTTGCAAGTGCGGTGGGTGTCGCCTCGAACCTCGCCGCGCAAGCTTGCGTAGCCGGGTTGAAGCCAGGCAGGATTAAGGATTTACAAGCACTAGTATTGGCGAGGGGCTGCGCAGCGGCAGCGCCCGGAGCACCAGTCCAAAAGCCCAACATCTTCTGGTAGGTGCTGGCTTCGCTGGGGTCTTTGGCTTGCACGTTGGTTACAACTGCATTGGCAAATGCCGTGGTTGGAATAGTTACAGAATCGACGTTAGGAAGGACGAAGTGCATGCCCTCGTTATCGAAGAAGAAGAAGGTCTTGTTCTTGAAGATGGGGCCGCCAACGGAGTCAGCCCACTGGTTGGCATTAGCGAACGGCCGCGGGGTGTAGCCGTTGATGCTGGAATTGTTAAACCAGTCGTTCGAGTTCAGCAAGCGCCCATTCCACCAGTACCCGACGTTGCCATGAAATTCGTTCGTGCCGGACTTGGTCACATAACTTATTTGTGCGCCGGAAAGCTGGCCGAATTGGCCGGAGTAGGGGTTGGCAATGACCGAGACTTCCTGCAACTCGTTTTGGCCGAGCGTGAGGTTGGTGGCGCCCGAGTTGTTGATGTTGAAGTACGGGTCCATGTCGTTCTCACCGTTGATCGTGAACAGGTTCGACGTCGCCGGCAGACCGTTCATGGTGAAGTTGCCGTAACCACCGGTCCCGTTGACTACCACGCCTGGAGCGGTGAAGGCGATGTTGGTTATGTCACCGCCGGCGCTGGGCAAAAGCTGCACTTGCGTGTAGGTGAAGTTGGTGTTCTGGCTGGGAGATTCGCTGATCAGCGGGGCTGCTTCATTTACCTCGATAGTCTGGGTGGACTGGCCGACCTGCAGTTCCAGCGGCAAGGTAGCGATCTGGCCGACGGCCACATCCACGGGGCGCTCGATGGTTTGGAAGCCGGTTAGGGTCGCGCTAACTGAATAGTGGCCGGGCTTCAACAAGGTAAACCGGTACTCGCCAGACTGGTTGGTCTGCGTGGTCTGCGTTGCCCCGGTGTCAAGACTCTTCAAAGTGACGGTCGCGCCTGAAACGACCGCGCCGCTCGGGTCCGTGATGTTCCCTGCGATATCGCCAGTCTGCAAAGATTGAGCCGACAATTGCGTGCACAGCCCAACAGTCAGTAACAGAACAGATACGGCCAACAACACCGTCGAAAGCTTTCTTGAATTAGCAACCATTTAGATCCTCCCCATCGAAGCGCAAGGTGATTTTAGTCCTATAGCCATGTTCTTTTTGTCCTACAACTCTCGGCTTTAGGCACCCTTGTCTCCAAACGCAAAGTTCGCAAAACAACAAACGGGTTCATTATATACCAAGCACTTGCAGATGGATAGCGACGATTCGGGCTACCGTTTCCAGTAGATCGCGGGCCAGGACTTCTAGAAATGGAAGCAAGCAACCACGAGTCGGGGGTGCTCGCGGACGGAGCTGCGATAGTACCCGCCAGATGATAATCCTATCGGCCTGAGTTGCTATCATACGTCCGATGGCCGCTGCTTCTCCTCCGGTAGAACGCATCCAATGCCAGTGGTGCCAGAGCATGAACGACAAGACCGCTCTGACCTGCCGCGCCTGCGGGGCTCCGCTCGACATCCGCAACCTGGTCAGTGAATCGGGCTGGCGCGAGGCTCCGCGCATCAAGGACATGACGCAGTTCCAGTTCAGCTCCAGCTCTTGCCAGGTGGAAGGCGAGATCGTGCCGGTGGCCGAAATCAATCTGTCGCAGGGCGATTCGGTGTTCTTCGAGCACCACATTATGCTCTGGAAAGACGACAGTGTGCCGTTGACGGTGATGCAGCTTTCCGGCGGCATGAAGCGCGCCTTTGCCGGAATGCCGTTCGTCATCAGCGTGGCCACCGGGCCGGGCCGCATCGCTTTCTCACGAGACGCTACCGGAGAGCTGGTAGTGTTGCCATTACATCCCGGCATGGAGTTGGACGTGCGCGAGCACGCCTTTGTGCTGGCGTCGCATCAAATCGATTACTCTTTTGTGCGCGTTAAAGGCCTGGCCAATATCCTCTTCGGCGGCCAGGGCATGTTCATGGATCGCTTTGTCACCACCAACACCCCCGGCCTGGTGATCTTGCACGGCTATGGCAATGTTTTCGAGCGAGTTCTGAAGCCGGGCGAGAGCATCATGCTGGAACCGGGCGCTTTCTTGTACAAAGACTCTTCCGTCACGATGCAGGTGGAGTTTCAAAAACTGGGCACCGGATTTTTTGGCGGCACGAATATGAGCCTGGCCCGAATGACGGGGCCGGGCCGGATCGGCGTGCAATCGATGTACGTGCATCACAAGACCGAATGAGCTGAGACGTGGAGTAAGTCAAGAATGTTCTGTACGACTTGTGGCGCGAAAATTTCCGATGCGGCGAATTTTTGCGGATCCTGCGGCTCGCAGGTAAAACGGGCCGCGGCGCCCTCGCCCGAACCGCAGGCCGGAGACGGGCACCACTCGACCGGGCTGGCTGACCGGAAGACAACCTGTCCGTGGTGCGGGGCGGCTATTGACGGAGGCCAACTGAGTTGCTCCCGTTGCGGCGCCACTGTCGACACACCGCCGGTTTCCACCGCGTCCGGTTGGGAAAAACTCCCCGGCCGGAAAGACATGGCCAAGCTGCAGTTCGGCGACTCTTTCTGCCAGATCGAGGGTAAGTACGTTCCGGTAGCTGATGTGAAATTGTCCGGATCGGACAGCGTTTACTTCACGCATCATGTTCTGCTGTGGAAAGACCCGCAGGTAAATATCACGACCATGTCGCTGGCAGGCGCCTGGAAACGCATGTTCGCCGGAATGCCGCTGATCATGACACAAGCTCATGGTCCGGGCCATATTGCGTTTTCACGAGACGACCCGGGTGAAATGGTTGCCTTGCCGATCCAGCGGGGCCAAAGTGTGGATGTGCGCGAGCACCTTTTCATGTTCGCGACAAACAAGGTCGCCTACGATTGGTTCTCGACTAATATCTGGTACACGACGCAAACTGGAAGCGGCGATGACGCCGAGCGGGAAACTCATCATCCGGTGGGAATGTTGATGGACCGGTTTCACGCGCCCGAGTCGCCTGGATTGCTGATTTTGCACGCTGCAGGTAACGTTTTTGTGCGTGAATTGGCGCCAAATCAGACCATTTTAGTGAAGCCGACGGCGCTGATCTTCAAAGATCCGACGGTCCAAATGCAGCTCCATTTCGAACACCCCCACACCGGGTTCAGCTTATGGGGATCTTGGGCCAATCGTTATCTTTGGCTGAGGTTGTGGGGGCCGGGGCGGGTGGCGGTCCAATCCGTGTTTGATCGAATGGAAGGTGAGAACAGCAATATCACAAGTTGCTCATCAGCCACCGAACAGCGTTGGTAACGTAATATCACCGACTTGGCGGGCCGTGCTTGACCTCATGGCTGAAGCCCTTTATAATCAATGTTTAGGGGACTCATTCGAGGTTGACGCTTCCGGCTAAGCTATGAACGAGCGCGAAATCGATATCCTGCACTCGATTGTGGAATCGTATATCCAGACGGGCGAACCTGTCGCCTCGCGTACAATTGCGCGACATCGCAAGGATAATCTGAGTCCCGCCACGGTTCGTAATGTGATGGCCGATCTGTGCGATGGCGGCTACTTGTCACAACCACATACTTCGGCCGGGCGCGTCCCCACCGAGAAAGCATTCCGCAGTTATGTCCAGTCGCTGGCTCGCAGCCGGCTGCTCATAGCGGAATTGCAACGCCTGCGGAGCGAATTGAGCCTGTTAACCACCATGGAGGCGCGGGTGGAGCGCTCCTCGCACATGCTCACGGAAATGACCAGCAGCGTGGGCATCACGGCCGCCATCCCGACCTCCAGCCAGACGCTGGACCAAGTGGAACTGATTGGCCTGTCCGACCAGCGGGTCCTTATGGTAGTGGTCACTCGCGACCGCATGGTGCGTAATCGCGTGGTGTCGCTGGGCGAACCCGTTTCCCAAGACGAGCTGGGCTCAATCCGAAATTATCTGAATCGTAACTTCAGCGGATGGACCCTGTCGGCGATCCACACCGAGTTGAAACACCGGATCGAGCAGCAGAGCGCGGCCTATGACGAATTGCTGAAGAAGCTGACGCTACTTTATTCCAAGGGCTTGTTGGACATCGACATCGCGCCTGAAGTGCACTTGGAAGGCGCCAGCAACCTGGTCGGGCTGGATCTGCATCTGACCCGCGAGAAGCTGCGCGAGCTTTTTCACACGCTCGAAGAGAAGAAAAGGATTTTGCATCTGCTGGACCGCTTCCTCGAACAGCCGGCGGGCGAACTGGCGATCCACGTGGGCCTCGGCGACGTGCACTCCAGCATGCGAGAACTTTCGCTGATCGGAGTTTCGATTCCGCTGGCGGGCGGCGTGTCCGCCAAGATCGCCGTACTCGGGTCTATGCGGATGAACTACGGAAAAGTGATGTCGGCGGTTTATCACGTAGGGCAGGCGTTCCGGGGTCTGCCGGAATAGCAGTGCCAGTCGTGGCTGCTGGCCGCAACAATAAACTGCCCGAGATTACAAACGGCCGAGATAAACTGGCTGCGCGAGATAAACTGAAGGTATGAATCCGAAAGAGCCCTTTGCCGATTCCAGCGAATCCAGCCAATCCTCCGGAGTGGTCGATCCTCCCGGCGGCCACGCGTCGGCATTGGAAGCGGTGACGGCCGAGCGCGACCGTCTGCTCGAGGAGAAGAACGATCTCATGGATCGCCTGCTGCGGCGGCAGGCCGAGTTCGACAATTTCCGCCGCCGGGCGGAGCGTGATCGGGCTGACGTGCTCGAATTCGCCAATACGGAGACGGTTCGCTCAATCCTGCCGATTCTGGACGATTTCGAGCGGGCGCTGAAGGTGGAGTGTAGCGGCAAGGAATATGCCCGCGGAATGGAATTGATCTACCAGCGGCTATCGGATGCACTAAAGAAGTTAGGGTTGGAGCCGATTAGTGCGAAGGGGCTGAAATTCGACCCCAACCTGCATCATGCGGTCGACATGCTGGAGACCGACGACGTGGAAGATCATACGGTGCTTGATGAATACCAGCCCGGGTACAATTTCCGGGGACGTCTGCTGCGCCCGGCCATGGTAAAGGTAGCAGTGAAAAAACAATGAACGCCACCAAGCGCGACTATTACGAGGTCTTGGGAGTCAAGCGCGATGTCGATATCTCGGGCTTGAAGAACGCTTACCGCGAGTTGGCCAAGAAATATCATCCCGACCGGAATTCGGAAGAAGACGCGGAGGAGAAGTTCAAGGAGGCCTCCGAGGCCTATAGCATCCTCAGCGATCCTCAGAAGCGAGCGGCGTATGACCGATATGGCCACCAGGGGCTGCAGGGCTTGGGAGGCAGCCAAGGCTTCGATCCCAACTCCTTCACCGACTTCAGCGACATCCTGGGCGATCTGTTTGGATTCGGCGATCTGTTCGGCGGCGCCGGAAGGCGTGGCGGTGGACGCGGCCGCTCGCAACGCGGTGAAGACCTGCGCTACGATCTTGAAATCAATCTCGAAGACGCCATTCGGGGGCTGAGCGTGGATATACAGGTTCCCCGCATGGAAGGCTGTACGCGTTGCCAGGGCACCGGCGCCGAGAAAAATGACGGACTGGTCACGTGCCCCATGTGCCATGGGCGCGGCGAAGTGATCTACCAGCAGAGCTTCCTGCAGATCCGCCGCACCTGCGGGCAGTGCGGAGGACGGGGCCAGATTATTCGCCGGCCGTGCACACAGTGCCGCGGCGAGCGTTATGTCCGGACGGAACGAAAACTGAAGGTCAATATTCCGGCCGGGGTCGACACCGGCACGCGGCTTCGATTAGGCAATGAAGGGCAGCCGGGCGGCAGCGGCGGGCCGGCGGGCGACCTTTACGTGGTCGTCAAAATCAAAGAGCACCCGATCTTCGAACGGTCGGGGGATGACCTGCACTGCACCGTCCCGGTCAATATCGCGCAGGCGGCGCTCGGTACCGAAGTGAACCTGCTGACCTTCGATGGCCTGGAGACGGTCAAAGTCCCGGAAGCCTCGCAAACCGGGTCACGCGTCCGGCTCAAGAACCTGGGCGTCCCCCGGCTGCAGGGCACCGGGCGTGGCGACCTGTTCGTGCACGTCGATGTTCGGATTCCTAATAAGCTCACCCGCGAGCAACGAAAACTTTTTGAACAGCTCCGCGAGACGCTGCCGGTGGAAAATGAGCCTCATGAAAAAGGGATCATCGATCGCGTCAAAGATTACTTCATGTAGTTGAATTCAGCCGCTTGGGTTCAATCTGCCGGTCCGCTCCATCCACGCGCGGAACATTCGCGTGAAGGCTTGGACCTCGGGCGATTCCCACAGTTCTTCGACCGTGCACCGCATCTTTCGGCGCCAGTTGGGATACTCGGACGTGCTACCCGGGAGATTCTGCTGCTCGGTCTCCTTTAGAAGATCTTCCTGATTCAAAACCATCAGCATGGATGGCGTGGATGCCAGGAAACCTACCACGGCATTGTGTAGCTCGCCAGTCAGTTCCGGAATATTGCTAGCGTTTCGTTGAAACCAGTCCGGCAGCAGCTTCAGCTCGGTGAGAACGTCCAGCATCTTCTGTTTTTCCCGCGCGCGCTCGGCCAGCATCTGGCGATAGGTTGCGTCGTCGGGTAGCAGTCCCGCGCTACGGCGCGCTTCAATGTCGCGTCCCAGCCAGAATCCGGCCAGGGTCGGCAAGTCGTGCGTGGTCGCCGACGCCAGCGCTTCGCGAGGATATTCGCCCGGCTTGCGCATGCGGCCGCTCGGGTCCTGCTCGAAGTACAGCAGACGGTAGCTTAGAATTCCGAAGCGGTGCAGTGCCTCCCTGACTTGGTCGGGCACCGTGCCCAGATCCTCACCAACGATCAGCACTTTGTTCCGGACGCTTTCGAGCGCCAGGATGGGGAGCAAGTGGTTATGGCGGTCGCGCACGTAAGTTCCTTCCAAAGCTTCCATGCCGTCCGGAATCCAGAAAAGCCGGAAGAAGCGCATGACGTGATCGATCCGGAGCGCTCCCCCATGACGCAGGTTCTTACGGATTGACTCGGCGAATAACTGATAGCCGTCTTGATAATGCCGTTCGGCATTCGGTGGAGGGAAGGCCCAATCCTGGCCTTTAGGCGAGAAGCCATCCGGAGGTGAGCCGACCCGGGATCCGGAAACGAAGAAGGAGCGGTGCGCCCACAAGTCGGCGCCGAACCGATCGGTAGCGAGCGCCAAGTCGTGATAGAGTCCTACGCTCAGGCCCCGCCGCCGGGCCTCCTGTTGGGCCGCTTCGAATTGTTGATCGAGCTGCCACTGGACGTATTTGTAAAACAGAACGCGGCGCCGATGCTTTTGAGCAAACTCCCCGGTCGCGGCCGAATCCGGATCCTGATATCGTTCCGGCCAGGAGCGCCAATTCCAGACCTCCGGGCATTGCTTGTGAATGGCCTCATCCAGCGCCGAGTGAACCGCGAAGCGATGGAGCAGATCGCCTTCGCGCTCGATGTACTCGTGAAGCTGGCGGGCGCGCGCTGTGTCTCGCGCCCACTCCTTCAGGAAAACACGAAACAGCAATCTCAAAAAGCGAAGCTTCAGGCGATACACGCGCTCATATTCGACCATTTCGGCGGCGCGCAGTTCCCGAATCTCAGCTTGCACGGCTGGAGAGTTGAGCAGAGCGCCGGCTCTGGGGGAGGACCGGAATTCTTCAATCCGCTCCAGGTCGAGATATATCGGGTTACGGTAAAAGACCGAATTTGGCAGATACGGGCTGGTATTATACGGCTGACGGTTGGGGATGGCGTGCAGCGGATTCAGAGCGACGAAGCTCGCGCCAGTTTGCCCGGCCACCCACCCGATGAACGCCTGGAGATCGGTGGTGTCGCCGCATCCCCAATTCCGCCGCGACCGCAGGCCATATAGGCTGATAGCAATCCCCGCGGCGCGGCCGGATTCGAGCCACGGCGGCAGATAGGCGCGGGGAGGACAGAGGATCAGCCGGACCGGCCCGGAAACTTGGCCGCCGATTTCAATCGAAAGTTCGTGATAGCCGAGTGGGAGGTGGTCCGGTAGCACGAAACTCTTGCGGATGAAATTCCCACCTCGCAGAGACATTTCCTGTGCAACCGGGAGATCACCGAGCGAGCAACGAATCTCCAACGCATTCCCCTGCTCCGTTCGAAGTCTGATTACGGCGGCGAGGTAAGCCTGTTCAGCCGGGAGAGAGAGAGGGACCAACAGCGGCTGGTTGTCTTTAATTAAGACCAAAGCTGAAGGAAGGGCGCGCTGCCATTCACGCCAGGTGCGTTCTTCGAGAGAATTTTCCAGGGATGCCGGCGTCTTCGCATCCACGCCCAGCGATTCGAGGATCGCCTGCTGTGTGCGTTGCGAAGCCTGATGCTGCTTTCCCCACACGTCCCAATATTCGATTTCAAGGCCGCAAGCTTCAGCCGCTCGCGAAGTAAGCTGGGGACGATCGGCGCGGTCCGCATTCGGAGTGACTTCGGGAATCTCCCCCATGTGATAATAGGATCGTGGACGAAGAAGCCAAGTTTCAACCCAGTCTTCCGAGCGAGCTTTTCGCCCGTATCGACAACGAAGACGCGGTGGATGGTTCCGAAGGCATTATAACAACGACGCTCGATAAAGCCATCAACTGGGGGCGCAAGAACTCGATCTGGCCGATGTCGTTCGGGCTGGCATGCTGCGCCATTGAGATGATGTCGATGATCGGGTCGCGTTATGATATTTCGCGTTTCGGCGCGGAGGTGATGCGCGGATCGCCGCGGCAGTCGGATCTGATGATCATCGCCGGCCGGGTCTCCAACAAGATGGCCCCCGTGATCCGGCGTTTGTACGAACAGATGCCCGAGCCGAAATGGGTCATTTCAATGGGAGCATGCGCCACTTCCACCGGCGTTTTCAGCAACTACGCGCTGATCCCGGTGAATCAGGTGATTCCGGTGGATGTTTATGTTCCGGGATGCCCACCGCGCCCGGAGCAGTTGATTTACTCGATCATGCTGCTGCAGAAGAAGATCGAGAACGAAAAAGGTACGATCAAGAAGGTTTTGAACCTGGCCTGAGCGGCCGGCGTCCGGGCTATTTTGGAGCTTTCCGTGGGCTCCGCTCAAACTTTTTCATTCGTCACCGATAAGCTTAATACAAAGGCATTTGTAGCTTTTCGGAAAGGTTTGAGATGCTGATATCTTCTACCAACCAGGGTATCGACCTGCTGCCGCGGGCTGCGCAAGTTCCGGCCGCCGAAAAAGTCCAGCGCCGGCAACTGATGCAGGCAGCCAAGACCGTGAACGAAAGCGGAATCTTTGGCAATAACCAGATCGTGTTCGCTGTGGACCGCGCTACTCACAGGCCTGTTATTCGGATAGAGGATCGGGACACACACGAAGTTATACAACAACTGCCTCCCGAATACGTCCTGGAATTGGCCCAAAACCTGGGCCCGGGTTCGAAGATAATGCCGCCCTCCGTCGATAGGTAAATCAGAATGCGCACCAATCGCTATCAAAATTACATTGAAGAAGAAATACTCACGGCGGGTCCGATCCGGTTGATTCAGCTGCTCTATCGCGGGGCTTTGGATTCGATCACGTCAGCCCGGCGCTATCTGAAGTTGGGAGACATTCGCGCCCGATCGCGCGCGATCAGCAGGGCCATGACGATCGTGACCGAGCTTTCGATGTCGCTCGATCACACCGCCGGGGGCGAACTAAGTAAGAATCTCGCTGAGCTGTACGCTTATACCCAGACGCTGCTGATTCAGGCCAACGTGAAACAATCGGATCCGCCACTGGAAGAAGCCGAGCGTCTATTATCCACGTTGCTGGACGGATGGCAGTCTTGTTTGCCACCTGAGAACCAAACCGGCGAGAATACGGCAAGCACTCCCCACGAGCCGGTAAGTTGCGCCTATTAGTGCTTATTCGCTGGGGGCAGTCGATGTGGTGCTGGGGGTCGCTGATGTGGTGGGCGTGACTGATGAGGTGTGGTGGTCGATAATGGCCTTCGCCACTGCTTCAGCAGGCACTTCGTACTTGCCGGATTGTACTAACAGGCGAAGCTGCTCCAGTCGCTGTGGATCGCCTGCAGAAAGCGCCTGGGCCATCTGAGAGACCTGAGCTTGATCGGCGCCACGAGCGGCTTTCGAATCATTTTCTGGCGCGCGCGCGTCGGCGGCGTGCTCTGTTTTGCCCGTGTCCTGCGTGAGCGGGACGCGATTGAGATCATCGATCCGCATTCTTAGCCAATCCTGTCACTACCATCTTAGCGATTCCGAACCCTCCGCTGTTGGCCAAGGCCTGAGCGAACTGTTGCTCCCCCAGCTCGAGCATGGTCGAGTTCGCATCGCTGTCATCACTGCCGTCGGCGGTAAGACCGCCTCCGGATGCTTCTCGCGCCGATTTCAGCATTTGGGCCAGCAGCAAAGCCTCGAAGTCCTTCGCCGCTTGCTGAATCCTTGCGGGAGTCTCCTTCTTCGCCGAGCCGGCCGGGAGGCCTCTTGGAATGATAGGAGCAGAGAGTACCGATTGCATCGACATATTTAGATAACCTCCAGTTCCGCTTCGAGCGCGCCGGCTGCCTTAAGATTCTGCAGAATCGCTATGACGTCGCGCGGCGTGGATCCAATGGCTGTCAGCGCGCGCACCAGCTCCTCGACGCTGGCCCCTTGCTTGAGCAGGATATTCCGGGCCTTCTCTTCTTTGGCTGTCACCGTGGTTTGCGGCGTGACCGTGGTCTGGCCGGACGAGAGCGCCTCCGGCTGGGAGGTATTTAAAATGGTTTGGATTTCTACCGTCAACGTGCCATGCAGGATAGCCACGGGAGCGATGCGTACGTCCTTGCCCATCACGATCGTGCCGGTGCGTTCGTTAATTACGATCTTGGCGGGCCGGTCCGCTTCCACCATAAGGTTTTCGATCTCTCCTAGAAATTCGACCACATTTGTTTTGTAAACTGCGGGCGTGTCCACTGAGATCAAGGCGGAATTCTCCGCCCGAGCCGGTTCAGTGCCATCGCTGCCGAACTTCTTGTTGATGGCGATCGAGATCCGGGCTGCCGTGGTGTAGTCGGCCTGCCGCAGCTGGAGCCGAATTCGCCCTCCGGGCTCAACCGACGGCGCCAGTTTCTCCACGATGGCTCCGTTAGGAATTCGCCCCGCGGTAGGATGATTCACGGTTTGACTAGTGCCACCCCGGCCTGCCAAAAAGCCGCCTGTCACTACCGACCCTTGTCCCGCCGCATAGACCAGGCCATCCGGCCCCTTCATGGGTGTAAGAATCAAAACGCCTCCCCGCAGGTTGGTAGAATCACCAATCGCAGCCACGGAAATATCGATTCGAATTCCTGGTTGAGCGAAGGGGGGCAAATCGGCGGTCACCAACACGGCCGCCGTGTTTTTGACTAGAATCGCAGTGGGATTGACCTGAACGCCCATGCGCGCCAGCAGGTTTGTGAGGCTTTGGGCGGAGAAAACGGTTTGCGTCTTGTCCCCTGTCCCGTTGAGGCCCACCACCATTCCGTATCCGACCAACTGGTTGTCACGAACGCCTTCAATGGACACCAGGTCCTTGAGACGGGTTCCGCTGGGCGCCCCGCAAAGTGGCGCCAACGCAAGCAAGCAGATGGAGGATCGCAAGTTCATAGATCAGAATGGAAGCAGCCCGAGCAGGATTCTGTACAAGAAGAAGGGCCGCTTGACGGCATCGTTCACCACACCCTTTCCATTCACCAGGATCTCCATCCGCGCCACGCGGTCCGAAGGGATCGAGTTGACCGGACTCAGATCGTCGGGCCGGATGATACCCCGCACGATGATAATCTGTTTTTCGGAGTTCACGGCGATCTCCTTCTGGCCCTGGACCACCAGATTGCCGTTCGGCAATACAGCGGTAACTTCGGCGGTTACGGTGGCGGTAAGGGTGGTCCCGCGCGACGTCGTTCCAGTCCCTTGCAGCTGTTGATTGTTGCTTGCGTTCGCGAGGTTCGCCAGCGCACCACTGGCGCTCTTGGGCCCAAATAAAGACGTGACCGACGCGGCAACGCTCGATTTCCTGGAGGTGCTCGTCACACCCGTCGAAACGGCCGAGGCCTTATCCGACACAAGGATCGTGACCAGATCGTAAGTTTGGCTGGCGCGCACGTCGCGAAAGCCATCCGCTAAGCGGCCGCCGGCGCTGTACAAAGAGCCCGGCGACGCAGTGGAAGATTGCAGCGACTTGCGGTTGACTTCCTGGACATATTGTTCGAGCGAAATCTTTTCTGGCGGCGCCGGTTTCTTTTTCGGGGCCGCCATCACAAGCAGCGGGAACAGGCCGAGCGCGGCCAACGGATATACGTTCATGTCAAGCTCCAGACGACGACCGCACCGTTGCTTTTCCTTTTTCCTCGACCAGGGCGCGGAAGTTTTTCCCGGTCGAAGGATTGTGCAACAGGATGCTTTCGCCCTTATTCCCGGAGGACTGCGCAATGGCATCCAGCGTCAACGTTGCTAAGCCATCTACGACTTTTACGCGCACCCTGTCACCCCGGGATATCTCGGCCGGTTCGATGAGCGCGCCGAGTGCAAATTTCTGGCCGGCCGGAATGTTCCGGCGAGTAATTTTGCCGATGATCGTTTCGGGAGACTGAATCGACAAAGGCGTAAATGGAAACTGGCGTCCATGTACTTCTTTGACCTGAGTGGCCTTGATTACGGTCCCCGCTCGAATGTCTTCAGCGGCGACCAGGGTGGCAGACGCGACACTAACCTTGACCTTGGCCCAGACGGGCAACGTGCTTTGGGCGTCATAGTGCAGCGAACCGCGCCATATCACTGGGCTTTCCGAATCTTTTCCTAACGGTCGTCCTAAATTCACCGTCTTGAACTCCAGCCGGCCAGGCGGCAGCGGCTCCAGGTTAAATTCAACCACCTCCAGTTCGACGTCTGTCCCGCCGATGGCCGACTGAAGAGCTGCTCTCATTTCTTCGGGCGAGATGGGCCGCACCGCTCGTTCCACGCAAATGCTGGAGACGACACTTCCGCTTAGGTCGAGTCCGTGCTTCTGCGCAATGAGAACAAGCTGTCTTGCGGACAGAATCCGCTGCACGCCGGGCCGGGGCGCAAACCCAATCGCCGTCTCGGGATTGAGTTCCCGTAGTAGCGGGGAAGCGTCGCGGAGGTCGCGTGCCAAGATTCTGTCTGAGGCCACGGCCACACAACCGGCATGCGTCACAGCGGCAAAAATAAATGCGATCAAGATCGTTCTCATGTCGTGACGTTATTGATCATTTGGTACATTTCATCGGCGGTCTTCACCACTTTGGAGTTGGCCTCATAAGCGCGCTGGCTGACGATCAGGTTGATGAACTCCTCGACCACGCTGACGTTGGAGCCTTCCACGTAACCTTGCATCAAAGTGCCTACCCCTTCCTGACCGCCGGGAATCCCGGCCGTAGCGACGCCCGACGCATCGGTCGGCATAAACAGATTCTGTCCGATGGCGTTTAGGCCCCCGGGGTTAGCAAAATTCGCAAGTTGGATCTGCCCTGCCACCTGTCCGGCAGTTTGGCCTGGCTGGGTATAGCTAACCGTCCCGTCGGATGCGATAGTAATGGATTGGGCCTGCGGTGGGATTGTGATTTGAGGCTGCAGGGGGTTTCCATTGGCGGTCACGACGTTGCCGTTGAGATCCAGCTGGAATCCCCCATCCCGCGTGTAGGCAAGTTCGCCGTTTGGTTGCAGGATCTGAAAGAAGCCTTTGCCCTGAATAACGAGATCCAGCGGGTTGTCAGTCTGCTGAAAATTACCCTGGGAAAAAATGATTTCGTTGGATGCCGGACGAGTTCCCAGCCCCAACTGCAGACCACTGGGCACGATGGTTTGGGCGCCGGCCGCCGCACCCGGCTGCACGTAGTTTTGGTAGATCAAGTCCTGGAACTGCGTGCGCCGCATCTTGAAACCATTAGTGTTGGAATTGGCCAGATTATTAGCGATATTGTCGACGCTCATCTGCTCGGCAGCCATTCCGCTGGCAGCGCTATAGAGTGCTCGAATCATTATTTAATCCTCAAAAACATTTAATCCTCAAAAACATTTAATCCTCAAAAACATTTAATCCTCAAAAGCATTTTGTCCTCAAAGCTCCTCGATCTCGCTTGGTCCTCAAATTCTTGTTCACACGTCCGGTCGTTTCTAACATTATTGGGCCACCTTCGCGACGTCTTGCAGCGCGCGCAGGTTCATGTCCGCGCCAATAGCCAGCGCCTTCTGCAACGCTTCGAACTGCCGCATAATATTCACCAGCCGGACTGCGGATTCAGCCGGCTGAGAGTTGGCCGCTTCGATCATTCCCTGGCGGATCTCGGGCTGCGGCGCCGGGGCCATCGTGGACAGGTCCGTCCGGAAGTAATTGTTGCCGCGCTTGGCCAACACCGCCGGATCGGAGAAGTTCACTACCGCGATCTGCGCCACATCCTGTCCGTCCTGCCGGACGGTTCCATCGGAACCGATCTCCACGGGTCGGGTGCTATCCAGAAGAATCGGGTTGCCATCCTGGCCTTGAATTTTGTCGCCGTCCTGCGTGGTGATCTCGCCCCGCAGCGAAAGACGGAAGCTGCCATCGCGCGTGAACGCCGGGCCGTTGGCCGATTGGACGACAAAAAAACCCTGGCCGTTGAGCGCAAGATCCAGCGCGTTGCCGGTGGACGTTAGCGAACCTTGGGAGAAGTCAGTCCACTGGCGTTCTACCACTGGAAGAATGGCGGGAGTAGTGCCGGCGGGAGAATCGGCCGCCTCCGCCGAGAGATACACACCGTAAAACTCGTGATCGGCTTTGAAACCGGGTGCCGAAGAGTTAGCGATATTGTTGGCGAGCATATCCAGGCTTTCGAGCCGCGCTCGAATTCCACTGGCTGCCGCGCTGGTAAGTGGATCCATAACGAAGTGGTTATCCGCGCCTGTGAGAGCAATTCACGGGCCGCGGCTCCAGTACTCCAACTCCTGCCAAGTCAGCCGATGAGAGCCTCATGGACGGAATCTAACCTGGCAAAAAAGTGTCAGAACGGGACCGGTGCCATTTCTGTATCGCAACCACCAGCGCTAAACGCCTGAGCGTGCGAGAAGCGCGCGTGGCCCGCCACATGCTTTTGAGAAGAGCGTGAAGATCGTCCGCGCAATACTCGCTCCCACGACTTTGATCGCCCCCGGCCGGAGTTTCGGGACCGCGGGCATTTCGCTTCGCGGTGGCGCTGCCAGCGACTTGACCGCCTTTCTATCCTTAGTGACTGGTTTTCTAGAAAAGAATCCCACTGCGACGTTGGGCCGGATTATGCCGTTACCTTTCAATCCCTCAGACGCAGCCCGAGCCAGCGTGAGCAAAGACAAAAGCAAAGATCTAACCAGTGGCTTAAACAAAGATACAGAAGGCGGCTTGAATAAAGATTCAAAGAACGGCAAGAAAGAAGAATCGCTTGCTCTGCCGCAGCCGGAGCGTCCCCTTCCAACAGCGCTGGCTTTCCCCGCGAAGACGCCGGTCGCTATCGGGTTTCCAACTCCGCAGCCCGGCTTGGCAGGATGGGGTGAGCAGTCCAGCTGGAGTCAAAACGTCAACACCGGAGGCTCCGCGCAACATCCCGAAATTGCACTGCATCCTTTGGTCACAGCACTTCCTGCTCTACCAGCTGTCGCGGGCGTTGTGGCATTCGCTCTTCGTTTGAGTCCGAGCAGTCCGGACACCATCAATACTCTATACGCTGTTATCCCGGCAATGCCACTCGCCGTGGGGAGTTCGGCCCGGGTAGCCAGCCTGGAGCTGGCACAGACGGCGCTGCCCGCCTCAAAAGAAGCCATTGCCAGCTCAATTCCGTTGTGCACCGAAGTGGGCCCAAAACCGCCTCCAGAGCGGGCTGAACGAACTTCGGGGCCTTTGCCGATTTCCAATCCGGCGTCAGTCCCGAAAAACACCGAAGACCCAAGCGCACGGTCTTGGCCCCTGTCACCGCCGCAGAGCCCGGAAAACATCGCGCCGGCGTTACCCCCGAACTCGAGCGTGACAGCGGGCACAACGCCTACATCGGAACCGAGCGTGGTCGCAGCAGTTCCGGCGTACCCTCCGGTTCATCAGGCGGGCGCAGCGGGGAAGACAGATAACATCCTGGCCATAACTCGCCGCCTGCCTGCACCTAGCCCAGAAGTGGAATCGGGCATGTCCCCGACGGAGCCCAAGCAAGCCAAGGTGGAGCCCTCGGCCAAACCGGGATTTCAGGAACCTCCGCGCAGCGACCGCCATGTTGAAGCAAGTGGGAAAGCTCTAGCAGTTCTGGCCTGGCCGTCAGACGCGGGTGGCGCACCAGACACCCGCAGCACTCCGGGCACGGACGCCGGCCCCGCACCAGCCGACGACTCCGCCGCACCGAAAGTTGCTTCAGAGCCTGAAATAAAGGTGGGCATTGCGCCACCTGTTACTCGACAGATTTCGTTGAATCTGTCAACCAACGACTCCACTCAAGTGAATATCGGCTTCACCGAGAGAGCGGGCAAAGTTCTGGTCGCGGTCCGGACCCCAGACCACGAGCTGGCGCAGTCTCTCCGGACGGATCTGGGAAATCTGGTCGGCAGGTTGGAAGCCAAAGGATTCAAAACGGAAACCTGGACACCCGCGTTATCCCACGCAGCAGAGGGCACCCCCGCACAATTTTCCAATTCGAATACAGGCTTTAACCAACCGCAACATTCCGGCCCCGGGAGCGGGGGCGGGCAGCAGCGCCAGGGGCAAAACGGTTCGACTCAGAGGCAAAAAGCACGCTGGGCCGCTCAATTGAAGAAGACAATTTCAGCGGACGAAGACAGGAGTGAAAGGTAATGACTATCAGGGCAATCAATGTCCCAGAAGCTTCCACGTCCATCCCGGCTACATCTCAGCCGCCTACTTCCACAGCGGGTGCACTCGTCAGCGAGCAAACTTTTCTGCAGCTGCTGGTCGCCCAGTTGAAGAACCAGGATCCGACGCAACCGCAAGACGGAACTCAGTTCGTAGCCCAGCTGGCGCAGTTCAGTTCGCTCGAACAAGAGATCCAAATGCGGCAAGATCTGGACACTTTGGCCGCCACGACCGCCACCAAGACCGCCGGCACTTAGGCGATATCACGACATAAGGAGACTTCATGTTTGCATCGTTCTCAACAGCACTTTCAGCGCTCTCAGCCGAATCTACCGCCATTTCCGTGGTGGGAAACAATCTCGCGAATCTCAATACAACGGGTTTCAAAGCCAGCACGGTTTCTTTCCACGATCTTGTGACGGAGTCACTCGGCGCGGGCCTCGGCGAGACCCAGGTAGGGTTCGGCGTCGGCGCACCAACCACCTTTCGGCAATTCACTCAAGGCGCAATTCAGACGACGGGGGGAACACTGGACGCCGCGATCCAGGGAGACGGTTTCTTCGTGGTCCAGGGACTCAATCAAACCACTGAATATACAAGGGGCGGCAACTTCGAGGTCGACAAGAACGGAAACCTGATTACTGCCACAGGCGAAGGAGTGGAAGGCTGGACCACGGCCAACGGCGTGCTCAATACTAACGCGCCTCCGAGCAACATCACCATCCCGGTCGGCACCGTGCAAGCTCCGGTCGCCACCCAGAATATGTCTTTCGATATGAACCTGAACGCCGCGGGTGTCCCGGGAACCGCGACCGGCACCTTTGCGACATCGGTCACAGTGTTTGACTCCCTGGGCAATTCGCACGTCGTCACCGCAACCTTCACCGAGGACCCCACCACAGCGGGCCAGTGGAATTACTCCATCAGCGTTCCCGACGGGGACTTGCAGACTCCTCCTTTCACACCATTGACCGGCAGCATCAACTTTAATTCGAACGGGGTGCTGACTACGCCCACCTCGGCGGATCCTTCGCCGCAATTGCAGGTCACGGGTCTCAAGGATGGCGCCTCGGACATGACCATCAACTGGAACCTATTCAACGGCACGTCTCCACGTCTCACGCAGTATGCGCAGCCGTCGTCCATATCGGCAGTCGGGCAGGACGGGTCTCCACCGGCACAATTGGTGAACGTCGCGATCGCCGCCGGCGGACAACTTCTGGCCCAATATTCAAACGGACAGCAGAGCGTAGTGGGCCAGCTTGCCATGGCTACTATTCGAAATCCCGAATCCTTGCTTTCGGTAGGGAACAACAACTATCAGGCCAGCTCCCTTTCGGCGCTTCCGGCCGTGGGTCTGCCTGGTACCGGCGGTCGTGGGACAGTGCAGGGAGGCGCCGTGGAGTCATCTACCGTGGACATTGCGACAGAATTCACCAACCTGATCGTCTTTCAACGGGGCTACGAAGCCAACTCTAAAGTCATCAACGTTGTGGACCAAATCAGTCAAACCACTACCAACCTGATCCCTAACGCATAGGAGGCGGCAGTGACCCCTCTTCAAGAAATCGCCGATTTGGCCGACGTGACCGTCGACGTGGAAGTGGAGCTGGGCCGAAGAATCATGACCATCGCGCAGATTTTGCAACTAGGAGCGGACAGCGTGATCCGCATGGGACGGTCGGCCGGCGACAACATCGACATTCTGATCGGCGGCGCGCTGGTCGGCTACGGAGAGATCGTAATCATCGAGGATGCGGTAGGGGTACGGATCACGGATTTCAGTCTGGAAGAATGAGCTCGAAAACATGGACGTTATTCGACAATCGCTGGCCATCACGTTTGTTTTTCTGCTGCTTTGGGCGGCGCTGTGGTTTCTCAGAAAGAGACGAGGAGTTACCTCCTCCAGAGGCCGCGCGAACAAGAGACTCATGGAATCCCGGGCCAAGCTTACTCTGAGCGCGCAACACTCCGTGCACCTGGTTCGGATCGAAGATCGCGATCTGGTTCTGGCGGTGCATCCCTCCGGAATCACGCTGCTGTGCGATTTACCGCCCTCTCCGGCCACTCACATTGCAACCGCGGTAGAACTATGAAGCTGGCGCGCTGTATTCTCACTCTCTGGCTGGCCACACCCGGCGTCTTGAGGGCGCAAAGCCCTGGCTCGTTGCTAGGTGTGTCCCTAACACCGTCCAAAGGCTCTGCCAGCCTGGGCGTGCCGATGCAGATCATTCTCGTGCTCACGCTGCTGGCGGTGCTGCCGGCGGTCGTCATGACTGTGACCCCCTTCCTGCGGATCACAGTTGTGCTCCATTTCCTGCGTCAGGCGCTCGGCACCCAGACCACACCTTCCAATCAAGTATTGATCGGGCTATCCCTTTTTCTGACGCTGCTGATCATGCAGCCGGTAGTCTCGGAAATGTATCACAAAGGCTGGGAGCCTCTGGAGCAGGGGAAAGTCCAATGGCAGCAGGCTTTCGATGACGGCTCGCAACCCCTTCGCACTTTTCTCGTCCGCTATGTCCGGGAAAAGGACGTCCGTCTCTTCTTGGAGGTCTCGCATACGCCCGCGCCCGCGCGGCCGTCCGATCTATCGCTCAGCGTTCTGTTGCCAGCCTACGTGCTCTCGGAACTCAAGACCGGTTTTCAGATCGGCGCCGTGTTGTATCTCCCCTTTCTGGTGATCGATCTGGTGGTGGCTTCCGTGACGCTATCGATCGGAATGGTCCAACTGCCGCCGGTGATGCTGTCCGCGCCCTTTAAGATTCTGTTGTTCGTTCTGGTGGATGGCTGGAATCTGGTGGTCGGATCGCTGGTGAGGAGTTTCTATCAAACATGACCCCGGAAATAGCAGTGGAGATCTTTCGACATACTCTCATGGAAACCTTCTGGTTGAGCCTTCCAATACTTTCCATAGGCTTCGTGGTCGGGATCGCGGTCAGCCTGCTCCAGGTTCTAACGTCCATTCAAGACACCAGTTTCGGAGCGGTCCCCCGTCTGGCCGCTTTCCTGTTCGGGCTGCTGCTACTGCTGCCCTGGATGACGGCCAAGCTGGTGGCTTACACCATCCTTATGTTCGGCGATTTCAGCCGTTATGCACGTTGACCTCAGCCTGAATTTTCCCCGGCTCTATGGGTTTCTCCTGGTGCTGGCCCGTGTCTCCGGTGTAATCGTCATGGTTCCGATCCCGGGTGTTTCCGCCGGGACGAATTCGAGCCGCATCATATTGGCATTGGCCCTCACCATTTCGCTATTTCCAGTCTGGCCGGCTCCAGCCGTGGAGGGCCCGGCCGTGGGAATCCTGTTGGGATGGATGCTGTCCGAAGCCGCGTTCGGTCTGACCATGGGCGTAGCTGTCGCATTTCTGCTCGAAGGCGTGCAGATGGCTGCGCAGGTGATTGGCCTGCAGGCCGGCTACTCTTTCGCTTCCACCATTGACCCGGCCACCCAAGCCGACACAACGTCCCTGCAGGTGCTGTCGCAGCTACTGGCCGGATCGCTGTTCTTCGCCTTCGGATTCGATCGGCAGGTGATACGGATTCTCGCCCGGAGCCTGGCATCCATTCCCGGCGGGACTTACGCTGTGAATAGCTCGATCGTCGAAGCCGTCGCGCGCCTGGGTTCGGCCATATTTGTGACCGGACTTCAACTCGCCGCACCGGTACTGGCTCTGATGTTGCTTCTGGATATCGCATTTGCGGTGCTCGGGCGGCTGCAAACACAGTTGCAGCTTCTTTCTCTTTCCTTCTCGATCAAGATGCTGTTGGGATTGTCATTTTTGACCGGCATCCTTCCCTTTTTCCCCGCGGTCTTCGCTAAGTCGGCCGCCGCCACTTTTGAAATGCTTCTTCGTCTGCTGGCCCGTTAAATGGCCGACCAAGGACAAAAATCCGAAAAGCCGACTAAGCGAAAGCTGGACAAGGCCCGGCGCGAAGGCCAATTCCCGGCCAGCCGCGAGTTCCTGGCGGCGCTGCAGTTTCTGACGTTTGTCGTTCTGCTGGGCGCCGGGGCCGCTGGTTTTCTGAATCGAACGCGCGAAATGGCCCGATATTTTCTAGAAGCGGCTTTTCATCTCCAGCTCACGCCGCATAGTGTGACGGGCCTCTATGTACAGTCGGTAGGGCACGTTTTCCAGCCCCTGATGTGGATGGGAGTCTGCCTGACCGGAGTGGCTCTGACGGCCCAATTAGGCAGCACGCGTCTGGGAGTTTCCTTTCAAAAACTGGCGCCCGAGCTGAAGCGGCTGAACCCTCTTGAGAAGATCAAGAACGTCCCGCGCCAAAACGCGGCTTCGTTCATGCAGGCGCTCCTATTCTTGCCCCTCATGGCATTAGCGGTTTACACCATCGCCCAGTCAAACCTGGCAGCTTACGCCGGTCTGGCGCGCGTGAGCATCTGGCCAACGCTCATAGTGATCGGAAGCTCGCTCAATGATCTGCTGTGGAAAGCGGCCTTCCTATTTCTGGCCATTGGCTGCCTCGATTTTCTCCGGGTCTACCGGCGGCACAACAAATCGCTACGCATGAGCAAGCAGGAGGTCCGGGAGGAGCTCAAAGAAACCGAAGGCAATCCCCAGATCAAAGGCCGCATCCGCCGCATTCAGCGCGACCTGGCGCGCCGCAGCATGATGAAGGAGGTTGGCAAGGCCACCGCCGTCATCGTCAATCCCACCCATTACTCGGTGGCTATCCTCTACGACATGGAAAGCATGGCCGCGCCGCGTGTGCTGGCGAAAGGCAAGAACTATCTGGCGCGCCGTATCCGGGAGCTGGCGGTCCTGCATGAAGTACCGATCATCGAGAACGAGCCGTTGGCGCAAGCCTTGTACAAGTCAGCCGAGGTCGGCCAGGAAATCCCGCCGCACCTATATCGAGCGGTGGCGGAAGTGCTGGCCTACATCTTCAAGCTCATGCATCCAAAGAAAAAATAAATGGGGGAAAAATAGATGGCTACCCCGTCCCGGCTGCCCGCCAAGACCCAGCTTCCGGCTGCTCCAGAGGCTGGAAAAAGCGCCGCGGGCGCCGGGAAGACTGGCGGCGGCAAGAGCGCCACCGGCTCCGCTTTGACCATTCCACCTGCCCTGGCCGGCAATTGGATGGAGTTCGGGGTACCGATCGCAGTGTTGGGCATCGTTCTGGCGATGATTGCACCCCTGCCGCCATTCCTGCTGGACATTCTGATCAGCGCCAACATCACAATGTCAGTGATCGTCCTGTTGGTCTCTCTTTACATCACCAAGCCGGTGGATTTCAGCGTCTTTCCCACCACGCTGCTGTTGATGACTCTCTTCCGCCTGGCCCTCAACGTTTCCTCGGCCCGCCTGATCCTGCTCAACGGCAATACCGGCACGTCAGCGGCCGGCGAAGTTATTCAGGCCTTCGGCGCTTTCGTGGTTGGCGGCAATTACATCATTGGCGCGGTGATCTTCCTGGTCTTAATCGCCATTCAGTACGTGGTCATCAACCACGGAGCGGTGCGCATTTCAGAAGTCACGGCGCGCTTCACCCTGGATGCCATGCCCGGCAAGCAAATGTCGGTCGACTCGGACCTCAACGCCGGCCTGATCGATGAGAACGAGGCTCGTGCCCGCCGCAAGATGCTGGCGCGGGAAGCGGAATTCTACGGCGCCATGGACGGAGCGTCGCGCTTCACACAACGGGACGCGGTGGCGGCGATCCTAATCACCGCCATCAACATCATCGCCGGTTTCTTGATCGGCGTGTTGCAACACGGGCTCGACCTCAAGCATGCGCTTGAAACCTATACGGTGCTGACCATCGGTGACGGCCTGGTCACGGTGATTCCTGCCCTGATGATTTCCATTTCGGGAGGCCTGATCATCACCCGTGCCAGTTCGGATACCAAATTGGGTGTGGACTTCCAAAAACAAATCTTCAGCAACCCGCAGCCGCTCATGCTCGCTTCCGGGGTTCTGATCGCGATGGCCGCGCTTCCTGGTCTGCCCAAGATACCCTTCGTCGTTTTAGGCGGCGGGATCGGATTTGTAGCGTGGCGCTTGCGCCAAAAATCTGCCACGACGGAAAAGACCCAGGCGCCCCCGGGACCGGTGCGGGAAAACCTCGAAGCTTTGTTACGTGTGGAGCCGCTAGCTGTTGAAGTCGGCCTCGGTCTGGTGCAAATCGTCGAAGGTGGCCAGAATTCTCCGTTGCTCCGGCGGATCGCCAGCATCCGGCGGCAGTTGGCGACCGAGCTCGGCTATATTGTGCCGCCCGTGCGAGTGACCGACAACCTGACATTGAAGGCGCGTGAATATGTGATCTCGATGAAGGGCGTGGAGCTGGCGCGCTATGAATTGGCGCATGGATGCGAGCTGGCCATTCACGCCGATGACAAGGCCGGCAAGATAGAAGGCCTTCCAACGCGCGAACCTGCCTTTGGAATTCCGGCCGTGTGGATCGCCCCGGAGAACGTCGACAAGGCTCGCCAGGCCGGCTACACCATTGTCGACACCATCAGCGTTCTGGGAACGCACCTGGGCGAGCTGGTCCGCCGCCATGCCTACGAATTGTTCTCACGCCAGGACGCCAAAAGAGTGCTGGATCGAGTCGCCGAAGACAACCCCAAGGTGGTCGAAGATTTGGTTCCAAAATTGCTCTCTCTGGCAGTGGTGCAGAAAGTTCTTCAGAACCTGTTGCGCGAGCGAGTTTCAATTCGAGATGTTGCCAGCATTCTCGAAGCACTCGGAGAAGCCGCACCGGTTACGAAAAATACTATACTCCTCACGGAATATGTTCGACAGGCTATTCGGCGGCAGCTGGCCAAGCCTTTGCTTGATTCCACTGGGGGCTTATCGGCTTACATCCTCGATCCGGCCATCGAACACCTGGTGGAATCGGCGGTCGAACACGCCGAGAATTCCAGCCACCTGAATCTTGCTCCGCAGCAAATCCGAAATATCCAGGAACGGATTCAGAAGGTCTGTGGCGCACCCGATGCGTCCGTGGTCCTGCTCGCCAGTTCCGGATCGCGGTTTTTTGTGCGTCAAATCGCCGAAAGCGTAGCCCCGAATCTGACCGTACTATCCCATAATGAAATACCTCCCGAGGCTAGGATCATATCGCTGGGCGCGGTGAATTGATGACCATGCGACTGAAATCGTTTTTCGCCGACACCATCGAGGAGGCCATCCAACGGGCCCACCGCGACATGGGTCCGGAAGCGATGTTGGTCAATTCAAAAACCGCTGCGCCCGAGGCCAGGCATCTGGGCGCCTATGAAGTCGTTTGTGCCTCTGACAACGAATCTCGTTCCGGAGGATCGTCCTTTACCACCTCAAGAGTGGAACAGCCGCCTGCGGCGGCGCCGGTTGACAAGTTATCGCAGGAAGTCTCCGAACTGAAACAGCAAATGGAACGTTTGGCGCTGGGCTTGGCCCGTTCGGGCCCAGGCATGGCCGGCATTGCGTCCGACCCGGAACTTTCGAAGATTTTCGCCGCGCTCACCCAAGCCGAGTTGGACGCCGATTTGGCGTACGACGTAGTCGCACAGGTTGGCGCTCCAGCGAGTATTGAAGCGCTGAGATCGGTCCTTAGCCGGCAGGTTCGCATCGACAACCAACTCGGGCGCCCCGGTTCGTCCCCGCGGGCGGTGGCGTTGGTCGGTCCTCCCGGTTCGGGCAAGACCACGACGCTCGTCAAGCTCGCGGCCCGGTACGGCATCACAGCGCGCAGGCCCGCCCAGATTCTGACCCTGGACACATATCGGATCGGCGCCGCCGAAGAGTTGCGTTCTTATGCTTCCATTCTGGGAATCGGTTTCCAGGTTATCGAGACCACCGTGGCGCTGGCGCAAGCCCTCGAGGAGCATCGCCAGAAGGATCTGATCCTGATCGACACTCCTGGCCTGGCCCGCAGCGAAATGGACTGCTTTGCCGATCTGGCACGTTTTCTCTCCACCAGCTCCGGCATCGATACGCACCTGGTGCTTCCGGCTTCCATGCGAACCAGTGACTTGAAACGGGCAGCCGGGCAGTATGCTGCCTTAGAGCCTTCCAAGCTGCTGTTTACCCGCCTGGATGAGACCGAAACATTCGGCCCTCTTCTCAACCAGAGTATCCGCATGGGAAAGCCGGTCTCGTTCCTCTCACGCGGCCGGCGCATTCCCGAGGATTTGGAACCGGCCACCGAAGAAGCGATCCTGGATCTGGTCCTCCAACGTAGCTCCATACGCCAGCCAAAATTCGGAACGGTGGCGGCATGAAAGCTGAAGTCACAGTAAAACAACCTTCCGGTCGTCTCAAAAGGTATCAAACCCGCGACCATGCGGCCGAAGAGCGCGAACGCCTGATTCTCGAACATCTGCCCCAGGTCCGTCTGATCGCCCGGCGCATTCACGAAAGACTGCCGGAAAGCGTCAACCTCGACGACTTGATATCCACCGGAACGTTGGGGCTGATAGCCGCCATCGACCGCTTCGATCCTCGCCATAACGTCAAGCTGAAGACCTACGCCGAATATAAAATCCGCGGCGCTATTCTGGACAGCCTGCGCGGGCTCGACTGGGCGCCGCGCCAGCAGCGCAAGCGCTCCAAAATGATCGAAGCCGCCATTTCGGCCGCCGAGCAACGGCTGCATCGGGCGCCTTCGGAAGAAGAGATCGCCATCGAACTGCACCTGACACTGGACGATTATCACGAGTGGCTGGTGGATATTCGCGGCGTCAATCTCGGAAGCCTGGAAGTCGCTTCGCCCGACGAAGAGAACCGGAGTCTGCTGAAATACATCTCCGACGACGAAGAGAATTGGCCCTCGCGGCTGCTCGAAAGGTCGGAGCTGCAACGCTTGCTCGCCGACGCGATCGACCGGATACCACGCACCGAACGCACCGTCATCACGCTCTATTACCACGAAGAACTGACCTTGCGCGAAATTTCCAAAATAGTGAATCTGCATGAATCCCGCGTCTCGCAATTAAAATCGCAGGCCATCCTCCGGCTCCGCTCCTACGTGGAGAAACGCTGGCCGATGGAGCGGGGCGCGTAGTCATGCCGGACCAAGAGGCGCCTGCTTCCCGTTCCTGGCTGGCGGACGAATGGGCCACGCAAGTGACGCTGGTGATGGAATCCATGACCGGCGAAGCACCCTCGGTGGTGTATGCCCCGCACGAACTTTCCACCGCCGAGATCGACCCTAGCCAGACCGAGATGATCTGGTGGGAGCAGCGCTTCAGCAACGCTCCCGATGCCATGGCTTGGATCGGCGCCGCAACCAAGAGCTGGGAAGAGATCGGAAATCGCGTATTGAAGAGCGCCGGAGTGGACGACGGCGATCAAGAGACGATACGCAGTACCTACCTCGAAATTATTAGTCAGGCCCTTTCGGGCGTTGCCGGGGCCTTATCCAAGCGCACCCGCAAGGAAACCTCGTGTCTGGAGGGCCGGACTACCCCGCCTCAGTCCTCGGCTGACTTGCAAGCCTATTCCTTCGACATCACTCTCGGCGAACAGGCCTTCCCGGTCCTGGGGCTGTTCAGCAAGTCGGTCCAGGATCTCCAGGAAACTCCGCCGGAGAGCAGCCAGCCGAAGGCCCTGGCGCCCCCCTCCAAACCTGCCGCCGAGGAAACCGGAAAATTGCACTCCATTGATCTGCTCCTGGATGTCGAGCTTCCGGTCAGTGTCTCCTTCGGACGCGCCCAACTCCCGTTGAAGGATGTCATTAAACTCACTACCGGCTCCATTATAGAGTTGAACCGTTCGGTGTCTGAGCCGGTGGAAGTGATCGTCAACAACTGCGTTATCGCTCGCGGAGAAGTGGTCGTAGTGGAAGGGAATTTCGGAGTTAGAATACGGCAAGTGATCAGCCGGCAGGAGCGGCTTAGGACGCTAACCTAACCCTCACTATGCTGGAACGATATTTTATCCCCCTCGCGCCTTACGTGCTCCTGGCGGCGGGCTGCGTCTTCGGGCTCTTTTTCCTGCTGTTTTTCGACAGAGAGATTCGCGGTTTGAAATCGCGACTGGCTGGACGGCAAGCCGGAGACAATGCTTCTACGCGCGACCTGAAAGTTCAGCTCGGCGAACTCCACGAGCGTATGCGCGATGCCGAGGAGCGCGCCGGCATTCCGATCGCGCCGCCGTCACCGAGAGCCAGCCTGAATCTCAACAAACGCACTCAGGTGCTGCGCATGTACCGGCGAGGAGAGCGCTCCGAAAATATTGCGGCCTCGTTGAGCGTGCCACGCCGGGAAGTCGAGCTGCTGCTAAAGATCCACTCGCTGGTCCTCCATGGCTCCAGCGAGAAGCCCGGCCACGAACAATTGAAAGAGGCTGAAATTGTACCCCGCTAATTGAAATTGTTCCGCACCACGGGCGCGCGCGGCATAGTTCTTTCGATCCGGCCGTCGTCTACGGCAACATTGACGCTCATGGCTTTGTGGTCCCTCATCAGTTCGACCGCAAACATCCGCTTCGAGCCGGCCGCGTGAGCCGCGCTCGATAGCTCGTTCGGCGTCGTCACAGCCGCGCCATCCACCTTGGTGATTATGTCGCCCGCCTTGATCCCCGCTTTTTCGGCGGCGCTATCCTTCAAAACCGACCGGACCAGAACTCCTTCCTTCACCCCAAAGTAAGCCGCCAGCTGCGAGCCCAACGCTTCCGCCTCGACACCCAGCACAGGACTGCGCCATACGCTGAAAATTTGCGGCATGTCCGGCATGTGAATATCCGGCATGTCGGGCATAAAATCCTTGATGTTTCCTCCGAACGCACGCACCTTGCGCCCGGCCACCGTGGCCATCACCGTTTGCGTCGCTCCGTTGCGGCTGATCACCAGCTTTACTTCGCGGCCGGCCGGCGTCTCCCGCACCAAGCGCCCAAACTGCTCCATGCCTTCTACCCGCTGGCCGTTGTATTCCAGCACCACGTCATTGGGCTTCAGCCCGGCTCTCTCCGCCGGACTCCCCTCTTCAACGCGCGTAATCTCTACCCCGGTCGTCTCTCTGAGCTTCAACTCCCTGGCCCGCGTGCCATCGATCTCCGCCAGGTTCACGCCCAGGTAACTCCCGCCCGCCAGGACCCCGGTGCGAATCTCGTACCCGGGGGGCGGGGCCGGAGGCGGCGTAGGCTGAGGGAATTCCGGCGGCTGCGCGCCCAGCCCGGCCGCCAAGAATACCGCACATGAAAAAAGTCGTCGCATCTGAATCACCTCAAAATCACTTCTGCCGCCGTAAATAAATCGTCCCGCCAACCACGTTGAGGCGCAACACCGGCCCTCCGCCGTTGAGTGCTCCCTCCGCCACCACCGGGCTCGTTCCCGCTTGGCTGAGCACCTTCACGCGAATCTCCGGAAAATCCGAAATGATCCTTCCCAGAGCGCCAGCCGAGTCATTGCGCGCCGCTACCGTCAACCCAAGGTTGGACGCGATGAAAACCGTTATGTCACCCGCATTCGTACTGAGCGTCGAATCGTCGATCCGGTTCCCGGAAAGCAACTCCGCCAGAATGCTTCCGGCCGCGGTCGAAGCTCGCAGCGGACCGGCCACGTTTCTGAGCCGGATGGGACCGCCCGCCGAGTCGCACCGCACTCCGTTGGCCGCGTTCACCTGAATCGCGCCACCGTAGCTTTCCGCCGTCACCGCGCCATCGGCCTGCTGAACCTGGATTAATCCCGCCGCGGTGCGCGCAAAAACCGTGCCCATTGCGCGATCGATCCGAATGTTGCCGCCCGCCGTCGCCGCATGCACCGGACCGGCCGCCTGATGAACGAAGATCTCGCCGCCGGCCGTCTCAAACCACGACTCGCCGCCCGCGCTTTGAACACGAATAACGCCTCCGCCCGAGTAACACCGGACCGATCCGCCCACCGTGCCCACTTGGATATCGCCGCCGCCGGTACGCAACTCACAGCGGCCTTTGATCCCATCCACATTGATTTGTCCGCCCGCCGACCGCGCCTCTATCTCGCCGTCCAGATTCGAAGCCTGCACGTCGCCGCCGCGGGTCTCCACCAAGATCTGCCGCAAGCCACGCGGCACCGTGAGCGACAACTCGGGCCCCTCCGAAATCCGCCGTGAGGGCGCCACCGTCAGGTAGGCCCACTGACCCTGGGTTCTGCTCTTGACATCGAACTGGCCGAGCAAATATTGCGCATCGCGCATATCTCTCGCTCTCACCCGCGCCTTCAGCTTATAAACCGCCCGGTCCTGCGTGTCCCCACGCAACAGCACGCTGCCTACCGTGTCTAAGCGGAAACGTTCCATCCCCGGGCCGGAAATCGATCCCGTGAAAGTCCGCACCCAGTAGCTGCCTTCGTGGGTAATCGGCGATTCGCTTTGAGCCAAAGCTGGTTGAGGCCGAGCTAGCGGCGTTACGCTCAAACCGAATGCCAAGGAAATCGAAACAAACTGCTTCATTGCGTCTTAATATGCCTCCACCGACGCGTTCATCTCGTGTAAAGCCTTCTGGCAACGCATCCGAATATATCCGTTGTCTTCCTTCATCATTAGTTCCTGCAACACGCTCACCATGGCGTTGTTGTGATGCTGGATCAGCAGGTCGATCACCTGCGTCCGCACTCCCGGATTATCGTCCTTCAGCAACACCTGCGTCAGGGTCTGCCGCGTTTCTGGATCATTCGCGAAATCCTTCAGGCCGTCCAGCGCTTTCAGCCGTACGCCCGCATTGGCGTCGTGTTGCACCGCGTACAACAGCGCGCTCCGCACCTCAGCCGATTGCGGCCGGCTCTTCAGCAAATCCACCGACTCCACCCGCAGCCCCGCGTCCGACGGATCTTTCGCCGCCGTCAGCAGCAACCGCTGAATCGATTGATCCTCCAGATTGCCCGACAGAACGCGCTGCCGGGTTTCATCAATGACGATTTGCACTTTCCCGGACGAGGTTGGTTCCACATACCGCACTCGCGACGAAACCGGCTCGGCAATCACGCCGGCCGAGCGCCATGGCGTGGGAAACGAACCGGGCGTCAACCGCGCCGCGAGAAATCCCAGCGCCAGCATCGCCAACAGTCCGGCCGGTTGCGCCCAACCCGGCGCAAAGTGAAAATGAATCGTGAAACCCTGGCGCAGCTTGCTCCAGAAGCTGCCCTCCTCCCGTTCCACATGCGCCAAACGGCTGCGCAGCTCACCGCGACAGTTTTCCAGCAGCTCCCGGCTGGGCGTCAGTTCAGCGGCATCCAGCGACTTGAACAGCGACTTCTCGCGCTCCAGCGCGATGCGGCAACCCGCGCATTCGTCGATATGCAGTTCCAGCCGCTCTTCTTCTTCAAAGGAAAGCTCGCCATACAGAAACAGCGGCAGCGTATTTCTCGCTTCCTCACACTTCATACGAAATCTCCTAGCGCGGCGCGCATTTTTTGCGTTGCCCGGAAGAGGCAATTCTTAGCCGCCTCTTCGGAAGTACCCAACATCTCGCCGATGGCCCGCAAGCGCAGACCCTGATAATGTCTCATCTCAAACACCGTTCGCTCGCGCGGCGTAAGGCTGCTCAGCGTCTCCCGGATTCGCTTCTGCAATTGACGGCTCATGAGCTGGCGTTGCGGATCTCCATCCGCGCGCTCCTCTTCCACCGTATCCATGCGATCCAGGAAACCCTCGCTCGTCTCCACCACCGCATCGTCCTCGCGGCGCACTCTCCGCTTTCGCAGCGCATCCAGGCACAAGTTCGTCACGATCCTGTACAACCAGGTGTGAAAACTGCAATCGAAACGAAATGTGTGCAGATTCTTGTACACCCGCAAGAACGCCTCCTGATAAATATCGTGGGCGTCTTCGGGCGACCGAAGCAGGTTCAATGCCAACCGTAGGACGTTCTGGTCGTAGAGACGCACCAACTGCTCAAACGCGCGGTGATCGCCTCTCTGCGCCGCCCGAATGAGTTCGGGTTCGTCCATTCTAAGGGCCGCCCTGGCCGCTGTTGCCTGCAACACTTTGATAGACGGGCGATAAACGAAAATGTCACGCCACCCGGCGGATCGCTCAGCCGGCCAGCTCGACTTCGATTTTCTTGTTGTCCTGGTCCAGTTTGGTAATTCGAAAACTGCGGATCTGTCCGGCCTTGACTGGCTCCGGCCGCGCGGATTTGCCCGACGCCGCGCCTTGCTTCCACTTCGCTGATAGCATGGCGGTTAAAGATGAGAGGTCAGCGGATTGTGAAACCGGTTCTGCCGCCGATTCTTCGCCTTTCGTCTCTGGCATCCGGCACTCCACCACGATCCCCTCGCCTAGTTCCACTTTGGCCCGCTCACCCCGGACGTCCATCACTCGGCCGCTAACCACTTCGCCCACGCTGCGCTCGCCGATATACTCATCCACAGTCGTCGGCTGCAGTTGCTTGAGGCCGAGCTTGATACGCCGCCGTTCCCGATCCAGTTCTAGTACTACTGCTCGCACCGTCTGCCCTGCTGAAATCGCCTCGCGCGGATGATTCAGCCGCTTCTCGCCGGTGATATCGGAAATGTGGATCATTCCCTCGATCCCGTTGCCCAGATCCACGAAGCAGCCGAAGTTGGTAAGACTCGTAACCGGTCCTTCCACCACGGCCCCGGGTGCGTACTTGCGCTGCGCTTCTTCCCATGGATCTCCCAGAGTCTGCTTCAGCCCCAGAGAGATGCGATGCTCTTGCGCATTCACCCCCAACACTACTACTTCCACCATTTCGCCGGGCTTCAACACATCGCTCGGCCTCTTGATCTTCTTAGACCAGGACATCTCGGAAATGTGAATCAGGCCGTCCACTCCGGGAGCGATCTCGATAAACGCGCCGAAATCGGTCAGCCTCGAGACCTTACCCTGCACCCTCTCGCCGACAGTCAAGCGTTGGCTGGTAGCGGTCCACGGGTCCGGCTGCAGTTGTTTCATGCCGAGCGCAATGCGGCGGGTCTCAGGACTGATCTTCAACACTTGAACTTCCACCGCATCGCCCACCGAGACCACATCCGACGGTTTCGCAACCCGATGCCAGGCCATGTCGGTGACGTGCAGCAATCCATCCACGCCGCCCAGATCGACGAACGCGCCGAAATCCGTCACGCTTCGCACCGTGCCGCGCACCACCGCGCCCTCTTTCAGCTCGGAAAGTTTCTGCTGGCGCGCTTGGGCTTCTTGTTCATCGAGCACCGACCGCCGGTCCACCACCACATCTTCGCTGGCCGTATCGAGTTTGATGATCCGGCACTCGATATCCTGGCCCACCAGCTTCTCCATCTCCGCCTGGTCTTTGGCGCCGCTGCGGGATGCCGGCATGAATGCTTGCGCGCCGACGTCGACTCGCAGGCCGCCCTTCACCAGCTCGGTGACCATGCCTCCGATCGCCCGTTTCTCCGCAAAGGCGCGCTCCAGCGCGCTCCAATCACGGGGCCGCTCCACCTTCACGGTCGAGAGCGTATAGGATCCCTGGTCCGCGCCTGTGATGCTGACCAGCAGCCGGTCCCCGATCTTGATCGAGAGGCTGCCGGATGGATCGCGGAAAAGACCCGTCGGAAGAACGCCGTCCATCTTTCGGCCCACGTCGACAAAGACGGACTCGGGAGTGATCGAAACCACCATCCCCTCCAGAGCTTGACCGGGCGGGTGCCCGTGATGCTGGTGCTCGAACTCAGAAAGAATTTCGGCGAACGAATTTTGTTCGCCAGGCGCGGGTTGCTCGTCCAGCTCTAAAGCCGGGGCCCCTGGTAATGCTGGGGATGTCAGGTTTTTCATGGGGAAATCGCGTTTAAGACCATTGTGTCACAGTCCTGGGCCACACTCACAAGTTAAGATGGCAACGTGGAGCTTCGCGGCCGCGTTTGGAAAATCGTCCGCCCACAGGACATTGTTTGGATCCTGCTGTTCGCCATCCTGGAGATCTACAAACCGGAACGTGCCGTCGCAACCACTGTAATTCTATTCGCTCTTGCCATTCTTCAGGTGGTCGAACCTAAGATTCCTTTTTTCAGCTCCACCCCCGGAAGCGTGGTTTCGTTTCTAGTCAAGCTCATGCTCTGGTATGTCTTGATGGGTTGGACGGATGGAATTTCCAGTAACTATTACTGGCTGGTCCTCCTGCCGGTAATGTCGGCGGCCACGTCCTTAGGCCTGCCTGGTCTGGTGGTAGCCACGCTTTTTGCCTGCGGCGCTTATCTGTCGCTGCTTTTGTTCATCCCGACAGGATATTTCTTGCCGCCGGAAGAGGTGCCGGTTCTCATCACACGCATCGCCACCATCCCGATCGCCGGTTTTCTCACTTACGAACTACTCGAAGCCAACCGGATTGCCGCGCGCAAAGCCCAAATCGCCGCCGAGCAACTCGCCGAAGCAAACAGGCATCTGCGGGAAGCCGAGGCCACCGTCCGCCGCACGGAGAGGCTCGCCGCGTTGGGTCAACTATCAGCCGGCTTGGCGCACGAAATCCGTAATCCGCTGAGTACCATCAAAACTTCTGCCGAAATGCTCGCCCAAAACGTGCCAGCAGATAACGCATTGGCTCACGAAATGGCCGGCTTCATCTCCAGCGAGGTGGACCGGACCAACGCGCTGGTAACGCGCTTCCTCGATTTTGCGCGGCCTCTCGCAGTCCGGCTCGAGAAGACCGAGCTGCCCCATCTGATCGATCGCGCTATTTCCAACATTGAAAAGCATTCTCCCCCGCTGGATGTCACCATTTATAAAAACTACGCGCCCGATATTCCTCCCTTCCTGCTCGACGGCCAGCTCATGGAGCGGGTAATGTACAATTTGCTGCTGAATGCCGCCGAAGCTAGCCCGCCTCAGGGAACCGTTACGGTGAAAACGCGTCAGTTCAATGACACCGTTGAAATCGACGTCATCGACCGCGGTCCCGGCATCGAGCCCAAGCATCTGGAAAGCATCTTCAATCCGTTTTTCACCACCAAACCCAGTGGTGTTGGATTGGGCTTGGCCATCGTTTCCAAGATCGTCGATGAGCATGGCGGCAAAATCAAGGTGGAAAGCGAGCCCGGCGAGGGCAGCGTGTTTCGAGTATATCTTCCATTGCAAGAGGCATTCCGGGAGGACGGCCGATGAAGTCCACGGTTCTGGTGGTTGAGGACGAAGAGAAACTCCGCCGGGTGGTGGAGTTGCAGTTGAAGAGCGCCGGATTTGAGGTAGAGCAGGCCGGAAGCGCCGAAGAAGCCCTCAAACTGGCCGATCGCGCCGACGTTATCCTCACCGATCTGCGGCTGCCCGGAATCAGCGGCCTGGAATTGCTCGCGAATCTGCGGCGACAGGACTCGCACACGCCCCTCATCGTTATGACCGCCTTCGGAAGCATTGAGACCGCGGTGGAAGCCATGAAAGCCGGCGCTGTCGATTTTCTGCCCAAACCGTTTTCGCTCGATCACCTGATGACCGTCATCAACAAGGCGCTCGAGATCCGAACCTTGCGCGCTGAGAACCGCGAGCTGCGCGCCGAGCTCGGGCAGCGATACGAATTCGACAACATCGTCGGGCGGAGTGACGCAATGCGCGAGATTTTCGCGACCGTTGAGCGTGTCGCGCCCACGCGCGCTACGGTCCTGATGTGCGGCGAAAGCGGCGTCGGCAAGGATCTGATCGCCCGCGCCATTCATCATCACTCTCCGCGCGACGGGCATCCCTTTGTCAAAATCAACTGCACCGCGCTCCCCGAAAATCTGATGGAGAGCGAGCTTTTCGGCTACGAAAAAGGTGCGTTCACGGGCGCCAACACCACTAAGCCGGGCAAGTTCGAGCAGGCCGATACGGGCACCGTTTTTCTGGATGAGATCGGCGATGTTCCTCCCTCCGTTCAGGTGAAATTGCTCCGCATCCTGCAGGAGCGCGAATTCGAGCGACTGGGCAGCAACAAGACGCGGCACATCGACGTGCGCGTGCTCGCAGCCACCAACGTGGATCTGCGCGCGGCATTGGAGCAGGGAACTTTTCGTGAAGACCTGTACTATCGCCTTAACGTCTTGCCGATTAATATTCCTCCGCTGCGGGAGCGCAAGGAAGATATTCCGTTCCTGGCCGAACATTTCGTCAAAAAACTAAGGAAGGATCTTGGTTCCTCCGCGCAATCCATCTCCGAAGCCGCTATCCAGCGGCTGCTCGAATATCACTGGCCGGGAAACGTGCGCGAACTCGAAAACGTGATCGAGCGCTCCATGGTCCTAGCCACTGGCGCCATCCTCGACGCCGCCGACATCAAGCTCGATCTCGCGCCCAAGCCTCGGGTGGCAGCTGGCACAGATGGTTTTCTCCCCGAAGGCATGACGCTCGATGACTACGAACGATCCATCATCCGCGAAGCACTCAACCGCGCCAATGGAAACAAGAGCCAGGCCGCCCGGCTGCTGGGTCTCACGCGCAACGCCTTGCGCTACCGCTTGTCGCAGATGGGAATCGAATCTTAAACTAGTGGGATGCCCATCCGGCATTATCATCTCGCTCAGGTCAATATCGGACGCATCGTCGCGCCAATCGACTCTCCCGAAATGACCGGCTTCGTTTCTCAACTGAAACCCATCAATGCTCTGGCGGACGCGAGTCCCGGATTTGTCTGGCGGTTGCAGACCGAATCGGGCGACGCCACGGCAATCCTGCCTTACGATGATCCGCGCATCAATATAAATATGTCGGTGTGGGAGTCGGTCGAAGCGCTCAAGCAGTTCGTATACAAGAGCGCGCACATCGGCCCGCTACGCGATCGTCTGAAGTGGTTTGAAAAACCAGTCGAAGCATATATGGCGATGTGGTGGATTCCCGCCGGACACATCCCGGCCGTTGAAGAAGCAAAAGAGCGGCTCCAATTTCGCAGGACCTGGGGCGACACCGCCGTCGCGTTCTCATTTGCCAATCCATACACCGCGCCCGATGAGCCCGTAGCCGATCCGGTCGCGCCTTCAGTCAGCTTCGATAACCGCATGTTCGTCTGTTCCGCCAATACGCCCAACGGCGCCTGTGATGCGGACACTCGTTTTCATTACCGGCAGCACGGCGCTCGCGTATGGGCAACTTATCAGGGAGGAGGAGTCCAATTCGGCGCATTGGTCGCGATCGGCGATTCGCAAGGCCGGCTGGACATGCGCTACCACCACGTGGACACGGCCGGCCTTCTTCGTACCGGCACCTGCCAAGCCACGCCCGAAGTTCTCCCGGATGGCCGCTTGCATCTCCACGAGGAATGGCAGTGGACCAACGGCGATCGCTCGGTTGGGCGGTCGGTGGTCGAAGAAATCAGAGCCTAGCTCCTCTTGGCTCTCGCGTACTGCTTCGGCCACGGACCCTCCTGTCGCAACTCGTCCGCCGCCCGTAGCGCAAAGTAGGGATCGCGAAGCATTTCGCGCGCCAGAAAAACGACATCGGCTTGCTCGGTGCGGATGATATGATCCGCCTGCTGCACCGAAGTGATCATTCCTACGCCACCGGTCAGAATGCCAGTGTCCTTCCGGATTCTTTCGGCGAAGGGCACTTGGTAGCCCGCGCCCGCGAATACTGGTGCGTTCGGCACTGCACCTCCGGAAGAACAATCGATCAGGTCCGCGCCCACGGCCTTAAGCTGCATAGCCAGCGCCACTGAGTCGTCAATCGTCCAGCCGCCTTCCACCCAATCGGTGGCCGAGATCCGCACAAACAGCGGATAACCGGCTGGCCAAACCTGGCGGACAGTCTCGACAACTTCCCTCAGAATCCGCGTGCGGTTTTCAAACGATCCGCCGTAGCGATCCGTTCGAAAATTACTCAGCGGCGAGAGAAACTCGTGCAGCAGGTAGCCGTGCGCGGAATGGATCTCGATTATTTTCGCACCGGCTTCGCGAGCCCGCCGTGCCGCATCGGCAAATCCCTTCACTACTCGTGCGATTCCTCGCTCGTCCAGTGGCTCGGGGGTGACATAGCCCTCGGCAAATGGAACCGGACTTGGAGCGAAGACCGGCCTCCAGCCTCCCTCCGACTCGGCCACGGCTTTGCCTCCATTCCAGGGCGCTGCGGTGCTCGCTTTGCGGCCGGCATGCGCGAGTTGCATTCCTGGAACCGCGCCTTGCTCCTCGATGAAGCGGAAAATGCGCGAGAGCATGGGGATGTGATCGTCCGACCAAATCCCTAGATCCTCCGGGCTGATCCGCGCTTCCGGCAGTACTGCCGTCGCCTCGGTGAAGACAATCGCCGCGCCGCCCACCGCCCGGCTACCGAGGTGTACGAAGTGCCAGTCGTTGGCATATCCGTCCACGCTCGAGTACTCGCACATCGGCGATACCCCGATGCGATTCCGCAAATGAACGTCCCGAATCTGTAGTGGTGTGAAGAGGTGAACCGCTTTCGAAGTGGCCGGCGACATTCTCTCCGTTGTAGCATTTTGTTGTCGAGGGCCCGCTCTGCGGACCCCCCGCTATACTGGATGGCATGGACGTAGAGAGAACCATCGAGTTCATCCTGCAGCAGCAGGCCAAGTCAGAAGCCCGACACGCTCAAGCCGAAGCCAAACAGGCTCAAGCCGAGGCCAAAGCCGAACGGCAAATGGCCGCCATCCGGAAGCTTATCCAGACTGGCATGCGGATGATCGTCAAGAACGAAGAGCTTGTTAAGGTCACGCAAGCAGAGTTGCGCGAATTGGCAGCAGTCCAAAAAGTGACCGAGACCAAGCTGCAAGGCCTGATCGATGCACTGCGGCGCGGCCGCAACGGCAGCCACCGCAAAAACTAACCGCGCCCTGACCCCAGATATACTGAATGGCATGGACGTAGCGAGAACCATCGAGTTCATCCTGCAGCAGCAGGCCAAGTCTGAAGCCCGACATGCTCAAGCCGAAGCGAAACAGGCTCAAGCCGAGGCCAAAGCCGAACGGCAAATGGCCGCCATCCGGAAGCTTATCCAGACTGGCATGCGGATGATCGTCAAGAACGAAGAACTTGTCAAGGCAACGCAGGCCGAGCTTCGAGAACTGGCAGGTGTGCAGAAGGAACTCGCAGCAGTCCAAAAAGTGACCGAGACCAAGCTGCAAGGCCTGATCGATGCACTGCGGCGCGGCCGCAACGGCAGCCACCGGAAGAACTGACCGCGCCGTTTGCCCGCATCACCCCGCGCTAAACTAAGTTCTAATGACCGACCAAGAGCGAATGTCGCGCCCTCTTTCCGTCGTCGACCCCGACGTTTACGAAGCCATCCAGCACGAAGTCGAGCGGCAGCACGGCCGCCTCGAATTGATCGCCAGCGAAAACTTCACCTCAGAAGCAATTCTGCAGGCCACCGGCAGCGTTTTTACGAACAAATACGCGGAGGGTTATCCCGGCAAACGCTATTATGGCGGATGCGAATTCGTCGACGTGGTCGAAAACCTGGCTCGCGATCGCGCCAAAAAGCTGTTCGGGGCCGAACATGCCAACGTTCAGCCACATTCCGGATCACAGGCCAATCAGGCCGCCTATGCTTCCGTGCTTCAGCCAGGCGACACGATTCTCGGCATGAACCTGGCGCATGGCGGGCATCTCACGCACGGGCACCCGCTCAACTTCTCAGGCAAAACGTACAAGATAATTCCCTACGGCGTTCGCCGCGACGACGAGCGCATCGATTACGAAGAGCTCGCTAAACTCGCCGAAGAGCACAAACCGAAGATGGTCATCGCGGGCGGCAGCGCTTATCCGCGCATTATCGACTTCAAGCGTTTCCGCGAGATTGCCGATTCAGTTGGCGCCATTTTCCTGGTCGATATGGCGCATTTCTCGGGCCTTGTCGCCGCGGGGCTCTATCCCAATCCTTGCGATTATGCCGACATCGTCACCTCCACCACTCACAAAACTCTGCGAGGCCCGCGCGCCGGCATGATTCTCTCGAAGGCGCAATTCGCCGCCAACATCGATAAAGTAGTGTTCCCCGGAATTCAAGGCGGACCGCTGGTGCACGTCATCGCCGCCAAGGCGATCTGCTTTCTCGAAGCCATGACACCCGAGTTCGTGGCTTATCAGAAGCAGGTGATCGCCAATGCGAAAGTTCTGGGCGAGAGCTTGCAACAGGCCGGCTTCCGGATTGTCGCCGGCGGCACCGATTCGCACTTGATCCTGGTGGATGTCTTCGCCAAAGGAGTGCGTGGCAAGGAAGCGGAGAAAGCGCTGGACGAAGCGTACATCACAGCCAATAAGAACGCCATCCCGTTCGACGTCAACCCGCCGCTCAATCCCAGTGGTGTCCGTCTGGGCAGCCCGGCTGTGACGACGCGCGGGTTCCGTGAAGTCGAGATGCGCGAGGTGGCCGCGCTGATCTCCGACGTTCTGCATGACTTGAATTCCCAGGAAACTCGGGCGGCGGTGCGTCGCCGCGTCACCAGCCTGGCCGAACGATATCCTCTTTATAGTTGGAAACTGGCGCGCGCCTCGGTGTAACTCACCTCGCATCTACTTGCCATGCCGCACCGGATCGTCCTCGATGCCCGCCGGATAGCGGATTTCGGCATCGGCACGTACATTCGCAATCTGGTCCGGTCGCTCTCTAAGATCGATCATTCCAACCAGTACACCCTGGTCACTCCCGTGCCCGAAGTTCCCGAGTTTAGCGACCTTCCCTCGAATTTCGAAACCGCCTTCTACCAGGGGAAGAAGACCGGCTTCGTTCAGCTAGGCTATACCGTGTTCCTGCGCAAATTGCCGGCGGACCTTTTCCATATCCCCCTGAATGCGGTGCCGATCTGGATGCCCAAGCCTTACCTGGTGACCATCCACGATATGAGCACCTTGATCTTTGCGAACCACCACTCCGGCTATCGCAGTAATCTCCGGCATTTTTACCTGCGCCGGGGACTGCTCCGCGCCGATCGCATCATGACCGTTTCGAGCGCTACTCGGCGCGACGTCGAATCCGTCCTGGGAATTCCAGCCAGTCGCATTCGGGTTGTTTACAACGCTCCCGATCCGATCTTCTGCCGGCCCAGCACGCCCGCGCCTTTGAATCCCGGCGAGCAGCAACCCGCTTACCCTCCGGAAACCCAGCGGGTGCTGGATCGATACCACATCCACTATCCGTTTCTTCTGTACGTTGGGCGCACCAATCCGCAGAAGAACATTCCCCGATTGGTCGAGGCTTTCGCCGTGCTGCGAGGCGAATTGCGGGACCATCCCCGGTTCCGAGACCTGCGTCTCATCATTATCGGAGACGAGATCGCCCGGCACCCGGCTTTACGCCATGCCGTCATTCACAGCCGCGTGGAAGACGTCGTGCGATTTCTCGGCTTCGTGCCCATCGAAACATTACGGGCCTTCTATCAGACTGCGTGCGCTTTTGTTTTTCCATCCTTATACGAAGGGTTCGGACTGCCGCCGCTCGAAGCCATGGCCTGCGGGACGCCGGTGGTTTGTTCCAGCGTCAGCTCCTTGCCCGAGGTAGTGGACCGGGCGGCCTTGATCGTCAACCCCGAGAATGTTTTCGATATTGCGCGCGGCATGCGCGAAGTGCTGCTCGATGAAGCGCTGCGCTGCCGCCTCATCGCGGAGGGAATTAAGAACGCGGGACAGTTTAGTTGGGAACGAACCGCCGCAGAGGTCTTGCAGGCTTACCAGGAAATTGCGTCCTATAAAAGGCGCCCGCGCTGATGCATCGATAAGTGCCGGTCTCGCTCCCGGCCGATCCATCGCACTCGCGCTTTTACTATCCCCGCGAACTCGTTGGCCGGTATGGCCAGCTTCTCCCAAAGCGCCGGCGTATCCAGAGTCGCATCGGTCACGAGATAAAACCCCTCCCCGCCCGGCCGGATGTGCCGAAGGACAGCTTCCCCACCACGGCTGACCACGTACAGACCAACGGGCGAAATATCCGAACGCGCCCGAGCCGAGGTATCCAGTAGCGCGATATCAGAACCGGCCAGCGTCTCGTACATATATGGATCGTTGGCTAGTTCCGCCATTATCAGGCCGGCCTGGATCGCCAAGGCCGGAAACGGTAGCGGATAGCTCCTGCGCCAGTTGAACCCCTCCGGCCAGGGCATCCCGGGTCCGATCGGCGAATCCAAGAAAGCGGCTTCTGCCACTTGTCCGGGGGCCTTTCTTTTCTTAAGATTAGCCTCCACCTCCTCAACCGGAGCCAAATCGAGCAAAGACATGTTAAAGTATTTTAATATCGAATCGAAGATTTCGGGTGAGAGGTTTCTCACCCCTTTCAACACATTATGCACATGAGGTTGAGAGATGCCCAGGAGGCGAGCGAATCCTCGTTCGGTCAACTCGCCGTTGTGAATGCGATCCACCACGTAGGCGAGCAACTTGAGCTGCGCCTCGCGGAAGGTCAAGTTGGCGTCTCCTCATATTTCAAGTTGAAATAGGCTCCAGGAACTATAAGAAATGAGACATGACCGGGAGCCATACACTTCAGTAGTGCCGGAAGCAACGGAAGATATATAAACAAAAGATACCGTTGCCTTTGTCCAACTCTCCCCTTAGTTGAAGAAAGATTGATTTCCTAGCAATAGCGCTTTTTCACGTTGACGTATATTGTCAGCACCTAGAGACTAGGAACAATTGTCAAAAATTCAACCGGCGCGGCAGTTTCGTCCGAGCCGACAGGAAGAGAACGACTCGGTTGCTTTTCCGAGTCGCAAGGAAGAGGAAAGAAATGGAATGGACTAGATCAGAAACATTGGCGCTCGCGGTTCCGGCCTGCAATATTTGCCTCGGCTTAGGGCTGCGTATCGGCCGGAACGAAGCGTCACACCCCTGCAATTGCGTGCTAAGAGGCATCTTTCGGGCATGCTTTGACCAGTTTCGCGACTGCGTGACGCGCGCAAAATACATCAGCAAGGTCACGCTCGACCCCTTGCCAGGCAAGGATCGAAGAGGCGCCTGGGGACGGAAAGATGAGGAGTATATCGCGGATTTTTGCCTCGTCAGCAAACGCATGTTAACAGAGGTAGAGTATCGTGTCTTCAGAAATCACTTTCTCCTCGGCGCCGATTGGAAGTTGTGCTGCCGGACCCTCAGTATGGATCGCGGGAATTTCTTCCACACCGTCTATCGGCTCCAGCAGAAATTGGGACGCGTTTTCCGTGAGCTCGAACCGTATGGGCTATTTCCAGTGGACGATTATTTCCACGGACCCGCAAAATCCGTCACTAGCTGCCTGACCGGTAAAGTTCTTCCGATCCGCCCGCCGTTGCGGAAAGACGTCCGTCTTCCGAACCAGAGGACTGCCTAAGTCCCCGGGGAGGGTTACCGGTTCGGCGCAGATGGAAGCGCCGGATTCGAATCTAAGACGAATCGGTAACTGTCCCGGGCGATCATTCAAACTGCCTCTTGAAACCTGCAAATTGTTGCTTGAGATTCTCGATTTCATCGCGCAGCCGTGCCACCTCGCTTTCGAGCGCAGCGATCCGATCCGGCCCCCGCCCGGCAGCAACTGGATCCGGACGCCCCTCGCGAGCCGGCGGAGCTTCCTCGCTTGCTTCCGGGATCACGGGCGTTCCCGAGAGCAGGTGCGCATAGCGAACCTCTTTCTCTCCCGGCCTCCGCGACAGCCTCACGACCAGCTCTGGCAGCCGCTCGATCACCGCTTCTACTTCCGCCAGGTCGTCGAATTTGTGCATGCGCTCGCAATGCGTTCGGAGTTCGCCCAGCGTCTGCGGGCCGCGAACCATCAGCTCGCACATAATAGCCAGCTCGCGCCGCCCCAAATTCAGCTTCTCGGAAATCCGATGCCCGTACTTTGGTACTCTGCTTCCGGCGCCCGTAATCGTCACCAACAGCCCTTTATCCCGCAACAATTGCGCTGCCTGCTCGACCGTGTCGGCATCGAACTCCACCACCGGATCGCGATTGGATTTCTGGTTGCACGCGTTCACCAGCGTGTTGAGCGACAGCGGATAGTACTCCGGCGTGGTAACTTCTTTTTCGAGCAACGAGCCCAGAACTCGCACTTCTTCGGGTTGCAATAACAGATCCATCGTTCCTAGTCTGCCATGGCCGAACAGATCTTGACTTCTGCGTACGCTTTTAATAAAGTTTTGACCCAGTAACCATAAAGGCTCCCAGGGTGAAGAGCTGACAACGTCCGAAGCGGTTGAACCATAAAGGGGTTGAACCATGTTGATTCCTTCCAAAACTGTGAGGCCGCTTGTCGGTCTGGTCTCGATCGCGCTGCTCGGGCTCATCGTATCCAACGTGGACGTGAATTGCCTGCACGCGCAAGCCGCCTCTGCGTCCATTCAGGGCACGGTCACCGATATGTCGGGCGCCGCGGTTCCCGATGCTAGCGTACAAGTACGTAATACCGGCACGGACGCGTCTCAGAAAACCACCACTGATTCGGCCGGACGATTCACCGTTTCCGATTTGCCGGTCGGCAGTTACGAACTGCAAGCTAGTACAACCTGAACATCCAGAGAGAACTTGCCGCGAGCACGGTTCTCTCTATCGGCTACGTCGGGTCGCGAGGAGTTCACCTGTTGACCAGTCAGGAAGCGAATCCGCCTCTGGTGTGCAGCTTCGCGCAAGGACCGGGTTGCGCAAATCCCAGCTATGCTAACGGTGCAGCCGGCGGATACTTTGGATTCGGCACACCGGGTAACGTCACCTCCAATCCCGACCTAAACAACGGCTTGGCCAGCTTTCCCAACCTAACGCCCGAAGCCTGGTCGCGCTACAACGCTCTGCTGGTCAGCGCCAACAAGAGATTCTCGAAAAGCTTCCAGGCCTCGGCGTCTTACACCTGGCCCAGATGCATCGATAACGGCGGCTATTTGGGCAGCTTCAACTCCAACAGCACGGGAAATTTCACTAACCCCTACAACTTGAATTCGGACAAGGGTGTTTGCAGTCAGAACATCACCAGCGCGTTCAAACTCAATGGCCTGCTGGCTATGCCCTTCCACGGCAACCGGCTGGTGGAAGGCTGGCAGATCAGCGGAATCTTAACCGCCGCGACCGGGCTGGCGTTGAACATCGCTGACGGTTATGACGAAGCAGCCGGCGGCACTCCGGTGGCCTTGGCGCCACGTCCGGACTACGTCTCTGGATGCAAGGTGCAGGTCGGACTCGTGAATGAGTGGTACAACCCGCTATGCTTTACCCTGGAGGCGCCCGGTGCGCTCGGCAATACCGGAAGAAATACGGTTCGGGGACCTAGTTTCGTGGATACCGACATCGGCATCATGAAAGACACTCGAATCCGCGAGACTGTGAGCCTTCAGTTCCGCGCCGAGTTCTTCAACATTTTTAATCACACCAACCTGGGTCTGCCCACCGGCGGACTGGGCGGCGCCAGCTTATTCCTGGGCGGCGGCCAACGAAACGGGAGCGCGGGTCAAATTACGTCCATGGTCGGAACGCCGCGCCAGATTCAATTCGCACTGAAAATTCTGTTCTAGCGCAGTAGCGCACGCGCGCTTGTGAACGCCCTTAAACAACCGTCTGCTTCCATTTCCCGCGCCGGAAGAGCAGAATACTGAGTACCGCCAACATCGAGTCGCCCACCACGACACTCACGAAAACGCCCCGCGGGCCGAGACTGGTATGGAACGCCAGGAAGTACGCCAGCGGAATCTGGCAAACCCAGAAACATACGATATTCAGCATGGTGGGAGTGAACGTGTCTCCGGCGCCGTTGAACGCTGCGGTCACCACCATTCCGTAGGCGTAGGAAATGTAGCCGTAGCTCAGCAGTCGCAAGCCGCTGACGGCGATCGGGACTACCGCCGGATCAGTGGTGAAGAGCGCGACGATCTGGTCGGCGAAAGCAATGAATACCAGGCCGACGCCGCCCAGAAACAGCATGTTGTAGAAGCCGGTGCGCCAGACCGATCGCTCGGCTCTCTCCGGTTTGCCGGCGCCGAGATTCTGGCCCACCAGCGTCGCTGCCGCGTTGCTCATGCCCCAGGACGGCAGTATCGCAAACACGATGATTTTGATCGCGAGTGTGTTGGCCGCTGCCGCGGCGCTGCCGAAGCTGGCAATGATCCGCACCACGCCGATCCAGGCGCACATCTGGACCATGTACTGAAGAATTGCGCTCACCGATAATCGGATCATCCTGAACATCACCAGGAAATCGAGCCGGACCTGCGCGGCCCGCACCACGAAGCGGCCCCGTCCTGAGGTCAACATCCAGAGTTGAAACAGCACGCCGATTCCCCGCCCTATCGTCGTGCCGACGGCCGAGCCTGTAACGCCCAGTTTCGGAAATGGCCCGATTCCGAAGATCAGGCACGGGTTCAGACACAGGTTTACGAGGTTGGCGAGCCACAGCACGCGCATAGCAGTGGCTGCGTCGCCGGCTCCGCGAAAGACGGCGTTGATCAGGAACAACAGGAAAATGGTGGCGCTGCCGGCGAAAATCATGCGCGTATATCCGCTCCCGATCTTCACTACATCTTCAGTGCCGCCCATCACCCGCAGCAGCTCCGGCGCATAAATATATCCGAGCGCGGCTGTAATGGTCGAGACCACTAATCCAACCACGATGGCCTGCACTGCCACGACACCGGCCGCTCCTTCGTCTTTCTCGCCGATGCGCCGTGCCACTAGAGCTGTCGCGCCCATGCTGAGCCCGAGCGCGATGCAGAACAAAACCATCAAACAGGTTTCGGTCAGCCCGACTGTTGCGATCGCGTCCGCGCCCAAATGCGCCACCCAGAACACGTCCACCACGCCGAATAGCGACTCCATGCACATTTCGAGCACCATCGGCACAGCCAGCAGGATGATCGCCCGCTCGATGCTGCCTTCGGTGAAATCCTGGCTGGTGCCCATCACCGCTTCGCGCAGTGAAGACCACAATCCAGGGACACGCGCTTCAATAGCCTTGGTCTCACTCATAGGAATCTCCCAGATGATTGAAAAAACCTTATTTTCCACGCTGAACGCAGAAGGATCTGCGCCACGCGCGGCGTTGAACTGATCGGGAGCGCCCGCTCCGGCGGGCCTCAGTTGGCGACTAGGTTTTTCACGGCTACTGGCACCTCGAAACGAACTGACAGATTCCTACAGTTTACGCAGTTCTTTTGGACAGCGCAAGCGCGAGTGTCGTGCAGAACATCAGCCCGACTATCAGCAGGGATACTGCGGAGGGTTCCGGCAGATCGACGCTGGCGAGCGTGTAGGTTACGTTCGTGAGCACGTTTCCGGATGAGTCAAAGAACAGAATCACTTCTAAGGATGCGCTGGCATCCGATTCTTCATTGAAGTGATGAGTATCTACCTCTGCATCTCCCCCCATACCTATACCAACGATTTGGGGCACACCGAAGGAAAAGGGTATCGAACTGGCAAAGACGCTACTCGCGCAATTTAAGCCTTCCAGACCTACACCTGCAAAGCTGATTTCTGAGGTTGCCCCCGTGTCGAAACCACGATTAAAACAGGGAAAGAAGAATCCGTTCCCGATCCCCCCGGTCACAGTGAATAAATATTCGCCGGAGAATCTTGCAGATGCCGAACCGGAACTCAAAGGAGGCGGGCCGGCGACTGGACCCGCTGATACAAATACACTGAAAGTTCCCGGGCCCGGATTGGTCACAATCGACGGCGCTTCAAGATTGGCACTGGCCATGAAGAATCCGTCGTTGCAAAACGCGTTTGTCGTGCCGGAGATGGTTAGCCCATCGCATGTGGCACTCGTGCTGATCGTTGCAGCCGTCGCAAAGCTTACTGCGAATGTCAGAGAAAGAACATATTTGAACATTGGACTCCTCCTGAGCTTGATGGCGTAGGGCACGACAGCGCGCAAGCTTTGCGGTTGGACTCCGCCCACCATCGGAATGTTTCACGCGGTCGCAGTACGAGCAATGCAACACGACGCAGGATAGTCCGTTGTTAACATAGAGGCATGCTCGCCCTTGGACGCGGCACCATCATCTCACTGCTGTTGATTTGCGGATCGCTCAACGCGCGCGACTACGGCCCGGCAGTCGGCAGCAAGATGCCCGGCTTCGAGCTGAAGGATCAAGACGGCAAAACCCACACCCTCGCCAGTTTGCTCGGCCCCAATGGCGCCGTGATCCTGTTCTTTCGCTCCGCCGATTGGTGACCCTATTGCAAAGCCCAGCTCGTCGAGCTGGAACAAAATAAGGACGAGTTTCGCAAGCTCGGCTTAGGATTGGCCGGCGTCAGCTACGACCGCGAAGCCGTGCTGCACACCTTTGCCGAGCGCAAAGGCATCCACTTCCCGCTGCTCTCCGATCCCGATTCGAAGATCATTCGCGACCTGGGCATATTGAACGAAACGGTCGAAAAAACCAATCCAGTCTTCGGCGTTCCGCATCCGGGCTCATTCGTTCTGGATTCCAAAGGCGTGATCGTCGCAAAATACTTTGAGGACGATTACCGCCAGCGCTACACCGCCGCCGACCTCCTGATGCATCAGTTCGGCGTTGTCCCGGCGCAGGCTAAAACCGATGTCCAAGGCAAGCAGCTCAAGCTTATCGCCGCGGCCAGCAACGCCAACGTCACCGTCGGCCAGCGCGTGGCTCTGACGCTCGACATCGAGCTGAAGCCCAACATGCACGTGTATGCGCCGGGTGTAGAGGGCTACATCCCGATCGACTGGACGATGAAGGATTCCGACGCCGGCACAGTGCATGAGGTGAGTTTCCCTAAATCCCAAATGCTGCATCTGCCGGCCATTGACGAGACGGTTCCCGCGTATACCGGCCGCTTCAGGCTGACGCGCGACGTCACCATCGGGCCGGCCGATAAAGTGAAGCCGCTGCTCGACGCGTCGGGGCAATTCACCTTGGAAGGTACACTGCGGTATCAGGCCTGCGACGACCGCGTGTGTTACATCCCACAGAATCTGCCTGTGACGTGGACGCTTCAGTTCCAGGATCTCGACCGCCAACGGGTTCCGGTCGAGCTGCAGCGCAAGTAACTACCTAAACGCACTTTGTCCCGTCTGCGTCATAACTGAGTGGACCTGTCGCCGCTCGAGCTGAAACTCTGCCTATTCGTCTTTTGCGCGACGCTCCCGCTCGGCGCTCAAACTTCTCCGGCCACCACGCCGCCCGAGGAGCCCGCCAGCATTACTGGCATCGTGCTGAGCGACGCCACGGGACAGCCTCTGCGGCGCGCCCAGGTGGAACTGCGGCCGGCGGAAGCGGCCAACGGCGGGTTGGTCCAGACCACGAATGAGAGCGGCGATTTCGCCTTCCCCAAGGTCACGCCTGGCCGCTATACGATCACGGTTCTTCGCGACGGATTCGTCCGCCAAACATCCGGCCGCATCGGGGCATACAAAATGCCTCCGATGTTTTCAGTCCACTCCGGCGACGCCAGCCGCTTCACGTTTCGCATGACGCCCTGGGCCGTGGTCAGCGGGAGGGTGAAGTTCGATGACGCCGAACCGGCAGTGAACGTGGCCATCCAGCTTTATCGCGAATATTATTCCCGCGGCCGCCACGGTTACGCGCTGGCTGCCAGCACCAGAACCGATGACCTCGGCAACTATCGCGTGCACGGCCTGGAATCAGGGGCGTATTATGTCGCGGCACTATATCAAGCGCCCGCGTTGCCGGCCAACGCCACTGAGCAGCGCCGCCCCGATTCATCGGGAAACCTGCCGCCCGAGCTGAGCTATGCCGTCACCTTCTTTCCGGAAGTGCAGAAACTCGCCGACGCCGTCGCGGTACGCCTGACGCCCGGGCAGGAAGTGGCCGGCATCGACATTTTCCTCACGCTGGTTCACACCGTACGCATCCACGGCCGCGTTACCAGCGGGTTGGGCGGGCAAGTGGTGCCCGAGCCCAGCATCACGCTGCGCTGGAACGATCCCGACAACACCGGCTCGGTCAGCGCGCCCGTAAATATCGCTTTCGATGCCGACCACAATTTCGAAATCAAGGGAGTGACCACGGGCCCCTACGTGGTGATCGCAACCACCGTCGAGGACGGCAAGGCACTTTCGTCCCGCACTCCGATCTCGGTCGCCGACGCCGATGTGGCCAACCTCGACATCGTCGTCGGCCCCGAGCAGGCATGGAAGGGCAAGGTTCACATTGAAGACGACGACTCGACGCCGTTATCCGGAATCCAGGTATCGCTCGAGCCGCGTCGCGCCACCGCCCCGGCCACCAGAGCGACGGTCGATGAAAGCGGCAATTTCTCGTTACCGTTCGTCCCACAAGAAATCTACGACCTTTTCGTAGCGAACGCCCCGGAAGGCGCCTATCTGAAATCGGTACGCGTGGGTAACTTCGACCGGCTGGCTACTGGACTGGAATCCGAGCCAGGCGGCGATCCTCCGGCGATGGAGGTCGTGTTGAGCATGCATGGCGGCGGCGTGAACGGGAGGGCCGTGACCACCGATCCGGCGGTGGTCGCTACCGGCGCCACGGTAATGCTGATTCCCGATCCCCAAATCGGCCGCGTTCAGTCCTATGCAACCACATATGCCGACGAATTCGGGAACTTCCTGGCCACCGGCTTGGCCCCCGGTAACTATGTTTTGCTGGCCTGGCTTGACCAGCCGCCCTGCGAGGTTCACAACCCCGACGATTTACCTGCTTGCCTGGCCCACGGCGTCCGAGTACAGGTCTCCGAGGGGGGTACGGAGAGCATCCAGGTAACGGCGAATTAGTCCGCGTGCTTTGGCGCTAACTCAAGAATTTGCGGCCACTTGCCGATAGACAGGCAGTGGCAGAGGCACCCCAGGCGCGAGCTCTCGACCTGCTGGAACAGCAGGACGCCGACATCACCCGGCGAGCGCTGCCCGGAATTTGGGCCAGCCTGGCGACGGTGCAGTTCGTCATACTCGGCGGAACGTTCTTTAAGGACCATCCGCTTAGCACTACGTTGTTCGCATCGGCTGCCATGACGGCCTGCATCGCACGGCTATTGCTGGTGCTCAGGAAGGACGAGATCTATCCTCGCAATCCGCGAGGCTGGCGCGTGGCGTTTTGTAGTTGTCTGTTTATATTCTCGGCGTCCTGGGCATCGATGGGCGCATATAGCTATATCAACTACGGCTATGCGCACTGGGACTCGCTTTTGTTGACGATCTGTCTGATGGGAATCAGCGCCGGAGGGTTGGTTTCGCTGACACCCCGGCTGCTCTATCTCAACTGGCATATTCTGCCCTTGCTCCTGCCGGGAATCATCATCGATCTCTATATCGGCGGCCAGGGTTATGGAATGGCGGTGGTCGCCACCGTGTACATGACCTTTCTATTGGTCCAGAGCAGGCATCTGAATCGAGACTATTCGAAGGCTATCATGGACCGCCGGCTGCTTGAATCCGCGAAAAAACTCGCCGAGGCGGCCAACGACGCCAAGAGCAGCTTCCTGGCTAACATCAGTCACGAGCTGCGCACGCCCATGAACGGCGTCATCGGGATGACGGAATTGGCGCTGGAGACCAGCCTCTCCGACGAACAGCGCGACCTGCTGGGCACGGCCCGAAATTCCGCTTTGTCATTGCTTGAAATGCTGAACGATGTGCTGGATTTTTCCAAAATCGAGGCCCGGAAACTCGACCTCGAGCAAATCCCTTTCGATGTGCGCAAGGTCGTTTTGGATACCGCGAAGGTCTTTGGGGTGCAGGCCCGGCAGAAGGGCTTGCTGTTTACCTGCGAAATTGAGGCGGCAGTTCCAGAGGAAGTTAACGGTGATCCCGGACGCCTCCGCCAGGTGCTCATCAACCTGCTCGGAAATGCAGTCAAGTTCACGCATTCCGGGAGCATCGAAGTTCATGTTTCCGTCGAGTCCAGCGCTCGCGATGGAGTGGTTTGCCTGCGTTTCGTCGTTATCGACAGCGGCATCGGCATCCCCAACGACAAGCAGGCGGTCATCTTCCAGCCGTTCTCCCAAGCGGATGGATCGATGACCCGCAAGTATGGCGGAACGGGCCTGGGGCTCACGATTTCCGCCCGGCTGGTGGAACTGATGCGCGGCAGGATCTGGGTCGCCAGTGACCCTGGCAAAGGCAGCGCGTTCAATTTCACGGCCAATTTCGGAGTCGCGGATCACGACCACAACCGCCAGCCGGACCCTTCTTTCGCCGCCACCCGTTAGTCGGCCAGTCACAAGACTACACAGAAATATTCAGCCTCCTTTATGTCCCGTATGTCCCGTGGTTCGTGCTGTTTTCAACGCCTGACCGCCAGCCCGTCCGCTGGAAATTCTCCATAACATTGACGCGGGTTCGTATACTTCCAGCAGAACGCTATGCGCGAGCAGGAGGAGATGCCAGCAATCATTCCAGATGTCCTTTGTCCGGAGCCAGGCTCATCCTGGCTTTCGTTACCAGCCGAGCGAAGTGCGGCCTTTCTGCCCACGTTCGCCCGCATATCCGTCGCCCTGCAGTCGACGCTGCGGCAACACGTCCCAGCGTTATACTTTCAAAACCTGGAACACTTCCGCGACTGGAAGACGGCCTACCCGATGCTGGTCTATCAGGCCAGCCGACCTTTCCGCGGGCGAGTCCGCACCGAGCTGACTTATGATGTCCTGAATCCGGGCTTGATGGCTATCCTGTTCCGCAGGGCGAGGGGCGGCTTGGTCCTATTGCTGGAGCGAGTGGAAGCCGAGCTATGGGCGGAAGATCAGACTGTCGTGGCCGCTCATTATTCGCCCCGGCGGGCGCTGGAAATCATCCAATCCGTCCAGCGCTTGAGCGCCCCTCGCCGATGCCTCTATCGTTTGGTCCGAAGTGAAAGCGTGCTGCTAGATGCAGTAGTTGACTTAAGCGGATTGGGAACGCTTTCCGCCAGGCAACAGGCCAAGAGACTAAAGGCGTTCCGAAAGAAGTGGCGATTTCAGCTACGCCGGCTTTATCCCGGTGGAGATTTCAGCGCTCTCGCTCCGGTGCTTTTGGAAGCTGTCACGAAGGCCTTGCTCGCCAGGGATGATCCAAGCGTTGACTCGCGCTTCAATGCCGATTCAGACGCGAGCCTTATCCTGGCTGGGGATCCGGGACCCGGCGCTACGTAAGCGCCCCAGTGCTACTTCTTTTAGCTCCGCCAGGTACTGCCGCTCATGCTCGTCGGTGCAGAACCGGTTCTTGCTCAGCCTGCGGAAGAATCCCAAATCGCACTCGCACACCAGGCACTTTCCGGGCGTTGAGGTTTTTGCTATTTCGACAACCATCCTGTGTTAGTTATCGGCGGAGATGGGCTTTCTCTGTGCAGTTTTTCGCGCGGCTTACTCGATGAAACCAATTTTTCGCAGTGTTGCGTCGGGTTCGCCGCCTTCGAACGAAGTGAGTGCAACCTTTTGACGCCCGCGTACCAGGGCCACACCGTAAGGCGCGTCCTGGAACTTGAATGTCGAACGTAATAGCTGTAGATCGTTCGAGGTACCGGCGCGCAGCCCGGTGTCCTTCAAAAACGACGCGGCGAATTGCGGATCCTGGGTCGGGATTCCGATTATCTTCGTGTCTTTCCAGTTCAGCTTCGACATCTTGCGCGCGGCTGCGTCGCAATGCATGCACTCGGGGTCATAAAAGAACAAAAGAATATGCCCCTCGCCTAGCGAGAACGGCTTTCCATCCACGGTGATCGAATCGGGAGCCTTCAGGCCGCTCTGACGCGTGGTGTTGATGCCCAGCGAGGCCGCCGCAAAAACCGCGACCGCGCCCAGAATCACCAGCGCACCGCGGATATTCTCCGATGGCCGCGCCCACCAACCGGCCAAGCCGGCCATGAGCAGCATCACCGTGTCCCCGACAAAGAATCCAGGACCGATGGTGCGCTTCACCAAGGGAAAACAACTGCAGTCTTTGCCGGCCAGCGTGCTGTAATTGGCCCCGATATAGACCATGAAAGCCACCAGCAGCAGGGCGATCAGCCAGCCTCCCCAGCGTCGAAAACGGGGCACCGTAATGAGAACTGCGCCCAGCATTTCGCCCACACCGAGGGCCAGGGTGAAAGGCAACGAAAGAGCCGCCGGAACCCGGAACTCGGTCAGAGCCTGCGCCCACAGAAACGGGTCGCTCAGCTTCCAGGCGCCTGAGACGAAAAAGAGAATAGCCAGCAGTATTGCGGCTGTGGCGCTGAGGGCTTTCTTCCAAGCCGGCAAATCCAGACCAACGGTACTAAACCCCAGTTGAGCAGGGTCCGCCGTGCTGTTGTTCATATGCCTCCTATTTTAGTTGATCGAAGAACTGCCCGGCGGCGGCCACCGTCCGGGCGATGTCTGCCTCGCTATGGGCGGCCGAAACGAACCCAGCCTCGAATTGGGAGGGCGCCAGGTACACCTCCCGATCGAGCATCCAGTGGAAAAACTGGTTAAAACGCCCGGTATCCGAGCGTTTGGCCGATTCCCAACCCGTCACCGGCCCTTCGGTGAAGAAGAAGGTAAACATCGATCCGACCCGGTTTATGGTAATCCCGGGAGGCGCCTCGGCGGTGAGCTGCGCGGTACGGCGCTCGACCGTCTCATAGACCTCCGGATGTGATTTCAGATAGCGCAGCATCGCGATCCCGGCGCTCACCGCCAGCGGGTTTCCGGAAAGCGTCCCGGCCTGATAGATAGGCCCGGTAGGCGCTACTTTGCTCATCACATCGGCCCGCCCGCCGTAAGCGGCCATCGGCAGCCCCGCCCCGATGATCTTGCCGAGCGTGGTCAGGTCCGGTTTGATGCCGAACCGCTCCTGCGCACCCCCCAGCGCCAGCCGGAACCCGGTCATCACCTCATCGAAGATTAGTAATGCTCCATGTTTCCCAGTCAGGCTCCGCAATGTTTCAAGGAAGCCGGGCACCGGCGGCACGCAGCCCATGTTGCCGACTACCGGCTCGACGATTACGGCGGCGATCTGGTCGCCCCGATCGCGAAAAGCTTTCTCCACGGCTTCGAGGGAGTTGAACGGCAGAGCCAGCGTAGTCGCCGCGAAGGCTTCCGGTACCCCGGCCGTATCGGCGATTCCCAGCGTCGCCATCCCCGAGCCGGCTTTCACCAGCAGCGAATCGACATGGCCGTGATAGCAGCCCTCGAACTTGACGGTAAGGTCGCGGCCGGTGAAACCCCGTGCCACGCGCAACGCGCTCATGGTCGCTTCGGTGCCGGAGCTGACCAACCGAACCATTTCGATGGAAGGAACGCATTCTCGAACGAGCTCGGCCAGTTCAACCTCGCGTTCGGTAGGCGCGCCAAAGCTGGTGCCGATTTCCAGGACCTCGCGCAAGGCATCGGTCACGATTTGCGGGCGATGGCCCAGAATCAACGGGCCCCACGAAAGGACGTAGTCGATGTACTCGTTGCCATCGACGTCGTAAATCTTCGATCCTTCTCCGCGCGCGATAAAAGGAGGCGTGCCTCCGACGCTGCGGAAGGCTCGCACCGGCGAGTTGACGCCGCCTGGAATTAATTTCCGCGCACGGTCAAAGAGGGCTTCGGATCGGCAGCGGTTCATACCTGGCGGTCAGGTTCTTTCGGCAATCAGCTTCTGTAGGAAGAAGTTCATGATCACTTCCTGCAAAGTGCCGTTCAGATTCTTAAGCAGCCGGCTCTTGAGGCCAAGATATGGCTGGGTGCCGGCGAAGAGATCCTCGATGAGCGCGCGGAATCGTGGACTGCGGCGAACAAAGCCGACCATGCGGGCGGGCACGGTGCTGAACAGGAACCGGCCTAGAAAAACTCGCCGGGCGATCGCGGCGCCGAATTCGAGATCGGCTGCGAACTCCTGCCGCAGCAGGTTGCGATAGGCTTGCGCCTTTTCGGCCAAGGAGTGCGATTCGCTCAGCGCCACCTGGCTGGCCAAGTCGCCCGACCGCATGGCGTAGTACAGTCCTTCGCCAGTGATCGGATCCACCAAACCGCCGGCATCGCCAACTGCCAGCCAGCCGTCTCCGGCGACGCGGTTCTTCCGCCATCCTGGCGTCTCCAGCGCCGGAAGCATGTGGCCGTAAAAGGCCGCGCCCTTGTACGCGATGCCCTTCTCTTCCATATATCGCTCCAGCCGCGCGCGCAGCGCCTGCGCCGGCTCGCCCTTTCCACAAATGCCTACAGAGAGATGGCCGCAGCGTGGAAACACCCAGATGTAGCCTTCCAGATTCGGGAGGAACTGGATATCGATGTGATCCTGTTGGGATGGCACGTAGTAGCCGAGCGCGTACATCGTATCGGCCGCGGTCCACTCGGTTCCGACATTGCGGAGCGGATTGCGTGCTCCGGTAGCCACGATGCAAAAATCGGTCTCGAGCGAGCCGTGCTGGGTCCTCAGCATCCAACCCCGGCTGGTACGTTCGATATCCAATACGCGGGTCTTTTCTAATTGCGCTCCGGCCTCTTCAGCACGGTCGAGCAGCATGCGATTCAGGTCCAGCCGCGAGTAAATCACCAAGGGATGGCTGAGGGCCATTTTCACCGCGCCGGCCTTGGGAGCGGCCAGGAAAGTATCAGTGATGATTTTCTTCGGAGTATCATTGTCGATCAGAAATGGATAGTCGCGATAGGCCTTGTAAGTGAGACCGCCGCCGCAGGGCTTTTCCCAGGCCAGCTTCTCATCGAAGACGCGAGTTTCGAGACCGGCTCTCGCCAGGCGTTCGGCCGCGAATGCTCCGGCCGGGCCGCCGCCCAGGACGGCGATGCGTTTCATTTGGATGATCCAGGCTTCTTGTCGGAACTGACGGGCGGATGTCCCGGTGGCAGAGCGCCTTCAGACGCACTCCCCGGCGCGCCCACGGAAGGATGGCCGGGCGGCATGCTGGTACTCGGCATAGTGGTATTCGGCATGGCACTCATGGAACCAGCGGCGGTTCCGGCGGGAGGAAGTCCACTGGCGCCATGTGAGTCCGCGCCCGCGCGTCCCTTCACGTTCCACTGATTGCCTTGCCGCTCCAGCACATACTGCATGGTCATACTGGCGCCGGGCGAAGTATTGCCCTTGGCCTGAAATTTAACGGTGGCCGTGGCTTCATCCTGGCGATAGGCGACCCCAGTGACGTTGACATCCATCGACAAAAGGTCGGGGCGCTTGGACAGGTAGTTCATGATGCCCTGGCGAACGGCATCGTCGTTTTGAATATTTTTCTTGCAGCCGCCGAGCAAGGCGATGGATAGACCAAGAGCGGCAACGGCAATAGCGGGGCCTTTCACAATCCGATTATAGCGATTGGCGCTGCTTTCCACAGGGAACTATTCCAAATCCGGCGGCGTCTCCCGCGCGATCCACGAATCGTAATCGCTGTAGCCGACCCGCTCCTGCAGAGCGCGGATGCGTTGCGCCAGGGCCTCAATATCGCTTTCAGAAAGAGACGGCAGCGCTCGAATTCGTTCCTCCACCGCTTCGGCCTGGGCGGCTCCACGAGCTTCAGCCGGCGCATGCAACGCGTGAAAATCCGAATCGCCCTCGCCCACACCCATATAGTCTTCGATGAGCTGATTCGTAACCTCGCGGCTATGCACCAGCGACACCCGGATATTTCCCTGCCCCGTTACCACGTTGCCGACCCCGAACACGCGCTCACATCCGGCGTAGCGCGGCAGCTCTTCGCCATGAAACGTGTAGTATTCGCCTTTCGTTGCGATGCCTGGAATAACCTCCGGCACCGATCCAATGGAAGAGATTACAAGCGGCGCCCGCAGTTCATGCTCCGATCCTGGAACCGGCTCCGCCTTCCGGCCCTCCACTCGCGTCTCGGCGACTTTCAGGCCCGCCAACCGGCCGTTTTCCACTACCAGTCCAGTGGTCATCCTGCGTTCCTGAAATCGAAAGAGGTACTTGTCGCGCGCCAGGCGGAGCATCTTCTGCCGGATCGATTCGGTCTTCGCCACCTGTTCCGGAGTGGCGTTCTCGGGCGGCTGCGCCAGCGGCATGTCCTGCTCCCGCCGGCGGTAAATCAGCAGGCAACCCTTCACCCCGCAATCCTCCGGCCGGATTCCATGCAGTTTGCAAATAGCCGGGATGCCCTTCTTCTCCAGCTCGTGCATGTTGGTTTGGACGCCGCGCGCCTTCAGCGCCCGCTCGTAGTTTTCGATTTGCAAGACCTTCACCACGTCGATCGATGCCAGTCCGCCGCCGACCACCAAAGCATCGTCCGGAGAATCGTAGCGCGGCCCGGTATAGCTCTTTTCATTCTTGTGGTTGTACCAGTAAATATAGGGATTCTGATAAATCAGACCGTTGTCTAGAAATTGCTCCGCGCCCGCGACGCCCAGTTCTCTATCCCGCCAGGCGCCGTTCGCCAGGATCACCGCCGAAAAACCCCACTGGTCGCAAAGCTCCTCAAAGTGCACGTCGCGGCCGAGCTTAACGGAAGGAATGAAAGAAACGCCGGGCTTTTTCAAGCGGGCGTCGATGTTGCCGTACTCCTGCTTGCGCTGCTCCACGTGCCAGCGCGGCAGGCCATCTTCGATCTTTCCGTACGGCCGTTTGTTCTGTTCAAAGACCGCAACTCGGATCCCGCGGTCCGCGAGAATCTCCGCGGCGACGGATCCGGCGATCGCGCCTCCGACGATGGCAACGAAGTATTGTCCGTGGTTAGGCATCGGTAATCAGTATCCGACACTCCGGTGCCGATTGTAATTCAGTTCCCGCCATGCTATTTCTAGAATGCTTAGGAGAGCGACTATGGCATACGTGATCGCAGAACCCTGCATCGGAACCAAAGACGCCGCCTGTGTCGACGCCTGCCCTGTGGATTGTATTCATCCGAAAAAGGATGAACCCAACTTCGCGGAAATCGCGATGATCTATATAGACCCCGTGGAATGCATCGACTGCGGCGCGTGTGTGCCTGTCTGTCCGGTTTCGGCCATCTTTGCCCTGGACGATCTGCCGGAGAAGTGGTCGGAATTCACCGCCAAGAACGCTGCCTACTTCGGCCGGTAGCTCGCGCTCGAATCCCACGTCACATCAGTTCAGCAATGAAGTCCTTCGCGACCTGCGGGGGGATACCAAGATCGCGGAGAGCCAGCGGACCGCCTTGGTCGAGAACCGGCTCGGCTTGGTCGAGCGCCGGCAGATCCGTCCGCTGGAAAAACTTGCCGATAGGAATCTCTTCGCCCCAGATCTGCGATTTCCCCATCGCAGCAACCCAATTCGTCGAATCATATGACGAATCGTCCTCCAGCTTCTTGACGCGCTGCTTGAACCACGGGTAGGTATTGTCCAGGTTGTAGGTCACGCACGGGCTGAACACATCGATGAAAGCGAAGCCTCTATGCTGGATCGCCTGCTTGATCAGATCCGTGAGGTGTTTCTGTTCGCCGCTGAATCCACGCGCCACAAAAGTCGCTCCCGCGGCCAGCGCCAGCGAGATCGGATTGATCGGATTCTCAACGCTCCCGTACGGCGTGCTCTTGGTCTTCATTCCGAGCTGGCTGGTGGGCGACATTTGCCCTGTGGTCAGCCCGTAGATCTGGTTATCCATCGCTAGGTAAACCAGGTCTACATTGCGGCGCATGGTGTGGATGAAGTGGTTGCCGCCGATGCCGAACCCGTCCCCGTCACCACCGGTTACCACTACCGTGAGATCGTGATTGGCGAGCTTGACGCCAGTGGCCACGGCTAGCGCTCGGCCGTGCAGCGTGTGCATGCCGTACGTACTGATGTACCCCGGCAGATTCGATGAACAACCGATGCCGCTGATCGTCACCACGTTGTAAGGCTGCACCTGCAGGTCCACCAACGCTTTATTCAACGCGGCCAGCACGCCGAAATCGCCGCATCCCGGACACCAGTCCGGGTCTGCCTTGCCCTTCAAGTCAGTGAGCTTTATAGGCTTGATTTCATGAACGGTAGTCGCCATAATTCCTCTCTAAACTATTCCTCTCTAGACCATCTTCTTTAAACCATGATCTCGTGCATTGGAACCGACAGCCTGGTTCGCCCGGCCAGTTGATCCTTGACCGCCTCCACAACATGGTGCGGCATAAAGGGCTCTCCGTCATACTTCCGGATGTGGCCGTCCGCGACGAAACTTGTCTCGCTACGCAGATAGCGCGCGAACTGGCCGCTGTAATTGTTCTCGATGATGATCGTGCGCTTGGCGTTCTTCAGGATCTCGACGATCCGGTCGCCGTGCAGCGGCACCATCCATCGAATTTGAAGATGATTGGCGGTGATGCCCGCTTCATTGAGCATCTCGACCGCTTCCGCGATCACCCCGTTGGTCGAGCCCCAACCGATCAGCGTCACTTCAGCGTCCGGTGCTCCCATCATCTCGGGAGGCTGCACCTCCGCCTCGATGCCCGCTATTTTCCTCTGCCGTTTCTCCATCATCTCCCGGCGCTTGATCGGATTGGTGAATTCATCGCTAATCAGGACACCGTCTTCCTGATGCTCGTCAGTGGCGGCCGTGTGCGCATAGCCGGGCACGCCGGGTATTGCCCGCGGTGATACGCCACTTTCTGTGTACACGTAGCGCTTATAGCCGTTTGCTCCGTTGCCGTCCGAGGACGTGATCAGCTCGCCCCGGTCGATCTTCACATTGAAGTTGAGCTTTCCAGGGTCTAGGGCCGTCGTGCCTTCGGAAAGCAGCAGGTCGGTTAGCACGATGCCCGGGCACTGGAACTTGTCCACCAGGTTGAACATTTCGGGAATGATTTTGAAACAGTCCCCAATGTCGACGGGAGTGGCGATCGCTCTCGGATAATCGCCATGCCCGGCCCCCAGCATCTGCCACAGATCCCCTTGCTCGGTCTTGGTAGGAACGCCGGTCGATGGACCGGCGCGCTGCACATCGATCACCACGACGGGCGTCTCAATCATGGCCGACATGCCCAGGCCTTCAGTCATCAGGGCAAAGCCGCCGCCCGAAGTGGCGCACATCGCCCGGCATCCCGCATGCGCCGCGCCGATCGCCATATTGATGACGCCGATCTCGTCTTCCACCTGGCGCACCATTATCCCCGCTTTGCGCGCGTGCGTCGCCATCCAGTGCAGCACGCCTGTCGAAGGGCTCATCGGGTAGGCACAGTAGAATTTCACCCCCGCCGCCGCGCCGCCCATCGCCAGGGCCATGTTGCCTGTAAGTACGGCCGTGGGATGGTCGCCCATCGGCAGCGGTCTCGGGAACGGCTCAAAGTGGTCCGTGGCATACTGATACGCCGAGCGCGCCACCTCGACGTTCTCGGCCACCACAGCGTTGCCCTTTTTCTTGAACTGCTGTGTCAGCACTTCTTCCAGCGGCTGAAACCCGATCCCGACCATGTTGATCGCAGCAGCCACCGCAAGCGTGTTCTGTTCCACCTTGTTACGGCTGTTGTGCGACAGCTCGGAAACCGGAAGCGGGCACAGCCGTACCCCCGCCGGCACAGTTCCCGGTTTGATGCTGTCGCCGTTGTAGATGACCGCCGCACCAGGGCCAAGTAGCCCGAGATGCCGGTCCATCGTGTCCTGATTCAGGGGGATCAGAAGGTCGATTTTGTCGCCGGCATTAGTAACTTCTTCCGGACCGGTGCGGATCGTCAAAAACGTATGTCCGCCACGAATGATCGATTGATAGGCGTTGTACGCAATCAGGTGCAGGCCGCGCCGAGCGAAAATCCGGGCCAGTATGTTGCCGGGAGTCGCGACACCCTGTCCAGCGGCTCCACCTATGGAAACCGCAAAAGTGTGCTTCATTCCGCTACCCTCCTATCGAGGACGCTACATAACTGAGGAACCCATTCTATCCCCGCGTTGGGCGGGTGACAAGCCAGCCTTTCACGCGCTGGTGCGATGAGTCTTGTACTTCCCCTTCACACCCGGCCCTTTCGGATCGAAGCCGGTAGGAAATCGCGTGGAGCATGAATAGATGGCGCCAAAGAGGTCAGCGTCGTGCATCGTAGCGTGCTCGAGATCCGCTCCAGTGAGATCGGCGAGCCCCAGGTTGGCGCCCGTAAGATCAGCGAATCGGAGTTGTGCTCCCCTGACGTCCGCCCTGTAAAGGATTGCCAGCCTGAGCCGTGCCCTATTGAGATTCGCTCCCCGAAGATCAGCGTCGGTCAGATCGGCACACTCCAGATCCGCCCCCTGGAGGTCGGCGTCTTTCAAGTGGACCATGCGAAGCTCGGCTTTCCGAAGGTTCGCGCCGCTCATATCTGGATGGATATTCGGACCAGCGATCCTCAGCTTGTTCCATACCTCAGCGCCTTGCAGCAGCAATCCGACTTGCTCTTGGTCTGCCACTCCATTCCTTAGCCTGGCCAACCTGGGCCAGTGCACCGGTTCTTACTTAACGAGGTCCGATCTGAAGATTAATACCTCTGTGATTCGAATGCAACTTGAACGATCACGACAGAAATCGCTGCACG